>Ga0164290_1001364_pt1 | contig 38310 bp, 32 predicted proteins | sample Micstemetagenome_FD_108782 | JGI IMG/M metagenome (GOLD analysis project Ga0164290, IMG submission 108782) | Contaminated culture microbial community from soil near Moab, Utah, USA - Microcoleus steenstrupii SON62 (Illumina Assembly) | ecosystem: Environmental > Terrestrial > Soil > Soil crust...
GATGGTGTTCCTGAAGTCGACCTTCTTGCCGACCGCGTCGGTCAGCATGCCGTTGTCCATCACCTGCAGCAGGATGTTGTAGACGTCCGGGTGGGCCTTCTCGATCTCGTCCAGCAGGACCACGGCGTGCGGATGCTGGTCGACGGCGTCGGTCAGCAGGCCGCCCTGGTCATGCCCGACATAGCCCGGAGGCGCGCCGATCAGACGGCTGACGGTGTGCCGCTCCATGTATTCCGACATGTCGAAGCGCAGCATCTCGATGCCGAGGGTCGAGGCCAGCTGTTTGGCGACCTCGGTCTTGCCCACGCCGGTCGGGCCGCTGAACAGGAAGGCGCCGATGGGCTTCTGCGGATCGCGCAGGCCCGCGCGGGCCAGCTTCATGGCCGCGGAGACCTGTTCGATGGCCGATTGCTGGCCGAAGACGACCCGGTTCAGATCGGTCTCGAGCTGGCGCAGGCCCTCGGTGTCGGACTTGGAGACCGACTTGGCCGGGATGCGGGCCATGCGGGCGATGACGGCCTCGACCTCCTTCTGGCCGATGACCTTCTTCCGCTTCGATTCCGCCAGCAGCATCTGCGATGCGCCCGCCTCGTCGATCACGTCGATCGCCTTGTCCGGCAGTTTGCGGTCGGTCATGTAGCGGGCCGACAGCTCGACCGCCGTGCGCAGGGCCGCATCGGTGTAGCGGACCTTGTGGTGGCCTTCGTAGGAGGTCTTGAGCCCCTTGAGGATCTTGATCGTGTCCTCGACCGTGGGCTCGTTGACGTCGATCTTCTGGAAGCGGCGGGCCAGGGCCCGGTCCTTCTCGAAATGCTGGCGGTACTCCTTGTAGGTGGTGGAGCCCATGCAGCGCAGCGAGCCGGAGGCCAGGGCCGGCTTCAGCAGGTTGGAGGCGTCCATGGCCCCGCCCGACGTCGCTCCGGCGCCGATCACCGTGTGGATCTCGTCGATGAACAGGATGGCGTTGTCGTGCGTCTCCAGCTCCTTGACGACCTGTTTCAGCCGCTCCTCGAAGTCGCCGCGATAGCGGGTGCCGGCCAGCAGCGCCCCCATGTCGAGGCTGTAGATGGTGGCGCCTTCCAGCACCTCCGGCACTTCGTGGTTGACGATCTTGCGGGCCAGGCCTTCCGCGATGGCGGTCTTGCCGACGCCGGGGTCGCCGACCAGCAGCGGATTGTTCTTGGTGCGGCGGCACAGGATCTGGATCGCCCGCTCGACCTCGCCGAGGCGGCCGATCAGGGGGTCGATCTTGCCGTTGCGCGACTTCTCGTTGAGGTCGACGCAATAGGCCTCCAGCGCCTCTCCGCCCGTCTTGGCGGCGGCCGCGTCCTCGGCGTCCTCGGGCGAGGAGCCGGTCTTGGCGGGACGCGTCTCGCCGGAACCGCCGGCCTTCTTGGCGATGCCGTGGGCGATGTAGTTGACCGCGTCGTAGCGGGTCATGTCCTGCTCCTGCAGGAAGTAGGCGGCGTGGCTTTCGCGCTCGCTGAAGATGGCGACCAGCACATTGGCGCCGGTGACCTCCTCGCGGCCCGAGCTCTGGACGTGGATCACGGCGCGCTGGATCACGCGCTGGAAGCCGGCCGTGGGCTTGGCGTCCTCGCCGTCGCTGGTGGCCAGGGCCGCCAGGTCGGTGTCGACATACAGGGTCAGGGCCGCCTTCAGATTGGTCAGGTCGACGTTGCAGGCGGTCATCACATTGGCCGCGTCGGGGTCGTCGATGAGGGCCAGCAGCAGGTGCTCGAGCGTGGCGTACTCATGCCGGCGCTCGTTGGCGTAGTGGACCGCGCGGTGCAGGGTCTCTTCGAGAGGACGAGAAAACGAGGGCATGGACAGATCCTCTCAGTCTTTTTCCATCGTGCATTGCAGGGGGTGCTGGTGGCGGCGGGCGGTCTCGATCACCTGTGCGACCTTGGTTTCGGCCACCTCGTAGGTGAAAACGCCGCAGACCCCGACTCCATGCTGATGCACATGCAGCATGATGCGAGTCGCGGCCTCGCGGTCCTTTTGAAAGAACCGCTCCAGCACATAGACGACGAATTCCATCGGCGTGTAGTCGTCGTTCAGGATCAGCACCCGGTACAGCGAGGGCTTCTGAAGTTTCGGCTTGGTCTCGGTGACGGTGGCGGCGCCGAGGCCTCCATCGTTTTGTTCACCTGGCCTGCGTGACGGCGGCATTCGTGGTCCAGTTTGGGGAGAAGACGATCAGATAGGGAATGATGGCCTGAATTGAAGGCGCGTCCAGTCACAGCTTTATGTTTTGGCGGCGGGTGTGTTCTCCCTCCCGCTTGAGGGAGGGGTGTCGGCGCGTTGCTGCTTGTCCTGTGCAAAGTCCGTCGAAGCGATTGCCGCACAACCACGCCGCGATTAGCGTTCTCACATGATTTGCGCGACGCGTCGGCTTTTCCTCGCCCAGGCCGCTCTCGGCCTGACCCTGACGGGGTGTCATTCCGCCATCCAGCGCAGCCGCCTGGCGGTCTTCGATGCGATGTGGAAGACCGTGGATGAGTGGTATTTCGATCCCGCGATGAACGGCGTCGACTGGAGGGCGGTCCGGCGCGAGTGGCGGCCACGCGCCGCCGGGGCGGAGACGCCCGCCGCACTTTATCTGGATGTGTTGACGCCGGTGCTGGACCAGCTCCGTTCGTCCCATGTTGATCTGCGCCCGCCCGGCGACGTTCTGGAATTGCCGTCGGGCAGGGGCTTCACCTTCCCCCGCCAGAAACGTGGCCTCCCGTTCTTTATGATCTCGCCAGAAGACGAGGCCGGCATGGGAGCCGTGCTGACCTGGAACGGCTCGGCCTATGTCGTCGAGGATGTCGTCGTGGACAGTCCGGCGCATGCGGCGGGCTTGCAGCCCGGCCAGTTGGTCCGGATGACCGGCTTTCGATACCCGAAAGGGAAGCGTCAGCTGAATCTGGCCGATCGGCAGGGCCGCAGGTTCACTGTGGTCTGGACGCCCGGGACGGCGCCGCCATCGACGGAATTGAGCGTGCTGGAGGGGGGCGCGGCCTGCCTGAGATTCAACCTCTTCGACCAACAATCCATCGACTGGACCATTGACGCCCTCGGCGCAGCGGGCGGTCGCCTCATCGTGCTGGACCTTCGCCAGAACTCGGGCGGTCGGATCGTCGATATGGCGCGCCTGTTGTCGGTCTTGCTGCCCGCAGGAAGCGATCTCGGGCTGTTCCGGAACCGAAAGCGGGACTATCACCCCGTCACAAGGCCCATGCCGACCAGATTCAACGGCCCGCTTGCCGTTCTCACAGGTCCCCGTACGGCCAGCGCCGGCGAGATCACAGCTTCGGTGCTTCAGCATCATGGGCGAGCGCGACTGTTCGGGACGCCGACCTCGGCCAGCGTGCTGGAGTCGCAGACGTTCGACCTGCCGGACGGCGGTAAGCTGAATTTGCCTGTCAGCGACTATTTCACTCCGTCCGGGACGCGCATCGAGGATCTCGGCGTAAAGCCGGATGTCGCCGCATCAAGAACCCCCGACAGTCTGAGGGACGGATCGGATCCCGCACTTGACGCGGCGCTGACCTGGCTGCGCGCGCAGCAAAAAGCCCCCGGCGTTTCCGCCGGAGGCCCTTCGATACGCTACTGAACTCTCAGGCTTAGCGGGCGGCCTGGAATTTTTCGACCGAGGCGGTGACGCGCTCGTTGATCGGCTTGAAGCTGTCCTTGACCGAGGCGGTCAGGACGTCCGTGGCCTTGGTGACTTCAGCCAGATACGCTTCGGTGGCCGACTTGGCCCAGGACGTCTGCAGCTCGAGCAGTTCCTGGATCGAACGGGCCTGCGACAGCGACTGGGCGGCGGCGGCGGCGTCTTCCCAGGACTTCTTGGTGAAGGCGACCGACTGGGCCGACAGGGTCTCGACGCCCTTCTGGGCGGCGGCGGCCGAGGCCACCAGCGCTTCGAGGTTCTGCTTGCCCTGGGCGTTCAGCTCGCTGATGCCGGCGGCCGACTTGTCGGCCACTTCGCGGAAGGCCTTGGCGCCGGCGGCCTGCGCCTGTTCGGCGTTGGCCTGGAACGTGGCCTGGGCCTTCTCGGCCGAAGCCTTGACGGTGCTGGCGGCGGTTTCGACGGTCTTCTTGACGGTCTCGGCGGTGTTGTCAGCCATGATGGTCTCCTGATCGTTTTTTTCGCGGCCGGGGGACCGCCTGATTGTTTCTGCGAGGAACGGGTCCCTCGCGACAGGGTCTATATGGTGCAAGTGCGAAGGCGGGTCAAGGATTATTGTGCGCTGCACAATAAGTTCACATTGGCCCGGGACCGCCTGAGAGGCGAAGCCGCTTCACAAATCCGTTGACGGCTTGTTTACCCTCACGAAACCCCGATGACGCATGTTAGCCTTTCGTCAGCGTCGCGTGGTGGGGCCGCCGTCGCGCTAATGTCTTGTGAGGCCTGCCTTTGTCGATTTCCGTCCTGATCCGCCGCGGATGGCTGTCGTTGATGCTGGTGGCCGCCCTGGCCCTCACGCCGACAACCGCCCCCCTGGTCGCCCAGTCCTCGGACAACGCCCGCTACGCCGCCATCGTCGTCGACGCCGAGTCGGGCGAGGTGCTGTTCTCGCGCTTCGCCGACAACCGCCGCTACCCGGCCTCCATCACCAAGGTGATGACGCTGTATCTGACGTTCGAGGCGCTGAGCGAAGGCAAGGTCAAGCTGGACGACGTCCTGACCGTATCGCCCCACGCCGCCAGCCAGCCGCCGTCCAAACTGGGCCTCGGCGCCGGCGAGACCATCAGCCTGGACAACGCCATGCGCGCCACCGCCGTGCGCAGCTCCAATGACATGGCCGTGGCCATCGCCGAACACATCGGCGGGTCGGAAGGCCGCTTCGCCGCGCGCATGTCGGCCAAGGCCCGCGAGCTGGGCATGACCCAGACCCAGTATGTCAACGCCAACGGCCTGCCGGACAGCCGGCAGGTCACCTCGGCCCGCGACCTGGCCATCCTGGCCCGCGCCGTGATGCGCGATTATCCGCAGTACTATCGCTATTTCGGCCTGCACGACTGGGCCTACAACGGCCGGGAGTACCGCAACACCAACGGCCTGCTGCGCAGCGGCGCCGGCTATGACGGGATGAAGACCGGCTACACCAACGCCTCGGGCTACAATCTGGCCGCCTCGTCGGTGCGTGACGGCAAACGGCTGATCACCATCGTTCTGGGCGGCCGTACGACCGCCAGCCGGAACGAGCATGTCGCCGATCTGATGAACACCGGCTTCGATCTGGAACGCGCCCGCGCGCGGGGCGAGACCATCCAGATCGCCCAGACCTTCTTCGAATCGCGCGGCTTCGGCGTCGGTCGCGACCTGCCCAGCGGCATCGAGTACGCCTCGAGCCCCACCGAGGACAGCGCGACCGAGGTCGGCGGCGAGGGCGTGGCCTATACCGCCGCGGTCGCCGCCCAGCCCCAGCCGCTTCGGGTCACCCCGGCCCCGTCCGAGGTCCGCGCGCCCGCGCCCGTGCAGCGCGCAGAAATCCGGACGACCGCCGACCTGACGGCCTCGCTGAACGGCGGGAGCGCACCGGCCCGCCCCGCCGCCGCCCCTGCCCGGCCCGCCGCCCGCCCGCCGGCGCGGACGCCCGCCGGCGCCTGGTCGGTCCAGGTCGGCGCCTTCCGCGACGAGACGGTGGCCAGCAACTGGCTGACCGAGGTCAACCGCCGCTTCCGCGCCCAGTTCACCGCCGCCGACCGCACGGTCCAGAACGCGGAGGGCTGGTACCGCTCGCGCTTCACCGGCATGACCGAACAGGCCGCCCAGGCCGCCTGCGCCGCCCTGTCCGAGCGTCGCGTCACCTGCATGGTCATTCGCCCGCAGGGCTGAGGACGGCCCCCGCGGTCTTGCCGAGCCGCTGAAAGCGACCCAAGCTCGCCCCACGCGGTTCGGGGAGCGGCATGAGCGCGTTCGAATACACCTCGGTGATGGCCTCGATCATCGTCGGCCTGGCGCTGGTCGACATACTGGTCAGCCTGAACCGGCTGATCCGCGCGGGCGGCGCGGTCCGCTGGCACTGGGCGGCGCCGGCGACGGCCCTGCTGGTCTCCCTGACCGTCATCCAGATCTGGTGGGGCAGCTACAGCCCCCGGGACGCAGCCATGACGATCGGCCAGTTCCTGCCGCTGCTGGTGGAGCTGGTCATCCTGTTCCTGCTGGCGGCCGCCGCCCTGCCCGACGAAATTCCGCCCGGAGGACTGGATCTCCGGATCTACTACGACCGCAACGGCCGCTATTTCTGGAGCCTGTTCACCGCCGCCCTCGGCTGGCTGATCGTGATGCAGGTCGTCGAGACCCTGGCCAATGGCGAAGACCTCGGCGGTCTGCTGGAGAACCGCCTGGTCGATCTGGCCGTGCTGGCGGTGTTCGCCTCGCTGATCTTCATACGGCGGCTGTGGTGGCACGCCGTTGCCCTGGCGCTTCTGGCCACGGGTCCGATCGGCTGGCTGTCGCGCAGTCTTGGCTGACCCGCATTCACCATAGGCGTAAGCGGGCGCTTAAGACGCCGGGCGCCACCTTGCAGATTCGGGGGAAGGTGTGGAGGCGGCCATGGCTGCGTCGTACGTCCGTCGACTGTTCGATCGCCTGTTCCGGCGGACCCCGTCCGCCGATCCCGCCTCCGAAGCCGATCTGAAGCTGCTGGTCGAGAACAGCCGCGACGTCCTGTGCCGGCTGGGACCCGATTTCGTCGTCCGCTACTGCTCGCCGTCGTCGACCGCGGTGCTGGGCCGCCCGCCCGAAGAGCTGGTCGGCCAGCGGCCGTCGTCAATTGTCCTCGAGGAGGACAGGCCCATCATCCTCGCCGAGGCCGAGCGCGTGCTCAAGGGCGAGGACGTCGACGCCCTGATCCTGCGGACGATCAGGCCGGACGGGGTCATGGCCTGGGTCGAGACCAGTTCGCGGGCCCTGCGCGATCCGGAGACCGGCGCCCTGGTCGAGATCATCCTGGTCATGCGCGATGTCTCCGAGCGGCAGATGCTGCAACTGCGGCTGGAGCGCGAGGCCACCACGGACAGCCTGACCGGCCTGGCCAACCGGCGCGCGTTCGACGACGCGCTGGAGCGCGAATGGGCGCGCGCCGTTCGGGCCGACACCGAGCTGTCACTGATCCTGCTGGATGTCGATCACTTCAAGGGGTTCAACGACCGCTACGGCCACCACGCCGGGGACGCCTGCCTGCGGGATGTCGCCCGGGCGATCCAGGACGTCGTGAAACGGCCCGGCGATCTGGCGGCGCGATACGGCGGCGAGGAGATCGCCATCATCCTGCCGCGCACGCCGGCCGCGGGCGCCGCCAAGGTGGCCGAGGCGCTTCGCTCCGCCGTCCAGGGGCTCAACCTCATCCACGCCGACAGCGCCTGCGGCGTCCTGACCATCAGCCTCGGGGCGGCGACGGCGACGGGCATGGTCGGCCAGACCATCGCCATGCCCGACGGCCTGCTGATCGGCGCGGACGGCGCCCTGTACCGGGCCAAGAACAACGGCCGGAACCGGGTCGAGACGGTCACCCTGCTGCCGCCCCGCCCGGGCGTGCGGGCGGCCTGAGCGCGGGCGGACCACGCGCGCCTTGCCCAGCCGGCCCTTTTCCCCTATACGCGCCGCCTTTCCAGGGCTTCGGTCCTGGCTGCGGAGCACCAAAGGGTTCGGGAAGTCATCCCGGCCGCCGCGCCAGGATCCATCGTGGGAGAGGACTTACCCGGTCCCCTCGCGCCGACGCCCTACAAGGGAGACTACCGCATGGCTCTTTACGAGCACACGGTCATGTCGCGTCAGGATATCTCCGCGCAACAGGCCGAAGCGCTGAACGACACCATCAAGGGCTTGATCGAAGCCGGCGGCGGCACCGTCGCCAAGATCGAGTACTGGGGTCTGCGCAACCTGACCTACCGGGTCAAGAAGAACCGCAAGGCGCACTATTCGCTGCTCGCCGTCGACTGCCCGCCCGCCGCCATGGCCGAAGTGGAACGTCAGCTGTCGATCAACGAGGACGTCCTGCGCTGGCTGACCGTCCGCGTCGAGGAACTCGACCTGGAACTGTCGCCCCTGCTGGCCCGCCGCGAGCGCGAGCGCGAACGTGAACGCGAGCGTACGCCGCGTGACGACGCCGCCGCCGAAGCAACCTTCTAAGGGAACCGGAACATGACCGACACCACCGCCCCGTCGCCGGGCGCGCCGGCCGGCTCCGGCCCGGCCCGCCGCCCCTTCTATCGCCGCCGCAAGGTGTGCCCGTTCACGGGCCCGCAAGCGCCGAAGATCGACTACAAGGACGTCAAACTGCTGCAACGCTACATCAGCGAACGCGGCAAGATCGTCCCTTCGCGCATCACGGCCGTTTCCCAGATCAAGCAACGCGAACTGGCCAAGGCCATCAAGCGCGCCCGCTATCTGGCCCTCCTGCCCTACGTGGTGAAGTAAGATGAAGGTCGTTCTGCTTGAGCGCGTCGAGAATCTCGGCGCCATCGGCGACGTCGTGTCCGTCAAGGACGGCTTCGCCCGTAACTTCCTTCTGCCGCGCGACAAGGCCCGTCGGGCCACGTCGGCGAACCTGAAGGCCTTCGAACTCGACCGCGCCGCCATCGAGGCCCGCAACGAGAAGAACAAGGCCGACGCCGCCACGATCGGCTCCAAGATCGACGGCCAGACCTATGTCATGATCCGGCAAGCCGGTGAGACGGGTCAGCTGTACGGATCGGTCGCCGCGCGCGACATCGTCGAGGCCGTCACGGCCGAAGGCGGCAAGGTCGAGCGCAGCCAGATCGTGCTCAACACCCCGATCAAGACGCTTGGCGTTCACGAGATCACCGTGCGTCTGCACGCGGAAGTCTCGGCCACCGTCAAGATCAACATCGCCCGCTCGGCAGACGAAGCCGAACGTCAGGCGAAGGGCGAGGACGTGATCAAGGCCGCCTACGACGAGGACCGCGAAGCGGCTCTCGAACAGGCCAAGGACATGGTCGCCGGCGGCGCCGGCCAGCAGGAAGGCCTGGGTTCGGAAGCCTGAACCCAAGCCAACCTCTGATCCGAAATGAGGGGCGCGTCCTGCGGGGCGCGCCCCTTTTCAATTCCGCCAACGTGGCTGTTCAGCCACACGTTGCGCCAGTCTCTCGACGACGGGTTGACCGCGGGGGCGACGCGCCACAGTCTTTTTTCACGACGCGCTCGCAAAATTCCTGTCGCAACACGGAATAACGAGCCTTGTGAGGGAACGATTTCGGCGATGATCCAGCCGGCTCCAGGAAGTTCGTGCCCACCCGGCGCCGCCGGCCCATCTCATCGAGGGTTTCCCATGAATATGTTCGCCAACCGCTCGCTTCTCCTGACCTTCGCCTCGGCCGCGGCGCTGATGGCCTGCCCCGCATGGGCCCAGACCCCGACGCCGCCCCAGGAGGCCACGGACGTCGACGACGTGGTCGTGACCGGCACCCGCACCGTGGGCCGCTCCCGTCTCGACACCATCGCCCCGGTGGACGTCATCACGGGAGAGACGCTGAGCCGGCAGGGCGCGGGCACCGAGACGGCGACGGCCCTGGCCGCGACCGCCCCCGCGATCAACTTCCCCCGTCCCGCCATCTCCGACGGTTCGGACCACGTGCGCCCGGTCACCCTGCGCGGCCTCGCCCCTGACCAGGCCCTGGTCCTGATCAACGGCCAGCGCGGGCACATCAGCGCCCTGGTCAACGTCAACGGCAGCCTGGGCCGCGGTTCGGCGGCCTTTGACCTGAACACCATCCCGACCGTCACCCTGGGCACGGTCGAGGTGCTGCGTGACGGCGCCTCGGCCCAGTACGGCTCTGACGCCATCGCCGGCGTGATGAACCTGCGCCTGCGCGAGGCCAGCGACGGCGGCGGCGTGACCCTGAGCTACGGCGCCTACAACACCGAGGTCAAAACGGCCCGGGGCGAGCGCGACGAGTCCGACGGCGCCCAGACCTCGCTCAGCGGCTGGGTCGGCCTGCCGCTCGGCAGCGACGGCTTCCTGACGGTGTCGGCCGAGTTGCAGGACCGCGAGCCGACCAACCGTTCGGACTACGCCGTGCCGACGGCCACCCCGACGGGGTCCACCACCACCGTGCTGGGCCGCTTCGGCGATCCCGCGGTCGAGGCCCGGTCGATCTGGTTCAACGCGGGCAAGCCGATCGACGCCAACTGGTCGATCTACGGCTTCGGCGGCTATCAGAACAAGGACACCGAGTCCGCGGCCACGGCGCGCGCCTTCAACAACGCCAACAACGTCCTGTCGGTCTATCCGAACGGCTTCCTGCCGATCATCGCCACCCAGATCGACGACATCAACCTGTACGGCGGGACCAAGGGCGAAGCGGGCGGGATCAGCTGGGACTTCTCGGCGGGCTACGGCCGGAACGCCCTGGACTACCGCGTGCTGAACACGATCAACGCCTCTTACGGCGCCGCCTCCCCGCTCGAGTTCGACGCCGGCGGACTGGAATACGAACAGTGGATCTTCAGCATCGACGGCGTGCGCCAGTTCGACGTGGGCCAGTTCGAGCCGCTGAACGTCGCCTTCGGCGTGGAATCCCGCAAGGAAGGCTTCGTCCAGACGGCCGGCGAGCCGCAGTCCTATGACAAGAACCCCGCCAGCACCCAGGGCGGCGGGGCCCAGGGCTTCCCCGGCTTCAGCCCCGCCAACGCCGTCGATGTCGAACGCAGCAACTGGGGCGCCTATGTCGATCTGGAAGGCAGGCTCAGCGACGCCTTCTCCTACGGCGCGGCGGCCCGGTACGAGGACTATTCCGACTTCGGCGACACCCTGACGGGCAAGGTCTCGGCCCGGTATGATTTCTCTCAATACTTCGCCCTGCGCGGCGCGGTCTCGACCGGCTTCCGGGCCCCGGCCCTGCAGCAGCAGTATTTCAGCTATATCGCGACCAATCTGGTCACCACGGTCGTGGGCGGCGTGCCGGTCACCAACCTGATCCAGTCCGGCACCTTCCGGCCCGGCGATGCGGTGTCCGTCGCCCTCGGCGCCACGCCGCTGGAGCCCGAGACCTCGGTCAACTATTCGATCGGCGGCATCTTCCGGTCCGGCACGTTCGAGCTGACCGTCGACGCCTATCACATCGACGTCGAGGACCGGATCATCCTGTCCGAGAACCTGGGCCCGACCCGTCCCAGCCAGTCGGCGGCCACGACCGCCGCGGTCCTGGCGATCATCCAGCCGCTTGGCGTCTCCTCGGCCCGCTTCTTCACCAACGGGCTGGAGACCACGACCCGGGGCGTCGACATCGTCGGCCGCTATCGCTGGCAGACGGAGGAAAACGGCCAGTTCGACTTCACCGTGGCCGGCAACTTCAACAAGACCGAGGTGACCAAGGTCCCGGGCATCCCGCTGGTCTCGATCCCGGTGTCGCCCAACTTCCTGTTCGACCGCGCCAACATCCTGGCCTTCGAGCAGGGCACGCCCGAGATGAAGATCGTGGGCTCGGTCGACTGGGAGCTGGGCGGGTGGAGCACCACGGCGCGCGCGACCTATTACGACAGCGTGCTGGTGGCCAACAACAATCCCACCATCGACTACGAAACGGACGATCACGTCCTGGTCGATCTGGAGGGCCGCTACGAGTTCGATCAGGGCGTCACCCTGGCCGTCGGGGTGAACAACCTGTTCGACGACTATCCCGCCTTCACCCCCGCGGCGCTGAACGCCCCGACGGGATCGGTGGGCTTCCCGCAGTACTCGCCGTTCGGCTTCAACGGCCGCTTCCTGTACGCCCGCGTTGGCTACAATTGGTAGGCTGAGGGCCTGCTGACCAGGGAGCGCGTCCATCCGGGCGCGCCCTTTTCGTCGACAGGCGAACGTCGTTGTTTCGCCACGAACCTTCGATCAATCTCGCAGGTCTGGGAGGGACGACATGACACGCAACATCCTGATCGCCGGCCTGATGCTGGCCATGGCCGCGGGTTCCGCCCTGGCGCAGTCGGCCATGACGCTCGACACCTTCGTCACCCGCGCCAACCGGATTCCGCTCAATGCCACCGCCATGCTGCGCCCCGACGCCCATCGCCTGAAGGGCGAGGCCGAGCGCGCGTTCCGCACGGTCGGAAACGAGATCACGGCGGCCCGCGCCGCGGGCCGGACGCCGCCCGCCTGTCCGCCCTCGCAGATCAATCTGAACGTCCGGCAGATGCTGACCTTCCTGAACGGCATTCCCGAAGCCCGGCGACAGCGCATGACCGTCACCGACGGGATCCGCAGCTGGATGGCTTCGCAATATCCGTGCAGGGCCTGAGCCGTTAACTGATCCGGCTACGGAATTCGGGAACGTCCACAGCGGGCCGAAATCGCTCCCCATGAAGCCTGCGACCGAGACTGACGCAGGCCGCGCGCATGGGTAAGACATGAGCCCCATGAACGCCTTCGCACCGCTCGCCTTTCCCGGTCCCTCGGACTCGGGCTCCATCCCGTCGATGCCTCACAACCTGGAGGCCGAGCAGGCCCTGCTGGGCTCGCTGATGTTCGACAATGCGGTGTTCGAACGGCTGAGCGACCGGCTGCGCGGCAGCCATTTCTACGAGCCCTTCCACCAGCGGCTCTATGAGGCGATCGAGGACCACATCCGCCAGGGCATGCTGGCCGAGCCCACCATACTGATGGAGCGGTTCAAGCAGGACCCGGCCTTCCAGGAGTTCGGCGGTCTGCGCTACCTCGCCGACCTGGTCGACCGCGCCCCGCCGGCGGCCAACGCCCCCGACTACGCCCGCGTGGTCTACGACCTGGCCCTGCGGCGCGACCTGATCCGCATCGGCGGCGAGATCGTGCGCGAGGCGCCCCAGCCCGAAACCGCCGCCATCGACCAGATCGAACAGGCGGAACAACGGCTCTACACCCTGGCCGAGACGGGCAAGCCGTCGTCGGGCTTCGTCAGCTTCTCCCAGGCCCTCGGCGGCGCGGTGCAGATGGCGGCCGAGGCCTATCAGCGCGACGGGAAACTGGCCGGTCTCGCCACCCACCTCGACGATCTGGACGCCAAGCTGGGCGGCCTGCACCCGTCCGACCTTCTGGTCCTCGCCGGCCGTCCGTCGATGGGCAAGACGGCGCTGGCGACCAACATCGCCTTCAACGTGGCCCGCAACTACCGCTGGGAGCCGACGCCCGAGGGCCGCAAGACGGTCAACGGCGGCGTGGTGGCCTTCTACTCGCTGGAAATGAGCGCCGAACAGCTGGCCATGCGCATCCTGGCCGACGCCTCGGGCGTGTCGTCGGACAAGCTGCGCAAGGGCGAGATCGACGCCGCCGACTTCGGCAAGATCCGCGAGGCCGCCGTCGAGATCGGCGAAAGCCCCCTGTTCATCGACGCCACCGGCGGCCTGTCCATCTCCAAGCTGGCCGCCCGCGCGCGGCGGCTGAAGCGAATGGAGCACGGGCTGGACCTGATCATCGTCGACTACCTTCAGCTCATCACGGTCGGCGACGGCAACAACCAGAAGAACCGCGTGCAGGAGGTGTCCGAGATCACCGGCGCCCTCAAGGCCCTGGCCAAGGAGCTGTCGGTGCCGATCATCGCCCTGTCGCAGCTGTCGCGTCAGGTCGAGCAGCGCGAGGACAAGCGGCCCCAGCTGTCCGACCTGCGGGAATCCGGCTCGATCGAGCAGGACGCCGACTGCGTCATGTTCGTCTACCGCGAAAGCTACTACCTGGGCCGCGCCGAGCCGCGCGAGGGCTCGCCCGAACACCTGCAGTGGCAGGAGGACATGGACCGGCTGGAGCACCAGGCCGAGGTCGTCATCGGCAAGCAGCGCCACGGTCCGATCGGCATCATCAAGCTGAGCTTCGACGCCAACACGACCAAGTTCGGCAATCTGGCCCAGGGCCAGCGGTACGACAACTACGACTGATCCCTTCCCGGAAGGGAGAGGCTCAGCGCATCTCGACGCGCCGCGCCCCGGCGGGGATCGCCAGTTCGGACCCGGTCCAGTTCGCCGTCCGGCCGTCGATCCGCACCCGCGCCGGCGGCGTCTCGCCCGCGGGCCACTTGATGACAAAGCCGCCGGGCGGCGCGACCTGCCCGTCCAGCGTCAGCAGATAGCCGGGGCCGTCCTGGCGCAGCCGGTAGGTCAGCGGGCCGTATGCCGTGCGCACGCCCTCGACGCCGACACCCTCGCCTTCCAGCCACGCCGTCGGCACGCCCGCCGCCAGCACCAGGGCGTGGTCGCGCTCATAGACCAGCAGGTCCAAAGCCGAGCGGATGTAGTCCGAACTGATCCAGGCGTGCGGCATGTCGCCGATGAAGCGGGGTTCGCGCAGGTCGCGGCCGACCACCTCGGCCCAGCCGTTCCAGGCGCGGGGGCGCATGTCGGCGAAGTAGAAGTCCAGCGCGCGCAGGGCGTCTTCGCGGCGCCCCAGACGGACCATCGCCCCGACGTTGCGCAGTTCGTAGGGGGTGTAGTCCTTCCACGCCTGCCGGTTCTCCTGCCGGGCGGTGAAGTTGGCCCACCACTTGTCGAAGGTGCCCTTCAACAGGTCCTGCGGCAGTTCGTCGATCAGGCCGGCGGGCGACAGGGCGATGGTGGTCGAGGTGGCGTCGAAATCGCCCCGGTCGGCGGCGCCGGCGATCCAGTCGATGCCGTGAACCCGCGCCGTCGCCTCTATGGAGGCCATGATGTCGGTCCGGAACTCGGCCTCGGCGGCGCGGATGCGGGCCGCGGCGGCCGCGTCGCCGAGCGTGTCGGCGATGAAGGCGGCGTCGCGGTAGCCCAGCAGGCCCCAGAAATCGTCCCAGTAGCTGTAGGCGATCTTGTCCGAATAGCCCTCGTGGCTGATCGTCGGCGGCAGCAGGCCGAACAGGTGGCGTTTGTCCGCCGACTGGAACTCCGCCGTCCGGGTCGAGGCGCGCAGGGTGTCCATATAGCCGATCGCGGCCTGAACCTGCGGCCAGACCTCGCGCGCCAACGCCTCGTCCCGGGTGTAGCGGTACGTTTCGGCGGCCAGGAAGACGAACTCGCCGTGGCTGTCGTTCTCGGGCACCGGATCGGCGCCGCGGCTGTCGGCGCAGCAGGGCACCTTGCCGTTGTCAAACACCAGCGGCGCGAACCAGCGCAGATAGTCGGCGGACAGGCTTTCGTGCCCCAGCCGGTTCAGCCCCTCGGCCATCATGGCGCCGTCGCGGATCCAGCTGCGGTTATAGCTGCGCGTGCCGGGCTGCAGGATCGGGCCCTGCCGGGACATCAGCATGTGGGCGAGGGAGGACTTCATCACCGCCTCGACCGGTCCGGCCTGGGGCGGCAGGGTCAGTTCGAACCGGTCCAGCTTCTCGCGCCAGGCGGCGGCGGCTCGACCGCGCGCGGCGTCGAGGACGCCCGCCACGTCCGCGACCGGCGCAAGATCGGGCGTCGGTCCCGCCAGCCGGGCGACCAGACCGAAGGTGCGGGCCTCGCCCGGCTGCAGGGCGACGTCGTAAAGCAGCGCGCCCGCCGTCAGGCCGGCGCCATCGGATTCGACGTGTCGCGCGTCCGGATCACGGCGGCGCAGGCCGGCGGCCAGCAGGCTCTGCGGATCGGAGCCGGCCGCAAAGGTGCTCATGGCCACCCCGTCGGGCGCGGCGAGGCTGCTGATGCGAATGGCGTCGTTCAGGACCAGGGTCGAGCCGTTCCACTCGATCTGTTCCACGGGCCCGACCCCGCCCGGGGTGGTCAGGAACTGGGTCGGTCCGTTCACCTGGAACGGCCGCGCCATCAGCGCCAGCGTCAGGGTGCGCGGCCGGTTTGAGGTGTTGGTCAGGACGTACTGACCATAGAGCTGCGCCTGCTCGGGAGACCCGTCCGCGAAGGCCGTGGTCGCCAGCGTCCAGCCCTCGCCGGCCCAGGTCGCCATCGGGATCGGCAGATCACCGTCCTGAAGGCTCTGGCTGATCTGGACATCCGCCCATGTGACCACTCGCCCGTTGTCCAGCACGAACGGCTCGATCGACGGCCCGCCGCGGCGCAGTTCGATGGCGCCGTCCTCGCCCATCAGGCCGCTCTCGCCGCCGCCGTCGACGCCGACCAGGGTCCAGTAGGGCTGTTCGCCAACAAAGCCGCGCGGATAGAGGCCGCGCCGGCTCTCGTCCGCCACGGCGCGCATGAAGGTGGTGGCCGTCTCGCCGAACGACAGGGGCTCGATCTCGAACGCGTTCAGGGCGTAGGCCTCGGCGCGGCGGGCGTTCAGCATCTGACCCGCGCCCGACTGTGTCGCATTGGCCGGACCGTCGCCGGTCGGGGCCAGAAGGTCCAGCCGCAGCCAGCGGGCCGAGGCCTCGGGCGTGCGCAGCCAGTCGACGCCGCCGTTGCCGTCTGCGACCGAAGCCAGTTCGCGCCAGTCCCGCCGGTCCGACGAGGCCATCAGCCGGTAGCGCGACGCCGCCAGCCCCTCCGCCCAGCGCAGGGTCACGCCGCCGAACTCGCGTTCATAGCCGAGGTCCAGGGTCAGAGCCTGCTCGCCCGCGGCGCCGCTGCGCCAGGCCGTGCCGAGGTCGTCGTCGACCGCCCGGGCCGCGACGTTCAGCCCGTCCTCGCTGGACGCGGCGGCGACGGGACGCGGCGGGACCGAAGGCTCGGGCGGGAGTTCGCGCAGCTCCAGCTGGTCGATCTCGATCCAGCCCTTGCCGCCCTCTCCCGCCGTGACGACGAATTCGATCCGTTCGGCGCCGCGGAAGGTGCGGTCGGGGTTCGGGCCCCAGGCCCAGACGATCTGGCGCGCCTTGATGGTGTAGCGGGTCCATTCGGCGTTGGCCCTGAAGCCGCGAATCTGACGCCAGTGGACGTTGTCGCCCGAGGCGTCGACGAACTTTATCTCCAGCGTATTGGGCGCCATCTCGCCGCGCAGCCAGAAGCTGATCTCGTAGTTGGCGGGGACGTCCAGATCGATGGCGCGGGCGGCGAAGGCGTAGCCGGACCGGCCGTTGAAATCATACTCCAGCCGCATGGCCTTGCCGTCGTGGCCATCCACGCTGGCGATGGCCGAGGACACGTCGGTGGAGGCGTCGGCGGACCAGGGGGTCAGGGTCTCGAACGCGTCGAGGACGCGAGGGGTCTGGGCCTGCACGGCGCCCGCCGCCAGCAGGGCGAACGCCCCCGCGATTGCGCAGAACATCCTCATCCCTTCACGCTGCCCGCCAGCATGCCGCGGATGTAGTAGCGCTGCAGGGCGAGGAAGAGGATCAGCACCGGGGCCACGGTGATGACGGCGCCGGCCATCATCAGCTCGATGTCCTGCACATGCTCGCGCGACAGGGCCGCCAGCGCGACCGGCAGGGTGTAGTTGGACTGATCCGTCAGTATGATCAGCGGCCACAGGAAGTCGTTCCAGCTGCCCAGGAAGACGAACAGGGCCAGGGTGACGATGATCGGCTGCAGCGTCGGCAGGACGATGCGGCGGAAGATCTGCCCCTCGGAGGCCCCGTCGATGCGGGCGGCCTCCAGCATCTCGTCGGGGATGCTGAGCGAATACTGCCGCACCAGGAACAGGCCGAAGATAGACGCCAGCCAAGGCACCAGGGCTCCGGCGTAGGTGTTCACCAGCCCCATCGACTTCAGCATCAGGAACAGCGGCAGGGTGCCGATCTGGGCCGGCACGACCAGCGCCCCGACCAGGATCTGGAACACCCGGTCCCGCCCCTTGAAGGCTAGTTTGGCGAAGGCGTAGCCGGCCGGCACGGTGAACAGCAGCGCCAGGCCGGTGGCCAGCGACGCCAGGGCGAAGCTGTTCCACATGTAGCGGCCCATGCCCTGGATCACGAACAGGTCGCGGTAGTGCTGGAGCGTCCAGCTCTTCGGCAGCAGCGGGGGCGGGAAGGTCGCCGCCTCCCCCGTGGTCATGAAGCTGACGGACAGCATCCACAGCAGGGGGAACAGGACGATCAGGCCGATCAGGCCGACGGCGAGGTTCAGCAGGATGGCGCGCGGCTTCATTCGTACGCCCCCATCCGCTTCGCCACCGCCAGCTGCACCAGGGTCACGGCCAGGATGCAGAGGAACAGGACGAAGGCCACGGCGCTGGCGGAGCCGAGGTTCCACCATTTGAAGCCCTCTTCGTACATGAAGTAGAGCACCGTCACCGTCGACTGGGCCGGCCCGCCCTGGGTCATGACATAGGGCTCGGCGAACAGCTGGAAGAAGCCGGCGACCGAGATGATCGACACCAGCAGCAGGGTCGGGGCGATGGCCGGCAGGGTGACGTGCCGGAACTGCTTCCATGGTCCGGCCCCGTCGATGCGCGCGGCCTCATACAGATCGTCCGGGACGGTCTGAAGAACCGCGAGGAAGATCAGCATGTTGTAGCCGAATATCTTCCACACCACGAACATCAGGATGGCGGGAATGGAGGTCGAGGGCTGGCCCAGCCAGTCGACGGCGGGCAGGCCGATGCTCTGGATCGCCCAGTTGATGACGCCGTATTTGGTGTGCAGCAGATAGTTCCAGAGCACCGCCGTGGCGACCAGCGTCGTCACATAGGGGGCGAAGAACATCACCCGCCAGATCGGCCGCCACCTGATCACCCGGGCGTTGAGGATCACGGCCGCCGCCAGCGAGGTGGCGATCGAGACCGGCACCCCGATCAGGGCGAACAGGCCGGTGTTCCGCATCGCCCCCCAGAACAGCGGATTGCCCAGCAGCCGCTCATAGTTCTGCAGGCCCACGAAGCGGACATTGCCGATGTCGGCCAGGGCGTAGATGTCGAAATCGGTCAGGCTGAGCAGCAGGGCCGAAAAGACCGGGATGGCGAAGAAGATTCCGATCGCGATCAGGGCCGGGGCGACGAAGCCCCAGGCCGCGCGCTCGCGGCTGCGGGCGTTGCGCGCGGGACGCGGGACGGGTTTGGCCAGGACGGTGTCGGCGGAGGCCGGGACGTCGGTCATATCGCCCTCCCCTGTTCCATCATCCAGCGGCGCTTTTCCAGAAGCCGGTCGGCGCGGCGATCGATCTCGGCGGCGGCCTCGCGCGGCGTGAACTGGCCGCGCACCATGCGTTCGGCGACGATCTGCATCTCGGTGACGACGCGCTCCCACTCGGGCACCTTGGGCACGGCCTTCGCGCGCGACAGCTGGCCCTTGAAGGCGGCGATGTAGGGATCACTGGCCACCGCCGGCGTCGCCCAGGCGCTCTCGCGCGCCGGCAGGTCGCCGGTGATGGTGTTGAAGCGGGCCTGCACCGCCGGATCGGCCAGATAGCGCACCAGCTTCCACGCCGCCTCCTGGTGCGGCGAATGGCGATAGACGACCAGCGACGACCCGCCCGGCGCCGAGGCCCCTGGCCCGGTCGGTCCCGGCACGCCCGAGGTCATCCAGCGCGTGGTCGGCTTCAGCCGATTTTTGAAATCCCCGATGGTCCAGGGACCGGAGAAGTAGAAGCTGAAATAGCCGCGCTCGAACTCGGTCCAGACGTTGGAAATCTGCGTCGAGGAGGCGACCGGGGCCAAGCCCTCGTCGAACAGGCTCTTGTAGAACTCCAGCGCCGCGACGAACGAGGCGCTGGAGAAGTTGCCGCGCGTGTCGCGGTCGCGCAGCAGCGGCTCGGCGCCCTGCAGGCCGAAGGTCAGCAGCTGTTCGAACTCGTTGACCGGCAACAGGACCGCGTAATTCCCCGGCCCGGCCACGCGCTTGACCGCATGCATCGCCGCCTTCCACGTCTCCCACGTCTGCGGCACCCCGTCGCCGAAGCCAGCCCGTTCCAACAGGTCGGCGCGGTAGTAGATCAGGCGGGTGTCGACGTACCAGGGCACGCCGACCACCCGGCCGCCGATGCGGTTGGTGTCCAGCACCGCCGGAAACTGGTCGGTCAGCAGGTCCGAGGCGGAGGCCGGCAGGGCGCTGATGGCGCCGATAGCCGCCATCTCGGACACCCAGGTGTTGCCCACCTGGCTGAGGTCCGGGAGCGAGGACCCTGCGTAGGAGGTCAGCAGTTTCGAATGGGCCGCCGTCCACGGCAGGGCCTGGACCTCGACCTTGATCCCCGGGTTCAGCCGTTCGAACTCCGGCAGGATCTGCGGGACGTTTGTCGCCTCATTGCCCATGGCCCAGAAGCGCAGGCGGGTGACGCCGTCATTCCGTTCGCCGCAACCGGCAAGCCCCGTCGCCGCCGAGCCCGCCAGCAGGCCAAGGGCCGTTCGCCGATCGGGGCGCAGGCCGGTCACAGCGCGCGCACCGCCGGGAGATTGAGCCAGCCCCCATGGAAGCCGGCGCGTTTCAGGCCGCGCACCAGATTGGGCTCCAGCCGCATCCGGCTCCAGACGGCCTCGGTGCGCCGGTTCTCGATCTGGATGACGATCGGGCCCTGGTCGATGCCCAGATAGTCGCCGTCGACCCAGCCCACGCCGGGCACGATGCGCCCGTGCTGCAGTCGCCCTTCGCGCTGCGTCAGGGTCGGGTTGAAGGAGTCGAGGAAGCCGAACTCGGTGTAGATGCCGGCGCCGTACCGCGCCTTCATCGCCTTCAGACAGGCCGTCACCTCGGCCGGGGCGAAGGGATAGGAGGCCATGGCCGCCGTCGGGGCGATGGTGCCGTCATCGCGGTCGCCGGGACCGCGCGCCGAATAGCTGAAGAACTCGCGCTCGCGGCCGTCGATGACCTGTTTGAAATCGCCCGGCCCGTCGCAGGCCGTCAGGCCCCAGACGTCCGCCGAATAGCCGGCCCAGCCCATGGGGTTGTCGATGGCGTATTTACGCTGCGCCTGCACGGCCCGGACGCTGTTGATGCGGTAATCGAACTCCTCGCCCGTCTCGCGGATCTTCGCCCGGATCCATGGATCGTAGATGCCGCCGAAGTCGACGAACATGTGGCTGTACTGGTGGCCGAACAGGGGGGCGAAGGCCAGGTGCGCGGGGCCCCAGCGATCGGTCCAGCTGCGGTCATAGACGCTGCACCATTCTTCCCAGACGGCCGCCGGGACTGGATGGGTGCGGCTGCCGATGGCCAGCAGCAGGACCAGCATGCCCTCGTTGTAGATATGCCAATCCGAAGGGATGAATCCGGTCTCCGGATGCCAGCCCATGGAGATGCGGTTGGGCCTGACCACGGCCCAGTCCCACTCGATCCGGTCGTAGACGGCCTGGGCCAGGCGCCGGATCTCGGCCTCGTCGGCGTGGTCGCCGTCGAACCAGCGGGCCGCGAACAGCATGCCCGCGACCAGCAGGGTGGTGTCCACGGTCGACAGTTCGGTGCGGCCGAACCGGTGGCCCGTCTCCATGTCGAGGAAGTGGTAGAAGAAGCCCTTGTATCCCGTCACGCCCGTGGCCTGCGGCCCCTGCGGCGCGTCGTGGAAGAAGCGGATGGTGGTCAGGGTGCGCTCGCGCGCCTCCTCGCGGTTCATCCAGCCGCGCTCGACGCCGATGGGCCAGCAGGTCAGGGCGAAGCCGACGGCGGCGACCGAGGAGAAGGATTTGGTCGGCCAGCGGTCGGGCGTCAGGCCGTTGATCCGGTTGGTGACGTGGGCGAACCAGTTGAAGGTTCGCTGCTGCAGCTCGTCGACCTCGGGATCGATCAGCGGCGTGGAGGAATTCCGGAAGTAGTCGAGACCGGCGCTTTCGCACCCGCCGATCGACAGGGCCGCGACGCCCGCGACCGTGGAGCCCAACAGAAACCGGCGGCGATCCATGGGCTGCATCCTCGTACTCAAGCTCCCGACAGTCAAAAAAGGGCCGCCCCTCGTCGGGATCGAGGGGCGGCCGCCAGGCTCAGGAGACGGTCAGAAGCTGTAACGCATGCCCACCTGGAAGGTGCGCGTGGGGAACAGCACGGTCGAAGGCTTCTCGAAGTTCGGGTTGGGATTGGCCAGCGAGCCCGTCCCCCCGTCGAAGCCGGAGTAGTTGCTGAAGTTGAAGACGTTGATGACGTCCAGGTAGAGCGACAGTTCCGAACCGCTGAACACCGTGAAGTCCTTCGTCAGACGCAGATCGAGGTTCCGGTAGGCGAAGGAGTTCGGGATGATGAAGTTGTACTGCTGCGGACGGCCGTGCATCGGGCGGTAGACGAAGTTGGGGCCGCGTCCGTCGAAGACGTCGAAGGGCACGCCCGAACCCAGCGTCAGAATGCCCGACAGCTGGAAGTCGAAGGGCAGGTCCACGATGCCGTTCGCCACGATGCGGTGACGCTCGTCATTGCTGGTCGGGCGGACCGGCGAACTCTCGATGCTGAAGCAGTCGAAGCAGAAGTTGTCGTTGCCGCCGTTCTGTTCAGCCTGCGACCAGGTGTAGGCGACGTTCAGGCCCCAGCCGGAGTCGGCCGTGTAGTTCTTGTCCAGCTTGACGTAGAGGGCCCGGAATGTGCGTTCCTTTTCGTGGTCCGACACCAGGTAGGTGCGGTACGGGTTCGCGGCGCCCGGCGAGCAGAAGCCGCCGTTGTCGCCGAAGCCGCCGCCGTCGTTGCCGCGTGTGGGTTCGCGGCAGCGGTTCAGATAGGCCCAGGTGAACTCGTTTTCGGTCTTGCCGTAGGCGAGGGTGAACTCGCTCTGCCAGTCGCCGAAGCGCTGACGCAGACCCAGGTTGAACTGGTCCGTCATCGGCGGTTCGAAGTCGTTCGCCAGCAGGAAGGCCTCGCCCTTGCCCGGGATGGCCGCCAGCACCGGGTCCAGGCCCGCGGCGGTACGGTAGGATTCCTGCCACAGGATGGGATCGCCGGCGTCGCCCGGCAGGTCCACGCCCGGACCGGGATCGCGGTCCTGACCGGCGGGACGGCCGGTGGTGCTGAAGAAGGCGTTCTTGCGAATGTCGAACGGCTTGACCAGCTCGTCGTACGAGAAGTTGAAGTTGACCCGGTCGTAGTACCGGCCGGCGCCGCCGAAGATCACCGTGCGGCGGTCTCCGAACACATCGTACGAGAAGCCGATGCGGGGCTGGAAGGCGCCCGCGAACGGGTCGCGGTTGTTGCCGGTCGAGATGTAGTCGGCGCGGTTGAACCAGCTGGGGGCGTAGCCCGCGGGCTTGCCGCCGTCGGTCGAGGCGATCCACTGATCCAGGCCGGCGACGACGCTGGCCGGGGTCACATAGTCGTTGTTGTTGGCGTTGGTCTCATAGTCCCAGCGGATGCCGAGGTTCAGTTCCAGCTGGTCGGTGATGCGCCAGTCGTCCTGGAGGTACAGGCCGATGACGGTGTTATCGAGATCGACCTCGGGGAAGGCCTGGCCCAGTTCCACGCGGTAGGGCACCGTGGTGCTGCCGCTCAGCTCGGGCCGGCCGTCGACATCGTAGTAGAAGTTCGGATTGCGGCCGAACTGCTTGTTCACCTCGTAGTTCTGCAGCGAAACCTTGCCGCCCAGCTTGATGGTGTGGAAGCCGTTGAACTCCAGATCGTTGAACGTCACGTCGTCGCGGAAGGTGATGGCGTTGTCGTGAATGTCCTGGGTGCTGTCGCGACCGCCCAGGTTGATGATGGCCGCCCCGCCGAAATAGTCGGGCTGGAAGCCGGGCAGACCCGGGTTGGTGTCGTTCTCGAACAGGCGATAGGTCGCGCCCGCGTCCGTGAAGTTGGCCGCGCCGGGGTTGTAATTGTAGTCCCGGTAATCGACCGCGAACTCGTTCAGGAACGAGTCCGTCTGCCACTGATAGCGAAGGTTGCTGGTCAGGGTCGTCTGCTGAAGGTTGTTGGCGCGCTCGAAGGAGTCCGCGCCGCCGAAGTCGCGCAGGTCGGATTCGTCGCGGTAGGTGATGCTCCAGTCGACCAGGTGGCCTTCAGCCGGTTGCCAGCTGAGCTTGCCGAACATCAGGTCTTCTTCGAACGGCGCCGCGAAGGTGCCGATGTACTGGCCGAAGGCGGTTACGAAGCGCGGGTCCTGGCGGCCCAGGTTGACCGTGCGGGCGCGGTTCTCCTGCTTGTGCTCATAGGTGCCGAAGAAGTGCAGGGTGTCGCGGATGATCGGGCCGCCCAGGGCGAAGCCGTATTGCTGCACCTCGAGGTCGGGCTTGGCGTCGCCGCGGCGCTCGGAGAACTCGTCCTGCTGGACCATGTCCTGGTCGCGGTAGGTGCCGAAGACCTCGCCATGGAACTCGTTGGTGCCCGAACGGGTGACGGCGGTGATGATCGCCGAGGAGGCCTGTTCGTACTCGGCCTTGAAGTTCTGGCTGACGACCCGGAACTCCTGGATGCCGGCCTGCGGGAACGGGTTACCGCGGCTGTCGTCCTGGCCGATGATGCCGCCGGCGATGACGTTGGACTTCAGGCTGGCGCCGTCGATGAAGGCGTTGACCGATTCCGCGCGCTGGCCGCCGGCGGTGATGGTCTGCTCTTCCTCGTTCAGCGACAGCCGCACGCCGGGGGCCAGGGCCGCGAAGTTGAGGAAGTTGCGGTTGATCTGCGGCAGGGTGTTGATCTGCTGCGTCGTGACGTTGGTGGCGTTTTCGGGAGTGCGCACCTCGGCCAGACGGCGGCCGGTGACGACCACGTCGCCCAGATCGGTGGCGTTGGGATCGTCGGCGGTGACGACCGGCGCGCCGACTTCCAGATCCAGATCGCCGACCTGGCCGACGCCGATGGTGACGACGTCCGAGGCGGTTTCGCCATCCGCCGTGGTGACGGTGACCTCATAGGTGCCGGGACGCAGGCCCGACAGCACATAGCCGCCGTTGGCGTTGGCGGTGGACCGGGTGGTGAAGCCCGACGAGGTGTCGCGCGCCACGATGGCGGCGCCGGCCTCGGCGACCCCCTCGTCCGTCACCGATCCGCGGATCGTCGAGGTGGTGACCTGGGCGGAAGCCCCGCCGGCGCACGCCAGCGAGACCGCCAGGGCGAGGGCGGAAGCGGCCCCCATGTATTGGATGGATTTGCGGGTCATCAGGATATCTCCCCCTTCAGAGATGTCGTGTCGGCGTCGGCGCGAAGACGCCCGCCGGATTTGGTGAGTTCGGATGTCGCCGGCTGGCTGGACGGACGCACGACCAGTTCGGGCCGTACGACCTCGCAAGCGGTGTCGGCGACGGCTTCGCCCGCTGCGTTGATCAGGCGGACGACGCGCTCGAGGGCGCTGCGTCCGGTTTCTGCAATCTGGATTCTCAGGGTCGTCAGGGCGGGCCGGACCAGGCTGGCGATCGGCACGTCGTCGAAACCGACGATGGCGACATCCTCGGGGATGCGCAGTCCGGCGTCCTGCATGGCCAGCATGGCCCCGACCGCCATGTTGTCATTCCCGGCGAACACCGCATCGGGCCTGGCGTCGCCGCTGGCCAGGGCCACGCCGGCGTCATGCCCCGACGCTTGGGTGAAGGCGCCCTCGACCACCGTGGTCGGCAGACCGGCCTTCGCCATGGCCTCGAGATAGCCCGCCAGCCGGGTCTCGGCCTCCAGGTTGCCCGTGGGGCCCGAGATGTGGGCGATCCGCCGGCGGCCCGTCGCGATCAGATGCTCGACCGCCTGGATCGCGCCGCCGTGGTTGTCGACCACGATCGAGGGCCGGCCGGCGTCCGCGCCGCCGTTCATCAGCAGGACGGGGGTGCGGCCCGCCAGGCCCGCGGCCAGGTTGGCGGCGTCCAGATGGGGGGACAGGACGATCAGGCCGTCGACGCGTCCGCGCATCGAGCGGATCGCGGCCGAAGCCTCCTCTGCGTCGTCGTGCGAGCTGGAGACGATCAGGTGGTAGCCGACCGCGCGGGCGGCGATATCCATGCCGCGGATCAGTTCGGAGAAGAACTCGCCATACAGGTCCGGCAGGATGACGCCGATCGTCTGGGTCTTGCTGGTCGACAGGCTGCGGGCGCCGGAATGGGGCACGTACTGCAGGGCGTCGGCGGCCTCGAGCACCCGGGCGCGGGTCGCCTCGGTGACCGGACCGGCGCCGTTCAGGACGCGCGAAACCGAGGCCACGGACACATCGGCCCGCTCGGCGACATCGCGGATCGTGGCGGCCTTCATGCCGCCGCCGTCGCGCAGGTTTGCAGGGTCGCCACTGGCGTCAAGGTGCATCCTCCCTCAGCATCTCCAGCCCCGGTCCGCTTGGCGCGGATCCGTCCGGAAAAAGCTCTCTCGCCAATCACAACGATGTAATCGGTTACGTAACCGATTACATGACACACTAGTCATGCGCCCCGCAAGTGCCCTAGTTTGGCCACAGGGAGGTTGTGTCGGCCCGTGTACACGGGTACCGAGCATTGCAAATCTCCCCTCCCAGTTCGCGTCACCGCTCCTCGAGGCTTTATTCAGATGACTTCAAAAAACACAGGCAACTATCGGTTTCCCGAGGGTTTTCTGTGGGGTGCTGCGACGGCGGCCTATCAGATTGAAGGTTCGTCCATGGCCGACGGCGCGGGTGCATCCATCTGGGATCGCTTCAGCCATACGCCGGGCATGATGCTGAACGGCGACACCGGCGACGTGGCCTGCGACCACTACAACCGCTGGCGCGAGGACATCGAGCTGATGACCCGCCTGAACCTCCAGGCCTACCGGTTCTCGGTGAGCTGGAGCCGGGTGATTCCGGAGGGCCGCGGGGCGGTCAACCAGAAGGGTCTCGACTTCTACGACAGGCTGGTCGACGGCCTGCTCGAGAAGGGGATCGAGCCGCTGTGCACCCTGTATCACTGGGACCTGCCGGCGGCGCTGGACGATCGCGGCGGCTGGCTGAACCCTGACATCGCCGACTGGTTCGCCGACTACGGCCAGGTCCTGTTCGAAAAGTTCAAGGGCCGGGTGAAGACCTGGGGCACGATCAACGAGCCGTGGGTCATCGTCGACGGCGGCTATCTGCACGGCGCCCTGGCCCCCGGTCACAGGTCGGCCTTCGAGGCCATGATCGCCGGTCACAATGTGTTGCGCGCTCACGGCGCGGCGGTGAAGCGCTTCCGCGAGGTCGGAGAAGGCCAGATCGGCATCGTCCTCAACATCGAGCCGAAATATCCCGCCTCGGACAAGCCCGAGGACGAGGCCGCGCGCAGGCGCGCCGAGGCCCAGATGAACCGCTGGTTCCTCGACCCCCTGATGGGCCGCGGCTATCCGGAAGAGCTGAAGGAGGTCTATGGCGAGGCCTACCGCGAGTTCCCGCAGGAAGACTTCGACCTGATCGCCCAGCCGACCGACTGGATGGGTCTGAACTGGTACACCCGCGCCGTGCCCGAGAATGCGCCCGACGCCTGGCCCGTCCGCGCCCGGCCGGTGAAACAGGTCCAGCACGCCCATACCGAGACCGGCTGGGAGGTCTATCCCCCCGCCCTGACCGACACCCTGGTCTGGCTGCACGAACAGACGGGCGGCAAGCTGCCCCTGATGGTGACCGAGAACGGCTCGGCCTGGTACGATCCGCCCCACGCCATCGACGGCCGCATCCACGATCCGATGCGGGTCGACTATCTGAAGAACCACCTGAAGGCCCTGCACGACGCCATCGGCAAGGGCGTCGACGTCCGCGGCTACATGGCCTGGTCGCTGCTCGACAATCTGGAATGGTCGCTGGGCTATTCAAAGCGGTTCGGCATCACTCACGTGAACTTCCTGACCCAGGAGCGGACCATCAAGGATTCGGGCCTGCTGTACGCCGAGGTCATCAAGAGCCACGGCGCGGTGCTGGATACGCTGTGACCCTCCGGCGCGAGGCCAGCTGCCGTTGCGGCGCCCTGAGGGCGGTCTGCGAGGGTCAACCGGTCCGCGTCTCGGTCTGCCACTGCCTGGCCTGCCAGCAGCGCACGGGCAGCGCCTTCGCAGCCCAGGCCCGCTTTCCGGCGGACAGGGTGACGATCACGGGCGAGGCGAAGGTCTGGACCCGCATCGCCGACAGCGGCAACACGACGGACTACAGCTTCTGTCCGACCTGCGGCTCGACCCTCCATTACAGCGGCGGCAACTTCCCCGACTGGATCGCCATTCCGCTGGGCGCCTTCGCCGATCCCGGCTTTCCGCCGCCGAAATTCTCGGTCTGGGAAGAGCGCAAACACCCCTGGACCGTCGTGCTGGGCGACGACGTCGAGCACATGGACTGAGCCTCAGCGCACCCGCGCGTAATAGGCCTCGATCAGATCCAGCCGATCCGCGAACGGGATGGGCCTGGCCGCCGGTCCGTCATTGGTGAACTCCAGAAGCCGGTCGCGTTCGGCCCCGAACTCGGGCCAGACCGGACGGCCCTCCCCGTTCGGATCGCCCGTGGCCGCGAAGGTCGTCCAGTAGTCCGCCATGGCCTTCGCCGCCCGCTCGTCGCGCGCGCCCATTGGCCGGCCGACCGTGTGCAGATTGTCGAACACATAGGGCCGCTCGGACGCATGGGTCGCCCCGCCGCTGGGTTCGGGATTGGAGTCCGGCACGACGTCGAAGCGGTACAGGTATGTCGGATGTCCGTTGGCGGCGTGCAGCCGGGCCAGATGCCGGGCGGGTTCGTTGAAGGCCAGGTCGCTGACCACATGGGCGCGATAGCCGTCCTCCCCGCCGTAGGCCGCATACAGATCGACCCGCTCCTGCGAGGTCAGGGCGTCGTCGATCGCGCCATAGGGGCTGATCTCGGAAGGCCGTATCCACCAGAACTCGGCGCTGTTCGTGCCGATGATCAGGGGAACCGGCGCCTCGCGTCCGGCCGCGAAGGCGGCCTCCACGTCCCCGGTCACCAGCCGGCCGTCGATGACCAGATTGTCGCCGCCGTAGAAGCTGGGCGCCGGCCTCAGAAGCGCCTCGGCCGGGATGGCGCGCAGATCGGCCGCCGTCGTCGCCCCGACGGTCCGCGCGAAGGCGAGGCCCCGGTCCCGCAGCGACGGCCCGCCGACGGCCGAGGGGGCGTCCAGCGGCACGCCCGAGTCCCGGCCCAGCCCCGACTGCACCACCGCCCGGTGGAACAGCCCGCGCGCGCCGGGCGCGATCATCAGCCGGGTCACCGCCGCGCCGCCCGCCGATTCGCCGAAGACGGTGACATTGCCGGCGTCGCCGCCGAACGCCGCCGCATTGTCGCGCACCCACTCCAGCGCCGCGACGATGTCCAGCATGCCGTAGTTGCCCCCCGGCTCGTCCGGATCGCGCTCGGCCGCCAGCGCCGGATGGTCGAAGAAGCCCAGCCGTCCGACGCGGTAGTTGATCGTCACCACCACCACGCCGCGCCTCGCCAGATTCGTCCCGTCATAGAGCGCCGCCGTGCCGGACCCGTTGTTGAAGCCGCCGCCGTGGATCCAGACCATCACGGGGCGCGGCCCGTCACGCTGCTCCGGCGTCCAGACGTTGAGCGTCAGACAGTCCTCGCTCATCGGCAGCGGGCCCACGCCCGGATCGCCGCCCGAGGGGGGCTGGATGCAGATGGCGCCGACCTGGCCCGCGTCGCGCGGTTGGCTCCATGCCCCGGCGCGCTGCGGCGCGCGCCAGCGCAGCGGTCCGACCGGCGGCGCGGCGTAGGGCACGCCCTTGAAACTGGCCACCGCGCCGTCCGTCCGTCCGATCAGGACGCCCTGCTCGACCGTCAAACGGGGATGGAGAGGTTCGACCACGGATGGAGTCATGACCAGAACCGCCGCGAGGAAAAGGGAGACCAGGGACATGGCCCGACACTAGCCCGACGGCCCGCCATGTCTCAAATGACGCCGCCCGACCGCGACACTCTGGCGGCGAAGCCCAAACTGGACTAGGCAAGCGACGGTTTCTGTGCGGACTTTTCGATTCCGCTCGATGGCGGGACATATTCATGAGCGCACCCCTGAACGGCCGACGTGTCCTCGTGGTCGAGGATGAATCCCTCGTCGCCATGCTGCTCGAGACCATTCTGGAAGACATGGGCTGCACCCCCGTGGGGCCCGCCAGCACGGTCGACGCCGGCCTGACTATGGCCACGGACGAACAGCTCGACGCCGCCCTGCTGGACGTCAACGTCGCCGGAAAACAGGTCTTCCCGATCGCCGAGGCGCTGAAGGCGCGCGGCGTGCCCTTCGTCTTCTCGACCGGCTATGGAGAGGGCGGCCTGCCCGACGAATGGCGCGGCCAGGCCGCGATCCAGAAACCCTTCACCGAGGCCGCCGTCCGCGACGCCCTGATGAAGGCCATGGGCGTGGCGGAGGTCTAGTTCTCACCGTGCATCCCGGCGAATGCCGGGATCCAGATGTCATAACGCCGCCCTTGCCGTAACGCAGGCTCTGATCACCAGCCTTCGAGCCTGTGATCGGGATCCCGGCATTCGCCGGGATGCACGGTTGAAGCTACCGGCCCAGGTCCTTCAGCACGGCCCTGGCCGCATTGTGCCCCGGCGCGCCCGTGACGCCGCCGCCCGGATGGGCCCCTGATCCGCACAGATAGAGCCCGGGAACCGGCATCCGGTGATCGGCGTGGCCCAGCACCGGGCGGGCGCTGAACAGCTGGTCCAGCGACAGCCGGCCGTGGAAGATGTCGCCGCCGACCAGGCCGAACCGCCGCTCCAGATCGCGCGGCCCCAGCGCCAGACGGCCCACCACCGAGGCCTTGAACCCCGGCGCATGGGCGTCGACCGTATCGATCATCAGATCGGCGACCGCATCCCGGTGTTCGTCGGCCAGGTCGGGCGAGACGTGCTGGCAGAACAGGCTGGCGACATGCTGTCCGGGCGGGGCCAGGGTGTCGTCCAGGGTCGAGGGGATCAGCATTTCGACGATCGGCTTCGACGACCAGCCGTTCAGCCGCGCCTCGGCATGGGCCCGGTCCATGTAGGCCAGCGAGGGGGCGATGATGACGCCCGCCGTCAGATGGTCGCCCTCGCCCGGCAGGGCGGTGAAGTTCGGCAGCGCCGACAGGGCCACATTCATGCGGAAGGTGCCCGAGCCCGACTGGTAGTTCCCGATCCGCTCGCGGAAGTCGGCCGGCACGACCGCATCGTCCACGAACCGTTCGAACAGCAGGCGCGGATGCAGGTTGGACACCACAGCGCGCGCCCGGACCACGTCTCCGGCCTCGGTCACCGCCCCGACGGCCCGGCCCTTTTCGGTCAGGACCGAGGCGATGGGCGTATCCAGCCGCACCTCGACGCCGGCCTCGGCGCAGGCGGCGGCCATGGCCTGGGTGATGGCGCCCATGCCGCCGATGGCGTGGCCCCAGACGCCCTTGCGCCCGTTCACCTCGCCGAAGACGTGGTGCAGCAGCACATAGGCCGAGCCGGGCGTGTACGGACTGGCGTAGTTGCCGACGACGCTGTCGAAGCCGAACAGGGCCTTGATCGGATCGCTCTCGAACCAGCCGTCCAGCCAGTCGCCCGCCGACTTGGCGAACAGGTCCAGCAGGTCGCGCCGCCCCTGGGTGTCCAGCCCCGCCGCCTGCCGGCCCAGGGACGCGCCCTTCAGCAGTTCGGGCAGCATGGCCATCCAGCCGCCCTCGACCACGTTGGGCGGCGCCTTCAGGATCCAGTCGCGCAGCACCGAGGCCACCACCTCCAGCCGCCGTTCGTATTCGGGCAGCCGCTCCGCATCGCGCGCCGAGAATTTGGCCAGTTCGCCCCGCGTTCGCCCCTCGCCCGCCAGGAAATAGCGGCCGTCGTCGAAGGGCAGGAAGTTGGACACCTTCCGCTCCACCACCCGCAGGCCGTGCCGCGCCAGCTCCAGATCGGCGATGATCTTCGGGTTCAGCAGGCTGACGGTGTAGCTGGCGGTGGAGTTGCGGAAACCGGGATGGAACTCCTCGGTCACCGCCGCCCCGCCGACGACATGACGCCGCTCCAGCACCGTCACCTTCAGCCCGGCCTTGGCCAGATAGAAGGCGCACACCAGCCCGTTGTGGCCCCCGCCCAGAATGACGACGTCGGTTTCGGTCTGCGCCATGGTTCCTCCCGCTGGCTGCGGTCTATCACGCCTCGCGGACGGGGGAAGGCTCCTCCTCCGGCCGGCGAACCAGCGACACCAGAACGATGCTGATCATCATCAGCAGGAACCAGCTGCCCAGCTTGGCCAGCGACACGGGATGCCAGCCCTCGCTCTGCGAAGGATAGACCCAGGCGTTGGCGTATGTGCCCACGTTCTCGGCCAGCCAGATGAACACGGCGACGAGGAAGAACCCCAGCAGGAAGGGCATAGCCCGCCGCGTCCGGTCCGGGGTGAAATAGAACCAGCCGCGCCCGAACAGCAGGACCGTCGCCGCGAACAGGCCCAGCCGGATGTCGGGCAGCCAGTGATGGGCGAAGAAGTTGACGTAGATGGCCGCCGCCAGAACCCAGGTCGTCCACAGCGGCGGATAGTGGCGGAATTTGATGTCGAAGATGCGCTGGATGCGGGCGATGTAGCTGCCCACGGCCGCGTACATGAAGCCCGAGAACAGGGGCACCATGCCGATCCGCAGAACGCTGTCCTCGGGATAGATCCACGAGCCGGTCTGCGTCTTGAACAGCTCCATGATGGTGCCGACCACGTGGAAGACGAAGATCACCCTCGCCTCCTCCCAGCTCTCCAGCTTCAGCGCCAGCATGGCCGCCTGGATGGCCAGGGCGCCGACGACGAGAAAGTCGTAGCGGCTGACCGGCGCCTGCTCCGGCCACCACAGATGCGTCGCCAGCAGCAGGGCCAGCATCGCCCCGCCGAACAGACAGGCCCACCCCTGCTTGATGCCGAACATCAGGAATTCGAAGCCGTAGCGGCTCCACGCCCGCCGGTCGGCCCAGGTCTGGAGCCGGCCCAGCCAGTGACGGCCCCAGGTTTCGAGCGGAAGGCGGCGCGGTTCGGTCATGGCAGGATTGCGCGCCTCGCCATGCCCAGGACGGCGCCCCCCGCCGCCGCCTCGTTGAGGGGCCGGCGTCGCGCGACCGCCGAGGCTTCCTCCTCGTGGTCCTGCACCGCGCCGAGATGGTCGGCCACCGTGCGTCCGTCCGCGACGCGGCTGTCGCGGAAGAAGAAGCTCAGTATCTCATGGAACCAGACCCGTCGGCCCATGCGGTAGTACCACCGGGTGGCGTGCCGGATCTTGGCGTCCCGTCGCCAGATCAGGCGTCGCAGGGCGCGCGGACGCACCTGGCACATGATCTCCATGAACTTGACCCACAGGAAGACCCGCCAGGCCGGCATGCGCTTCATGGCGAGCACCTGATGTTTGTAGTCCCAGCGCCGGAGGTCCGGCTGAATGACCTCGCGATCCTGCGCCAGGCGATAGTAAGGGGTCCACCGGTGAGGCGTGACGTAAAGCATCTGCACCTGGTCCGGATCGTAATCGATTAGTTGTCGCAGCCCTCTCCAGAAATCCCGATCCGTCTGCTCGTCGAACCCGGCGACCCATGTCGCCATCGACAGGATGCCGTGCTGGCGCAGCAGACGGATGGCCTCCCGATCGACCGAGGGCGCCGCACCCTTACGGATCAGTTTCAGTGTCTGTTCGTCCGTGGTTTCCATGCCCATCAGGAAGCGTTCGAAACCCGCCTTCTTGTAGAGATGAAGCTCGTCGCGATCGCGGACGATGTCCCCCGCGCGCGTCGAGCCGACCAGGGTGATGTCCAGGTCGCGCGCGATGATGGCCCGCAGGAAGTCCAGCCACGGTTTGCGACCGGCGCTGGGGTTCTCGTCGGCGAAGTTGAAGACCTCGACCCCGTGCTCGCGATGCAGCCAGGCGATCTCGTCGGCCAGCAGCTCGGGGTCGCGATGGCGCCAGCGCGTCCAGAAGCCCCTTTGTCCGCAGTAGTTGCAGAGATGCGGACACCCCCGCGAAAACTGGATGACGACCGCGCGCTTGCCGCCCCAGTAGCCGTATCGGGCCGTGTCGATCAGTTCCCAGCCGACGCGGTAGTCGTCGAGCTTCTGGATGACCACCGCAGCCGGCGTCGCGGTCGGAACGCCCTCCGATCGAAACGCCAGCCCGGGGACATCGCCCACGTCCGCGCCGCTACGGAGAGTCGCCATCAGGCGGCGGGCGGTCTCCTCGCCCTCGCCCCGAACGATGAAATCCACCCAGGGCTCGTTGCGCAGGATTTCGCGCCAGAAGTAGGTGGGATGGACCCCGCCATAGACGATGGTCGCGTCCGGCAGCCGGGCGTGCACCCGTCGCGCGACCTCCGCGATGATCGGGTGTCCGGACGATGATCCCGAATGTCCGAACAGGACGGCGTCGGGCGCGCGACGCACCGCCTCCTCAACCAGCTGGTCGAGCGGCATGGGTCCGTGTTCGCCGTCCAGCAGCGATACCTCATGCCCGTCATCGATCAACGGCCCCCCGACCGCCAACAGGCCTAACGGAGGAAGCTGCTCCCTGGGAATACGGCTTCCGATCGCCGGGTGCGGAACGTTGATCAGCAGGATTCGCATACAGGTCCCTTGCGCCTGTCCGAAGCCTCGGCCGGGCGCCGGCATCGGAACACCCAAGGGTTTGGATCGCGCAGCTATCGCCCGTCATGAGCGAAAGCTGAGCATTTCCTGTGTCGCCTGAAATGTGCGGGCTTTCACCCCCGGCCGCGGTAGGTCGGCACGCCCTGGTCCGGCAGCCACAGCCCCTCGGGCGCCGGTCCCGTCTGCCAGAAGACGTCGATCGGGATGCCGCCGCGGGGGTACCAGTAGCCGCCGATGCGCAGCCATTTCGGCTGCAGCAGGGCGGCGATCTTCTTGCCGATGGCCACGGTGCAGTCCTCGTGGAAGGCGCCGTGGTTGCGGAAACTGGTCAGGTACAGCTTCAGGCTCTTGCTCTCGACCAGCCAGTCGCCCGGCGCATAGTCGATGACGATATGGGCGAAGTCCGGCTGGCCCGTGACCGGGCACAGGCTGGTGAACTCCGGCGCTGTGAACCGCGTCAGATACAGGGTCCCCGCGTGCGGATTGGGCACGCGCTCCAGCTCGGCGGTTTCCGGGCTGGTCGGCTGAACGGTGTGCTGGCCCAGCTGGTGCAGGCCCGAGGTGTCGGTAGTCATGGGGGCGATGTAGCCCGGACGGCTTTCGCCGTCACGCGTGGACGTTCCACATGGCCAACATCCACACCGCCATGGCCACCATCATCAGGTTCTCGGTCAGCGACACGAAGCCCAGGGGCACCTTGCTGGCGCCCCCGACGCAGGCGCATTTCAGCTCGCGCCGGTCGATGTAGACGGCCTTGAACACCGACACCGCCCCGATCCCCCCGATGACGAGCGCCACCGGCGCGGACAGCCAGGTCAGGGCTCCCGCGACCATCAGCACCCCCGCTCCGAGTTCGGCGAAGGGATAGACATACCCATAGGGGACCCAGCGGCGAGCCAGCAGGTCGTAGTTGAGGAACATGCTGGAGAAGGATTCGATGTCCTGCAGCTTCAGCATCGCCAGAACCACCATGCTGAAGCCGATGAACCACTCGGCCGTCCGAGGATGCAGGATCGTCCCTGTCGTCGCCCATGTGGCGGCCCCGGCGAGCAGGGCGGTGGCCGCGAACACCGCGATCACCGGGACGTAGCTGGTCTCTCCCGGCTCTCTCACGGTCAGGCCGAAGAAGCGGCGCAGGTCGTCGTATCCGCCGATCCGCTGGCCGTCGATGAAGGTCTGGGGCGTCGTCTTCACCCCGTGCACGGCCTTGAAGGCGTCCGTCGCCTCCCGGGTCTCCAGCCAGTGGTCCTCCACCCGAAAGCCCCTGGCCCGCAGCAGATGCCGCGCCTTCAGGCCATACGGACAGGTGTGGTCCGGCATCACCATCCGGTACAGGACGGCGGTTTTCTGAGGTCGGGAATTCATCGCATCTCTCCTTGTCCGGGAACGCATGCGACCCCTTATGGGGGCCGTACCATGGTACGGAGTCAAGCGATGAAAACGGCCACGATCGGCGGCCTGGCGCGGGCGGGCGGCGTGGGGGTCGAGACGGTCCGCTACTATCAGCGGCGCGGCCTGATGCCGACGCCCGTCAGCGCGCAGGGCGTTCGGCGGTACGCCATGGACGACCTGCGCCGCCTCCGCTTCATCCGCTCGGCCCAGGCTGCCGGCTTCACACTGGAAGGGATCGGCGCCCTGCTCGCCCTGGACGCGGCCGACGACCGGCCCCGCGCCCGCGAACTGGCGAAGGAGCGCATCGCGGCGCTGGATGAGCGGATCGCCGAGCTGCAGACGGCGCGGAACGCCCTGTCCAGGCTCGCAGCCGCCTGCGCCATGGGCGGAGCCGGCCCCTGCCCGATCCTTTCGGCCTTCGAGGACGCCTGATCCCGATTTGCCTTCCCCGGCGACACCCCGCTATCCGTAGCGAAAGACAACGGGGAAAGACGTCATGGCCATTCCGGATTCGCTGCGCAAAGGTCTGAAGCTGCCGGTCATCGCCGCGCCGATGTTCCTGGTGTCGGGACCCGATCTGGTGGTCGAGGCCTGCAACGCCGGCGTCATCGGCACCTTCCCGTCCCTGAACCAGCGCACCACCGAGGGCTATCGGGAGTGGATCCACGACATCAAGGCGCGCCTGAAGCCTGACGCCGCCGCCTTCGGCGTCAATCACATCGTCCACCCGACCAATCCCCGGCTGATGGCCGACATGATGGTTTCGGTGGAGGAGAAGGTGCCGCTGATCATCACCTCCCTGGGCGCCGTGCGCGACGTGGTGGACGCGGTGCACGGCTACGGCGGCGTGGTCTTCCACGACATCGCCAATGTGCGCCACGCCCGCAAGGCGGCGCAGGCGGGGGTCGACGGCCTGATCCTGGTGGCCAATGGCGCGGGCGGACACGCCGGCGTGGTCAATCCCTTCGCCCTGGTCGAGGAGGTCCGGTCCTTCTTCGACGGGACCATCATCCTGTCCGGCTGCCTGTCGACGGGCCGGGACGTGGCCGCGGCGATCATGATGGGGGCCGACTTCGCCTATATGGGCACCCGCTTCATCGCCACGACCGAAAGCGGCGCCCAGGCCGAGTACAAGCAGATGATCGTCGACGCGGGCGCATCCGACATCACCTACACCCCCGCCGTCTCGGGCATTCCCGCCAACTTCCTGACCCCGTCCCTGGTGGCCAACGGCATCGACCCGAAATCCCTGCCGGAGCACAAGCTGGACATGGGCGAGGAGGCGAAGGCCTGGAAGACCGTCTGGTCAGCCGGTCAGGGCGCCGGCGCGGTGAATGACATTGTTCCCACAGCGCAGCTTGTTCGTCGGCTGACGGACGAATTTTCCGACGCTTGTAACAAATTCGACAAGAACCGCCTCTAGACCCCGGCCCGTTCCCACGAGGCCGAAACGCATGATCCGCACCCTGACGACCGCCGCCGCCGCGGCGACCGCCCTTCTCGCCTGCGCCGGTTCCGCCGCCGCCCAGACCGCCCCCTTCCCCGGCGGCTCCGTGTCCTTCGCCGTCGGCGCCGCGACCGACAACCGCTCCAAGGACGCCTCCAAATCGGACGGCGAGGCCTATGTCTGGGGCGAGGCGGAATGGGAAAGCGCCTCGGGCCTGATGTACGCCGGGACCGGACTCGAGACGATCAAGAGCTCCACGGGCTCCGAGCTGGAGGGGAAGATCGGCGCCGGCTTCACGCCCGACATCGCCGGCTTCGACCTCGACCTGAACGCCACCTTCAAGCAGCAGTTCAACGCCAATCCGGGCGCGGACGATGACGCCTGGGAATTCACCGCCGACATCAAACGCTCCATCGGCCCGGCCAGCGGCCGCATCCGCCTGCAGCACTCGCCCGACGGCACGGGTTCGACCGAGGCCTGGACCTGGTACGAGGCCCGCATCGGCTGGGACTTCACCGACCGGCTGGAGGCCACCGCCTCCATCGGCCGCCGCGAGCAGGACAACAGCGTCGACTACACCGGCTGGAACGCCGGCTTCACTTACGCCCTGACCCGAAATCTGGAAGCCGAGCTGCGCTATCACGCGACGGACGCCGAGGTTCCGGGCGAGCAATACGCCGACGCCCTGGTCGCCGGGATCAGCATCGCTTTCTAAAACCTCGCTATTTGCGGCAGAGCTCCTATCTAGGGGTGATGAGCAACCATCGTCCCACGACCCTCGAGCGCGCCTATGAACTGGCGCGCGGCGGGAGTTGCCGCACCGTCGGCGAGATCAAGACCGCCCTTCAGTCCGAAGGTTTCGAACGCATCCAGGACTCGCTGTACGGCCCCACGCTGACAGCGGCGCTGCGCAAACTGTGCCAGGAACATTACGTAGCCGCGCCCGAGGGCGAGGCGGCTGAGTAGGCCACCGGCTTGATTTTGCCGCAACGACGCGTCAAAAGCGTTTTGTCGATCTCTCTGCGAAACGCCACCCTCTGCTTTCGCACTGAGGTCTAGCCGCTCCTTTCAGACCCGACAGGCTCCAGGGGCTCTTCCCTGAGGCCAACGCTAGCGGAGGTCCTGAAAATGGCTACCGGCACTGTTAAATGGTTCAACTCCACCAAGGGCTACGGCTTCATCCAGCCTGACGACGGCGGCAAGGACGTTTTCGTCCACATCTCGGCCGTCGAGCAAGCGGGCCTGCGCGGCCTGGATGAAAACCAGAAGGTTTCCTACGAAATCGAGCGCGACAAGCGTTCGGGCAAGGAATCGGCTGGTCAGCTGAAGACC
>Ga0164290_1001365_pt1 | contig 38281 bp, 29 predicted proteins | sample Micstemetagenome_FD_108782 | JGI IMG/M metagenome (GOLD analysis project Ga0164290, IMG submission 108782) | Contaminated culture microbial community from soil near Moab, Utah, USA - Microcoleus steenstrupii SON62 (Illumina Assembly) | ecosystem: Environmental > Terrestrial > Soil > Soil crust...
AGGCCGCCGCCGTCGGTGCTGGTCGCGACCTCGGGGCTGCCGCGATAGCGGATCGTCCCGCCGCCACGGATGCTCGCCGCCAGCTCGTCGCGCGCGGCCGCCTCGATGACGCCGCCCCCGTTGATCGCCGCGGCCACCTCGCCGGCCTCGATGGCGTCGACGTCGATCCTGCCGCCGCCGTTGATCGCGGCCGCGATCTCGACCTGTCGCGGGAACGCGCCCTCGGCCTCGATCGTCCCGCTGCCCATGATCGCGAAGGCTTCGACGCCCGGCGTCACCACCTCCAGGGTCAGCCGGCCGCCGTCGCAGTCCGCGCAGGGACCGATCGACAGGCTGCCGTTGCGCACCCCGACGCGGGCCGCATCGGCCGCGCCGTCGACGATCCGGACGCTCTGGACCCGGCCGTGGCGCAAGATCACCTTGCCGCCGCCCTGGATGTTGATCGCGTCGAAGGGCGGCAAGGGGAGGCGGCCGTCGGTGGTCGCGGTCACCCTGACGAAGCTCGCCGCGTCGTCGCGAACGTCGGCCGCGGCCGCCTCGCGCTCCAGCCGCGCTTCGAGTTCCGCGTCGATGGTGTCGTCGAGTCGGCCCTCGGCGTCGGCGACGGCGCGGGTGGCCTGCTCGACCGCTGCGAGCGGGAGCGGCTTGGCGACGTCGTCGCCGAACGACAGCGCCGCCAGCGGGCCGCCGAGGGCAACGGCCCCCACGGCGCAGGCCGACACCCATGCCACCCGCGCCGGCGCGCGGCGCAGATCGGTGTCGAGGACGCGCGCCACACGCTGCTTGAGCGATCCCCTGCCGGGGGCCACGCCGTTCGCCGCCAGCAGGAGCGCGCCGCTCTCGTGCCGCGCGACCCCGACCAGGAGCTCGGCGTAGTCGACGTCGGACACGTCGCTTTCGAGCACCGCGTCGTCCGCCGCTTCCTCGCGCAGCTGATGGCACTGCTTCGCCAGCAGCCAGACCAGCGGGTTGAACCAGAAGACCGCGGTCGTCACGCGGGCGAGCAGCAGCTTCGCCCAATCGAGCCGGGCGACGTGCGCGAGCTCGTGCGCGATGATCGCCTCGGCGTGCGAGCGCGAACCGACGGCGGCCGGGTTGAGCAGGATGACGGGGCGCATCACGCCCCAGCTCACGGGCGACGCGACGTCGTCGCTCACGAGCAGCGCGGTGCCGTGCTTGAAGCCCATGCGCCGCTGCGCCTGCGCCAGCGCGCTGAGCCAGGACTGTTCGACGAGCACGCTGGCGCGGCGGCGCAGCGCGACGAGGCGCAGGATCGCCAACGTCGTGATCGACAGCAGAAGCAGCACCGGGACTCCGTAGGCGATCACGCGCCAATCGACGGTGGACCCGGCCGGGGCCGGGGGACCGCCGTCGACGCCCGCGCCGGCGTTGGTCCCGGTCGGCAGCGGTCCCGTGTCCGTCGGGACGACGGGGGCGGCCGCGACCTCGCGAACGACGAGAACCTCCGCGAGCGGCGCCGGCGCCTCGACCTGCCACCGCGGCACCGCGAGGCTCGCGAAGGGCAGGAGCAGCGTGACGGCGAGCCCGGCGTGGCCGATCCAGGACCGCTCGGCGGCCGAGCGGTCGCGCAGGAGAACCAGCAACGCGAGCGTCAGGCCGGCGCACGGCACCGACTTCCACGCCAGTTCGATCACCAGCGGGTAGCTCACTTCGCCCGACCTTTCCGCGCTTCGGCGATCATGCGCTCGAGCTCGTCGAGCTCGGTGTCCTCAAGCTTGCCGGACATGCCGAGCAGCGCGCTGGCCGCGCCGACCGGCGATCCGTTGAAGAAGGTCTTCACGAGCTGGCTGAGGGCCGATTGCTTGGCCTTCGCCTCGGGGACCGCGGGTTCGTACACATAGCCGCGTTCCGACGGGGTCCGCCGCACGAAGCCCTTGGCTTCGAGCCGCGTCAGCATGGCGCGCACCGCCGATGCGGTCAGCGGCACGGGCAGGCCGTCGCAGACGTCCGAAACGGTCGATCCGCCCCGGGCGTAGAGCAGGTCGACGATCTGGCGTTCGCGCGGTGGCAGTTTCTCGAGCATGGGGCGGTATCCGCTACGTTTGTAGTCAAGCACGGCGCGGGCGCCGGCACAACCCCCGGTCGGAGCGGTCCGGCTCGTTCCGGCACGGCCTCAGCGCGCCGCGCCGCGCTGGATGCTGCCGCCCCCGCTGGTCGAGGATGCCACGGCGGGATCGCCCCAGTAGGCGATCAGCCCGCCGCCGCGCACGGTGGCGGCGAGGCTCGACCGCGCGTGCGTCCTGATGCTGCCGCCGCCGGTGACGCTCGCGGCCACGCGGTTCGCCGCGATGGCGCGCAGGTCCATCGAGCCGCCCCCCTGGACCGCGGCCGCCAGCGACGTCGCCGCGGGGAAGTCGCCTTCCGCCTCGATCGAGCCGCCGCCGGTGATCGCCACGGCGGAGACTTCGGGGGTAACGATCTCGACGACGGGGCCGTAGTTCGGCGGGCAGCGGTCGACGCAGGCGTCGATCCGCAGGCTGCGGCCCACGACCTCGAGCCGCGTCCGCGCCGTGTCGCCGCGGATGAGCCTGACGCTCTGGCGGTCGCCGTGCCGCAGCACGACCGATCCGCCGCCGCGCAGCTCGACGCCTTCGAAGGGGCGGAGCGGCACCGTCGTGGCCGCGCCGGCCGGGCCGGCGGCCAACGAGCCGACGGTCGCGAAGGCCAGCAGTGTCGTTCGAACGGAGATCATGGTCGCGCTCCTCGGGCTCACGGATTGACTACATATGTAGCTAACTACATTTGTAGCGAGTTCGCAAGCGGGAACTCTGTACGCGGCCTGCGAGACGGCTTTCGGCTAGTTCTTGAGGTTCCAGCCGGTGCGCAGCAGCCGGTAGGACAGAGCCCAAAGCGCGACGTTGAGCGCGAGGAGCAGGACGCCGCCGATCGTCGGGTCGGCGTCGGAGACGCCGATGAAGCCGTAGCGGAACCCGGCGATGACCGCGTGGAACGGGTTGTAGAAGCTGATCGCCTGCCACGGCTGAGCGAGCTGATCGATCGCGTAGAATGTGCCCGACAGGAGCGACAGGGGCTGGACGACGAAGTTGGTCACCGCGGCCGCGTGGTCGAACTTCTCCGCCCAGATGCCGGTCAGCACCCCGAGCAGCCCGAGCATCACCGCGCCCATCGTGCCGAAGTAGACGACGGCGAGCGGGTGACGGACGCCGACGTCGACGTCGGGCCAGAGCAGCATCGCGACCCACACCGCCAGCCCGACGAGCCAGGCGCGCGTCACCGCGCCGGCGACGTAGGAGACGAGGAGCTCGCCGGCGGACAGCGGCGGCATCAGCGAGTCGATGATGGTGCCCTGGATCTTGCCGATGAGGATCGAGGAGGAGCTGTTGGCGAACGCGTTCTGGATCATGCCCATGACGATGAGGCCGGGGGCGAGGAAGTCGTTGAACGGCACGCCCATGACTTCACGGCCGCCGCGGCCCAGCGCCACGGTGAAGATCGCCAGGAACAACAGCGTGGTGATCGCGGGCGCCCAGACCGTCTGAAGCTGCACCTTGAAGAAACGGCGCACTTCCTTCAGATAGAGCGTCGCCAGACCCCGCCAGTTGACGAAGGGGATGACCATCACCCCCGGTTCGGCTCGGCCGGCCTGCGGCGCCTTGGCATTCCCGTCAGTCATGGATGTGGGGCTTAGACGGTCGTTTTACGCGTCGCAAGCGCGCGGGGGACGGCCCACCAGTCGAACAGGATCGCAAGCTTTATGTCGTGGACCGACGAGCGCATCGACCAGTTGAAGCAGCTTTGGGAGGCCGGCCTCACCGCCAGCCAGATCGCCGACAAGCTCGGCGGCGGGCTGAGCCGCAACGCGGTGATCGGCAAGGCGCACCGCCTGGGCCTCAAGTCGCGCCCGTCGCCGGTGAAGAGCGGCGAGGGCGGCACGGCGCCCGAAGCCGCCGACGCCGCCGAGCCGGCACCCGTCGTCGCGGCCGCGGCACCGGTCGCCGCCGAGACACCCCGGCCGAAGCCGGCCGCGCCGCGCGCCGCCGCGCCGGCCGCCGGCTCGGGCAAGACGTCGCTGCTCGATCTCAACGACAAGATCTGCAAGTGGCCGATCGGCCATCCCGGCGAAGCCGACTTCCACTTCTGCGGCAAGCCCGCGCAAGCCGGCTTCCCCTACTGCGGCGAGCACTGCGCGGTCGCCTATCAGGCGCAGCTTCCCCGACGCGACCGGCCGGGCGGCGGCCGCCCGTTCCCGCCGACCATGCCGGGGATGCGGCCGCGCTAGGCCGAATCCGTCTGCCGTCCGCCGCGATGCGCGCGCATCGCGGCGGCGCGACGCTCAGATTCGCACCTTGACGTAGCGGCCGGGAGCGTCCTCGATCGCCTTGAGCTTGCCTTCGCCGGGGACGCGCGCCGGCACCTTCTTTCCGGACTGGCGCGCGAGCCAGGCGATCCAGTCGGGCCACCAGCTCCCCTTGACCTCCTTGGCGGCGGCCATGAACTCGTCGAGCGTCGCGGGCGGGTCATCGGCCTCGCTCACCCAATGCTGGTACTTGCCCGCCGACGGCGGGTTGACCACGCCGGCGATGTGGCCGGACCCGGCGAGCACGAAGCGGACCGGCCCCTTGAAGTGGTGCACGATCTTGTAGACCGACTTCGCCGGCGCGATGTGGTCTTCCTTGCCGGCCTGCACGTAGGTCGGCGTCTTCACCTTCGTCAGGTCGATCGACACGCCGCCGACGCTGACGCCGCCCGGCCGGACCAGCTTGTTGTCGCGGTAGAGGTCGCGCAGGTAGCTGCCGTGCCAGGTCGCCGGCACGTTGGTGGCGTCCGAGTTCCAGTAGAGCAGATCGAAGGGCAGATAGTCCTTGCCCAGCATGTAGTTGTTTACGACGTAGTTCCAGATCAGGTCGTTCGACCGCAGCAGGTTGAACGTCGTCGCCATGTAGCGGCCGTCGAGAAAGCCCTTCTCCTTCGACAGCGCCTCGATCGCCTCGAGCTGCGCCTCGTCGACGAAGAGGTTGAGGTCGCCGGCGTCCGAAAAATCGACCTGGGCGGTGAAGAAGGTGGCGGTCTTCACCTTCTTTGCCTCGCCCGTCGCCGCGAGGTAGGCGAGCGTCGCGGCGAGCGTTGTGCCCGCCACGCAATAGCCGATCGCGTGCACCGACGGCGCGCCGCTCGCCTCGATCGCCTTGTCGATCGCGGCGAGCAGCCCTTCTTTCACGTAGGCGTCGAGCGTCACGTCGCGGTGATTGTCGTCGGGGTTCGCCCAGGACACCACGAACACGGTCAGCCCCTGCTCGACCGCCCAGCGGATGAAGCTCTTCTCCGCGGTGAGGTCGAGGATGTAGAATTTGTTGATCCACGGCGGGAAGATGAGGAGCGGGGTCTCGTAAACCTGTTCGGTCGTCGGCGAATATTGGATGAGCTGGAACATCCGGTTCTCAAAGACGACCTTGCCGGGCGTGACCGCGACGTTGCGGCCCACCTCGAAGGCGGCCTCGTCGACCATCCGCATCCGGCCCTTCTCGATGTCGGTGAGCAGGTTCTCCAGCCCCTTCACGAGGTTCTCGCCGCCGTTCTCGACCGTGGCGTTCAGCACGTCGGGGTTGGTGAGCGCGAAGTTCGACGGGCTCATCGCGTCGACGAACTGCTTCGTCAGGAAAAGCGCCTTGGCGCGCGAGCGCTCGTCCATGCCCTCGAGCGCGCCGACGCTCTCGAGCAGGTGCTGCGCGGTCATGAGATAGGACTGGCGCATGAACTCGAACGCCGGGTTCTCGCGCCACGCCGGGCTGGCGAAGCGCTTGTCCTTGACGTCGGCGGCCGGGCCCTGCTCCGGGTGACCGCTCAGGAAGGCCGACCACAGCTTGACGCTGTCGTGCCATAGCGCGGTCTGCGCCTCGACGAGCTTCGCGGGCTCGGCCGCCGCGGCGGTCGCGACCGCCTGCCACGTCCGCATCAGCCCCATCGGGTCGGCGTTGAGATTGGCCGGCGCGCCGTCCTGCCGGGTCCAGAATTCGAGCATGAGCTGCTGCGCGCGGCCCATCAGCTGGGTCCAGCGCTGGAACTGTTCGAGCGCGCCTTCGGCGCTGCCGGTGTCGGTCGTCGCGGATTCGCTCATCAGGGCCTCGCCATCCCGCCGTCGGGCTGCTTATAACGCAAGCAGCGTTTGCCGCCGCTCGATTGAAAGAAAGTTGCCATGTCAGAGGACTTCTACCGCATCCGTCGCCTGCCGCCTTACGTGTTCGCCGAAGTGAACGCGATGAAGGCAGCGGCGCGGGCACGCGGAGAGGATATCATCGACCTCGGCATGGGCAACCCCGACACGCCGCCGCCCGCGCACGTCGTGGCGAAGCTGGCGGAGGTCGCCGCCAAGCCCGACGCCCACGGCTATTCGGCGTCGAAGGGCATCCCGGGGCTGCGCAAGGCCAAGGCCGCCTATTACGCGCGCCGCTTCGGCGTCGAGCTCGACCCCGAGAGCGAGATCGTCGTGACGCTGGGGTCGAAGGAGGGGCTGGCGAACCTCGCCCAGGCGATCACCGCGCCGGGCGACGTCGTGCTGGCGCCCAACCCGAGCTACCCGATCCATACCTTCGGCTTCATCATCGCCGGCGCCGCGATCCGCTCGATCCCGGCCTCGCCGGGCGGCGCGGAGTTCTTCGAGAAGCTGGAGCGCGCGGTGCGCTACTCGGTGCCCAAGCCGACCTGCCTCGTGATGGGCTATCCGTCGAACCCGACTGCCGAGGTCGCCGACCTCGAATTCTACGAGCGGGTCGTGGCGTTCGCCAAGGAGCACGGGCTGTGGGTGCTCTCCGACCTCGCCTACGCCGAGATCTTCTTCGACGGCGTGCCGACGCCGTCGATCCTCCAGGTGCGCAGCGCGAAGGACGTGGCGATCGAGTTCACCTCGATGTCGAAGACCTATTCGATGGCGGGCTGGCGCATCGGCTTCGCGGTCGGCAACCGGACGCTGATCTCGGCGCTGACGCGCGTGAAGTCCTACCTCGATTACGGCGCGTTCACGCCGATCCAGGCGGCCGCGGTCGCGGCGCTGAACGGCCCGCAGGACTGCATCGAGGAAACGCGCCAGCTCTACAAGCGCCGCCGCGACGTGCTCGTCGAAAGCTTCGCGCGCGCCGGCTGGGAGGTGCCGAGCCCGCGCGCCTCGATGTTCGCCTGGGCGCCGATCCCGCCCGCGCTCCGCCACCTCGGCGCGCTCGAATTCTCGAAGCAGCTCCTGACGCACGCGCAGGTCGCGGTGGCGCCGGGCGTCGGCTTCGGCGAGGAGGGCGAGGGCTTCGTGCGGATCGCGCTCGTGGAGAACGAGCACCGCATCCGGCAGGCGGCGCGCAACATCAAGCGCTACCTGCAGTCGATGGGCGTGAACACGCCGGCGATGAAGAAGGCGGTCGGGGCATGACGCGGCCGTTGCGGGTGGGGCTGGCCGGCCTGGGAACGGTCGGCGCGGGCGTGGTGAAGCTCCTCGACGCGAACCGGGCGCTCGTCGAACGCCGGGCGAACCGCGCGATCGAGGTGACGGCGGTCTCGGCGCGCGACCGCCACCGCGAACGCGGGGTCGATCTCGGCCGCTTCGCCTGGGTCGACGACGCGACGCAGCTCTGCCACCGCGACGACGTCGACGTGGTCGTCGAGCTGATCGGCGGCGCCGACGGCCCGGCGCTGACGCTCGCGCGCGCGACCTTCGGCTGCGGCAAGGCGCTGGTGACCGCGAACAAGGCGATGCTCGCGCACCACGGGCTCGAGCTCGCGTCGCTCGCCGAGAAGGCGGGGTCGGCGCTCAAGTACGAGGCGGCGGTCGCCGGCGGCATCCCGGTCATCAAGGGCCTGCGCGAAGGCGCGGCGGCGAACCGGATCGAGCGCGTCTACGGCATCCTCAACGGCACCTGCAACTACATCCTCACCTCGATGGAGAAGGACGGGCTGCCCTTCGCCGACGTCCTCGCCGAGGCGCAGCGGCTCGGCTTCGCCGAGGCCGACCCGAGCTTCGACATCGACGGCATCGACGCTGCGCACAAGCTGTCGATCCTCGCGAGCCTCGCGTTCGGCGCTCAGCCGGATTTCGCCGGCGTCGCGACGCAGGGCATCCGCGAGGTCGACATCGCCGACATCCGCCACGCCGCGACGCTCGGCTTCCGGCTCAAGCTCGTGGGGCTCGCGCGTCAGGAGGAGGGCGGCCTGTTCCAGCGCGTCCACCCCTGTCTCGTGCCGCTGAGCCATCCGCTGGCGCACGTCGACGGCTCGCTCAACGCCGTCGTGGCCGAGGGCAACTTCGTCGGCCGGCTCTTCTTCCAGGGCCGCGGGGCGGGCGAGGGGCCGACCGCGAGCGCCGTGGTCGCCGACCTCATCGACGTCGCGCGCGGCGAGTTCGGCCCGGCGTTCGCGATGCCGGCCGCGCGGCTGGGGCAGCTCCCGGCCGCGCCGCAGGGCGACCACGTCGGGCGCTATTACCTGCGCCTCACCGTCGCCGACCGGCCCGGCGTCCTCGCCGAGCTCACCGCGGCTCTGCGCGACGAGGCGGTGTCGATCGAAAGCCTCATCCAGCGCGGGCAGGCGGCGAACGGCGGCGTCTACGTCGTCATGGTGACGCACGAGGGGCCGGAGCGCGCCGTGCGCGCCGCGCTCGCGCGGATGAGCGCGTCGGACAGTGTCATGGGCCAGCCGATGATGATGCACATCCTCGACTTCTAGTCGGCTCGACGTCCAGTCGGCTCGACTTCCGGCCGGCGTCCGGCTACGGGCCGTCCCGACGGGGGCAACGTCACAGCAGGGATGACCATGGTCCAAGCCAGCCAAGTTCTCGACCGCGTTCTCGTTCTCGAGATGGTGCGCGTCACCGAATGCGCCGCGATGGCCGCGTCGCACCTCATCGGCCGCGGCGACGAGAAGGCGGCCGACGCGGCCGCGGTCGAGGGCATGCGCAACGCGCTCAACGGCCTCGACATCGACGGCACGGTGGTCATCGGCGAGGGCGAGCGCGACGAGGCGCCGATGCTGTTCATCGGCGAGAAGGTGGGCCGCGCGATCGACAACGGCCCCAAGATCGACATCGCGCTCGACCCGCTGGAGGGCACGACGATCACCGCCAAGGCCGGACCGAACGCGCTCGCGGTGCTCGCCATCGCCGAGCAGGGCGGCCTCCTCAACGCGCCCGACGTCTACATGGACAAGCTGGCGATCGGGCCGGGCTACCCCGAGGGCACGATCGACCTCAACCGCTCGGTCACCGAGAACGTCCAGGCGGTGGCGAAGGCCAAGGGCGTGAAGCCCAACGAGCTCATCACCTGCGTGCTCGACCGCCCGCGCCACGAGGCGCTGATCCGCGAGCTCCGCTCGATCGGCTGCGGCATCAAGCTCATCCCCGACGGCGACGTGGCGGGCGTGATCGCGGTCACCGACCCCGACACCACGATCGACATCTACATGGGCTCGGGCGGCGCACCGGAAGGCGTGCTCGCGGCGGCCGCGCTGCGCTGCGTCGGCGGGCAGTTCCAGGGTCGCCTCCTGTTCCGTAACGACGACGAGCGCGGCCGCGCCCGCCGCTGGGGCATCGAGGACCTCGACCGCGTCTATCACCTCAACGACCTCGCGAAGGGCGACGTAATCTTCGCCGCGACCGGCGTCACCGACGGCTCGCTGCTCGAAGGCGTCAAGCGCCGCCGCGACGGCACGACCACCACCGAGTCGGTCGTGATGCGCGCCTCGTCCGGCACCGTCCGCTGGGTCTACGGCGAGCACCGCCGCGAGACGCGAGGCTAAAGACCGCCGGGAACGCCGACGCCGACTCGCGCCGGCGCCCGATGCTGGGCCCGCCGTCCGCATCCCCGGAGCTCGTCATCGTGACCTGAAAGGCAGATCATCCTGATCCTAAAGCTCGTCATACTGACTTTCGTCAGGATGACGAGGGGCGATAGGACTCGGAGCCGACGAGGACGAGACCGCCTGGATGGCTCGACGCGCTCGTCGGCAAATGATCTGGCAACGGCCCGGGTGCGCCCAATCGCCCTCGGACCGTCATCGGGGGTGTCCCGGCTATCGCCGGGGCGAGGAGTTGCGTTAGGGTTGCATGATGTGGGGCAGATCATGAACGCGGTCTTCGGCATCGAGCGGTCGGTGCTCGGCCAGCCGTGGCGCTGGCGGGGCGGGCGCGAGCGCGCGGCCGAGCTCGCGGGCCGCGCCGGCATCGACGACATCGTGGCGCAGCTCTTCCTCGCGCGCGGCGCGGGGTTCGACGAGATCGACCGGCTGCGCGCGCCCACGATCCGCGATTTCCTGCCCGATCCCACGATCTTCCGCGACATGGAGGCCGCCGCCGACCGCGTCGCGCGCGCGGTGCGCGCCGGCGAGCCGATCGTCGTGTTCGGCGACTACGACGTCGACGGCGCGACCTCGGCGGCGCTGCTCATCCGCTTCCTGCGCGCCTGCGGCGGCGACGCCGACTACTACATCCCCGACCGGCTGATGGAGGGCTACGGCCCGTCGGGCGAGGCGCTCGAGGGGCTGGCGCGCCGAGGCAAGCGGCTCGCCGTCACCGTCGACTGCGGCACCCAGGCGTTCGAAGCGCTCGACCGCGCCTGCGCCGCCGGGCTCGACGTGGTGGTCGTGGACCACCACAAGGCCTCGACCGCGCTGCCGAAGTGCGTGGCGGTGGTGAACCCCAACCGGCTGGACGAGGGCGAGGGCGCCGTCTTCGGCCACCTCGCGGCGGTCGGCATGGCCTTCCTGCTCGCGGTCGCGGTCAACCGGCGCCTGCGCGACCTCGGCCACTTCGCCGCCCGGCCCGAGCCGAAGCTCATCGATCTGCTCGATCTTGTGGCGCTCGGCACCGTCGCCGACGTCGTGCCGCTCACGGGGCTCAACCGCGCCTTCGTCGCCCAAGGCCTCAAGGTGATGGCGACGCGGCGCAACGTCGGCATGTCGGCGTTGATCGACGTGTCGCGGCTCGACCGCGCCCCGCAGGCGGGCGACCTCGGCTTCCTCCTCGGCCCGCGGATCAACGCCGGCGGGCGGGTGGGGCGCTCCGACCTCGGGGTGCGCCTCCTCACGACCGACAGCCCCGACGAGGCGCGCGCCATCGCCGCCGAGCTCGACAAGCTCAACGCCGAGCGGCGCACGCTCGAGGCGCTGGTCACCGAGGCCGCGACCGCGGCCTGCGGCGGACAGGCGAACCAGGCGGTGGCGGTGGTGGCGGGGCAGGGCTGGCACGCCGGCGTCATCGGCATCGTCGCCGGGCGCCTCAAGGAAAAGCTCGGGCGCCCGGCGATCGTCATCGGCCTCGATGGTTCGGTCGGCAAGGGATCGGGCCGGTCGCTGCCCGGCGTCGACCTCGGCGGCGCGGTGCTCGCGGCGAAAGACAACGGCCTGCTCGTCGCGGGCGGCGGCCACGCGATGGCGGCGGGTCTGACGGTCGAGGCCGGCAAGGTGTCAGCGCTCGCCGAGTTCCTGAACGACCGGCTCGCCGGCGACGTCGCGCGCGCGCAGGACGCCAACGCGCTCATGCTCGACGCCGCGCTGGCGCCGGGCGGCGTCTGCGTCGAGCTTGCCGAGGCGCTCGACGGCGCGGGGCCCTACGGCGCCGGCTGGCCGCAGCCGCGGGTCGCCGCCGGGCCCTGCTCCGTGGTGAAGTCGGACGTCGTCGGCACCGATCACGTGCGCGTCGTGCTCGCGGGATCGGACGGCGCGCGGGTGAAGGCGGTGGCGTTCCGCCACGCCGGCAGCGCGCTCGGCCAGACGCTCCTCAACGCGCGCGGCCGCAAGCTTTACGTCGCTGGCCGCCTCAAGCGCGACGACTGGGGCTCGCGCCCCAGCGCCGAGCTCCACCTCGACGACGCCGCCTGGGCCGACTGAGCCCAACCGAGGTTGACCGCGCGCGGGCGCATGGCTAAGTCAGCCCCGCGCTGGAGAGCCGCCCGCCGGCTCCACCGATGGCCCCATCGTCTAGCGGTCTAGGACGTCGCCCTTTCACGGCGAAAACACGGGTTCGAGTCCCGTTGGGGTCACCAAGCAAATCAGCGGGATATTCAACGATCGTAATCTGGGGACGGTCGCACTCGCAGATCCCGCGGGAACCCACCGCGATCCGCTAAGCCATTCGGGTGCGTCCGGAGAGAGCGCCGAGGCCTTGATGAGCCTCTTGAGATACTGCGCGTGGCAACAAGCTGGAGTCCGCTATCGATCCATAGCGGACGTTCGAGGCCGTCTCGCGACCCGAAGGGGCACGGCAACGCGGGATCAGGATTTCAGCAACTTGGTCTTCCGCTTCGACCTATGTCGCCCAGGCCGCCGGCGCCGCTCGACGGCTGGTCGTTCGTCTGCCGTTCTACAAACCCGGCGTTCGAGCCGTCCGATCGCTCCATCGCGCGGCTGATCGGGTGACAGCGCGGCTTCTGCCTTGTCGATGCGCAACTGCGGAACGTCCACCATCGAAACCCGTGCTCGGGCTTTGACGCGACCGTCATCGTTACGGATCCCGCTGTCTTCCCCGATCGCTGCGTGTAACTTATGTCTGCCCCGGGGGCGACACCAGCGGCGCGGGACGGGGGTCCGGCCGTCGACGAGAAGACGATCTGCTCCTATGTCTTTACGTGACGGCACTGCTCGGTCGGGAACTGCCGAGTTCTTGACCGGCGGAGGCGAGATGGGTGCGCGGATGCGCGCCCTCGACTGGTCGGCGACGCCGCTGGGCGACCCCTCGATGTGGCCGCAGCCGCTCAAGACGCTCGTCGGCGTCATGCTCGGCGCCAGCCAGCCGATGTTCGTCGCTTGGGGGCCGGAGCGCACGCTTCTCTACAACGACCCGTACGCGCAGATCCTCGGCAACAAGCACCCCGCCGCGCTCGGGCGCGACTTCCTCGAGGTGTGGTCCGAAATCAGGGGCGACCTCGTGCCCATCGTGGAACAGGCCTACGCCGGCGAGCCCGTCCACATGGACGACATCGAACTCGTCATGGAGCGCAAGGGCTATCCGGAGGAGACGCACTTTGCGTTCTTCTACGCGCCGGTTCGCGATGAGAGCGGCTCCGTCGATGGCCTCTACTGCGCCTGCACCGAGATCACGGCCCAGGTTCTTTCCGAGCGCAGTCGTCGCGAGGCGGAGGCAGCGCTACGCGCGAGCGAGGCGCGACATCGCTTCCGCGTCGAGCTAGGCGACGCGCTGCGCGGGCTGACCTCGCCGTCCGAGATCCTGGCCTTGGTGGCAGAGCGGCTGGGCAACTTTCTCGGCGTTGATCAGGCGAGCTACTACGAGATCGAGGGCGATCGCTTCGTCGTCACCCACGAATGGCGCACCGCCGCGAGCCCCGGCGTCCTCGGCACCCACCGGCTGGCCGACTTCGGGCCGAGCCACGAAGTCCGCCTGCGCGCGGGCGAGGTCGTCCGCCTCGACGACGCTCGCGGCGTCGAGGGCTCGGACGCGTTCGCGGCCGCCGGCATGGCGGCCGTGCTGTCGGTGCCGCTGCGCAGCGAGGGGCGCTGGGCGGCTGGCCTCCACGTCCACCAGGCGCGCCCCCGTGCCTGGACCGACGATGAGGAGGCACTCGTGCGCGAGGTGGCGGCGCACGCCTGGGCCGCGGTCGAGCGCGCCCGCGCCGAGTCGGAGCTGCGCGCGAGCGCGGCGCGCCTCGCCTTCCTCGACCGGCTCGGCGCCGGAACGGCGGCGCTCGCCGACGCCGACGCGGTGCTCGCGACCACGACGCGCCTCCTCGGCGAGCACCTCGGCCTCTCGGTTTGCGCCTACGCCGACATGGACGAGGACGAGGACGGCTTCACCATCCGCGGCGACTGGGCGGCGCCTGGCTCGCGGAGCATCGTCGGCCGCTACCGCCTCGCCGACTTCGGCAAGCTCGCGGTCGAGAATCTGAGCGCCGGCCTGCCGCTCGTCATCAACGACAACCTGCGCAAGATCGCGCCCGAAGAGGCCGCGACCTTCCAGAGCATCGGCATCGCGGCCACCGTCTGCATGCCGCTCGTGAAGGACGGCCGCCTGACCGCGCTGATGGCGATCCACGACAGGGTGCCGCGCGTCTGGACCGAGGCCGAGATCGCCCTGCTCCGCGAGGTGACCGACCGCTCGTGGGCGCACGTCGAGCGCGTCGGCGCCACCGCCGAGCTGCGCGAGAGCGAGGCGCGCTTTCGGCTCACGGCGGACGCGGTGCCGCAGATCGTGTGGATCACCGACGCGGCGGGCCGCACCGAATTCTTCAACAGGCAGTGGAGCGACTACACTGGCGTCCCCTACGAGCCGACCACCGCCGCCGAGGTCGCGGCGAACCACATCCACCCGGACGATGCCGAGGCTACCGTAGCGGCGTTCGACGAGGCGCGTCGCACGGGCACGACGTTCCTCGTCGAGCACCGCATCCGGTCGAGGACGGGCGAGTACCGATGGTTCATGGTGCGGGGCGAGCCCCACCGCGATTCGCAGACGGATGAGGTCGTCCGCTGGTTCGGCGCGTCGGTCGACATCCACGACCGCAAGCTCGTCGAAGCGCAGCTGCGCGAGCTGAACGCCACGCTCGAGGCGCGCGTGGCCGCAGCACTCGCGGAGCGCCGGGTGCTCGCCGACGTGATCGACGGCACCGACATCTTCGTCCAGGTCGCGGATCGCGACTACAATTGGCTCGCGATCAACAGGGCGGCGGCCGACGAGTTCGCTCGGATCTTCGGCGTGCGCCGCCCGAAGGCCGGCGACAACATGCTTGCGATGCTCGATCACCGCCCCGACGACAGGCAGGCGGTCGAGGCGGTGTGGTCGCGCGCGCTCGGGGGCGAGGAGTTCGTCGAGGTCGACGAGTTCGGCAACCCGTCGCTGGACCGACGCTACTACGAGATGAGGTTCCGGACGCTTCGCGACGGCGAGGGTCGGGCGGTCGGCGCCTACCAGTTCGTGTCGGACGTGACCGACAGGCTGCGCGAGCAGAACAGCCTCAAGGAGGCGCAGGAGGCGCTCAGGCAGAGCCAGAAGATGGAGGCGATGGGCCAGCTGACGGGGGGCGTCGCGCACGACTTCAACAACCTGCTCACCCCGATCGTCGGCTCGCTCGACCTGCTCCAACGCAAGGGCCTAGGCGGCGAGCGCGAGCGTCGGCTGATCGAGGGGGCGCTCCAGTCGGCTGAGCGCGCCAAGACGCTCGTCCAGCGCCTGCTCGCCTTCGCACGGCGCCAGCCGCTGCAGCCGGTGGCGGTCGACGTCGGCCGGCTCGTCGCCGGCCTGGCCGACCTGGTTGCCAGCACGTCGGGGCCACAGGTGAAGGTGCTGATCGACACCGCGCCCGAACTGCCGGCGGCGAGAACCGATCCGCACCAGCTCGAGATGGCGATCCTGAACCTCGCCGTGAACGCGCGCGACGCCATGCCCGACGGGGGCACGCTGACGATCGCGGCCAAGCCCGCGGTCGTCGGGGTGAGCGAGCCCGCCAACTTGCCGCCCGGACGGTACGTGCGCCTGTCAGTGGCCGACACCGGCACCGGCATGGATGTCGACACGCTGCGCCGCGCCGTCGAGCCGTTCTTCAGCACAAAGGGCGTCGGCAAGGGGACGGGCCTAGGGCTCTCGATGGTCCACGGCTTGGCGGCCCAGCTCGGCGGCGCGCTCGACATCCGAAGCAGGCCGGGGCTCGGCACCCGCGTCGATCTGTGGCTGCCGGCGACCAACGAGGCCGCGGCGCAGGTCGGGCAGGAGGAGAAGGCGGTGGACGGACCGGCAACGGCGGGCACTGCCCTGCTCGTCGACGACGAGGAGCTGGTGCGCGCCTCGACCGCCGACATGCTCGTGGACCTCGGTTACGCCGTCGTCGAGGCCGGCTCAGCGGAGGACGCCCTGAGGCTGGTCGACGGCGGGCAGTGCTTTGACCTGCTAGTGACCGACCACCTGATGCCAGGCATGACGGGCACAGAACTCGCGCGCCGGCTGCGGGCGTACCGACCGAACGCGTCGGTGCTGCTGGTCTCGGGCTACGCCGAGGTGGACGGCGTCGCGCCCGACCTGCCGCGGCTCACGAAACCGTTCCGGCAAGCGGACCTCGCCGCCAAGCTGTCGGAGATCTACAGACCCATCTGAACCCGTTCGGTGGCAGCCCGACACAGGCACCCACGAACCGCCGGTGTGCCGACCGTACAGGACGGATGGATACCGTCTTCTTCTTCCGGGCGTCTCGCAAAATCTATGAACGGATAGAGGGGGCGCTAAGCAGACGACCTTTGGCCGCGCCGCTCATGTCCGCTTTCCACCCGAAGCAGACTTCCGGAAGCGACCCTGTGCAGACATTGGCCGGGCTGATAAGGTGTGGCGGTGACCATCCGATACGAGATCGGCACCAAGCCGACGCCCGCTTCGTTCGTCGAGCTTTACCGAGCCTCGACGCTGGGTGCCTACCGCCCATTGGACGACCCCGAGGCCGTCGGACAGATGATCGAGTACGCGAACCTGTTCGTCACCGCGTGGGACGGCTCGTTGCTGGTGGGTCTCGCGAGATCGCTCACCGACTTCAGCTACGTCGCTTACCTGGCCGACCTCGTGGTCCGCGAAACCCACCAGCGACGGGGCATCGGCGTTGAGCTGATGAGGCAGACCCAGGACCGGCTCGGCGAACGTGCGAAGATCGTGCTCTGGGCCGCCCCGGAGGCCGAGGCGTACTACCCCCGCATGGGCTTCCGAAACATCCCGAGCGCTTGGCTTCTTCGTCCGGAGGATCGACTCACCAGCGGCGAACTCGGCGGGTAACCGAAGTCCGCTCTCTACCCGTAGCCGACGTTGACGGATGACTTAGACCGGTCTCCGGTCCTCTCGTCCGACTTAGACCCCGAACCGCAAAGCCGCTTGAATGTCGCGTTCGCGAAGCGTCGCGCTGGTCCCGACTTCCCTCTTTCGACAGGGCGCCCGTCGCTTGGCGCGCCGTGCCTCGCCTGCCATAAGTCGCGCGCTTTAACGACGAGGGGTGCGCCATGGCTCAACTGTTCGACCTGACCGGAAAATCGGCGATCGTGACGGGGTCCTCGCGCGGGATCGGGAAGGCGATCGCGCATCGGCTGGCCGAGCACGGCGCGAACGTCGTGGTCTCGTCGCGCAAGATGGACGCCTGCGAGGCGGCGGTCGCCGAGATCAACGCGGCGGTCGGGCGCGAGGCGGCGATCGCGGTGCCGGCGAACATCTCGTCGAAGGACGATCTCCAGCGCCTCGTCGACGAGACGAACCGCGCGTTCGACAAGATCGACATCCTCGTCTGCAACGCGGCGTCGAACCCCTATTTCGGTCCGATGGCCGGGATCGCCGACGAGCAGTTCCTGAAGATCCTCCAGAACAACATCGTCTCGAACCACTGGCTGATCCAGATGGCGGCGCCGCAAATGGTCGAGCGCAAGGACGGTGCGATCGTCGTCATCTCGTCGATCGGCGGGCTCAAGGCCTCGACGGTGATCGGCGCCTACAACATCTCGAAGGCGGCCGACATGCAGCTCGTGCGCAACTACGCCGCCGAATACGGGCCGGCGGGCGTGCGCGTGAACGCGATCTGCCCCGGCCTCGTCCAGACCGATTTCGCCCGCGCGCTGTGGGAAAACCCGGACATCCTCAAGATGTCGACGGCGCATTCCTGCCTGAAGCGCATCGGCCAGCCCGACGAGATCGCCGGCATGGCGGTGTTCCTCGCGTCGAAGGCGGGCGCCTTCACCACCGGCCAGAGCATCGTCATCGACGGCGGCGCCACCGTCGTCTGATCGGCAGGGCGGCCGGTTAGGCCGCCGTGCGACCCTTGCGGTCGTAGTAGAGCCGGCCCATCCGCTCGAAGAGCGCGACGGTGTTGCGCGGGCCGTGGTCGTCGGCGAACTGGCGATAGAGGGTGTCGACGTTCACCGCGAGGCGCTCGGCGTCCTTCCAGCCGTCGAAGCGTCCGAGGCCGATGTCGAACGCGGCGTCCTCGGCCGACAGGCCGGCGTCGTAGCGCCGGCGCGCCTCGACGGTGATGAAGGTCAGGTAGTCGCGCACTGCGCGCACGCCGGCGCGGTCGGTGAGCGGGCCGTGACCGGGCACGATGTGGTCGACGTCCATCTCAAGTATGGCGTCGCAGGCGGCGATCCAGTTGCCGACCGGACCCTCCCACATGATCGGCGTGCCGTCGATGAACAGGATGTCGCCGGTGAACACCGCGCGGTCGGCCGGCACGTGGACGAGAACGTCGCCCGCGGTGTGCGCCGGGCCGACCTCGAGCAGGCGCACCGCCTTGTCGCCCACCGTGAGATCGAGTCGGCCGTGGAAGGTGCGGGTGGGCGCGCGCCCGTTCACGCCGGCGAAGTCGAACGGCGCGAAGATCTCGGCGAAATAGGCGCCGGCGACGCCGAGCTGGCCCGATCCGCCCGCCGCCTTGAGCTGTGCGAGCAGCGCCGGGCTGAACTCCGCCATCTCGCGCGCCGACGCCTCGGAGGCGACGATGTCGGCTCGCGGCAACAGGCCGTTGCCGTGCGTGTGGTCGCCGTTGGCGTGGGTGTTGACCACGGTTCCGATGTCGTCGGCGCCGAGGCCGGTGGCGTCGCGCATCGCCGCCAGCATCTCGGCGGTGAGCGGCTCGTCGAACAGCGTGTCGACGAGCAGCGCCTGGTCGCCGTCGCGGATCAGCCCGGCGTTAGACCAGCCCCAGCCGCCGTCGGGCTGGAGGTAGGCGTAGAGGCCGTTGCCGAGATCGACGAGGCCCTTGTCGTAGCCGCTCATGCGCGATCCTCCCCGCCGGCCACGCTAGGCCAGGCGGGGAGGGGGCTCAACCCGGCTATTCGAGCTCGAAGGTCACGTTCACCGTCACCGCCATCTCGACCTCGCCCGGCGCGACCGGGGTCGAGGCGTCCTTCGCGGACATCGCCTCGGCGCGCGCGATCGGCATCGGGTAGGGCGGCGGCACCATCCCGCCGGTCTCGCTGATCGAGGCGATGCGCTTCACGCGCAGGCCGGCGGCGCCGGCGTAGAGCTCGGCGCGCGCGCGAGCCTTGCGCACCGCCTCGACGCGCGCCTGATCGAGCGCGGGTTCGGGCTTGTCGAGACGGAAGGTGGGACCGTTGATCTGGTTGGCGCCCTGGGCCACCAGCGCGTCGATCGTGCGGCCCATGTCGCGCAGGTCGCGAACGCGCACCGCTACGTTGTTGATCGCCTGATAGCCGGTGAGCTGCGGCGGCTGGTTCTCCCGGTAGACATACTGCGGGTTGAGGTTGAGGCCCGCGGTCTGGATGTCGCGTTCGGCGACGCCGGCGCGCTTCAGCGCGGCGACCACCGCGGTCATGCGCTCGGCGTTGGCGCGCATTGCCTCGCTCGCGGTCGCGGCCTGGGTCAAGACGCCCGCGGAGAGGTCGGCGACGTCCGGCGCGCGTTCGACCCGGCCTTCGGCCGACACGTTGAGCAGGGTCGAGCCGGCAAGGACCGACGGGCGCGGGGTCTCGGCGACCGGTTGCGCGAGGGCGGGAACGGGGGACGCCAGCAGGGCGACGGCGGCGAGATGACGGAACATGCGTGTCTCCGTTGCGGATGTTACGCCGCCGTACTTGCCGCGCGCCGACTTTCCGGAAACTGAACGGCTCGGGGCCCGAAACCGAATGGCCTCAGGCGCTTGGGCGGCGCAGCGCGAGACGATAGACGAGAATGAGGAGGGCGGCGCCCGCAGCGGCGGCGGCGAAGCCGGCCGCGCTCGCCTCCCGGAACAGTCCGAGCGCGCGACCGAGAAATCCGGCGAGCATGGCGCCGGCGATGCCGAGCAGGATCAGAAGAACGGGGTTCCCGGAGGTTCGGTTGGGGAAGAAAAGGCGGGCGACGACGCCCACGGTCAGGCCGAGCAGGATCCAGCCGATGAGTTCCAATTCGCCCCCTTGCCGCCGTCGCCGGGACCCCGAGGGCCCCGGCGACCGGCGAACCGATTAGACCGTCGTGCGACGGCTGGTGACCATGCGGTAGATCCACAGGAGCACGATCGCACCGAGCGTCGCGAGGACAAGATTCCAGATGTTGCCGCCCGCGCCAAGGCCCAGGGCGGACGCGATGAAGCCGCCGACGATGGCGCCGACGATGCCGAGGATGATCGTCACGATGATACCGCCCGGGTCGCGGCCCGGCATGATGAACTTCGCCAGCGCGCCGGCGATGAGGCCGATCACGATCCAGCCGAGGATGCCATAGTCCATGTTTTCACTCCCTCACACGGGACCACATCGTCCCAATACTTCGTCGTGCAAGCGCACGCCTCGAGGGTGGAATGCGAATCCAGCCGTTCGGCGTTCGCCCGATGTTGCCAACGAGCAAGCCCCCAATTGGTTGCTCGCTTCGGCGCGGCAACGATCCCGCCCCGCAACGGACGCGTAGTAATCCGGGGGCGCATCGCCATATTCCCGACACGGCTCATGTGCTAAGCGCGCGGCGCGGTTGCGTTTGCGTCTTGCGTTAGCTGATATATTCATGTAACACACCTGACGCCGTACGGATCGGGGATACGAGTAGATGAACATGCACGCACCTATCCGCGCCGAAGGCGCCGCCCGATCCTCGACGGCCGTCCGAGAGATGCTGATGCGCAACCGCCGCCTAGCCATCGCGGCCGGATTGATCCTCGCCGCGGCGATCGCGGCCTACTTCGTGCTGGGCCGCGGCCCGTCGGCCGCGCCGGCCGCCGCGCCGGCGGCGCCGCGCGTCACGGTGATAGTGCCCGGCCGCGTGTCGGTGGCCGATCAGGTCCGCGTCACCGGGTCGATCGCGGCCCGCCGCGAGATGCCGGTCGGCGTGCAGGGCGAAGGCGGCATGGTGACGAGCGTGCTCGTCGACGCCGGCGACTATGTGCGGGAGGGCCAGGTGCTGGCGCGCGTCGACCGGTCGGTCCAGACGCAGCAGGTCAACCAGCTCACCGCGGGCGTCGCGCAGGCGCGCGCCGACCTCGCGCTCGCCGAGAACGAGCTCGGCCGCGCCCAGCAGCTCGTGGCCGGCGGCTTCGTGTCGAAGGCGACGATCGACCAGCGCACCGCGACCCGCGACGCGGCCGCCGCGCGGCTGCGCGTCGCGCAGGCCCAGCTCGCGGAATCGCAGGCCCGGCTCGGGCGCCTCGACATCCGCGCGCCCGAGAGCGGTCTCGTGCTCGAGCGTCGCGTCGAGCCCGGCCAGATCGTCGGCGCCGGCAGCCAGCCGCTGTTCCGCATCGCGCAGGACGGTGCGATGGAGATGCAGGCGGCGGTCGCCGAGCAGGACCTCGCCCGGCTGAAGGTCGGCGTGCCGGCGACCGTCGAACTCGTCGGCAACCCGCGGCGGTTCGTCGGGCAGGTCTGGCTGATCGAGCCTGTGATCGACCCGCAGACGCGCCAGGGCGAAGCCCGCATCGCGCTGGCCGCCGATCCGATGCTGCGCCCGGGCGCCTTCGCCCACGCGCAGATCGAAGCCGGGAGCGCCGTGCGCCCCGTGCTGCCGCAGTCGGCCGTGCTCGCCGACGACAAGGGCAGCTACGTCTATGTCGTCGGCGACGACAGCCGCGTGGCTCGCCGCGACGTGAAGACCGGGGCGGTGAGCAATCAGGGCATCGCGGTCGCGAGCGGCCTGACCGGCGGGGAGCGCGTCGTGCTGTCGGCGGGCCCGTTCCTGAACATCGGCGAGAAGGTCGACCCCGTGCGCCAGGCGGCGCGCTGACGGCCGGGAGACGAAGGTCATGCGTAATCTTTCGGCCTGGGCGATCCGCAACCCGGTCCCGCCGATCGTCCTGTTCGTCGCGCTGATGCTGGCGGGGATCGTCAGCTTCATCCGCATGGACATCAACAACAACCCGGACGTGAGCTTCCCGGCCGTCCAGGTGATCGTCAGCCAGCCCGGCGCCGCGCCCACCGAACTCGAGTCGCAGGTCACCCAGCGCATCGAGGCGGCGGTCCGCGGCGTCAACGGCGTCGACGAGCTGTCCTCGTGGATGAGCGAGGGCACGACCACCATCATGGTGCAGTTCGACATCGGAACGCCGATCGATCGCGCCGTCAACGACGTGCGCAACGCCGTCGCTCAGATCCGCTCCGACCTGCCCGAGGGCATCCTCGAGCCGCAGGTGATCCGCATGGACATCGACGGCGACGCGATCGCCTACCTCGCCGTCGAGTCGACCGACATGTCGCTCGAGGAGCTGAGCTGGTACGTCGACAACACCGTCGCCAAGCGGCTGCTCGGCGTGCCCGGCGTGGCGGGCGTCCAGCGCAGCGGCGGCGTCGACCGCGAGATCCGCATCGTGCTCGATCCCGCCAAGCTCCAGTCGCACGGTATCACCGCGGCGCAGGTGAACCAGCAGCTCCGTCAGGTGAACCTGAACGCGTCGGGCGGCCGCGCCGAGATCGCGGGCTCCGAGCAAGCGGTGCGCGTGCTCGGCAACTCGCAGAACGCGTTCGCGCTCGGCGAGACCCAGATCGCGGTGGGCGGCGGTCGTACCGTCAAGCTCGCCGACCTCGCGACGGTCACCGACAGCTACGGCGAGCAGCGCTCGCTCGCGATGATGAACGGCCGTCAGGTGCTGAGCTTCGCGCTGCAGAAGGCGAAGGGCTCGTCCGACGTCACCGTCTACGACGAGGTGCTGGCGACGCTCGAGCAGCTCCGCAAGGAGAATCCGAAGGTCGAGTTCACCGAGCTGTTCACCACGGTTAAGTACACCAAGCAGCAGTACAGCTCGGCGATGGCGGCGATGATCGAGGGCGCGATCCTCGCCGTCGTCGTGGTGTTCATCTTCCTGCGCGACTGGCGCGCCACGATCATCTCGGCGATCGCCATCCCGCTGTCGGCGATCCCGGCCTTCTGGTTCATGGACCTGATGGGCTTCACGCTGAACACGATCAGCCTGCTCGCCCTCAGTCTCGTGGCCGGCGTCCTCGTCGACGACGCGATCGTCGAGATCGAGAACATCGTCCGGCACATGCGGATGGGCAAATCGGCCTATCAGGCGTCGATCGACGCCGCCGACGAGATCGGCATGGCGGTCGTCGCGACGACGATGGCGATCGTCGCGGTGTTCCTGCCCGTCGGCCTGATGCCGGGGCTGTCGGGCCAGTTCTTCAAGCAGTTCGGCCTCACCGTCGTGGTGGCGGTGCTCATGAGTCTCGCGGTCGCGCGCCTCATCACGCCGCTCGTCGCGGCGTATTTCCTGAAGTCGCACGGCCAGGAGAGCCACGGCGAGGGCTGGCTCATGGACCGCTATATGGGCCTGCTGCGCTGGTCGCTGTCCAACCGCTGGAAGACGGTGGGCATCGGCGCGCTGGCCTTCGCCGCGACGATCGTCGCCTTCGCGACTCTGCCCACGACCTTCCAGCCGGAGGTGGACTCGGACAACAGCTCGGTCGCGATCGAGATGGCGCCCGGCACGACGCTCCGTCAGACCGAGGCGGTGGCGAACGAGGTCGTGCGCCGCCTGCGTTCGGAGCCCGAGGTCCTCGACGCGTTCGCCGACGTGAACGTCGGCAACTCGACCGTGTACCTGACGCTCCGGCCCGACCGCGAACGCGCGAGCTTCGAGTTCGAGCGCGCTGTGCAGCCCAAGCTCGCGTCGATACCCGACGCGCGGGTCAACTTCCGTTCGCAGAACGGCGGCGGCCCGGGCGGTCGCGCGATCAGCATCATGCTGGCCGGCGACGATCCGGCGCTCCTCCAGCAGACCGCCAACCGGCTCGTGGAAGAGATGCGCGGCCTCAAGGAGCTGCGCGCGCCGCGGGTCGAGGGCGACGTCCGCCGGCCGGAGATCGTGATCCGTCCGCGGCTCGATCTCGCCGCCGACATGGGGGTGACCACCGCGGCGCTGAGCCAGACGATCCGCATCGCGACGCTCGGCGACATCGACCAGAACGTCGCGAAGTTCTCGCTGGCGGACCGGCAGATCCCGATCCGCGTGCTCATCGACGAGCGGTCGCGCGCCGACCTCGGCACCATCGAGAACCTGCCGGTCCCGACGGTGAGCGGGGTGTCGGTGCCGCTCAAGGTGGTGGCCGACATCAGCTTCGGTTCGGGCCCGACGACGCTCCGGCGCTACGACCAGCGCCGCCGCGTCGTGGTCGGCACCGACCTCGCGCCGGGCGTCGTGTCCGGTGAGGCGATGAAGCTCATCCAGGCGCTGCCCACGCTCAAGAGCCTGCCGGTCGGCGTGGAGAAGGTGCGGCACGGCCAGCAGCGCATGGAACAGGAGATGATCACCAACTTCGCCATCGCGGTCGTCGCGGGCGTGCTGTCGGTGTTCGGCGTCCTGGTGCTGCTCTACCACCGCATCATGCCGCCCTTCGTGAACATGGGCTCGCTGCTGCTCGCCCCGCTCGGCGGTGCGCTGGCGCTGCACCTGTGCGGCATGCCGATCTCGATGCCGGTCTACATCGGCCTTCTGATGCTCCTGGGCATCGTCGCCAAGAACTCGATCTTGCTCGTCGACTTCGCCATCGAGGAGATGGACAAGGGCGTCGACAAGTGGACCGCGATCATGGACGCCGGTCACAAGCGCGCGCAGCCGATCGTCATGACGACGGTGGCGATGGCCGCCGGCATGCTGCCGACGGCGCTGTCGCTGTCGGGCGACGCCGCGTGGCGCGCGCCGATGGCCGTGACGGTCATCGGCGGGCTGATCCTGTCGACGATCCTGACGCTGGTCATCGTGCCGGCGAGCTTCAGCTTGGCCGACAGCTTCGAGAAGTGGCTGGCGCCGAAGTTCGCGCGCCTGCTCACCAACGAAGCGCCGCCGAAGGACACGGCACCGCAGCCCGCCGAATGAGTTGGACGCCGGGTGAGGTTGGATAGGCTCGACCTGGCCGCCCACCCGGCGCGCGGCATGAAGCTGATCGCGACGGGACTGCTCGTCGCGATGGCCGTCGTGTTCATCGTCGCGCGGGGCTACGACGACGCCTATCCGTGGCTGGGCTACGTCCGCGCCTTCGCGGAGGCGGCGATGGTGGGCGGTCTCGCCGACTGGTTCGCGGTCACGGCGCTGTTCCGCCATCCGCTCGGGCTGCCGATCCCGCACACCGCGATCATCCCGAAGAACAAGGACCGGATCGGCGACGCGCTGGCCACCTTCCTGCGCCGCAACTTCCTCACCCCGGCGATCGTCGCGCGGCGGCTGGAGCGGTTCGACATCGCGCTCGCCGCCGGACGCTGGCTCGCGACGCCGCCCAAGGACGGGCGGGCGCGGCGGAGCTTCGGCCGGCTGGTGGCGCAGGTGCTCGAGGCGCTCGACAACGAGGCGATCGGCGGGCTGGTGCGGAACGCGGCCGCGAGCCGCATCCGCGCGCTCGAGGTGTCGCCGCTGCTCGGTTCGGCGCTTGAGGGCGCGATCGAGAGCAACCGGCACGAGCCGCTGGTCGACGCGGCGATCGAGTGGACGCGCCGCATGCTCGACGCCAACGAGCATCTCATCCGCGACGCGGTCCACGACCGCAGCGCCTGGCTGGTGCGCGCCGCCGGGCTCGACGAGGCGATCGCCGACCGCATCCTCGACGGCCTGCGCTCGGTGCTCGCCGAGATCGCGGGCAACCCGCACCACGAGCTGCGCCGCCGCGCGATCAAGGGCTTCCGCAACCTTGCCTTCGACCTTCGCCACCTGCCCGAGACTCGCGAGAAGGTAGAGGCGTTCAAGAACGAGTTCGTCGACAACCCCGACGTCGCGCGCTACCTCGAAGGCCTGTGGGGCAGCGCCAAGGACGGGCTGCTGCGCGCGGTCAACGATCCGCAGGCGGCGCTCGCCGGGCGTCTCGGCGAAGCGGTGCGCGGCCTGGGACGCACGCTCGAGGCGGACACGCGGCTGCGCGCCGCCGTCAACCTGCACGTCCGCCGCGCGGTGGTGTTCGCGGTCGCGGAGTACGGCGACGAGGTCGTGCGCATCGTGTCCGACACGATCCGCGGCTGGGACGCGCGCACCGTCACCGACCGCATCGAGAACGCGGTCGGCCGGGACCTCCAGTACATCCGTATCAACGGCACGCTGATCGGCGGCCTCGTCGGCCTGACGATCCACGCCGTGTCGGAGTGGGTGTGACCTACTTTAGCGCGGCGCAGGCGCGCTGGATGCGCGCGCAGGCGTCCTCGAGGTTTTTCGTCGAGCAGGCGTAGGAGATGCGGAAGGCGGGCGAGCCGCCGAACGCCCCGCCATGGACCACGGCCACCCCTTCGCTCTCGAGGAGATAGCCCGCGACCTGCTCGTCGTTTTCGAGCGTCGAACCGTCCGGCGTGCGCCGGCCGATGAGACCGGCGCAGTCGGGGTAGACGTAGAAGGCGCCTTCGGGGCGCGGGCAGCGCAGCCCGTTCGTCTGGTTGAGCATCGAGACGACGAGGTCGCGCCGCGCCTGGAACGCCGCGACGCGCTCCTTGAGAAAGTCCTGCGGGCCGGCGAGCGCCGCCGTCGCGGCCGCCTGCGCGATCGAGCAGGGGTTCGACGTCGACTGCGACTGGAGCTTCGCCATCGCCTTTACGAGGGGCGCGGGGCCGCCGGCGAAGCCGATGCGCCAGCCGGTCATCGAATAGGCCTTGGACGCGCCGTTGACGGTGAGCGTCCGGTCGTAGAGGTCGGGGCAGACCTGCGCGATCGTCGCGAACTCGAAGCCTTCGTAGACGATGTGCTCGTACATGTCGTCGGCCATGACCCAGACGTGCGGGTGGCGCCGCAGCACCTCGCCGAGCGACCTCAGCTCGTCCGCCGCGTAGCCCGCGCCCGTTGGGTTCGACGGCGAGTTCAGGATGACCCAGCGGGTCCGCGGCGTGATCGCCGCGTCGAGCTGCTGGGGCGAGATCTTGAACCCCGCGTCGATGCCGGCTTCGACGATCACCGGCGTGGCGCCGGTGAAGTTCACGATGTCGGGGTAGGACACCCAGTAGGGCGCGGGAATCACCACCTCGTCGCCCGGCCCGAGCGTAGCGACGAGCGCGTTGAAGATCGTGTGCTTGCCGCCGACGTTCACGCTGATCTGGTCGGGGCCGTAGTCGAGGCCGTTGTCGCGCTTGAACTTGGCGCGGAGCGCCTCCTTGAGCGCCGGCGTGCCGTCGACGTTCGTATACTTGGTCTCGCCGCGCCGGATCGCCTCGATCGCGGCCTCCTTGACGAAGTCGGGCGTGTCGAAGTCCGGCTCGCCCGCGCCGAGACCGATGATGTCGCGCCCCTGCCGCTTGAGCTCCGCCGCCTTGGCGGTGACGGCGAGCGTGGCCGAGGGCTGGATGCGACGGATGGCGGCGGAAAGCTGCGTCATGGGCGTCTCCGGCAAGGGCAGGGCGCGACGGGTATAGAGGGGGCTCGCCGCGAATCCAATCCGTCGAAAGCCGGTTGCGCGTCGTGATGTGATAATGTATCAGCCTCGGCATGAACCGCGGCGGCTGGATCGATCGTTCGGCGATGGGCCTGTCGGGGCTGTGCCTGGTGCATTGCCTCGCGGGCAGCCTGCTGCTCGCGGTGCTATCGGCGACCGGCGGCCTGATGTGGAGCCACGAGGTCCACATGGTCGGTCTGCTGGTGGCGATGCCGCTCGCCGCGGTGGGCCTGTGGCGCGGCGTCAGGCGGCACGGGCGGTGGCTGGTGGCGGCGCTCGGCGGCATGGGTCTCGGCTTCATGGCAGGCGCGCTGTTCGCGGCGCACGGCGCGACCTCGGAAATCTTCTACACCGTGCTCGGCGTCTCGCTGCTCGGGGCGGCGCATCTGCTCAATCTGCGCTGGAGCGCTTGAGGCTTGGCGCGCGAGCGCCCATAATCGGGGCATGGCCCGAGCCGCGACCCACGACCACGTCCACCGCGAAGGACAGGATCTCGTCACCGCCGCCCGCGAGGCGATGGTCGCGGCCGGCGAGCAGTGGACCGACATGCGCGCGGCCGTCTACCAGGCGCTCGCGAGCTTCGACCGGCCGGCCAGCGCCTACGACATCGCCGAGAAAGTGAGCGCCACGCTCGGTCGCCGCGTGGCGGCGAACACGGTCTACCGCATCCTCGACCTGTTCGTGACGAACAACGTCGCGATGCGCGTCGAAAGCCGCAACGCCTATCTCGCCAACGCACACCCCGACTGCCTCCACGACTGCATCTTCCTGGTGTGCGACGCCTGCGGCGCCACCACGCACATTGACGACGACAGCCTCGCGAAGGGCGTGCGCGAGACCGCGCGGGCGGCGGGCTTCAGACCCGAACGGCCCGTCATCGAGGTCCGCGGCCGCTGCGCCGACTGCGGTTAAGCCGTTCGACAAAAGCGCCGTCACGGGCTAAGCACCGGACAAACGTAATTGATCTGGAACACTCGTGACCGTCCGTCCCGCCACGCCGCTGCTCGACAAGGTTTCGACCCCTCAGGACCTCCGCAACCTCGCGCCGGAAGAGCTGCGGCAACTGGCCGACGAGCTGCGCACCGAGATGATCGATGCCGTGAGCGTGACCGGCGGTCACCTCGGCGCCGGGCTCGGCGTCGTCGAGCTCACCGTCGCGCTCCATTATGTGTTCGACACGCCGAACGACGTCCTGATCTGGGACGTCGGCCACCAGGCCTATCCGCACAAGATCATCACCGGCCGACGCGACCGCATCCGCACCATCCGCCAAGGCGGGGGGCTGTCCGGCTTCACCAAGCGCAGCGAAAGCGAATACGACCCCTTCGGCGCCGCGCACAGCTCGACCTCGATCTCGGCCGCGCTCGGCTTCGCGATCGCCAACAAGCTGGCGGGGCGGCCGGGCAAGGCGATCGCGGTGATCGGCGACGGCGCGATGTCCGCCGGCATGGCCTACGAAGCGATGAACAACGCCGAGGCGGCCGGCAACCGGCTGATCGTCATCCTCAACGACAACGACATGTCGATCGCGCCGCCGGTCGGTGCGCTGTCGGCCTATCTCGCGCGGCTGGTCTCGTCCGGATCGTTCCTCGGGCTGCGCGACGTGGCCAAGCGTCTCGCCAAGCGCGTCCTGCCGCGCCCGCTCCAGCGCGCGGCGCAGCGCGCCGAGGAATATGCCCGCGGCATGGCGACCGGCGGCACGTTGTTCGAGGAGCTCGGCTTCTACTACGTCGGTCCGATCGACGGCCACAACCTCGACCACCTGCTCCCCGTGCTCGAGAACGTGCGCGACGCGGCCGAGGGGCCGATCCTCGTCCACGTCGTCACGCAGAAGGGCAAGGGCTACGCGCCCGCTGAGGCCTCGGCCGACAAATATCACGGAGTCGTCAAGTTCGACGTCGTGACCGGCGCGCAGGTCAAGGTGCCGGCCGGCGCGCCGAGCTACACCGGCGTGTTCGCCAAGGCGCTCGTGGCCGAGGCCGAGCGCGACGACCGTGTCGTCGCTATCACCGCGGCGATGCCGTCCGGGACCGGGCTCGACAAGTTCCAGGCGCAGTTCCCCGATCGCTGCTTCGACGTCGGCATCGCCGAACAGCACGCGGTCACCTTCGCCGCCGGCCTGGCCGCGCAGGGCTATCGACCGTTCTGCGCCATCTATTCGACCTTCCTGCAGCGCGCCTACGACCAGGTCGTGCACGACGTCGCGATCCAGAATCTGCCGGTGCGCTTCGCCATCGACCGCGCCGGTCTGGTCGGCGCCGACGGCTCGACGCACGCGGGCAGCTTCGACGTCACCTATCTCGCCACGCTGCCCAACATGGTGGTGATGGCGGCGGCGGACGAGGCCGAGCTCGTGCACATGGTGCACACCGCGGCGCTCCACGACGCGGGGCCGATCGCGCTGCGCTATCCGCGCGGCGAGGGCGTCGGCGTGCCGCTGCCCGCGACGCCGGAGCGGCTCGCGATCGGCAAGGGCCGCGTCGTCCGGGAGGGCAAGAAGGTCGCGATCCTGTCGCTCGGCACGCGGCTCGGCGAGGCGCTCAAGGCCGCCGACGAGCTCGACGCCAAAGGGCTTTCGACGACGGTCGCCGACATGCGCTTCGCCAAGCCGCTCGACTACGACCTCGTCCGCCGGCTCGCGGCGACGCACGAGGTGGTGCTCACGATCGAGGAGGGGGCGATCGGCGGCTTCGGCGCGCACCTGCTCACCTGGCTGTCCGACGAGGGGCTGCTCGACGCCGGCCTCAAGGTCCGCACGCTCCGCCTGCCCGACCAGTTCCAGGAGCAGGACAAGCCCGAGCGGCAATATGCCGAGGCGAAACTCGACGCGCCCGCCATCGTTGTGGCGGTGCTCGCGGCGCTCCGCCACAACAGCGTGAAGGTCCTCGGCGCCCGGGCCTGAGGGCGCCTTGGAAAACATCCGAACCGAACCGCTCACCGTCTTCACCGCCGCCGGCAGCGGCCGGCCGGTCTGGCAGGCGCGCGAAGGCGGCGGGCGCTGGAGCAGCCCGGGCAAGCGCACGATCTACGGCGCGACGACGCTCGCGCTCATGCTCGCCGAGCGGCTCGTCCATCTGCGCGGCGAGACGCCGCCCGACGACCAGCGGTGGGTGGTTGCGACGATCCCGACCGGGCTGTCGGTGGAGGAGGTCGATCCGCTCGCGCTCCCCGGCTGGCAGCGCGACACCCACCAGGCGAGCTGCCGCTACGGCGACCGCTGGCTCGACGAGTGCCGCAGCCTCGTCCTCCTGGTGCCGTCGGTGGTGATGTACCGCTCGGTCGGCACCGCGGCCGGCGACATCCCGGACCGCAACGTGCTGGTGAACCCCGCCCATCCGGACTTCGGGCGCATCCGGGTGTCGGACGAACGTCCGCTGACCTTCGACCTGCGGCTGTTCGATGACGTCTAAGGTGCGGGCCGACCAGCTCCTCGTCGACCGCGAGCTGGCGGAAAGCCGCACGCGCGCGCAGGCGCTGATCCTCGCTGGGCTGGTGTTCAGCGGCGACCGCCGGATCGACAAAGCCGGCCAGACGCTCGCCGGCGACGCGCCGATCGAGGTCAAGGGACGCGACCACCCCTGGGTGTCGCGCGGCGGCCTTAAGCTCGCGCACGCGCTCGATCATTTCGGCTGGGACGCGGCCGGCGCGGTGGCGATCGACGTCGGCTCGTCGACCGGCGGCTTCACCGACGTGCTGCTGACGAAGGGCGCGGCGCGCGTCTACGCGGTGGACTCGGGTACCAACCAGCTCGCGTGGAAGCTGCGCCAGGATCCGCGCGTCGTCGTCCACGAGCGGACGAGCGCGCGCGTTTTGACCGCCGATCACATCCCGGAGCCGGTCGACCTGATCGTCTGCGACGCGAGCTTCATCGGTCTCGCCAAGGTTCTCGAGCGGCCGCTCGCCTTCGCGAGGCCGGAGGCGCGGCTGATCGCGCTCATAAAGCCTCAGTTCGAGGCGGGGCGCGAAGAGGTAGGCAAGGGCGGCGTGGTGCGCGATCCGGCCGTCCACGCGCGTGTCTGCGCCGAGGTCGCGGCCTGGCTCGAAGCGCAACCGGGCTGGCGCGTCGTCGGCGTCACGCGCAGCCCCATCACCGGGCCGGAAGGCAACGTCGAGTTCCTCATCGCCGGCGAACGCCAGCCGTAGCTTGCGCGAGGGGCGGCGGATGATATAGGACCCGCCGACCCGAGTTTTCCGCGGGCGTGGCGGAATTGGTAGACGCGCTGGATTTAGGTTCCAGTGTCGAAAGACGTGGGGGTTCGAGTCCCTTCGCCCGCACCAACGAAGCTCACCCCGCTCAGACAAGACGACAAGAAAGCCCTGATCCGATGCGCATTGCCGAGACGCTGAACGAAGGCCTGAAGCGCGAGTACAGCGTGACCATCCCCGCGGGCGAGCTGGCCGCGAAGATCGACGCGCAGGTCGCGAACGTCGCGAAGCAGATCCGCATGCCCGGCTTCCGCCCCGGCAAGGTGCCGCTGAACCTCGTCAAGAAGATGCACGGTCCGGCGCTCCGCCAGGAGGCGCTCCAGGAGGCGCTGAACGAGAGCGTCCAGAAGGTGATCGCGGACAACCGGCTCCGCCCCGCCATGCAGCCGCAGGTCGACGTCGAGACCGTCGACGAGGACAAGGACGTGGCGTTCAAGGTCGCCGTGGAGGTGCTTCCGACCATCGAGGCGCCGAGCGCCGAAGGCATCAAGCTCGAGAAGCTCGTCGTCGAGCCGTCGGACGAAGACATCCAGAACGCGCTCCAGCGCTTCGCTGACCAGCAGAAGAGCTTCGAGGCCGCGCCGAAGGAATATGCCGCCAAGACCGGCGACGTGGTGGTCATGGACTTCCGCGGCACCGTGGACGGCGAGGCGTTCGAGGGCGGCACGGGCGAGGGCATGCAGGTCGAGCTCGGCACCGGTCGCCTGATCCCGGGCTTCGAGGGGCAGCTCGAAGGCGCCAAGGCCAACGAGCAGCGCACGATCAAGGTCACCTTCCCCGAAGACTACAACGTGCCCTACCTCAAGGGTCGCGACGCCGAATTCGAGGTGACCGTCAACGAGGTGCGCACGCCGAAGGAGGTCGCGATCGACGACACGCTGGCGTCGAACCTCGGGATCGAGAACCTCGACAAGCTCAAGGAGATCCTGAAGGACTCGCTGTCGAACGAGCTCGCGGGCCTCACGCGCACCTACATGAAGCGCAAGCTGCTCGACCATTTGGCCGCGAGCCACGACTTCGCGGTGCCGCCGTCGATGGTCGACGCCGAGTTCCAGCAGATCTGGAACCAGCTCCAGCACGAAGCCGGCCACGAGGCCGATCCCGCGGCCGCCAAGGCCGAGCTGGAGAAGGACCGCGACGAGTATCGCCGCATCGCCGAGCGCCGCGTTCGCCTCGGCCTGCTGCTCTCCGAGATCGGCCAAGCCAACGACGTCCAGGTGAGCCAGCCGGAGATGAACCGCCTCATCATGCAGGAGGCGAGCCGCTACCCGCGCGACCAGCAGCAGGCGGCGGTGAAGTTCTTCCGCGAGAACGCGATGGCCGCCGCCCAGCTGCGCGCCCCGCTCTACGAGGACAAGGTCGTCGACCTGCTGATCGAGAAGGCGGAGATCACCGAGCGCACGGTGACGCGCGAGGAGCTGCAGGCCGCGATCGAGAGCGAGGACGAGTCGCCCGTCGGCCACGTGCACGGCCCGGGTTGCGGACACGATCATCACCACGACCACGACCACGCGCCCGCGAAGCCCAAGGCGAAGAAGGCCGCCAAGCCCAAGGCCGAGACCGCCGAAGCTGCCGAGGCAGCGCCGGCCGAAGCCGCCGAGCCGGCCAAGCCCGTGAAGAAGTCCGCGCCCAAGAAGGCGAAGGCCGACGATGCGGCGGGCGAGGCGCCGGCCGCCGACGCGCCGAAGTCGAAGAAGGCCGCCAAGAAGGCCTGATCGCCGCGTTCGGTCAGAGACGAGACGCCGCGCCGACCCCGTCGGCGCGGCGTCTTTCGTTGGAGCGTCCTCGTGCTATAGTTGATCCGCTTCCGGGGGAGGGGCGGTCATGCGGTTCGGTAAGGGTCGGCGTTCGTTCGGGCGATCGGTCGGGATCGCATGAAGCTCGACCCCGCGACGCTCCTCGTCATCTCGTCGATCATGACCTTCGTGGTCGGCGCGCTGCTCCTCTTCTCCTGGCGTCAGGACAAGCGCAACGACGCGCTGCGGCTGTGGAGCGCGAGCTGCTTCGTCGGCACCGTCGCGTCGATCCTGTTCCTGCTGGACGGCGCCGCGATGCGGAGCGCGGGGCGTGAGTTCGGGAACGCCTTCTATCTCCTCGGCTTCGGCCTGAACTACGCGGCGGCCCGCCGCTTCAACGATCTGCCGACCTCCTGGACCGCGCTCGCCGCGGGGCCGGCGGTCTGGTTCGTCGCGATCTGGGGCTTCGAATTCTCCTTCGTCCAGCGCATCGTGATGATGTCGCTGCTGCTCGGCGGCTACGGATTCGCGACGGCGCGCGAGCTGTGGCGGGGGCCGGACGGCTTGGCGTCGCAGCGGGCCGCGGCGGCGGTCACCGCGGTTTACGCCTTCTACAACTTCGTGCGGATGTTCACCGGTCCCGGCATCATGCCGCGCTTCGACTGGGCCCGGGCGATGGACGGCGCCTGGATCTCGATGATGGGGCTCGTGATCCTGCTCTACATCATGATCTTCGGCTTCCTCATCATGTCGATGGCGAAGGAGAGGACCGATCTGGAACATCGCCGCGCCGCGACGCTCGACCCGCTGACCGGGGTCGCCAACCGGCGGGGCTTCATGGCGGCTGCCGGCCGGATGCTCGAGGACTGCGCCCGCCACGACGAGCCGGTGGCGGTGCTGCTGTTCGACCTCGATCACTTCAAGTCGATCAACGACCGGTTCGGCCACAAGACCGGCGACGAGACGCTCGTCGAGTTCTGCGCCGCGGCGAGCGCTCAGCTGCCGGCCGGCAGCCTGTTCGGACGGCTCGGCGGCGAGGAGTTCGCGGCCGTCCTGAGCGGGCGCGACGCGCTGACGGCCCTCGACCACGCCGATCGCATCCGCGCCGGATTCACGCGGGCGACCCGGCTCGTCGAAATGGGGGCGGCGGCGACCGTCAGCGTCGGCGTGGCGGTCGGCGGCCCGCAGTCGCTCGTCGAAACGCTACTCGCCGATGCGGACCGCGCGCTCTACCGCGCGAAGGAGGCCGGCCGCGATCGGGTCGTCGCCGCGAATACCTCGACCGGCCGCGAACCGACTTCTCCCGCGCCCATCGCTCCGCTACGGCCGGCGCTCGCCGGCTGACGTTTCGGTGGCGAAAAAAGGTCGCTCGCATCGACCTTGACAGGCGATGAACGCCCTCACATATCGGGCCCGCCGTTAGCACTCGCTCCGGGTGAGTGCTAAGGCCGTAATTCACAGCAACAGCAGGGTGAAGCACATGAACTTCCGTCCGTTGCACGACCGCGTGCTCGTCCGCCGCGTCGACGCCGAGGAGAAGACCGCCGGCGGGATCATCATCCCCGACACCGCGAAGGAGAAGCCGCAGGAGGGCGAGGTCATCGCCGTCGGCGCCGGCACCCGCGACGAGAACGGCAAGCTGACGCCGCTCGACGTTAAGGCGGGCGACCGCATCCTGTTCGGCAAGTGGTCGGGCACCGAGGTTCGCCTGAACGGCGAGGATCTCCTCATCATGAAGGAGAGCGACATCCTCGGGATCGTCGAGGGCACGGTCGAGGCTCGCAAGGCCGCCTAAGCACCGCACTGCAATCAACGCGAAGATAAGGGAATTCCGATCATGGCAGCGAAAGACGTCAAGTTTTCGCGCGACGCGCGCGAGCGCATCCTCCGCGGCGTCGACATCCTGGCCGACGCGGTCAAGGTGACGCTCGGTCCGAAGGGCCGCAACGTCGTCATCGAGAAGAGCTTCGGCGCGCCGCGCATCACCAAGGACGGCGTGACGGTCGCCAAGGAAATCGAACTCAAGGACAAGTTCGAGAACATGGGCGCGCAGATGGTGCGCGAAGTGGCCTCGAAGACCAACGACATCGCCGGCGACGGCACCACCACCGCGACCGTGCTCGCCCAGGCGATCGTCCGCGAGGGCATGAAGTCGGTGGCCGCCGGCATGAACCCGATGGACCTGAAGCGCGGCATCGACATCGCCGTCAACAAGGTCGTCGAGGACCTGAAGTCGCGTTCGAAGCCGGTCGCCGGCACCTCGGAGATCGCCCAGGTCGGCACCATCTCGGCGAACGGCGAGACCGAAATCGGCCAGATGATCGCCGAGGCGATGGAGAAGGTCGGCAAGGAGGGCGTCATCACCGTCGAGGAGGCCAAGGGCCTGACCTCGGAGCTGGACGTCGTCGAGGGCATGCAGTTCGACCGCGGCTACCTCTCGCCGTACTTCATCACCAACGCCGAGAAGATGCAGGTCGAGCTCGACAACCCCTACATCCTCATCCACGAGAAGAAGCTCTCGAACCTGCAGGCGATGCTGCCGGTGCTCGAGGCGGTGGTGCAGTCGGGCCGCCCGCTGCTCATCATCGCCGAAGACGTCGAGGGCGAGGCGCTCGCCACGCTCGTCGTCAACAAGCTGCGCGGCGGCCTCAAGGTCGCGGCCGTGAAGGCGCCGGGCTTCGGTGACCGCCGCAAGGCGATGCTCGAGGACATCGCGATCCTGACCCAGGGTCAGATGATCAGCGAAGACCTCGGCATCAAGCTCGAGAACGTCACGCTCAACATGCTGGGCAAGGCGAAGCGCGTCACGATCGACAAGGACAACACCACGATCGTCGACGGCGCCGGCGAGGCGGACGCGATCAAGGGTCGCGTCGAGCAGATCCGCTCGCAGATCGAGAACACCACGTCGGACTACGACCGCGAGAAGCTCCAGGAGCGTCTGGCGAAGCTCGCGGGCGGCGTCGCGGTGATCAAGGTCGGCGGCGCGACCGAGGTCGAGGTGAAGGAGCGCAAGGACCGCGTCGACGACGCGCTCCACGCGACCCGCGCCGCGGTCGAGGAAGGCATCGTCCCGGGCGGCGGCACCGCGCTGCTGTACGCGACGAAGGCGCTCGACGGCCTGAAGGGCGCGAACGACGACCAGACCCGCGGCATCGACATCGTGCGCAAGGCGCTCTACGCGCCGGTCCGCCAGATCGCGTCGAACGCCGGTCACGACGGCGCCGTCGTCTCGGGCAAGCTGCTCGACGGCAACGACGACACGCTCGGCTTCAACGCGCAGACCGACAAGTACGAGAATCTCGTGCAGTCGGGCGTGATCGATCCGACCAAGGTCGTGCGCACGGCGCTCCAGGACGCGGCTTCGGGCGCCGGCCTGCTCGTCACCACCGAGGCGACGATCGCCGAGCTGCCCGAGGACAAGCCGGCTCCGGCGATGCCGGGCGGCGGCATGGGCGGCATGGACTTCTAAGTCCGAGCCGACAGGCGAAAAGGGAAGGGCCGGGAGCGATCTCGGCCCTTTTCCTTTGACCCGGGTTTCCTACGTCCGGAGCCGGGCGCGGATCAGCCCGCGCAGCGAGTTGCCGACGAAGAACTCGCCGACGAGGTCGGCGGGCGCGAGCCGCGCTTCGACCGCCCGGCCGGTTTCGAGGAGCTCCGCGCGGAGCACGCCGGGCAGCAGCCCGTCGCTCAGCGGCGGGGTGAGCAGCTTGTCCCCGCGCGGCACGAACAGATTGGTGAAGCTGCCTTCGGTCAACGCGCCCTCGGCGTTGACGAACAGCAGCTCGAACGCGCCGCTCGCCGCCCGCGGCTCGTCGTAGAAGCCGCGGTCGGTCGTCTTGTGGAACAGTCGTGGATCGTCGGCGGCGACGCCGAGCGGCGCGAGCGCGACCTCCACGGGTTCGGGCGCTGCCATGGGCAGGGGCGATGCCTGCACCGCGAGGCTCCCGTCCGGTGACAGCAGCAGGCGCAGGCGTGCGGCGGCCGTCAGCTCTCCGGCCGTCGCGTCGAGCGCCCATCGGATCGCCCGTCGATCGAAGCGGAAGCCCCAATGATCGGCCGATGCCGCCAGCCGGTCGAGGTGGCGCTCGAGCCGGACCGGGCCGACCGCGGGCTCGAAGCGAAGCGTCTCGATCAGGTCGAAGGCGCGGACGGCGCGGGTCAGGAACCCCGCCTTGACGAGACACTCGCGCCATTCCGACGCCGGATCGCTGTCGGCGACGATCCCGGAGCCGAGGCCGACCGTCGCGCGGCCCGGGCGGTCGGCGACGAGCGTCCGGATCGCGACGTTGAAGCATCCGTCGCCGTCGGGGCCGATGCAGCCGATGCTTCCCGTGTAAGGGCCCCGCGGGCCCGGCTCGAGGTCGGCGATGACCTCCATCGCGCGGATCTTGGGCGCGCCGGTGACCGAGCCGCAGGGGAAGAGCGTCGCGAGCACGTCGACCGCGTCGAGGTCCGGCCGCAGCGCGGCGCGAACGGTCGACGTCATCTGGTGGACCGTCGGGTAGGTCTCCACGCGGAACAGGTCGTCCACTTCGACCGAGCCCGCCGCGGCGACGCGCGACAGGTCGTTGCGGAGCAGGTCGACGATCATGAGGTTCTCGGCCCGGTTCTTCGGGTCGGCGGCGAGCGCGCGGGCGACCGCCCGGTCGTCGGACGGCACCGGCGAGCGGGCGGCGGTCCCCTTCATCGGCCGGGCGGTGACGCGGCCGCCGTTGACTTGGAAGAACAGCTCGGGCGAGAAGGACAGCATCCAGAGACGTCCCGTGTGGACGACGGCGCCGTGCGGTGCGGCCTGCGCCGCGCGCAGCGCGCGGTAGAGCGCGAGCGGGTGCCCGGCGAACTCGACCTCGGCCGGGAAGGTGACGTTGGCCTGATAGATGTCGCCGGCGGCGATCAGCGCCTGCGCCGCGCGTACCATCGCTCCGTGCGCGGCTTCGTCGACGCCGGGGCGCACGGCGTCGATGCGGGCACGCCCCTGCGGCAGCAGCGCCGCGATCCCGGCGGCCGGAATGTCGGTCCGCCGGTCGAACAAGCCGAACCAGAGGAGCGGCGTGCCGTCGTCGGGCGACCGAAAGCGCGGCCGCAGACGCGGCTCCAGG
>Ga0164290_1001367_pt1 | contig 38269 bp, 23 predicted proteins | sample Micstemetagenome_FD_108782 | JGI IMG/M metagenome (GOLD analysis project Ga0164290, IMG submission 108782) | Contaminated culture microbial community from soil near Moab, Utah, USA - Microcoleus steenstrupii SON62 (Illumina Assembly) | ecosystem: Environmental > Terrestrial > Soil > Soil crust...
ATCGCGGTGCCCCGCTGCCGGGTGGGTGGCGAAGTGGTGCTGCAGGCGGTCGTTGGCTTGCCGGTTGCCATCGCCGGGTCCGGCGATGAACGGCTCTGGCACCAGGCGGTTGTCCTCGATGAATCGCACAAACGCGCACGAGACAAGCCAGGCAGCGGCACTTTGGGCGAGCGCATCCTCACGCCACTCGGTGAAGCTCTTGGCGGTGCGCTCGGCCTGCCGGGCACGGGCGTGCTCGGCGCGCAGCCCGTCGCCGATCGCCCGGTCGGACTCGCTGCGGGCGCGCATGTCGTCGACGAGCAGCTTTTGCCGACGCGAAAGGTCGGCGGTAAGCGCAGGCGCATCGATCACGCGGCGACCTCGGCAGGCAGGTGACGCGCGATCCAGGCGCCCGACAGCCTCGCCCACTGGGCGGCGCCGACGACGGGGACGGGCACGCCGTCGACGACCGGAAGCCCGGAACCCACCAGACGCGGCGCCAAGAGCCATAGCCCGCGCAGGTTCCCCGCTCGACCGCGGTCGAGGTCGTCGCGCAGGGCCTCCAGGACGCTCATCAAGCCATACCGAGCGAACAAGCCGGGCCGCACGGCCAGCGCGACCCCGTCAAGCTGCGTCAGTTCCTCGCGCACCCGCTGGGCGCCTTCCCGGGCCACCCAGAGGAGTCGCTGCCAGTCCTGCGAGTCCCGCGGAGCGGCATCGGCTGCAAGCACAACGGTCCACACGGCGCCTTTTTGCTCGGACCACTGCTGCATCGCGCGAATGAGACGGTCGTCGAGATCGACCAGCTGTAACGCGAAGGTGCGCCGAAGCGCGGCCGTTGCCCGCTCGACCTCACGGCGGGAGACCGACAGGGCCAGGAAACCTCCGTTGGCGTGTGCATTTACGAGTTGCTGGTGCAGGTCGGCTGCGCGTTCGGCGGCAGGCACTCCCTTCGCGTCCGTCTGACTGACTGATCCGATGCTCGTGCGGCTCGAGGCGAGCCCCGTCACGTCGCGAGGCTCATAGAGCTGACGGGCGACGTTCCACTGCAGGTCGATGCCCACCTCAGTGAGCACGGCATCAAGATCCGGGCGCGGGGGCAGCGCTGCCGCGTCGGGGAAACGTGCGCGCACTCGCCGGGACAGTTCGTCGGCGGACAGGGAACCGCCGAGCAGCGCCGCCTGTGACAGACGAAGTGCGCGGTCGGCAGGCATCCCCCGTGGGTAGATCTCGAGTCGTGCCGAGGCGGCCGCCGTGCGCGAAACCGCGGCTGCCAATCGCACCAGGCGGGTTTCGCCCAGCGGCACCAGCTCGTCCGGTGCGAGGACCTCCGCAAGTGCGTTCAGCACAGCGACGGGGGGCGGCAACGCGTCGCGTGCGGCAAGCGCGTCGGCAACGTGTCCGAGCCCTTCGGCGTACCGCACCAGATCCGCCGCGCCAGCACCGCCGGGCTGATCGCGAGCGACCAGGAGCACACCCGCCGTACGCCGAGTGACGAGGCCTCTGCTCCCGTTCCGCAGCTCCATCTCGATCGCCGCCCGCGCTGCTGCCTGCGCCTGCCGCGTCCGCTCCGGCTCGTCGGCGACGGATCCGCGAAGGACGAGCATGTGAGCGGCCACTTCGTCTGCGGTGGCGATGCCTCCGAGCGCGTCCAGCGTGGCGGCGAGATCGGCCGGGAGAGATGCGGCGGAGGGGTGCGTGCGCCACCGGGCACGCGCCGCCTCCAGGTGCTGCTCGGTGCGCTGCCGATGAACGCCCAGGAAGCGGGCGAGGTCGCCCTGACTGGGCCACGCAGGCAGCTCGGCTACCTCGTCGAGCCCCAGAAGCAGTCGCGTGAAGCGCACCCTGTCGGCGTTGCGCTTCGTCTCCGCCGGAACCAGGTCGGGCACGAGCAGGTCCAGGCTCCGCGGAGCCGTCACGGCGGTGTGCTCCCTGCTAACCCGGGGTGGGGCGCGGTCGGGGCGGATCTCCGGGAAGAACGTGCGGAGGTCGCGGATCAGCTCATGGATCCGGCGGCGGGTGCGGTTGCCGATGCCACGACGAACGAACGTCTGCGAGGGGGCCTGGAGAAGCTCGCGGACCGTGAAGATCTGTGCGCGCGCGAGCGCGGCGTCCACGTTGACATCGAGCCCCAAGCTGCTGACCGCGTCGTCCAGCTGGGCGGCATCGAGCCGGTCGGGAGCATCGGGGGGCGTGACGTGATGCGAGAGGTCGAGTGCGCGTCGCCAGTCGCGCAGCATGCTCTCCGCGGAATCGAACCTCTCACTCACGTTCCGCGCGAGGGCCCGCGCGAAGAACCGCATCAGGGGCTCGGCCACCTGCGGGTCGAAGTCGTCGGCCCGGAGGGTGACCTCGCACTCGAGGACGGCCGGGTTCGAGTGCCCGTCACCCCAGGTCGGCGTACTGCCCGTCGCCATCTCATAGAGGGTGACAGCCGTCGCAAAGCGCTCCGCCGCGGCATCCCATCGCCGTGCCGGGCGTAGGTCCAGGAACGGCTCCAGGTACGGCGGGGTCCCCACACGGACGTTGTCAGTGGGTGCCGACGACAGCGAGAAGTCAAAGAGAACCAGGTGCGGCACCCGGTTCTTGCCGCGCGGCTCGATGCCGAGGTTGCTGGGCTTGATGTCGCGGTGCGGGACGCCGTGCTCCTCCAGATGTTGCACGGCTTGCAGCAGGTCCTCGCCATACCGGCTCAGGTACTCCGGCTGCAGGGCGCCGTCCTTGCGCAGGACCGCCGAAAGCGTCTCCTGACCGGCGCGTGCCATCACGAGGCCGATGCGGTCGTATACCTCGACGACCTCGTCGAATCGAACGATGCTCGGGTGTGTGGGGAGCCTGTGAAGCACTTGGGCTTCGGCGCGGAGAACGTCGTTGTGATCGACGTCGAGGCTCACCTTCAGCACCTGGGGGCTGTCGGTGCCGTCGAGCTCGTAGACCACGGAGGTGGCGCCGCGGCCCAGGCGCCGACGCACGGTGAACCGGCCCTCCAAAACGTCGCCGGCTCGGGCGGCGGTGGGATCGATCCGGGCAGGCGGTTCCGGCCGCGTGTAGTCATCCTCCACGGCGTCGAGGTGGCGGAGAAACGCCGCGACCGATTCCACGCGTTCGAACATGCGCGGACTTGTCGCCGCGCGAATCAGCTTGGTGAGCGAATCCGGCATGCCGTCGGCGGAGGCCGGGAGTTCCAGTCCGTCGCGGCCGAGCGCGGACAGAAGATCCGCCGCGGAGGACGCGGGCGGCCGGCCGCTCATGATGTGGAACGCAACGGCGCCCAGCGAGAAGACATCGGCGAGCACTGCGTCCTGGAGGTCAAGTTCCCTGTTCCAGGCGTACTCAGGGGCGACGTAGGCTCCGGTCTGATCGTCCATCAGCGCCGGGCCGTGAACCGTGCCGCTCACCGCCGTGTGGGTGCTGGTGGCGCCCTCGTCGTCCCCGCGCGCGCCGGTCTGCCAGTCGAGGATGCGCACCCCCCGGCTCAGGCGGGCGGGGTTGACGAGGATGCTTCGCGGGCTGAGCGCACGGTGCACGACCCCTCGGTCGTGAGCGTAAGCGATGGCCTCGGCCACCGCGCGGATCAGCACCAGGCGGTCGTCGAACCCGATCCGGTCGCCCTGTTCGGCGATCGCCGTGCCCAGCGGCGTGGCGTCGTGCTCGTGCTCGAAGAGGATGCAAGGGCCACCCTCGTCGTTCACGTAGTCGAGGGCGCGCACAATGCCGCTGTGGTCGAGTCGACGCACCAGCTCGTACTCGCGACGCGCGGCGCGCGCGATCGTCGCTCGCTCGTCCTCGGTGGCCGCGGCTGCCGTCTGGTAGCGGCGGATGCGACGACGGTCTCCGGCGATTTCGATGTGGGTGCCGAGGAAGTCCTGGTACCCCGGGCCTTCGCCGAGCAACTCACCCACGGCGTACTGCCCCACCCGCCGGGTGCGCGTGCCGGGGCGGACCCCGATCTCCGCGAGGGCTTGGGCGAGAAGCGTTGCGGAGCGTCGGTCGCCCCGACGTCGGTTCGAGTCGAACTCGTCGCCAGCCGGGTTGGTGAGAGCACCGATGATGCCGGGAAGGCGCGTCGCACCGGGGGCGGCGGGGCCCGTCTCCAGAAGGGGGTTGCCGGCGTCATCGAGCCGGTCGCGCTGGTACGTGTGCTGCGACGCCGTCGGCGGCAGGGCCGAGCGGAGCTGCTCGTTTGACAGAAACGTGACGGCCTGAAAGAACGGCAGCCGTTGCCCGCGGACCCCGGGGGCGGACCGCACCGCCTGCGTGTTCTCCAGGCGCGAGCGGAGCTTCTTGGCTTTGCGGTTCGTGAGGAAGATCGGGTTCTCGCGCCGGATGCGCTTCCCCTCGTGCTCCGTGAACCACTCACCCGCCTCGGTGCGCAGCACCCCCGGGTAGCTCTTGATCTCGACAACGAACACGCCTTTGAGGGTGTGCACCAACAGGTCGATCTCGTTGATGCTTCCGTCGTCGGCGATGAACTCGAGATTCGACCAGGCCAAAATCGGCTCGCGGTCGGGGAGGTGCCGACGGACGAATTCCAGCGCCTCGCGTTCCCAGGCGTACTCGCTGGGGGAGACCTCGGTCCATCTGTCGTCGCTCAGCACGTGGGGCAGTGGACCGTGGACACTAGACGGGGTTGTGGAGGACGGCGGCGGTCAGCGATACGCGGCCGGGTCAGTGTTCCAGCGCTCGTGCAGCGTATCCAGCTCGGCATCCAGCTCAGCCCAGCGCGGCCACTTGGTTTCCAACTCGTAGAACCTTGAGTCGTGACCGTGTCCGGGCAGCAGGTGGTGCATCAGCTCGTGCCAGAGGACGAACTCGATGAGGTCATCCGATATGACGTCCGCCGGCGCCCGGAGCAGGGAATTGATCCGGATCCTGTCCGGGCGGTTGCCATCGGGCGAAGGGTTGTAGATGCCGTAGTAGCTTTCGACAACTCTCGTTGTCCAGCTCACCTCGGGGTTCGCGAGCCGGTCGATCTCCTCGGTCCCGCCGAGCGTCGCACCTGCGAACGCGGTCACCCGTTCCCACAGCGGCGCTAAGTCCCGCTCGGCCCGGGGCAACAGCGGCTGGTCTGGGCTGCCGGAAGGAATGGGTCCGTCAGGCGCCACCTTCCTGCTTCGCAGGTCCCGGAGAGCCCTGTTGACCGCGTCCTCGTACGCCCAGAGGCTCTGATAACCAGCGCCGGCGGGAGTCTCCTCGTAGTCCTCCCGGATCATCTCCATTCGCTGCTCGTCGGAGAGTGCACCGGCCGCCAGGATCTCCCGCGCAGTGGTGACCGGTCCTAGCTGCGAGACGATGGGGACGAAACGAGGTGGCTTCCCCGTGCGCGCCACCTCGTCGTCCAGGGCGTCGAGCATGGGGGGCGTCGGTAGTGGGGGCCGGCAGTCGACGAAGAAGGGCTCCTCATCGACCGTGCCACCCCTCGACGCCGCTGCCTCCACGTATTCGCCGAGCGCCTCCTCCGTGTGTGCGAACACCGGCACGGGCCCGGACTCGCAGGCGTAGTAGCCGACGAGCTCCACGACCGCGAACTCCAGCCCGACGTCCGGGAGGTCCTCGCCCGGCAGATCGCCATTCTCGTTGCCGGTCTCGTCGCCGGTCAGCAGGGCGTCGATGAGCGCATCGACAACCTCTTGGGGGACGTCCTCCGGGGGTGGCGGGGGCGGCGGCGGAGGTCGTGGCGGTCCCTCGATTTCGCTGAGGGCGTCAGGCCCCACGACATCGTCGAAGTTCGTCCACGAGTCGCGAAAGTAGACGACGTGGGCCTCGGGGTCCCCGCCGGCACGAGGGCCGCGGAGCACGCGCCCCATCATTTGGTTCAGCAGGATGTAGCTCGAGGTCGGGCGTGCGAGGAACGCCGTCCTCGCATCCGGCAGATCCACTCCCTCCGTCAGCATCCCGACGGACACGAGCACCGGCTCGCCACGGGTTTGGCGGAACCAGTCGAGTGTCTCGCGCCGGCCAGCCTCGCTGCGGCTGTGGAGCACCCGCACATCGTCCGTGTGCTCGCGAAAGAGGCTTCCGAGTGCTTCCGCGTTCTCGATGTTGGTGGCGAAGACCAGCGTCTTGCCCCACGTGCGGCGCTGCTCCTGCCACGAACGAACGACGAGCCGGTTTCGTCGGTCGCTGCCCACCCTCCCCAGCACGGATGCCGTCAGGTCGGATTCGCTAAGGCGTTTCTCCCGACTGTCGAGGGTGATCGTCTCGTGGGTCTCCACCTCGTGGCGGACCGGCTTCGCGAGGACTCCGTCGGCGATGAGCGACTCCCTACTGACTCTGATCGCGGTGCGACGGAAGCGGCGCTCCACCTCCTGCTGTGCCGTTGGAGAGTTGGGGTAGGGCGTTGCGGAGAGCCCAATCAGAGCCGCGACGTTCCCCGTGTCGGTGAGTGCGTCGATGGTTCGCAGGTATGTGGCTGCGCCCGCGTGGTGCACCTCGTCAACGATGACCACCAGCGGCCGTGAGGCGAAGCGACGGACGACGTCCAGCTTCTTCTGAGGGTTGTGGCCGGCCAGCGTTTGGACGGTGGCGAAAACCGCGTCGCAGTCGGGATCGAGGATCGACGCCAGGCGCGAGGCCAGGGAGTGGACCACACGCACCTGCGCCCTGAATCCCTTGGGTCGGTGGCGGGCCACCTCGATCGCCCGGGCGGCCGCCTGCTCGACGAGTTCCTGCTGGCCGGCGACCCACAGGAGCCGAGTGTCTGGTTCGGCCTCCATCCTGCTGATCACCCATTCCAGGGCAACGTCAGTCTTGCCGGCGCCTGTGGGCAGGATGACGAGAGATCCCGACCGATCCTTACCGGAGAACTGCTCGTTTAGGGCCCTGATGGCGCGGATGCTTGTTTCGTACGGCTCCCGGGTGCGTGGCGTTCCTTCTCCGGTGAGGAAAAAGGCTCGTGGGGGCTCGCCCTTCGGGGTCTTCGTCGGCGCAGCGGTCGTCGCGGGGGTGCGGTAGTCACTGACGAACGCCGCGCGGAGCCGCTTACGAAACAGAGCAGTCCTTCGCTGACTCTGAAGCAAGGCAATCTGGGCACTCCGCGTCGTGGGACGCGGTCCGCGCGATATGACGGGCAGGCTCGAATGCACCTCGGCGACCAGGCGGGTGAGCGCCCGGTCGGTTGCGCGCGGCAACCACAACTCTTGGAGGATGGGGGCGAGAAACGGGTTGTGCTGAGGGAGTGGCGGCCGGCCCAGAGCGCGTTCAAGCACTGTGCTCAGTGGTGTCAGATTTGGGTCGATCTCGTCGTCGAGCACCTCACGGTGCTCGCCAAGCAAGCGCTCGACAATTGCCTTCTGCAGCGGGGAGGGCACCTTGGACCAGGAGAAGGGGCCTCGGCGGTTGCCCGCTGCGCTCTGCGTGCTCATGCACCTGCCTCGCGCGTCGGGGTGAACAGCTGGTGGGGGGGACGGAGGTCAACGCGCAGTCGTTCGCACGCCTCGGGGGTCGCATCGACCCCTCGTGCCCGCAGAATGTCGAGCATGTCCTCCTGCCGCGGCTGACCGAGGGCGAGGCGATACAGGGCGGCGTCGCTCTTGAGCTGCTGCAGCCGAGGGCCGTCGACGGAGAGCGGGTAGGGCGCAACGAGGCGCGTGATCTTGGCCGGCCCCGGATAAACCCAGCGCGGCAGAAGCTCGCCGAGATCGCTGTGTCCGTTGCGTTCCTCGGCAGCAGCATCGAACCCGGCACGCCACGGGTTGGTCGTTCCCTTCGTCACCATCCGTGCGCGATGCCGCGCCGCGATGTTCTTGCGGATGGCATGCCCACCCCAGCGGTCCACCCGACCTTCGCGCTGGTCGAAGTCGACGGGGTTCGGCGGCGTGTTCCAATGCATCACCGAATGGCACCACCAGTGTAGGTCGATGCCCTCCTGCCCGACGCTCGTGGTCGTGAGGACGAAGGGCCAGAAAGGGCTGTTGAAGGCGTTGCGGACCGCCGGCTGCCGCTCGTCGATGTCCGACCCTGCCTGACGGCGGTTGCCGTACCGGAGGGCGAAGCGGGTCGTGAAGGAAATTGACGTGTCCGGGTGGTGTGGATCGAAGGCGGTGTAAATGGCGGGCCGCAGGGCAACGGCACTTCGGACGTCCTGCGCCATCCTCAGAAGATCGTCGTCGTCCAGCGCCTGAGTTGCCCGCGTGGCTGCCAGGTGGTCGACGTACTCATCGAGCACTGACTGCAGGTTCCCGGCGGCGCAGTAGCGCAGAACGGCTCGCCAGTAGACCTGGTCATGTTGGGGGTAGAGGGCGTCGAGCAGCGCAGCGGCGTCGGGGCGGTTGAACAGACTCCGCAACCCTGAGGCGATCACGGCCGCCGCTTTCCAGTGCCCAACCGGCGTGATCGTGTGCGCGTGGTCGAGGACGCGCCCGAGGGAACGCCACGCGATGTTCCCCGGCCCATGCAGCCCGATCTGCGCGACGACCCTCGAGAGGTCGGCGGGGCGCTCTTGGGGTGGCTCCACCGGCTCAGCGACCGCGCGGTGAGTGTGTACAGCGAGCCCCCGGTGTCCCTCGGTGCCCGGCTCGGCATCGAGATCCCCGGCGAGTGCCGTGGAGAGCGTCGACCACGTCTCGCGGGTGCGGGACGCTGGCGTGGCATTCGGCAACCGGAAGGCAGCCATCCAGTAGGCGGCCTCGGCGCTCGACGTCCGCGCCTCGCCGTCAGGGCCGAGGAGCGCGCGGAGTCGGGACGCGAGGGCGGCTTCAGCTCGCTCAGCCGAATGTAGTGCCTGCGGGTCGGCCCGTGCCCACTCAAGGGGGTCGGTCATGGCAGCCAAACCCGGGTGGGGCCAGAAGACCGCGAAGGCGTTCATCGCCTGCGGTCTCCCGCCCGGGTCAACCCGCAGCTCAAGCCGGCTACGGGGTGCACCCCCCGAGGCCCGCGTGGCAGCGACCGTGTGGCGCTGAGCCTCGTGGCTTAGGAGCGCCGCAACCGCGGTCGGTGTCGCCGCCCAGGATGAGAACACGAGGCGCTTCGTCATCGCCCGGGCCTGCGACTCCGCAAAGGGTCCCGCAGGCTCGAGATAGGGGAGGGACGGCGGCATCCAGAGCAGACGCCACCAGCCGCGTTCGACGGTGTCGGCGGCCAGTGCCCGCAGCCGTGCATTGCCCATCTCGATCGGCCGGCCGTTCTCGACGTCGCCGCGGTCGAGAGTGCGCGCAGAGGCGATCAACTGCCGGACGTCCTCCGGCGCCGTCCCGCCCCGCACCTCCTTCGCAACAGCGGAGCCCAACTTGTAGCCGTCCCCAAAGTTCAGGAAGTACGGGACGGACTTCCAGTAGTCGAGGACGAACGTTGCGTCGAGCGAGCGTGCGAGTGCGCGAAGGGTTGCGAACTCGATCATGTCCTCAGCGGTAACGTCGTCCGCTGCGAGAACCTGTTCGAGCAGCATGTCGAGCTGCTCGGTGCGTGGGCGCTCCGTGCGACACATGAGCGAGAGCAGTCGCTTGCGCAGCTTTGTCACCGCTGTCGTGGGGTCAGCTCCGGTTAGGGCGGCGTGACGGAGGCGCGCGAAGTCGTCTTGGATGGCGGTAACCTCGGGTCCACGACCCGCGAGAAAACGCACAGTGTCGAGGAAGTCGCCCTCGTGGTCGTCCCCGTCCGGACCGCCCTTCTCCTCCGCGAACGTGAACTGCTTGTACGGCGTTGCAGAAAGGAGCAGCACGCGAGCGTCCCGGTAGTCGAAGAGCTCGTGGGCGAGCTCGCCCTGCGGCGAATCGGGGTTCAGAAGGTGCCGGAATCGCTGGAACTCATCGAGAATGACGAGGTCTGGTTCCAGCGCGTCGACGCTCGCCTTCGCGAGCGTGTGCCGGAGCTTCCCGACCAATTCTCGGGCTGCCTCGTCTTCTCCGCGGGTGAGGAGCCGCCGTTCGCCGACGGCGTCGCACATATCGAAGAACGTGCTGATCAACCCCTGGGCGTAGGCCGCGGTGACAAAGGCGTCGGCGATTCGGTGGTCGTGGCCGTGCCGCGACATGCGGTGTTCGAGATCCCTGATTGTGCTGGTGAAGCTGCCGAACCCGGCTGACCGGCGCAGCAGCACGCAGGACTGGCGTTCGACCTGCGCGGTGGCGCCCCCAGTCAGCAGGATGTGGAGGAGGGCCCTCTCCTCGGCCTTGCCTCCCCGGTGTCCGCGATCGAACGACGTGCCCGGCGTGAAGGAGATGAGGTTGACCGGTTTGGGAAGTCTCTGGCCCTTCCCGGCGAGGCGATGAGACTCGAGTGCGAGCAGGGTGAGTCGGCTCGCAAAGGGTATGTGGTCACTTCCGACGACGTTCAGCCGCCGCACGTTCTGCTCGGCGATGTCGGCGTTGGAGCAGACGTAGACGATGTCGATACGGTCGATGGCCGGGTCGCTCATCAGCCGTTCGATCGTCGCCGCTATGACCCCTCTGGCAACAAATGACTTGCCGAGCCCCGTCTCGTCGGCCGTCAGGAAGCGACGGGTGCCATCAGCGCCGAAGAAACGGTCCATCACGTGGGTGACAGTTGCGCGCTGGAAATCGGTGAGGCCGCGGAGGATCGGTTCGGCTGCGAAGGTGCCCATCAGCCCGGCCCTCTACGCGAGGCCGCCAATCGCGGGCGAGCCTCCTGCACCGCCCGCCACAGGGCGTCGAAGCCGGCAGGCATCAGCTGTCGCCCGCTCTCCGTGCTCCTCAACCGCTGGATGAGGCGGTCGAGGTCGTCGAGTGCCTCGGGGCGGTCGGCGAGGGCACGGACGAGAAGTTCAAAGACGCCCGTGTAACGGGCCGCGCTACCCCACCAGCCTGCTCCGTTTGGACCTTCGGCAGTGATCGCGAGGACGGAGGAGTCGGACAGTCCGAGCACGAGCAGGAGGAAGCGGAGGAACTTCTCCGGCGTGTCGACCTGCCGCGCCAGGATCTCATCGAGGCGATCGGCGGGATCGTCGAACAGCACGCTCCGGACCACAGTGGTCTGCTCAAGGTCCGCGCGGCGGGAGACGGCCCGGACGAGAAGAAAAGGCGTCACCTGGTCGAGCTCCACAGGCCCGAGGTGGGCGTCGAACGCTGCACCCGATACGGGCTCGACGACCTGGCCTGGAGTGGTGAGGAGGCTGATCTGAACGGTCATATCTGAGGGCACCGACAGTGGCGGCGCCGTGACGTGCTCAGCGAACTGGTCGCCTGACGCGGTGACGTGGGTGACAAACCTCGTTTCGGCGATCCCACGCAGCGCGTTCCGTAGCGCTTCGAGGATCTCGTCGGTCTCCGACGGCACTCGTCCGCCGGCTGCGGCGTAGTCAACGAGGATGGCCCCGAAACCGCGTTCGTCATGGAGGAACACATCGCACCCGAGCTTGGTCGCCCCCCCGACCAGCTCCACCATGAACTCCACGTTCCCGCCGTGGGCGGCGCCGGTGGCGTTCGCGGAGCCGACGAAGGCATGCCCTCGCCGGCCCCGCTCGACGACGACGAGCTTGGCGTGGAGCCCGACCAGTCGGTCGCGCTCGACGAGGTCGTCGGGCGCGTCGGGATCGTCGAGGTCAGCCGCGCGGTTCACCACCCTTGTCCCGGCGAGCCGCCCAAGCGTCGTAGGTGAGAGCTCCTCGAGCGCCTCCTCGCGAGAGACGACCACCAGCTTCCCCCCACCCGGCGCCACGGTGGCGAGCCCGTCATCGGTCAGGAACGGCGAAACGACGAGGTGCCGGTAGCCGGCGAAGGTTGGGCGCTCATTCACCGCCCGTAGGCCGAGTGGCCAGAACGCGAGGTGGTCAACGTCGGCAGGCAGCTCCCAGCGTGTCCGTTCGGCGGAGTCGGCCAGCGCCTCGACCCTGGTCACGCGATCGGTTGCCGGTCGCGTCACGCACATACCGGGTAGAGCCCGGATGAACGCCGCGAGTGGTCGACTCATCGCCTGCGTGTCGGCTTCCTCGACTCCGTCGAGCCTGAGCGAGAGATCCCAGCTCGCGTCCTCGGTCAGGTTGCGGGTGAGGCAGAGCACACGGAGGAGGGGGGGCCGACCCTCGTCATCGGCCAAGTACCTCAAGACCCAGACCTTGGGATGGAACAGGTGGCCCGGTCGAGGGCTCACAACCTCGTGCACCATCGGCTCGAGGAACGCGAACAAGGTGGTGGCCTGTCGCGGCACGGTCATCTGGCCTGCCTGACAGAACAGGTCCACCCGGTTCGAGGCGCCGCGGACCGCCTCCATCACCGCGATGGGATCTGCGGTGCCGGAGAGCCGGAACGATGCGAAGGCCAAGGGAACGACCAGCGCAGCCTGCAGGTCCAGCGTGAACGTCGTCCCGACGGCCGCATCGAGGGCGTAGCCCGTCGGGGGGCGCAATGAGTCGATGAGGACGGCCCGGTGGTCAGGCGGAGGCAACGACGTCTTCCAGCGGGGTGACGATGTCCGTGAGCAGCTGTACGACGGTCCCCCACCGGTATGTGAGCGGGCTGGAGGCGGACGACCCGTTCCAGAGCGCCAGCAGGCGGGGATTCTGGAGCCGGGCCTGTCCCTTTTTCTGCATCCGCTCCCGTTGCGTGATGAGCTCCCTTGCGATCGGGCTGTCGGCGACCGCCGCTGGCACGCTGAAAGCGGTCTCTAGCCACCGCTGCACGAACAGAAGGGTCCCGGGAGCGATCCTTGGGTTGAAACGCAGGATGTCTTGCTGCCACAAAGGCATGTCCCACTCGCGCAGTACGGGGAGCTCGGCCTCGACAGTGACGGTCCAGTCCCGGAGGCGGCTGCGGTAGACCTGGGCGAGCTCCGGGAAGCGGTCGTGCCCCGCGTCCTCGTACGCCTCTGCGAGGAGCAGGTTGTACAGCAGCGCTGCACCGTGCATAACCAGTGAGAACTGCCGAGCCTGCTCGACAATCTCGAGGATCTCAGGCGTCGCCGAATGGGTGAGGGGTTCGTCCCACGGGCCGAGCGTCTCCGGCCGCGGAGGCTGCGGAGAGGTGACGAGGTGCGCGAGGAGCGTGGCGGGGCAGTGCTCGACGATGATGTCCCTCAGCCACGATGCCTCGTCGCGGGTCATTCGGAAGCCGTCGTCCACCGCATCGGGGAAGCCGGGCGGCGGGGCTGGGAGCGTCGGGTGCCAGTCGCCCACGTGGCGTTCGGCCAGTTCGTCCAGCACGTCGTCCTCACGCAGGCCGCCCCGCCATCCCAGCTCGTCGGGGTCGACGTTGGTTGTGAGGATGCCGAGGCGCCGCAGACCGCTCCAGTAGATGGTCGACGGCGGCACCTTGAGGTTCGATCCGACGCGGAGCCCGATGAGGCCGTTGGTGTCCCCCGCGCTCCTCAGGGCGTCGATCAGCTTGCGCTCCGAAGTGACCACGCGCTGCCGGAGCTGTGCCCCGCGGTGCCCCCGTGCCGTGTGGCGCTGGTACAGCCAGGGAACAAATAGGAAGTACCGCGCGCGCGTCTGTATGACGGAGACGCCCGGAAACAGGCGATTTGAGTAGACATCGCGGATCTGGCCTATCCCGAGCTCGTCGCGACTCTCGACCTCGATGAACAACTTCACAATCTCGCGGATTCGTCGCTGAGCCTCGGCAGACGAGTCGAGCCAGGTCAGCGCGGAGGGCACGCCGGACCTCCAACGAGCGCGGCGATTGTGGTCTCACGGAGGAGCATGGGCGCCTCTGGCGGTGGCGGCAACGAGGGGCGAGCACGTGCACAGATGCGGCGGCGCAGCCCGAGCAGACGCCGCGGGGGACGGCAGCAGCCTAGGCCAGGCGCCGAGGAGTGAGCACCTAGGCGAAGGTCGAGACGTTCCCCTCATCCGCGCCGTCCGGGCTGGAAGTCGCCCCCGAGCCAGCGAACGAAATTCTCGGCGTGGACGAGGTAGGTGCGCCGGGACGAGTCGGCGAGGGACGCGGACATGACCTCGGCGCGATAGCGCTCAAAAGCCGCGCGCACCTCGTCGAGTGTTTCGGGACGCACTCGGCTGCCCGGGACAGCGGGCGGCGGCGGGGGAGGCGGGGGAGCTGGCGTTGCGACCGTCCCCCCGGGTCGCACGCGCTCGATGCGCAGCTGCATCCCTGTCGCGGGATCTGTCCACGAGGCCGGAGCCGCACCCCGCAGAATGTCCGCAACCGCCCTGCCCGTCGCGCGGAGCCGCTCCATCCCCTGGCCGCCACTCGGCAGGACCAAGGTCACGCGGACCGACGACGGCCACGGGGCGGTGCGAATCACGCGCGCGTACGCCTCCGAGGTCATGACCGCGAGCACCCGCTGCGCCCTGCAGCGGTCGGCCAGGGCTGCCAGCGACCGGCCGATCATGTTGTCCGGCCACTCGCGTTCCTCCAGGAGGGCTTCGTAGTCCCCGATCGGCTCAGACCCGAGCACCACCCCGTACCCGCCGGACACGATCGCGACGTACACGCCGCGCTCCATGGCCTCTGTGATCGCGTTGCCGGCGCCCTGATATAGCAGGCCCGGCGCGTAACGCTGCACGGCGGGCATCAAATGTGACTCATTCACCTGAGCGGACGCTCGGACTCGCTGCCGGGCGTCCTTGAGGGCAGCGGCCTCAGCGGGGGGCAAGATGTCGAGGGCTCCCATGCCGGTCAGCCCGGGAGTTCCGCCTCGCGTCTTTCCCTTCGTGCATGGCAGAACGAGGAGCGTCTCGGCGCCGGGGAGGTCCGCCCTTCCGGCGACGCCCATTCCCGGCAGCGGAGCGGCGGGTGGCGCCCCACTGCGGGCCGCTCGCTGGAACAGCGTGAGGTCGTCGTCGGTCATCTGTTCTCCCCCTACGAACTCGACGTTCCAGAGTCCCGACTGTCGCATTGCGAGTGGGTACGCGTTATTCCCGAGCCAGGACCTGCTGGGCCGGCAGACCGGACAGGCCGCCAGCGTCGCGATGAGTCGTGCCTCGAGACGGTTGCGAATCGCGCGGTCCGAGATCGGCACGCAGCGGAACGTGAACGTCGCCGCAAGGTGCGCGCTGACCTGCTCCTCCAGGTGTTCGCACCGAGCACAGGTGTCCTGCCCCTGGGCTTCCCAATGGCCGCGCCCTGGGCCGGGCTGCAGGCAGGGGGAGCGAGGATCGTCTGCACGGAGAAGGGCACCGCCCACCGCCTTCCGGAACACGCTCCCGTTTTTGTGGCCGCGCAGATGCTGCTGAAGGCGGCGATGGAGCCTTCCGTCGCTGCGCGGGTGGTTGCCGACACGCACCACCCGTCCGTCAGGGCCGTGCTCACTGGTCTCGCCGTGCTCATAGAAGAAGTAGAGGCCGTCGCGGAACGGTACGTCGCGTGGGGACGTGAACTGCGGACAGGCAGCAAGGGCATGGTGGATCGCCTGGCAGGCGGCGGCGGCGGTGTGGGGCGCCGTCGACGCTGTGCGGCTGGGGAGCACCGCGGGGAGTCTCGGCGGCGCGGCTGCGACGCGCAACCCGGCGCCCGGCGTCGTGCTGCAGAGGGAGGTCACCGCAGGCGACGAGGCGACGGCGACGGTCGGTGGGCGGGCTGTGACCTCGGGTGGTGGTGCGTGAGGCAGTTCGTGCGTTCCGCCGCACCGCGGCGCCGGATTACGGGGTATCCGAGCGCGTCGGCGGGCGCCAAGGGGGCCTCAGCCGGCGCCGTGATCTGGTCGCGGGCGGTTGGGGGGTTCGCGGCCCGTGAGCGAGCCCCGACGTCCTCGCGGTGCTGGTCCGCGGCCTCGTCCTCCGGGCGCTTCAACGACCGGCGACGCCGGCTCGCCGAGCTGAGGTGCGCCGGCGTCGGCGCCGGATACATATCTCGGCGATGATCGGGGTGTGAGCGATGCCGCACCGCCGACGACGCTGGGCGAGACGGTCCTCGGCCCGCACCTGGGCGCCGCGGCCATTGCGCTCGGCGACGAAGCGGAGGCCATTGACCGCATGGACGAGCACGTCGAGTTGGGCGACGGCCGGTTGGTGGCGGCGGGAACCGAGGAGTACGTCTACCGGTTTCGCGCCGCCGCGGTGCCGCGCGCCGACCCGGACACACCGGTGACGCTGCGCACCGGTGACCGCGAGCCGGTGAGCGCCTCGGTGGTGTCCGCCGACGAGTTCGACCTGCTGGTCGCGACCGGGCGGGATCTCGGCGCCCGGGTGGCGCGCACACGGGCGCAGTCGCGGCTCAGCTTCATCCCCCTCGCCATGCGGGGGCGGCTCGTCGCCTCCCTTGAAGAGGCAGCGGCCCGGGACGTCGCCATCCCGCTGGCGCTGTGCGGTCTGGTCCCGATCGCGGCGCCCGCGCTGGACGGCGCGCCACCGTTGCCGTCCCTGCGCCTCACCCCGAACAGGGCCCAGCGCACCGTCCTGGAGCGGGTGCGCGGCAGCCGGCTGCACCTCGTGTGGGGGCCACCGGGCACCGGCAAGACGACGACGCTCGGCCAGGTGGTCCGGATGCTGACCGACGCGGGCGAGCGGGTGCTGATCCTGGCGCACGCCAACGTGGCGGTGGACGCTGCGACCTTGCGCGCCGCCGACCTGCTCGCGGGGACCGGCCTTGTCGAGGAGGGCGCCGTCGTGCGGCTTGGGACGCCGCGCCTCCCGGAGGTGCGCGCCCGCGCCGAGATCACCCCGGAGGGCATCCTCGGCCGACGCGACCCGGCGCTGATGGAAGCCCTGGCCCACGCGCGTCGGGAGCGCGACCGTGCGGTGCGCGCGGTGGAGCGGGCGGCGCCGTACGACCCGTTCGCCGTGGATCGGCTTGCGGCCGTGCGGCGCGAGGTTCGGTCCGTGGAGCGGCGGGTGCGGGACGCCGAGGGCGGGCTCATCGCCGAGGCCCGCGTGGTGGCGGCGACTCTGTCTCGGCTGGTGCTCTCGCGTGCCCTGTGGGAATGGCGCCCCGAGACCGTCGTTCTGGATGAGGCGGCGGCGGTCGGAGTGGCGCCCGCGCTCGTCGCGGCGCTCGCGGCACGGCACCGCCTGGTGCTGTTCGGAGACTTCCGCCAGCTGCCGCCGATCGTCGCCGCCGACAGCGAGATCGCGCATCGGTGGCTAGGGCGCAGCGCTTTCGCCTCTACCGGCGCCGAAGAGGCGGTGGACCAGGGCAGGGAGCATCCGGGCATGACGCTGCTCGACACTCAGTACCGCATGGCGCGGGAGATCGGGGAGCCGGTCAGCCGACTGGCCTACGGCGGACGCATCGCAACCGTGGACATGACCGCCGTGCGGCGGATCGCGGGCCGGCCGCCGTTCCCAGGCGAGCGGATCGTGCTGGAGGACACTGATGCCGTAGGGGCGCGGGCCGCGGTGGACACGGTGGTCGCACCCGGATCGCGGTTCAATCCGATCTCGGCGCTGCTGGCCGTCGATCGGGCCGCGGCGGCTGCCGAGGCCGGCAGCAGCGTGGCGGTGATCACCCCGTACCGGTCACAGGCGCGGTTGCTGTGGAGCCTGCTGCGTGACCGGGATCTCGGCGAGCGCGTGAACGCCGCGACGGTGCACCGATTTCAGGGCTCCGAGAGCGACGTGGTGGTGATCGATCTCGTCGACGCGGCACCGCTGGACCGGCCCAGCCGGCTCACCGCCGCCGGGGACACCGCGCTCCGGCTGATGAACGTGGCCCTCTCCCGGGCGCGCGGCAAGGTGATCGTCCTGCTCTCGCAGACGTTCCTCGAGGCCCATCAGCCGGCGGCGTCGCCCGTCGTGCGCGCATGGCACCTGCTCGGCGGGGCCGAAGCGACGCGGCCCGCGGTAACGGCCTCGCAAGAGATGCCTGCCCGTGGGCGTGCCGCCGCCCTCGTCGCACTGATGTATGGATCGGGAACGCGGGACCGGATATAGAGGGCGGAGCGCCATGGCCTTCGTCATCCCGGACAACATGCGCAGCCGCAAGGGCGTGCCCGCGGGCATCCGCCGCACCGCGTCGGCGTTCCAGATCGCCCTGGACGACGACGCGACCGTCTGGTTCGAGCCGCCGTTCGACCCGTCCGGCGAGCGGCCCCATTTCGTCGTGTTGCTGCCCGACCGTGGCGTCGCGGTTCTGGAGTGCCTGGACGCGTCGTGGGGGCAGGTGCTCGGGTCGGCGGGGCCGCGCCTGCGACTGGAGCGCGACGGGCAGGAGGTGGAGGTCGAGAACCCGATCGCCCGCGCCGCCGAGATGGAGCGGGCGCTGCGGGAGCGCCTCGCCGCCGAGCCTCGCCTAGATGGTCAGGACGTTCGGTCCGGGCATGGGGCCGTCTTTCCCGGGCTGGAGCGGCGTCGTGCGGACGCGCTCGGGGTGGGCGAGGTCTTCGACCTGGACGCGTGCCTCTTCAAAGGCGACCTCGACCTGGCGGTCGACGGGGAGGGGGACGCGGCGCTGGCGCGGGTCTTCGCGCGGATCCTCCCGGGAGGCAGACCCATCCCGAAGGAGTTGGAGGCCGTGGTCCGCGGCATCCTGCAGCCGGACACGGTGATCGGCGGCGCGGTCGCGGCTACCGAGGAGCAGCTCGCCGTGTTCGTGCCACCGGACGAGGGCGACATCGTCCGCGTCATGGACCGGCGCCAGGAGGCCCTCGCGAAGGGGCTCGGAGACGGGCACCGCGTGATCCGTGGAGTCGCCGGCAGCGGGAAGACGCTCGTGCTGGTGCACCGGGCGCGGCTGCTGTCACGGCTACTTCCGGCGCAGCGGCTGCTGGTCACCTGCTACACGCGATCCCTCGCGAGCCAACTCCGCAGCCTTCTCGGCGACTGCCCGAACGTCGAGGTGGTGCACCTCGACAAGTTGATGGCGCAGCTGATCCGCACCGCGAAGGGGAGACACCCGGGTTACGACGATCCTGACGCTCCCGCGCGCGCTGCCCGTAGGGCCCTGGAGGCGGGTCACGGGCCTCGCTACCGGGCCGTTTTGGTCGATGAGGCGCAAGACTTCTCCACGGACGCCCTTCAGGTGACGGTGGGGCTGCTGGAGGAGGGCGATGCCGACCTGGTCGTCGTCGCGGACGCAGCGCAGAACATCTTTCGACGGAAGTTCAGCTGGCGGCAGGCGGGCATCCAGGCGCAGGGACGCACCCGGATCCTGCGGGTCAACTACCGCAACACCCGCGAGATCCTGGAGTTCGCGTCGGGCTTCCTGCTGCGCGCGCACTCCCTGCATGCCGACGAGGCACCGGACCCGGAGGATGAAAACGCCGTCGTCCCGCCCGAGTCGGCGGCCCGTACCGGTGAGCCCCCGCGGCTGCGCGTCGTATCGAGCGTCGCCGCGGAGGTGGACGCGGTGATCGAGGAGGTGCGGCAGGCCGTGCGGGACGACGACGCCCCGGCGTCCGTCGCGGTGTTGTACTCGGCGGCCAGCGAGGGCGGTGTTCGGCGGGCGCAGCGGATCGTGCGTGGGCTCCAGGACGCCGGGGTGAAGGCGTTCTGGATGACCGATCCGGCGGACAAGGAGGCCCGCGACCGGCTCGCGGAGAGCACGGCTCCGGTGGTCGTCAGCACCGTGCACTCCGCGAAGGGGCTCGAGTTCCCAACCGTCGTCCTCTGCGGCCTGTGGCAGCCGGAGAACGACGAGGACACCAACCGGAAAGTCGCGTACGTCGGGATGACCCGCGCCATGGAGCGCCTCGTCGTGGTGACGGCCGACACTCACTCGTTGGTGAGCGACCTGTGCGCCGCCCTGGAGGGGGCGGCGGCGGATGGAGGGCGGGAGGCGGGACTCGAACCGGCGACTTCAGCTCGGAAGGCTGACCCTGCCGTTGCCTCTAAGGATGCCGTCCGTTACGTGAAGCGGCTGCACGAGGGGGAGGAGCGGATCCCGTTTGTCACCTTACACAGCTCACCCGGAGACCCGGCGCCCGCTCAGCCGCAGTCACAGCCGATGCGGTCGGATAGTCGCGGTACGGCGCGTGAGCACGCACCCGCCCTCGGCGGTCGTCCTAAGTCGTCCTCGACGTAGCGCAGCTGATCACGGCACGTCCGCCCCGCGTAACGAAATCCGACCGCGAAAGGGACCCGTCAGAAAGGTGCGCGCAGCTACCTCCGACGTGATCCTCCCGGTCTGGAGGCCCGTCCTCAGAGGCCCAACTTCGGCAACGACCGCGCCAGGTGCAGCCCCGCCGGCAGCTCCGCAAGCTCGAAGACGCGATCGGCGGGAGCAGGGGGCGCAACGACGATGAGCGCCCAGCCGCCGGCGCGGGACCGGGCGAGCGCCTCGGCCACCACCCGGAGCCCCATGCAATCGACGAGGGTGGCGCCCTGGAGATCGATGACGACCAGGTCGCAGCCGTTGTGCTCGAGGCCCAGGAGCACGGCGGACACGGGGCCGTAGGCCGCCATGTCGATCTCGCCGGCGAGGCTGAGGAGGACGGTGCCCTCGCCGGTGCGCTCGGAGCGCAGGATCGACCAGGTTGCACCGTCGAGGGCGTCCGTATCGCCCGATGATTGCGAAGACGCTCGCACGGTCACCCCTTCCGTTCCGGTAGGGACCAACCGTCCGCGGGCGGGCGGTGCCCGCCGCCGACGTCGCCGTCACTCGTTCCCCCGCGGCGCGCTCCGTGATCAGGGACCGGCCGCGTCTGGACGTTAGCGGCGGAGGAATGGGGTGTCATGCCGGGCGGGCGCGCCGGGGCGGCGCGCATGGGCCGCCCTCTCCGCGTGATCCGCCGGGTACATGCGGCTTAGGGTGCGCATTCTCCGGGAAGGCCCGTTCTGAACGGGCGGTTCGAGCCGCCCGCAACGAGAAGAGACGCATGACGCAGTCTGTCTGCCCCGCGTGGCCGGCGATGCCCGCCACCGTGGGGCTTCGCGGCCCGGGTGAGGGCGTCCGCCCCCCGGGCCGCGGCGAACGCCGCGTGGCCGCGGCGAATGGAGGAGCGCGATGAGCACACCCCGGGTCCTGATCGTGGGCGGGGGCCTGACGGCCTGCACGCTCGCCCACCGCCTCGCCCGGGAGGGCGTCGCCTCGACCATCCTCGAGCGGCTGGGCGTCCCCGGCGGCCTGATCCGCTCCGAGCACATGGGCGGCGTGCTCTACGAGCCGCACGGCTCGCACATCTTCCACACCGAAGACGAGGAGGTGTGGGACCTGGCCAACGAGATGACGCCCTTCAACGACTACCGCCACCGGGTGGACATCGTGATCGAGGGGAAGATCCTCAACTGGCCGATCCTGGTGTCCGACATCGACGCCCAGACGCGCAGCGAGGAGATCCACGCGCAGCTCGCCGAGCGCGAGGGCATCGACGCGGCGGCCCGCGCCCAGGCGGCGAACTTCGAGGAGTGGTGCCTCGAGCTGATGGGCCCGCTGCTGTACGAGCGCTACATCAAGCCCTACACCGAGAAGCAGTGGGGGCGGCCGGCGCGCGAGCTGTCGGCGCAGTGGGCCCCGCGGCGCGTCTCGGTGCGCCGCGACAACGACCCGTACCTGTTCCCCGATCCGTACCAGGGGTGGCCGGCGGGCCCCAACGGCTACACCGACCTCATCGACGGGCTGCTCGACGACGACCTGATCGAGTTGCACACGGGCGTGGACGTGACGGCGGAGGACCTCGACGCGCACATGCACGAGACGGGCGCCGACGCGGTCGTGCTGACGTGCCCGCTCGACGTCTTCTGCGGGGAGCGCTTCGGCCGCCTGGAGTGGCGGGGCATCGCCGTGCGCAACGTCCACGTGCCGCACAAGGAGTACGCCCAGGGGGCGATGGTGGTGAACTACCCCGCCCTCGAGTACCCCTTCGTGCGCATCCACGAGACCAAGCACGCCTCGCGCCAGCGGTGCGAGGGCACGGTGCTCGGCTTCGAGTTCACCGGGGCGCCGAGCCGCTACTACCCCATCGAACTGCCGCACAACAGGCAGCTCAACACGCGCTACCAGAACCACCTGCGCGCGCAGATCGGCCCGGACCGGACCTTCTTCGCGGGGCGGCTGGCGAACTACGTCTACATCGACATGGACGACTGCATGCGCCAGGCGCTGGACACCGGCGAGGAGGTGCTGGCCGCCTGCCGGGCCGTCGCCCGGCGCTGACGGGGCTCAGGGCCCGGAGGGGGCGTAACCGGCCGCGAGGGCGGCCGCCTCGCCGGGCTCCAGCCGCAGGTCCGGCGCCCGGGCGCAGTCGACGGCCGTCTCGGGCCGGCTGACCCCGGGGATCGGGATGATCGCGGGTGACCGGGCCAGCAGCCAGGCGAGTACCACCCGGTGGGGGGAGACACCGTGCGCCTGGGCGACAGCCCGCACGGCCGCCGCGGAGCCGACCTCGTCGGCACTGCCGACGCCGCCGAACGGGGACCACGGCAGGAAGGCCATGCCGTGCCGCTCGCAGGCGGCGAGCTCCCCGTTATGCAGGGGGTGGGGGAAACGGGGCGAGAGCTCGTTCTGGACGGCGGCGATCTCCACGATCCGCCGCGCGCCCCTGATCTGGTCGCGGTCGACGTTGGAGAGGCCGATCCACCGCACCTTGCCCTTGTCGCGCAGGTCGCGCAGGGCGCCGACGGACTCCTCGAGGGGCGTCCGCGGGTCCGGCCGGTGCAACTGAAGGAGGTCGATCCGGTCGACCCCCAGCCGGCGCAGCGACCCCTCGCACGCCGCCCGCAGGTGCGCCGGCCGGCCGTCGAGGTCCCAGCCGGCCCCGTGCCGCGTGTGCCCGGCCTTGGTGGCGACCAGCGCCGCGTGGCCGTGCGCGGAGGTCCGCAGGGCCCGCGCGATCAGCCGCTCGTTGTGCCCGAACTCGGCCTCGTCGCGGGCGTAGGAGTCGGCGGTGTCCACGAGCTGGACGCCGGCGTCGAGCGCCGCGTGGATGGCGCGCACCGCCCGCGCCTCGTCGCGGTGGGCGCCCATAGACATGGGCAGGCAGCCGATGCCCACCGGGTGGATCTCCCGGTCGCCGATGCGGCGCCGGCCCGCGCCCGGACCCCCGCCTCCCGGCGAGTCCCCGCTCACGCGCGATCCCGCTTCGGCGGGGGCACGCCCGTACTCCTCGGATGTCACGGATCTCCTCGTCGTCGGCACCCATGCCGGCGCGCCGCGCCTACCCACGGTCCGGATCGGGGAACCGCGACGGCCGTCACGGCTCCCGGTCGTCTACTCCGCCGGCGGCTCCCGGTAGTTCCAGGTGAACTCCTCGTCCCGCACGACCTGGTCGCCGCGGAGGACCCGGCGCGTGACGCGCACGGGGAAGGCGCCGGCCGTGCCCGCGGGCGTGCTGGTCGTGGTGGTGACCCGGCGGCCGAGGCGGGACGAATAGAGGCGGACCGTGATGGCGGTGTCCGTGGCCTCGGCCGTGACGAGGACACCCGCCGGCCAGTCGTTGGTCCAGATGAGCTCGGGGCCGCCCCACGAGATCGTGGCCTCTCGGCCGGGGGGGTACCGCGAGATGTAGAACTCGTGCGGGGTGTGGCTGTCCAGGCGCATGCCGGCGAAGAAGGCGGCGTTGAAGACGGTGGTCGCCACCTGGCTCACCCCGCCGCCCACCGCGTCCTCCAAGCGGCCCGCGTTGATCTGGGGCGCGGGCAGGAAGCCGCGCTCCCGGGTCCGCTCGCCGAGCGTCTCGTTCAGGGAGAACCGGCCGCCCGGCGGCACCACCGTGCCGTCCAGGATGGCGGCGGCCCGTTGGATGTTTGTCACCCGCGGCGCGCAGCAGGGGTACTCGGTGCGGAACTCGCCCACGACCTCCTGGATGCGCATCGCCCGCGCCTCGGCCGTGGTGAGGTCGGGCGGGGCGGTCTCCACCGTCAGCGGAACGGTACGCGCGGGAGGCGGGTCCAGGAGGGCGGTCGCGGTGGCGTCCAGGTCGACCCGGCGGCCGGTGACCGACGGCGTCACGGTCACGCGCCCACCCGCCACGGAGAACGCGGCCGAGCGGGGCTCGCGCTCGATGCCGGAGGACAGGGGCTCGAGGCGCCGCCCGAGCGCCTCCCGGTCCACCGTCAGGCGCAGGCGCCCCTCGCCCTCCTGGACGCCGATCAGCTCCAGCAGGTCGGCGCGGCGCAGCGCGACCGTCCCCGTGCTCGCCGTCACGCGGATGGGGGCGCGCACCAGCGCGCGCAGACTCCGCGCCGTCGCCGTCGCCTCCGCCGTCGTCACCGGCGGGGGGACCGACCGCGTGGGCGCGTCCAGCACCGGGGGCAGCGCGCGCAGGCGCCGCACGAAGGCCGCGCGGTCGAGCCGGCGGCCGGGCACCGCGGGCGCCACGGCGATCCGACCGCCCTCCACGCGCACGGCGGCTGAGCGGGCGGGGCGCGCCACGGCCGCCTCCACCCGGTCCGACGCGCGCTCGCGGGCCGGCGGCGGCACGGAGAACAGCAGCGGCAGGCGGCGGGTCTCCCCGAGGCCCACCTTCCGCCGGAACCGCGACCAGTAGCCGTCCCCCGCGATGGCCTCGTCGACGGCCGCCCGCGCGGCGGGCCGCGGGTCGAGGGCGGCCACGTCCAGCACCACCGGCGCCCCGGGCGTCCGCACCTCCACGGTCGCGAACGACGGGCGTGCCGACCGCCGCAGCACGCGCTCGGCGGCGTCGCGGTCCAGGCCGCCGATGTCGATGCCGCCCACCTGCACCCCGGGGGGCACCCGCCCGCGGTCGTGCTCGGCCGCCCGGACGGCGACGGCCGCCAGCACGCCCACGAGGAACAGGGCGACCATGAAGGCCACGAGGACGACGGGGTGGGGGAGCGGGGTTCGTCTGGTCACTGGAGATGGCGCGGCCCGGGGCCCGGCGCGGAGGCGGGTGGGGCGGGTGCGTGCGGGCACCGACCGGGCACGGGCCGGGGCGGGTGCGCGACGGGACCGCCCACCCGGGGGAGGGCGGCCGCCAGGAGGAGGAGCGGGAGACGGTACTCGAACCCGCGACCCTCAGCTCGGAAGGCGGGGATTCGCGGCGTCGTCGGGGACGTCGACGACGACGGCCGCGATCGGGTGCGCGGTGAACTGGCGAGTCGGAGGCGTGCTGTGCCGTGGGGAGATTCCGGTTCCCGTTGCGGCCGGGGGGACGCCGGCGACGGGGCGGGCGCCGTCGACCGGTCAGGGCCGCCGCCCGCCCAGGGGCGCGCGCGTGAGGGAGGGGCGGAGATCGGTCAGCGACGGAGCCGTCGTGCAGCGTGCCGCCTTGCTCGAGCGGCACCCCGCCCGAGGCCCTCACACCCCGACCGGCCGCGGCACTCGGGTGACACGACGCCAAGGGTGAGGCGTCACCCGGGCGGGCTCGCCGCCAAGGCTTTCCGGCGCGGAGGTGCCAGCCCCTGCCACCAGGTCTCGGGGTGGTCTCGACGCCGGCGGCGCGGCACAGGGTGGACCACCGTCGCAACGACAGCCATTGATGCGAGACGCCCCGATGCGGTACGGTGGCCCCGCTCACAACGATCGGCATGCATATGACGACGGTCCCCTCAAGCCTCCCCGCCGGTCCCTCCGCGGACACCTGCTGCGCCCCCTCCACGGGTCTCGACCCCGGCCTGGACGCCGACCGCCTGGCCGACCTCGCCAAGGCGCTCTCGGAGCCGGTGCGCGTGAGCATCCTCGACGTCCTGCGCCGGCACGGCGAGCCGCTGTGCCAGTGCGAGCTCCTCCCGCTGTTCCACATCCCGCAGTCGACCCTCTCGCACCACATCCGCAAGCTCACCGACGCCGGTCTGGTCACCGTGGAGCGACGTCACCGGTGGGCCTACTACTCCGTGTCCCCCGAGGCACTCGAGGAGCTGACCAGATGGCTGAGCTGACCTCCGCGTGCTGTCCGCCGGAGGCGCAGACCTGCTGCTGCGCGCCCGCGGCCACGGACGCCTGCTGCGATCCGGCCGGGCACGCCGAGGGTGGGTGTGGCTGCGCGGAGGGGTCGCCGGTGGACGCCGACATCCGCGAGACGGTGCGGCAGCGCTACGCCGCGGCCGCCCGTGCCGCCGCGTCCGGACAGGGCTGCTGCGGCTCCTCGACCGTCGCGCTGACCGACCGGGCCGGAACGCAGGTCTTCGGCGACGCCCTCTACGACGCCGGGGAGATCGAGGGGGCGCCCGTGGACGCCGTCGCCGCCTCGCTGGGCTGCGGTGTCCCCACGGCGGTGGCCGACCTCCACGCCGGTGAGACGGTGCTGGACCTCGGCTCGGGCGCCGGCGCCGACGTCCTGATCTCCGCCCGTCGCGTGGGTCCCACCGGGCGCGCGTACGGGCTGGACATGACCGACGAGATGCTCGAGCTCGCGCGCGCCAACGCGGCCGCGGCCGGCGCCGAGAACGTCGAGTTCCTGAAGGGCTACATCGAGGACATCCCGCTGCCCGACGCCTCGGTCGACGTGGTGATCTCCAACTGCGTCATCAACCTCGCCGGGGACAAGTCCCGCGTGTTCGCCGAGGTCGCCCGGGTCCTCAGGCCCGGCGGACGCGTCGCCGTCTCGGACGTCGTCGCCGACGCCGACATGGACGAGGCCACCCGCGCCGACGTGGCCCTGTGGACCGGATGCATCGCCGGCGCCCTGACGCGGGAGGAGTTCACCCACGGTCTGGCCGCCGCCGGCCTCACCGACGTCGAGATCATCGAGACGCACCGTGTGCACGAGCGGGCCGCCGCCGCCATCGTGCGCGCGACCAAGGCTGCGCCACGATGAGGCCTGGCGTCCGGCGTGCCGGAACGGGCATGTGCGCCCACGTCGAGGGCACCCCGACCGTCCTCGCGTCGCCTGTGGTGACCTCCAGCTGATGGCCGCGGCACCGTCCGGGGAGGCGGCCATGACGGCACGGCTGTCCACCCCGGACCGCCACCTGCCCCTGTGGATCGCCCCGCCGATGGCGGGGGGGCTCGCGCTGGGAGCGCGGGTCCCCTGGATCGACGACGCGCTCGACAGCCTCGTCCTCGGCACCGTCTCGCTGCCGATCGCCCTCGGCCTGCTGCTGATGATGTACCCGGTCCTGGCCCAGGTCCGCGACGGGGAGTTCGGCGCGCTCGGCGGCGGGCGCAGCCTGCTCGGGGGCTCCGACCCCGCCTGCGCCGACAACCACGCCGCTGCCCATGTCCGGGCCGGCCTGGATCACCGTCGGGCAGCGGGCGCCGCGGCGCGGAGGGGTACGAGCAGGCCGTCCTGCCACGCGTCGGTCCGCTCGCCCTCCTCGGCCTGCTGTTCACGGTCGTGATGCTCGTCGCGCTGCGGGGCGACGCCGTCACCTCCGAGCCGCGCGACGCCGTGTTCGGCGCCACCTCGGTCAGGCGCTCGCCGGGGTGGTGGGACCGCTGATCGAGGTGCCCGTCCTCGTCGGCCTGGTCTCCGTGGCGCTGTGGGCCCGGCCGCCGGCTGTTCTGGCCGGACGCGGTGCGCCGCAACCCCGTCGGGTGCGGCCGCCCGAGACCGCCGTCCCCGAATCGATCAGGTGAGGCCATGACACGCATCGGCATCAACGGCTTCGGCCGCATGGGACGACTGGGCCTGCGCGCCGGGTGGGGCCGGGAGGACCTGCGGTTCGTGCACGTCAACGAGGTCAAGGGCGACGCTGCCACGGCGGCGCACCTGCTCAGCTTCGACTCGGTCCACGGCCGCTGGGACCGCGAGGCCCGGGGGGAGGGCGAGACGCTGCACGTGGACGGCGTGGATCTGGGGATCACGCGGTACGCCACCCCCGGTGAGGTGCCCTGGGACGAGTTCGGCGTCGACGTGGTGCTCGAGTGCTCGGGCAGGTTCCGGACCATGGAGACGCTTGCGCCCTACTTCGCGCGGGGCGTCCGGAAGGTCGTGGTCGCCGCGCCCGTGAACGACGACCGCGCGCTGAACGTGGTGATGGGCGTCAACGACGACCGCTACGACCCGGAGCGGTTCGACGTCGTCACCGCCGCGTCGTGCACCACCAACTGCCTGGCGCCGGTGGTGAAGGTGCTCCACGAGGGCGTCGGCATCCGCCACGGCCAGATCACCACGCTGCACGACATGACCAACACGCAGGTGGTGGTGGACGCGCCCCACAAGGACCTGCGCCGGGCGCGGGCGGCGAGCATGTCGCTGATCCCCACCACGACGGGGTCGGCCACGGCGATCGGCCGGATCTTCCCCGAGCTGCAGGGCCGGTTCGACGGCCTCGCGGTGCGCGTGCCGCTGCTGACCGGCTCGCTCACCGACTGCGTCTTCGAGGTGGGGCGGACGACGGACGCCGAGGAGGTCAACGGGCTCCTGCGCTCGGCCGCCGACGGCGGCCTGCGGGGGATCCTCGGCTACGAGGACCGCCCGCTGGTGTCCAGCGACTACCGCACCGATCCGCGCTCCGGGATCGTCGACGGGCCCTGCACGAAGGTCGTCCATGGCACCCAGGTCAAGGTGCTGGCCTGGTACGACAACGAGTGGGGCTACGCGAACCGGTTGGTCGAGCTGGCGGCCATGGTCGGGGCCGCCCTGCCCGCCGCGGCGCCGCGGGCGCCGGTGGGGTGAGCGCGGCGACGGACACCGCGGCGCGGGGCGACCTGCGCAACTACGCGCTGGTCACGGGGGCCTACTGGGCGGACACGATCGCCGACGGCGCGATCCGCACGCTCGTGCTGTTCTACTTCTACGAGCTGGGCTACAGCCCGTTCGCGGTGGCCTCGCTGTTCCTCTTCTACGAGGTCTTCGGCGTCGTCACCAACCTCGTCGGCGGCTTCCTCGCGGCGCGTCTCGGGCTGAAGTCCACGCTCGTTATGGGCCTGGGCACCCAGATCCTCGCGGTGGGGATGCTCGCCGTCGTCCCCGAGGCATGGCTCGTCGTCCCCTACGTCATGGTCGCCCAGGCGCTGTCGGGGATCGCGAAGGACCTCACCAAGATGAGCTCCAAGAGCGCCGTCAAGCTGGTCGTCCCGCGGGATCAGCCGGGGGCGCTGTACCGGTGGGTGGCGATCCTGACCGGCTCAAAGAACGCGCTGAAGGGCGTGGGTTTCTTCCTGGGCGGTCTGCTGCTCAGCCTCGTGGGCTTCCGGGCCGGGCTGGGGATCCTCGCCGCGCTGGTGGCGACGGCGCTCGTGGTCGTGCTGGCGATGATGCGGGGGGATCTCTCGCGGCCCGACGCGACGGCCCGATTCCGCCACATGTTCTCGAACAACCGGGCGGTGAACGTGCTGGCCGGCGCACGCGTCTTCCTGTTCGCGTCACGCGACGTGTGGTTCGTCGTCGGGCTGCCCGTCTACCTGCGCACCGTCCTCGGGTGGACCTTTTGGCAGGTGGGCACCTTCATGGCCGCGTGGGTCATCGGCTACGGCATCGTGCAGGCCTCCGCGCCGCGCCTCATGGGCCGCCGGCGGGCCGGAGGACGCCGGCCGGATCCCGACGGGCGCACGGCCACCTGGCTGGCCTTCGTCCTCGCGGCCTTCCCGGCCGGCATCGCCCTGACGCTGGCGACGGACGTCGACCCGGGCGTCGTGATCGTGGCCGGGCTGATCGCCTTCGGGGTCATCTTCGCGATGAACTCGGCCGTCCACTCGTACCTGATCCTCGCCTACGCCGAGGGCGACAGGGTCGCGATGAACGTGGGCTTCTACTACATGGCCAACGCGGGCGGACGCCTGGCCGGGACGGTCCTGTCGGGGGCGCTCTACCAGTGGCAGGGCCTGGAGGCCTGCCTGTGGACGTCCGCCGCGTTGGTGCTGGGCGCGGGCCTCCTGTCGCGCCTGCTGCCCGGCCGCCCCCCGGCCGACCGGGTGCCGGCTCCGGCAGGCGCCGGGTAGGGACCGGCCGGCCGTCACCCTGCGGCCGCAGGCCCCGCGGTGCGGCAGACCCTCCCGCCCGCGGCGGGGGGGTCGGACGGGGGGCCGGTCCGTCCAGGCGCGGACGGCGACGCAGACACGGCACGACTCCGGGTCGACGCGGCCCTCCCCCGCGCGGGCGGGGAAGGGCCGGCGGCCGGCTCAGCGCCCGGGCGCGGTGCGTCCGGTGGGGTAGGCCAGCTGCGTGCCGAACAGCGTCCGATACATCAGGCGGTAGACGTCGACGTTGTCGAACCGCTGGGAGTACCGCGTGCGCAGCTCGACGGCATTGACGCCCTCGGCCCGGCTGACGATGCCGCCGGTGACGTCGGGGCCGACCCACGCGACCCCGAAGCCGCGCGTCTCGCCGAACTGGTCGGGCGCGGTCTGGAGAGCGGTGGTGCCGCGTCCGCCGATCCCGTCGAGCGGGTTCTGCACGGCCGGCTGCCCCTCGGCGGGGTTCACCGGGACGCTGCCGACCGGCTCCCCGCTCGTCTGGGGGACGACCTGCATGCCGCTGGCGTCGGAGTCCGCGGCGGTGAGGAGCAGGGTGCGCGGGTCGCGGCGCAGGTGCGCGCGCACCACGGCGATCGTGTCGTTGGCGTGCTTGGCCGCGGTCAGCGAGCCGATCGCGTTGTTGGCGTTCCCGAAGTTGTCGGTGCTCTCGGGCTCCACCACGAGCATGAAGCGCCGGCGCTCGGCCCGCTCGGCCCGCCGCAGGATGGTGATCGCGAGCTCGGTCATCTCGGCGGCGGTGGGCGGGTTCTGCCCGCTGCGCTTGCGCGCCGCCACGTCCTCGGCGTCCGTGGCGAGCGGCGCGGGCTGACCGAACAGCACCAGGTCGCCGCGCCGGTCGCCCGCGGGGATCGTAGGGTCGACGTAGCCCTCCGCGCGCAGCTGCTCCTCGTTGCGGTCGTTGAAGATGTGGTGGCACGCGAACACCCCGAGCACCCGGGGGGTGTAGTTCGCGCGGCGCTCCACCTCGGCGCGCAACGCCTCGAACTCGGCGCGCGTGCGCACCACGGTGTAGCCGCGCTCGCGGGCGACCGCGATCAGGTCGCGCCCGTCGGTGCGGCCCCGCTGCGCGTCGGCCGGGGTGTTGCGACCCGCGGGGCAGTGCACGCCGGCCTGGTCGTCAGGGATCAGGTTGCGCTCGCCGCCGCCCATGATCACCCAGGGGGCCGGGTCCGCCGGGGTGCGGCCCTCGATCATCTGCCGGGCGATCTCGTTCCAGTCGTTGCGGTTCCGGACCTCCGCGAGGAAGGCGCCCGTGCCGGGCTCGCCGATGTTGCCGTCGTTGACCACGCCCACGGGGTGACCGGACGCGGCGGCCTCGCGCATGATCGAGCCGGGATAGCCCGACAGCCCCCGGATCTCCCGCGCGGCGTCGCCGTCGCCGTCGCGGCCGAACGAGCCCCCGGCCTCCACTTTGTATCCGAAGGCGTGGGTCGTGGCGCCGCCGTTGGACGTGCCGGTGACGGCGTCGAGCATGTGGCCGCGGTAGAGCGCCGTGTGGGGGAGCCGGTCCCACGGCGAGACGGCGTCGGGGCCGTACCAGTACATGCGGGCGGCGCCGAAGTGGTTCGGCCCCGCACCGTCGGGATGCAGGAAGACGACGCTTCCGGTGCCGCGGGCCTGCGCGGTGGCGTCGGCGCGGTTGGCGTCGCCGGTCAGCTCGGCGGCGGTGACGAGGCCGGTGGTGGCCGCGGCGGCGCAGACGCCGAATGTCACGGCAAGGCGACGTGTGCGAGAGGGGAGTCGCAAGGGTGCCTCCGGATGGTGGGCCAGTCCGACGAGCCGAGAGGGCTCGTCCGCGCGACACTCCCTGACCGCCTCCCGGGTGAGGCGACGCGGCGGTGAACCTTCGGTGTCGGGGCCGTTACCCGCCGCGGTCCGCGCGTCGCCCGGTGTGGGGCGCCGCCGCTCGCCGTGATAGGCCTCCCGGCCGGCGCGGCCAGGATCACCCGGCGCCGCGGCCCACGGCGCCCGCGCCCGTGGGGGAGGCCCGCATGGTCGGCCACCGAGGCGCGTCCGGAGCACCGACCTGACGTCGTACGAGCCGGCCGCGCCGATGGGGGCCGACCGCATCGCGCCGGACCCGGTGCTGACGAGGACCGCGTCCCCCCTTACACCCCGCGCCGCTCGCGCAGGTGCCGCGGGTACTGCAGCCACCTGGTGCGGCCCGGCGAGGGGCGGGGGCTTCGGGGCGCGGCGCCTCGGGGTGGGGGACCCGCAGAAGGAGGAGCGGGAGACGGGACTCGAACCCGCGACCCTCAGCTTGGAAGGCTGACGCTCTAGCCAACTGAGCTACTCCCGCGTCGCCGCCTACCCTAGCAGCGGGTCCCCGGCGGGCTCGCGCCCGCCACCGCGCCGGGAGCCCCTCAGCCTCCGCGCCCCCGGAACGCCTCCCGGGCCGCGGCCTCGTGGTGGGGCCGGAGCAGCTCGATCTGCGTGCGGGCGCGCTCCAGCAGCCGGTCGAAGTCCACGTCGGGCAGGCGCGTGCGCAGGCCGGCGTGGTCGCCCAGGTTGCGCCACAGGGGCTCCTTGCCCATCACGCCCATCAGCGTCGCGTCCAGCTCCACGAAGCGGCTGAGCGGGGAGTAGGAGCGCAGCCGGCCGTTGAGCTTCAGGCGGCCGACCCGCTCGGCGGCGATCGCGCCGGCCACCTTCGCCCGGTTCTGGGGGAAGCCCAGGCGCCGCATCATCCGCGCGAACAGCTCCACGTCCTCCGTGGTGATCTGCGCCACCCGGGCGAGGGTGTCGCCCAGGGGGGTGCCCGCGTTGTTGCGCTGGGCGCGCCATGCGAGCTCGCGCCAGCCGACGCCGGCCGCCAGCTGGTCGTTCATGTAGATCCGCAGGTGCTGGTCGGCGCCCATGGTCTAGACCACGCCGAGGGCGAGCATCGCGTCGGCCACCTGGATGAAGCCCGCGATGTTGGCGCCCGCGACGTAGTTGCCCGGCATGCCGTACTCCTCAGCGGTCACCGCGCACCGGTCGTGGATGCCGCGCATGATCTCCTCCAGGCGCTCCTCGGTGTGGGAGAAGGTCCACGAGTCGCGCGAGGCGTTCTGCTGCATCTCGAGGGCGCTCGTCGCCACGCCGCCGGCGTTTGCCGCCTTGCCCGGCCCGAACAGGACGCCCGCGCCCAGGAAGGTGCGGATCGCCTCCGGGGTGCTCGGCATGTTGGCCCCCTCGGCCACCGCCAGGCAGCCGTTGCGCACCAGGGTGGCCGCGTCGTCGCCGGTGAGCTCGTTCTGGGTGGCGCAGGGCAGTGCCACCTCGCAGGGGATGTCCCAGATCCGCGCGCCGTCGTCGAGCAGGCGGGCGCCGGGCCGGCGCTCCGCGTAGTCGCCGATGCGCCCGCGCTCGACCTCCTTGACCTGCTTGAGCAGGTCCACGTCGATTCCGGTCTCGTCGAGCACCACGCCCGTGGAGTCCGAGCAGGCGATCGGCACGCCGCCCAGCTGGTGCACCTTCTCGATGGCGTAGATCGCGACGTTGCCCGAGCCCGAGACCACCACCCGGCGGCCGTCCAGGCCGAGGCCCTTGGTGCGCAGCATGGCGTCGGTGAACACCACCGTGCCGTAGCCGGTGGCCTCGGTGCGCACCCGGGCGCCACCGATGCCGAGGGCCTTGCCCGTGAGCACGCCGGACTCGTAGCGGTTGGTGATGCGCTTGTACTGCCCGAACAGGTAGCCGATCTCGCGGCCGCCCACGCCGATGTCGCCGGCCGGGACGTCCGTGTACTCACCCAGGTGGCGGTGCAGCTCGGTCATGAACGACTGGCAGAACCGCATGACCTCCGCGTCGGAGCGGCCGCGGGGGTCGAAGTCCGAGCCGCCCTTGCCGCCGCCGATCGGCATGCCGGTGAGGGCGTTCTTGAAGATCTGCTCGAACCCCAGGAACTTGATGATCCCCAGGTACACCGACGGGTGGAAGCGCAGGCCGCCCTTGTAGGGCCCGAGCGCGCTGTTGTAGCCGATCCGGAAACCGCGGTTCACCTGCACGCGCCCCTCGTCGTCCACCCAGGGCACGCGGAAGATGACCTGCCGCTCGGGCTCGCACATGCGCTCGATGATCGACGCGTCCATGTACTGCGGATGCGCGGCCACGACGGGTCCGAGCGACTCCAGCACCTCCCGCACGGCCTGGTGGAACTCCGTCTCGCCCGGGTTGCGCGCCAGCACCTGCTGGTGGATGCGCTCGAGCTCGTCGGGCAGCGGAGCGTGTGCCGAGGGGTCGGCCGTCGCGGCTGTGCTCACCTATGTCCTCCTCGCCCGCCCCGGGCGGTGGTCGGGTGTGCGCCCCGTCGCCGGGGCGTGCGGCCCCCATCCTGCCCGAGCGGGTCGTCAGCCGCCGGACGCGAGGACCGCGGCGAGCAGCTCCACGCCGCGCGGCCAGAACTGCGTGCCGGCGCAGCGCCACACCTCGGCGAGGGCGGCGCCGGCGTCGAGGGGCGCCGGGTGGACCCGCGCCGCGGTGAGCGCGTCCCACGCCTCGGCCAGCGCGAGCAGGCGCGCGCCCTCCGGGATGCCGGTCGCCGCCCGCCGGTCGGGGTAGCCGCGCCCGTCCCAGTGCTCGTGGTGGTGGCGGATCCAGCCGCACTGCTCGGCGGTGAGCACGTCCGCCGCCGCCTCCGCGCCCGCCGCCGGATGCTCCTCGACGCGTGCGCGCAGGGCGGGGGGGAGCGGTGCGGCGGCGGCGAGGGGCCGCCGCGGGACGCCGAGCATGCCGAGGTCGTGCAGCAGCGCGGCCTCGTGCAGCAGGGCGGCGCGCTCCGGTAGCCAGCCGTGCGCCCGTGCCAGCCGGCGCGCCAGGTCGGCGACGCGCTCGTGGTGCCCCCGGGCGCCCGGGTGCACGGCCTCCACGCGGCGCGCCAGCGCGCGGAGCGCCGCCAGGGCCTGACCGCGCTCCTCGCGGGCGGCCCGCACGCGCGCCGACAGCGAGGGCGCCACCTCCGGCGTGTACACCCGGGTGACGTCGCGGCCGGCGCCCTTGGCCAGGTACAGCGCCCCGTCGGCGACCCTGTAGAGCTCCTCGGGCGTGTCCGCGTCGTCGGTGTCGGCGACACCGGCCGAGATCGTCACCGCGACGCCGTCCGCGCAGGGGGCGGCCGACACCGCCCGCCGGCCGCGCTCGACCGCCTCGCGCGCGTCCTCCACGCCCGCCTCGGGGATGATCCAGCCGAACTCCTCGCCGCCCACGCGCGCCACCATCTCGCCGGCCCGTGCGGTGTTGCGCAGCCGGCGCGCCACCTCGGCCAGCACGGCGTCGCCCACCTGGTGGCCGTGCACGTCGTTGAGCCGCTTGAAGTGGTCGAGATCGAGGACCGCCAGGCTGAGCGGCCGGTCGTGGCGCTGCGCCCGCCCGAGCTCCTCGCGCAGGCGCTCCTCGAAGGCCCGGCGGTTGGGCAGCCCTGTGATGGCGTCCGTGAGCGCCTGGGTGGCGAGCCGGGCGCGGGCGTCGGCGGCGGCGAGCGCCAGCTCGATGATCTCGGCGAACCGCTGCAGGCGCGGCGCGGCGCTCTCGGTCAGCGGCCGGTCGTCGAGGGTGGCCGCGAGCAGCGCCCCCCATGGTGCGCCGTCGGCGTTGACGGGCGCCGCCACCGTCGCGCGGTACGGGGACGCGCCGCCGCGGTCACGGCCCGGCGCCGGGACGGGCGGCAGGTGCAGCGCCTCGGCCAGCGCGGGCAGCCCCGCCAGCGGGACGGCGTCTCCGGGGCGCGGGGCCTGGTCGTCGCGGCTGGTCCCCGCGACCACCGGCCGCTCACCGTCCAGCCGCACCACCAGGCCCACGTCGGCCTCCAGCAGCAGGGCGGCCTCCCGCGCCGCGACCCCCAGCACCGACTCCACCGACCCGCCCAGGATGGCCGCGGTGGCGACCCGCCGCAGGGCGGCCTGCTCCGACGCGCGCCGCGCGGAGTCCTGCAGGCGCTCGGCCGCCCGGCGTTCGGCCTCGAGCCGCGGGGTGGCGTCGCGGGCCACCCAGAGCAGGGCCTCCAGCCGGCCCAGCCCGTCGCGGATGGCGCGCACCGTGGTGTCGAGCGGGCGTTCGGTGCCATCGGGCCGGCGGACCCTGATGGCCATCGGCTGCTCGTCGACGCCCTCCCCGCGCGCCCGGCGAAGGCACTCGGCGGCGAGCGCGCGGTCGTCGGGGTGGACGAAGTCGAGCGCGCTCTGGCCGAGCAGGTCGCCCGGTCGGCGGCCCCACACGCGCGGGCTGCTCTCGCTGGCGAACTGGAAGCGACCGTCGGGCGCGTGCAGGGAGATCGCCTCAGACGAGTGGCGCGTCACGAAGCTCAGCTGCTCGGCCAGCCGGCGCAGGTCGTCCTCGGCGCGCCGCCGCTCGCTGACGTCGCGCGACAGCACGGCCACCGCGTCGTCCAGGGGCAGCATCTGGTACCGCACCCAGCGGGTGCCCTCCGCCCCGGGCGGCGAGAAGTCGATCTCCTCCTCCAGCGGCACGCCCTCGTGCAGCACCCGCCGGTACTGCTCCAGGACCCGCGCGATGCTCTCGGGCGTCGCCACGTCCGTGAGCCGGGTGCCCACGTAGGCGGCCCGCGTGGACCCCATCTCCCGGGCGATGCGCTCGTTGGCCTCCACCACCAGCCCGTCGACGATGCGCCCGTCGGCATCGCGCACCATCTCGATCACCTGGAAGCCGTCGAGGCTGCCCTCCAGGGTCCGCCGCAGCCGCTCCGTCGTGACCGACGCACGCGTGAGGTCGCGCCAGCACACCAGCAGCCGGTCGCCCGGCAGCGGCGCGTGGCGGAACAGGATCTCGTGGGCGTCGGCCGCGGGCTGCCCGGCCAGCTGCAGGGGGCGCCGGCGCTCGAGCACGGTGCCCGCGCGCAGCGCCTCGTCCATGTCGGCCAGGATCGCCGGCAGGTGCGCCGGCGCCACCAGGTCGGACGCCCGCCCCCCGACCACCCGGGCCAGCGGGGCGCGCGGCGCGCCCGCGTTGATGCGCGCCGCCTCGATGCGGGCGTCGACCACCGCGCCGGCGCCGTCCCGCGTGACCCGCACCGCCAGGGCGTTGTCGAAGCCCGCGCCGAGCACCGCCTCGAGCGGCGCGGGCGGGGGCTCGTCGGCGGCGGCCAGGTGCAGCACCACGTCGCCCGGGAGGGCCTGCACGCGCCAGCGGCCGGCGGCGCCCAGGTCGACCGCGACCTCCTCGGCGGGCGCCGCCACGGCCGCCCGGTGCGCCTCCCGAAGGGCGGCGAGGGCCTCGGGCGCGAGCACCTGCGACAGGGGGACGGCGGGCACGGCGTCGGGACGCAGTCCGAGACGGCCGCGGTGGCGGGATCCGCGTCCAGCAGCAGGGCGTCGGCCGCCCGCCCGTCACCGCCCGGCACCGGGCGGGCCACCATCGCGGGCACCCCGGCCTCGCGCACCAGCCGCGCCGCCAGGGCGCCGACGCCGCGCTCGCCGGTGACGTCGCGGACGCTCACCACCACCTCGTCGCTGCCGAGGGGCGTCGCCCGCACGTGCAGCCAGGGACGCGCGCCCGAGGGCAGGCGCACCGCCAGCTCGTCCTCCACCGCGGCCCGGGCGAGCCGCGCCTGGGCGAACAGGCGCAGCATCCCGGCGGCGGCGTCCTCCTCCACCAGCGACGACAGTGTCCGGTCGAGGACGGCGCCCACCCGCACGCCGAGGATCGCGGCCGCGCGCGGGGTGATGTCGGCGAGGCGGGCGTCCGCGACCCGCCCGCCGTCGCCCAGGACGAGGGTGAACACCAGCAGCCCGTCCGCGCCGCCGTCGACGGCCACCCGCAGGCGCTCGGACAGGCGGTGCTCGGCGCTGCGGTCGGTCAGCACCCCGAGCACGGCGCCCGCGCCGCCGGCCGCCAGCGGCGTGGCCTCCAGGCGCACGGGGACGGCCCGGCCGTCGGCGGCGGTGACCGCGCCGTCGACCGACGCGCCCATCCCGGTGCGGGCCACGCGCCCGAGCAGCTCCCGCAGCGCCGTGCCGTCACCCCACCAGCCCAGGGGCCCGCCGGCGCGCAGCTCGCCGCGCGAGTGCCCCACCAGCGCCAGGAAGCGGTCGGTGGCCTCCAGCGCGTGGCCGTCCGCGTCGAGCAGCACCGCCGCGACCGGCAGGGCGCGCACGATCGCCGCGACGGCGTGGTCCACTCCGTCGCCCCGGCCCGGGGTTGCGATCGCGGGGGTCGTGGGCGCCTCCTGCGCGGGGGTGTCGCTCCGGCCCCGCGGCCGCCCGGGGAGGCGGGAGGGGGTCGGGCAGAGGATGGCATGCCCGCGGGCGGTGTGGCGCCCCCGCGCGGTTCCGCGCCCCGCCCGGCGTGCCCGGCACCGGCACGCGGTCACCCCGATGGGGGAGGGCCGGAGCCTCCCCGGCCCGGCGTGCGCGGAGGCGGCTAGTAGCGCGCGTTGTTCGCGCGCGCGTCCCCCAGTCCCAGCAGCCGCCCGGAGGCGCCCGGTGCCAGGTACGGGTTCATGACGGCGTGGGGCGAGGCCACGTGCTCCAGCCCGATCGTGTGGCCCGTCTCGTGGACGATGATGCTGCGCAGGTCGTAGCGGTTGGCGCGCACGCGCAGCGCGTAGCGTCGCCGCGGGTCGCGGTCGAGCAGCACGTCGCTCTCGGTGACACGGCCGGCGGCGTCGATCCAGGTGAGGGTGCAGGCGGTGCTGCCCGGGCACGTCCCGCCGAGGGCGTCCACCTCGCCCCAGCGGATGACGCTGAGGCCGTCCTGCCCGACGGGGCGGGTGGTGGCGCCGCGGTAGGCGAAGCGCAGGGCGGAGCGATCCG
>Ga0164290_1001368_pt1 | contig 38267 bp, 36 predicted proteins | sample Micstemetagenome_FD_108782 | JGI IMG/M metagenome (GOLD analysis project Ga0164290, IMG submission 108782) | Contaminated culture microbial community from soil near Moab, Utah, USA - Microcoleus steenstrupii SON62 (Illumina Assembly) | ecosystem: Environmental > Terrestrial > Soil > Soil crust...
CCACCGCATTATGCAAATCAGGTTTGAGACCTGCGGCGAAAGCGGTTTCCGCCACCAGGAACATCGGGCCGATCAGCGCCTGCAATAGATTGTCAGCCAAAGCCGGGCGGCGCCCCTCGAAGACATGGCCGACCAGCTGGAACACCCAGCCGCCGACAAAAGCCAGTGCGAAGACACTCCAGCCGATCATCGAGCCTTGCAAGGCCACCTGATGCCCGACCAGCAGCAGGCCAAGACTGAGCAACACCATGCCCAGCCCAAGCAGGCGATCAAGCCAGAGGTAGAAAATGCCGGTGACAGCCCAGATCACCATGGCCGCCGTGAGCGGGATGCCGGCAACTTGGCCAAGATCAACCCAGGCCAGCGGCACGAAGAGGGAGAAGACAATGGCCGGGATGCCGATGAAATGCGTGGCGCGGTTGAGCGCATCGCGGTGATAGGCCGAATACATCGCCATCTGCTCGACGAAGAACGGATTCATGGCTGGCTCTCCCGGCTCGCGGCCCCCGAGTCGGGCTGGCCGCTTTGTGTATAACTTCAGCGTACCGCCCTGATTTTGCCTGTCAACCCGGGGTTTTCCCCAGGCTTTTTGTGCAGAGCGGCGAAACCGTTTGACTCGCTGCCTGCCATGCCTATCCTCGGCCCATTCGCGAGCACCCCCGCGGGAGAGACATCGACAGACAAACGACCGTCTGGGATTGATGCGCCGAAGGAGCAACCGCCCCGGAAACTCTCAGGCCGAAGGACCGTGGGGCTCAAGCGAAACTCTGGAAAGCGGCGTCTGGGCTCCGGCCCTCGCCCACCGACGGAGTAAGTCTGCTAGCTGCCAGCAGACGAATCTCTCAGGTCCACGGACAGAGGGGGCGCAGACGGGTGAAAGCCCGATGCTGTGCTGACTCTTTTGCTCCGTGAGGGACCGTGGCCGCCGCACCGACCGAAAACCTGCAATACACCCCGCTCCATGCGCTGCATAAGGAACTGGGCGGCAAGATGGTGCCGTTTGCCGGCTATGAGATGCCGGTGCAGTATCCGGCCGGCATCCTCACCGAACACAAGCATACCCGCGCTGCCGCCGGGCTGTTTGACGTATCGCATATGGGCCAGGTGCTGATCACTGGCGCCGATCCGGCCAAGTCGCTGGAGCGTCTGGTACCCGGCGACCTGCAGGCGCTGGAAGTGGGCCGTATGCGCTACACAGTGTTCACCAATGTGGAAGGCGGCATCCTGGATGACCTGATGGTGAACAAGCGCGCCAACGATCTGTTCGTGGTGGTGAATGCAGCTTGTAAAGAGCAGGACATTGCCCTGCTCAAGAACGGCCTGCCCGATTGTAAGGTGGAATACCTCGCTGACCGCGCGCTGCTCGCCTTGCAGGGCCCGCAAGCCGTGGCAGTGTTGGCGCGGCTGAACCCGGGGCTCAGCGATCTGCAATTCGGCCAGGGCGCCACGCTGAAGCTGGGGTCGCATGATTGTTTCGTCACCCGCTCGGGCTATACCGGCGAGGATGGCTGCGAAGTCTCCATCGCCGCTGCTGAGGCCGAAAGCTTCGCGCGCTGGCTGCTGAGCCAGCCGGAAGTGAAGCCCATCGGCCTGGGCGCGCGCGACAGCTTGCGCCTGGAAGCCGGGCTTTGCCTCTATGGCCATGATATCGACACCGGCACCACGCCCATTGAAGCCGGCCTGGCCTGGACCATCTCCAAGCGCCGCCGCGCCGAGGGCGGCTTCCCCGGCGCCGATGTGGTGCAACGGCAATTGCAAGATGGCGTTGAGCGCAAGCGCGTTGGCATCCAGCCCGAAGGCCGCGCGCCGGCCCGCGAAGGCACCGAAGTGCTGGATGCGGCCGGCAAGGTGGTGGGCACCATCACGTCGGGCGGCTTTGGCCCCAGCGTCGATGCGCCCGTTGCCATGGGCTATGTGGAAACCGCCTTTGCCAAAGCCGGCACGCCGGTGCAATTGCTGGTACGCGGCAAGCCGCTGCCGGCCAAGATCGTCACCCTTCCCTTCATCACCAAGCGCTACGCCAAAGCCTGAGGATCCCAGATCATGAGCAAGACCCGCTATACCAAAGACCACGAATGGATCAGCGTTGATGGCGCCATCGGTACCGTTGGCATCACCGACTATGCCCAGAGCCAGCTTGGCGATGTGGTGTTCGTTGAATTGCCGCAGCCGGGTCGCAAGGTTGCCGCCGGCGCCGAGATCGCCGTGGTGGAATCGGTGAAGGCCGCCAGCGAAATCTTCTCCCCCGCCAGCGGCGCGGTGACCGAAAACAACGCGGCCCTGGAAGCCGATCCGGCTTTGGTGAACGCGGCGGCTGAAAGCACCGCCTGGTTCTTCAAACTGACGCTCGACAATCCGGCCGAACTCGACGGCCTGATGGATCGCGGCGCTTACGATGCCTTCCTGAAGACTCTCGGCTGAGGATCAATCATGCGTTATCTGGGTCAGACCAAAGCCGACCGCGCCGAGATGCTGGCGGCGATCGGCGTCAGCGATATCGATGCCCTGTTCAAGGATGTGCCAGCCGAGGCCTTGAACCCGGAGATCGATCTGCCGCCGCATCTTGGCGAGTTGGAAGTGGAGCGTCATATCGCGGCCCTGGCGGCGAAGAATCTCTCGCCCGCTGACGCGCCCTGCTTCCTTGGTGGCGGCGCCTATCGCCACCACATCCCGGCGGCAGCCGACCATCTGATCCAGCGCAGCGAGTTCCTCACTTCCTACACGCCCTACCAGCCGGAAATCGCACAAGGCACGCTGCAATACCTGTTTGAATTCCAGACCCAGGTGGCGCTGATCACCGGCATGGATGTGGCCAATGCCTCGCTCTATGACGGCGCCACGGCCTGCGGCGAAGCCGTGCTGATGGCGCAGCGCGTCACCAAGCGGCACAAGGCGGTGCTTTCGGGCGGCCTGCACCCGCATTACCGTGATGTGGTTGAGACGCTGATGCGCCAGACCGACCAGCCCTACAATGCTGCGCCGATGGATGTGCATGGCGAGGAAGACCTCACCGCGCTGATCGACGACGAAACCGCCTGCGTGGTGGTGCAGAACCCGTCGCTGTTCGGCCATGTGCGTGACCTCTCGCCGCTCGCCAAGGCCTGCCAGGCCAAGGGCGTGCTGCTGGTGGTGGCGGTGAGCGAAGTGGTGTCGCTCGGCCTGCTCATGCCGCCGGGTGAGATGGGCGCCGATATCGTGGTGGCGGAAGGCCAAAGCATCGGCGTGCCCTTGAGCTTCGGCGGGCCGTATGTGGGTCTGTTCGCGGCGAAGGAGAAGTTCCTGCGCCAGATGCCGGGCCGGCTATGCGGCGAGACCAAGGACCAGGATGGCCGCCGCGGCTTCGTGCTCACACTGTCTGCCCGCGAGCAGCATATCCGCCGCGAGAAAGCGACCTCCAATATCTGCACCAATTCCGGCCTCTGCGCGCTCGCCTTCACCATCCACTTAAGCCTGCTCGGCGAAGCCGGTCTGGTGCGCCTGGCTGAGATCAACCACGGCAAGGCGGTGCAATTGGCCGAACGCCTGGATGGCCTGAAGGGCGCGCGCGTGCTGAACGACGCCTTCTTCAATGAGTTCACGCTGGAATTACCCAAGCCGGCAAAAGCCGTGGTGGAGGCGCTTGCCGCCAAGGGCATCCTGGGCGGCATCCCCGCCTCGCGGCTTTGGCCCGATGAGGCAGCGGCGGAAAATCTGCTGCTGGTCACGGCCACAGAAATGAATACGGAAGCAGACATGGATGCGCTGGTTGCGGCGCTTGAGGAGGTGCTGTGATGCTGAACCGCCAAGGACGCCCCACCACGCCGAATGCCACCAGCGACACCGCCATGCTCACCACCATTGGCGGCCATCGCGGCCTGGACCATGAGGAACCGTTGCTGTTTGAGCAGGGCGAGGAAGGCCGCAGCGGCGTTGATCTGCCCGAACCGCCCGATGTGGCCGAGCATCTGGGCGGCCTGCGCCGCAAGGGCGCGATTGGCCTGCCCGGCCTCTCTGAGCCGCAGGTGATCCGCCATTTCGTGCGCCTGAGCCGCAAGAACTACGCTATCGACATGGGCGTGTTCCCGCTCGGCTCCTGCACCATGAAGCATAACCCGCGGCTGAACGAAAAGCTGGCGCGGCTCAAAGGTCTGGGCGATCTGCATCCGCTGCAGCCAGCCAGCACCGTGCAGGGCGCGCTGGCGCTGATGGTGGAACTGGCCGATTGGCTGAAGACCCTGACTGGCATGCCGGCAGTGGCGATGTCTCCGGCGGCTGGCGCCCATGGCGAACTCTGCGGCCTGATGGCGATCCGCGCGGCCCTGATCGCGCGCGGCGATGCCCGCAAACGCATCCTGGCGCCGGAATCGGCCCATGGTACCAACCCGGCCACGGCGGCGATGTGCGGCTACGAAGTGGATCCGATCCCAGCCACCGCCGATGGCCGCATTGATCTGGATGCCCTGCGCGCCAAGCTCGGCCCCGATGTGGCCGCGATCATGCTGACCAATCCCAATACCTGCGGCCTGTTTGAGCGCGACATCAAGCAGGTGGCCGACATGATCCATGGCATCGGCGGCTTCTTCTATTGCGACGGCGCCAATTTCAACGCCATCGTCGGCAAGGTGCGGCCGGGCGATCTGGGCATCGACGCCATGCATATCAACCTGCACAAGACTTTCTCCGCGCCGCATGGCGGCGGCGGCCCGGGTTCCGGCCCGGTGGTGCTCTCGGCGGCGTTGCAGGATTTCGTGCCGCTGCCTTATGTGATGATGACCCAGGCCGGCTACAAGCTGGTGGAAATCGACATGAACGGCAAAAGCTTCGGCCGCATGAAGGCCTTCCATGGCCAGATGGGTATGTTCATCCGCGCGCTGGCCTACATGCTCAGCCATGGCGGCGACGGCCTCACCCGCGTGGCCGAGGATGCCGTGCTGGCGGCCAATTATGTGATGGCCACCTGCGGCGATGTGATGAGCCCGGCCTTCGAAGGCCCCTGCATGCATGAAGCGCTGTTCGACGACAGTTTCCTCAAGGATACCGGCATCACCACGCTGGATTTCGCCAAGGCGCTGATCGATGAGGGTTACCATCCGATGACCATCTACTTCCCCCTGGTGGTGCATGGCGCGCTGCTGGTGGAACCGACGGAATCTGAGAGCAAGGACGCGCTGGATCACTTCATCATGGTGCTGCGCGGCCTGGCGGAACGCGCCCGGGCCGGCGGCAATGCCGAGTATTTCCAGGGCGCCCCCCGCCTCACCCCGCGCCGCCGGCTGGACGAAACCCTGGCCGCGCGCAAGCCGGTTTTGCGCTGGAAGCCGGCCGCCGATGCCAAGGCGGCGGCTGAGTAAGCCGTACCCTGTAAAACGAGAAAATCAGGCCAAGCCAGCCCGGCTTGGCCTTTTTTCCGCCACCATGTTACCGTCCTATGGTTGCGCCGCCATCAGGAGGGTTGTATGCGCCGACCGCTGCTTTGCTTGCTTGCCCTGCTGCTGGCCACAAGCCCGGCCGGGGCGCAAACCAAGACCAAATTCAGTGCCAAAAACCTGCCCACGCCGGAAGCGGCGGTCGAGACATGCCGCAACAAGGCCAAAACGCTTTACGCCAGCGGCGAGCCTGAGAAGCTGAAGCGCGGTGACGAGCTGCGCATCCAATGCCTGGAAGCCGCGATCCTCGCGCAGGCCCGCCAGATTTTTGAAAAGCCCAACGAAGCCGAGAAAACCTGGCGCGGCTACCTCAAGGAAATGCGCGCCGGCCAGGAAGGCATCTGGGGTGAATTGCTGACTCAGACCAGCCATTGCCTTGAAGTGAAAACATGCGGCGGCGGCAAATGGCGCATAGGCGACCGACATGCCCTGCTGCTTGAAGAAATACTCAGCGACATTCTGAGCGACCGCAAGTCTGAAGATTACTGAAGCCCGTCTCTGCTGGAAGGAGAGAGCCATGCGTTGCGCGATACTTGGCCTGGCCGCTGCGGTGCTGATCGCAGCCCCGGCGCTGGCGCAAAAGAAAGTATTCGATCCGGCCGCGCTGCCGGATGCGGAAGCATTGATCGATAGCTGCTACACGCCGCTCAAGGAACTCTATGACAGCGGCGTCACCGGCAAAATGCGCCAGGCCTCGGTGCGGAATGTCATCTGCCTGAAAGGCGTGATCATCAATCAGGTGCGTGACACTTTCCCCGATCCGGATGCCGCCGCCGCGCGCTTTGAGACGTATTTTGCGCAATTGGGCCAGGGCGCGATGCGCATCCATTGGGAACTCTTCAATGAAACGCGCTATTGCTCGACGCAGAATTGCGGCACCTACCGCCAGCTGCTGCATGCCGGGTACCACACTGGCCTGCTGGAAGCTATGCTGCGCGATATCCTGACCTATCGCAGGGAAGAGGGCTTTTAGGCCCCCTTCCCTCACGGTTTTATCTTGCGCCGACCGCTCGCGCTTCACTCGCGGGCGCGGAAATGCAGGGTCCGGCTGGTCCAGCCCGGCCGGTATTTCTCCTGCGTCCTGTTCTTGGCCATCTGCTCTTCGTAATTCGCCATCCGCTTGTCGCTGAGCAGGTCATTGAGGCGTGCAAGTTCGGCCGGGCTGAGATTGTTGATGGCGGCGCGCGTGCGCGAGCCCATCACGCCATCTTCCTCCAGCACTTGCTCACTCTTGATGGCATTCACCGCCTGCTGCGCCCAGCGCCCGGCCCGCGCCGGGCCCGGATTGACCGAGATATCGAAAAGATGCCGGGCGGTGGCAGCGTCGCTGATCTCGTTCACCCTGTAGCGGTCATAGTAGAAAATCCGCAGCACCCGCTTGGCTTCTTCGGCGCTTAGTTTCCTGACATCGGTGGACACTGCCGGATCGTCGAATGCGGCATGATAATCGGCCAGGGTCGCTTTGGTGACACCATGATTGGTCTCGCCGCCGCGATCGTCCCGGTCGTTGGAATAGCCGCCCTCGAACTTGCGCAACTGCTCGATGAAGCCGTCGAAGCGCGCATCCTCGGGCAGATCCTGTGGCGCGGCCTTGCGCGCCGGACCGGGTGCCGGCTTGGGCGTCTGCGGTTCCGGCCCATTCCCGGCCGCCGAAAGCAGGAAGGGGTGGCGCTTGCGCAGATTATCCATGCGCTTGTCCTCATCGTCATAGAAGCGCTTGATACGGCCGATGGTCTCGCCGCCGGGATCGAGATAACCATCCACGGTCAGGCCATGATCGCGCTGAAAGCGCTTCACGGCTTCATGGTCATAAAGTCCCCAGAAGCCGCTGGGGCCATCGGTCTTGCCGGCATCCATGTAGCCCTCGCGATGCAGCAGGGTCTGCACCTTGAACACATCGCCGGGCCGGTTGCGCTTGCCCGGACCCACCGGGCTTGCAAGCTCAAAGGTGCTGCCGCCGAACAGGTCGTCCAGGCTGGCATCGCGGCGCCAGAGCCGGCGCGCGGCCTCAAGCTGGCCGCCCAGCTCGGCTTCGTCGAAGGAGGGGCGAGGGTCATCGTCATAGCCATCGCGGCCAAGCGGGTCACGCACAAAGCCCCCGCCGGCCGGGTTGGTCTGCCGGGGCATGGGCGCGAAAAGGGCGGCAAAGGATGCGGGCATGGTCGATACCTCTGAGCGGGGAGCCTGGGATCAAAGATAGAACATTTTCCACGAATGATCAATATATGTTCTTTATATAATCACTCAATATACTATACAGATTCTCGACTCAACACGGAAAACCCCTGCATCTGGGGCGAAAATATATTCAGAAACAGAGAGTTGGCGGGGCCGCGGACCAAAGGACCGCCACCCCGCCCCTGGGCTGGCTTATGGCATCGGCGGCCGGCGGCCGCTGAACAGACTGAACACCAAGGTAATGAAGAAGATTACCAGGAAGATGTAGAATAGGATCTGCGCGATCCCCACCGCCGTGGCGGCGATGCCAGTGAAACCGAACAGGCCGGCCACCAAGGCCAGCACGAAAAACACCACTGCCCAATGCAGCATGGCACGACTCCTTATCGTTGTTATCGACAGGAGCCATCGGGCGCCGGCATTGCGGCGCTGATGCGGTTTAATCGGGTTTTCTTCGCCTTAAAGCTTAAAACGGCTGGGGTTGCCTCATTTAAAACACTACAAGAACACCCCTGACGGTATTCCGCAGGCTGGTATCGATATTTTAGTGCCTGCCGCATCTATAAAATCCTGAGGAGTTAAATCCTACAATCCCAACCTGCCGGCGCCAAATTCCGGCATTTTTTTGCTTATTTTTCCTTATTTCGGCTTATTTTTCCTTATTTCTGCTTATTCGCCGTTATTGCCGCTGAACCCGCCAGCAGCCGAGAATCACGCAAGCCAGGGCTGCGGCCAAACAGCCGGGGGTTCCGAGAGAGCTTAGCATGGAATATCGAACAATTAAAGAACATATTTCGGCTTGCCCAGGGCGGGGTTTGACTCACGCCTTCTCCGCCACCATCAGGTAATTCACCCCGGTATCGCGGGTGATCGACCAGCGCTCACTGAGCGGCGCATAACTAGCGCCAGCGACCTGGGTGACGCTCAAGCCGGCATCCCGCATCAATTTGGCAAGCTCATGGGGTTTTAGGAATTTTTTCCAATCATGCGTGCCCTGGGGCAGCCAGCGCAGCACATATTCGGCGCCGATGATGGCAAGCGCATAGGCCTTGGGCGTTCGATTCAGCGTGGCGGCGATCAGCAGGCCGCCGGGTTTGACCATATGGCCGAGCGCGCGGAAAAAGCCGGCCGGATCGGCCACATGCTCCACCACTTCCAAAGCCAGCACCACGTCGAATTGCTCGCCGGCATCGGCCAGGGCCTCGGCCGCGCTGCAACGGTAGTCGATCTCTAAGCCGGATTCGGCGGCATGCAGCCTGGCCACGCCGATATTCTTCTCGGACGCATCCACGCCCACCACATGGGCGCCCAGCCGCGCCATGGGCTCGGCCACCAACCCGCCGCCGCAGCCAATATCCAGCAGGCGCAGGCCGTTCAGGGGGCTTTCCATGCTGGCTTCGCGGCCATAATGGGCGGCGATGGAATCGCGGATGAAGCCGAGCCGAACGGGGTTGAAGCGATGCAGCGGACGGAAGCTTCCCGTGGGGTTCCACCATTCCGCAGACAGGGCGGAAAACCGGGCAATTTCATCGGGATCGACGCTGGCGGCCTGGATGCTCATGGCGGGCAACTTTATCTCGCCTCTCGGCTTGCTTTAACGGACGGCGCAAGCGTATTAATACGCGCCTTTTTCCGGCCCCCACCCGTGGCGGCGATAACAGCCGCAAACGAGGGGAAACAGGGCCGGGCGAAGACAGACTATACCGCAATGTGACACAGGATCGAGCCGCATGGCGCGCTTGGTAATGAAATTCGGCGGCACCTCGGTCGGCTCGGTGGAGCGGATCAAGAATGTGGCGCAAAAAGTGAAGCGCGAAGTGGAGGCCGGCCACCAGGTGGCAGTGGTCGTCTCCGCCATGTCTGGCGAGACCAACAAGCTGGTGGACCTGTGCAAGCAGATCGACCCGGTGCATGACCAGCGCGAATACGACACCGTGGTGGCCACCGGCGAGCAGGTGACCACCGGCCTGCTCAGCATCGCGCTGCAGGCCGTGGGTGTGAAGGCGCGCTCCTGGCAGGGCTGGCAGATCCCGATCCATACCAACGGCATGCATGGCCGCGCGCGGATCGACAGCATCGATGCCGCCACCCTGATCAAGGATATGGAAGCCGGCAATGTGGCCGTGGTGGCGGGTTTCCAGGGCGTGGGCCCGGAGCAGCGCGTGGCCACTTTGGGCCGGGGCGGTTCCGACACCTCGGCCGTGGCCCTGGCCGCTGCCTTGCAGGCCGAGCGCTGCGATATCTATACCGACGTGGACGGGATTTACACCGCCGATCCGCGCATCGTGAAAAAGGCGCGCAAACTCGATAAGATCACCTACGAGGAAATGCTGGAACTGGCGTCGCTGGGCGCCAAGGTGCTGCAGACCCGGTCGGTTGAAATGGCGATGAACCATCGGGTGCGCACGCAGGTTCTGTCGAGCTTTGCCGATCAGCCCGGCACGCTCGTTGTGGATGAGGAAGAGATCGTGGAAAAGCAGATCGTTTCGGGCGTCACCTATTCCGCCGATGAGGCCAAGATCACGCTGATCGGCGTGGCCGACCGCCCTGGCATCGCGGCGGCCATCTTCGGCCCGCTTTCCGATGCCGGCATCAATGTGGACATGATCGTTCAGAACATTTCCGAAGACGGCAAGAAAACCGACATGACCTTCACGCTGGGCCGCGCCGATCTGGATCGCGCCGTGGCGCAGCTGGAAAAGCTGAAGGGCAGCCTGGATTGGGCCAAGCTGGTGCCGGACCGCAATGTGATCAAGGTGAGCGTTGTGGGCGTGGGCATGCGCAGCCATACCGGCGTGGCGCATACCATGTTCAAGGCGCTGGCCGACAAGGGCATCAATATCCAGGCCATCACCACCTCGGAGATCAAGGTCAGTGTGCTGATCTCAGCCGATTATACCGAACTGGCGGTGCGTTCGCTGCACACCGCCTTCGGCCTCGACGCCGAATAACCTCAGAGCCGCAGGGCGGACTGAAGATGGGGACCGCATGTATCGAGGGGGTGCTGCTGGGCCGGCCATTCTAGATGGCGCGGCCGATCTGAACCGGGGCGACCCGGCATGATAGCGCGCGCCACATCGCCCGGTCCGCGCGGCCTGCTGCGCCGCCTCCGCGAGGTGATGGCGGAGGCCGGCAGCGTTGACGAGCGTCTGGCCAAGGTGGTGCGCTCCATCGCCGCCAACATGGTGGCGGAAGTCTGCTCGGTCTATCTGCTGCGCAACGACGAGCTGGAACTCTACGCCACCGAGGGTTTGAACCCGGAAGCCATCCACAAGACCCGGCTGAAGGTGGGCGCAGGCCTGGTGGGCGACATCGCCGCGCATTCGCGGCCCCTGGCTTTGGCCGACGCACAGAACCATCCGCAATTCGCCTACAAGCCGGAGACCGGCGAAGAAATCTACCATTCGCTGCTCGGCGTGCCGCTGCAGCGCGATGCCCGCGTCATCGGCGTGCTGGTGGTGCAGAACAAGACCCGCACCCAGTATTCCGAAGAGGAAGTCGAGGTCCTTGAGACCATCGCCATGGTGCTGGCCGAGATGGTGGCATCGGGCCAGCTGGTCGGCGCCGAGGACACGGCGGCCGTGGCGCGTGCGCCCTCGCTGCCCTTCCGCGCCGATGGCCGCGTGCTGTCGGAAGGCCTCGCCATCGGCGTTGCCGTGCTGCATGAGCCGCGCATCCATATCGAGAAGACCATCGCCGATGACATCCCGCTGGAAAAGAGCCGCCTGGATGCCGCCGTGGGTTCGATGCGCGACCAGGTCAACAAGATGCTGGAGGCGCCCGACAGCGACATCGTTGGCGAGAGCCGCGACGTGCTGGAAACCTACAAGATGTTCGCCCACGATACCGGCTGGCTGCACAAGCTGCATGTGGCCGTGGAATCGGGCCTCACGGCGGAAGCCGCCGTATTGCGCGTGCAGGGCGATACGCGCCACCGCATGCAGGCGATCACCGATCCTTATTTGCGCGAGCGCCTAGCCGATCTGGACGATCTGGCCAACCGCCTGCTGCTGCATCTCTCGGGCAAGAGCGCGCAGAGCGTGGCCGAGAATCTACCCGACAACGCCATCCTGTTCGCCAAGGCCATGGGCCCGGCGGAGTTGCTCGATTACGACCGCCGCCGCTTGCAGGCTTTGGTGCTGGAGGAAGGCTCCAGTGTCAGCCATGTCGCCATCGTGGCGCGCGCGCTGGGCATTCCGGTGCTGGGCGGCGTGGGCGGCGCCATCGCGCGGGTGGAGCCTGGCGATCAGGTGGTGGTGGATGGCGACCATGCGCAGATTTTCGTGCGCCCGGGGCCCGACGTGGTGCGCGCCTTTGAGCAGAGTCTGGGTTTGCGCAAGGCGCGGCTGGCGAAATACGCCGCCCAGCGTGATGCCCCGCCGGTGACCCGCGACGGCAAGCGCGTGGCCTTGCTGATCAATGCCGGCCTGCTGATCGATCTGGCCAACCTGGATGAGACCAATGCCGATGGCATCGGGCTCTACCGCACCGAACTGCAATTCCTGGTGCGCCCCACCATGCCCAAGGCCGAGGCGCAGACGCAGATTTATCGCCGCGTGATCGAGCATGCCGGCGAACGCCCGGTGGTGTTCCGCACGCTGGATGTGGGCTGCGACAAGGTGCTGCCCTATCTCGCCAAGCATCCGGAAGAGAACCCGGCCATGGGCTGGCGCGCCATCCGCATCTCGCTGGACCGTCCGGCCTTGCTGAAGGTGCAGTTGCGCGCCCTGCTGCAGGCTTCCGAGGGCAAGGTGCTGCACCTGATGTTCCCGATGATCGCCGAGGTGGACGAGTTCCGCCGCGCGCGCAAGCTGCTGGACCGCGAAGTGGCGCGGCTGAAGGCGCTCAAGAAACCGGTGGCGCGCGAGATCAAGGTTGGCACCATGCTGGAAGTGCCCTCGCTGGCCTGGCAGCTGCCCGCCCTGCTGCCGCTGGTGGATTTCGTCTCGGTCGGTTCCAACGACCTGATGCAGTTCCTGTTCGCCACGGATCGCGGCAACCCGCGTATGATGGATCGCTACGATCCCTTGAGCCCCAGCCTGCTCAGCTTCCTGCGCTGGGTGGTGCAGCAATGCAAAGCCTATGACAAGACGCTGACGCTGTGCGGCGAGATGGGTAGCCGGCCGCTGGAAGCGATGGCGCTGATCGGGTTAGGCTTCGAGCGGCTCTCCATGCCGGCCAATGCAATCGGCCCGGTGAAGGAGATGCTCCGTAGCCTGGATGTTCTCTCGCTTGCGGAATTTTTGGAAGGGCTCTACTATCTTCCAGATCACAGCCTGCGCGGGCGATTAGAAGAATATGCCCGCGAAAACGGTGTGATAGTTTAGTTTTTCCGCCCCACTATTCGCAGTTGCAAGACGTGACGCTTGGCGCTTTTTTGTTCTCCATATAGCAGTGCGTAGGGGATCAAGCCGACATGAGCACAGAAGCCGGGGAGAAACCGGCGCAATCGTCTTCCGGCTCCTATGAGGGGGTCGGGCATAGCCTGAAAGTGGTGCGGGAGCGGCAAGGCCTGTCGCTCGCCGACGTGTCTGCGCGCACCCGCATCCGCCGCCAGCATCTCGCCGCCATCGAGGACGGCAAGTTCGTGGAATTGCCGGGCGCGGTGTATATCACCGGCTTCCTGCGCACCTATGCCGAGACGCTGGGCCTGAATCCAGAAGAAGTGGTGGCTAGCTTCCAGGCCGAGAGTGATCTCGCCCGCCAGCCGCATAATTTCGTTTTCCCGATGCCGCGCCCGGAGGCGCGTACGCCGCGCCTGCTGCTCGTGCTAGTGGCCTTGGTTGTGGCGGTGGGCGCCTATGCTTTGTGGTACCGCTACCAGGAAACCTTCCGCAGCGGCGCCGAATTGGTGAAGGCCGTGCCTGGCCGTCTGGCCGATCTGGTGCCGCCGCCCACGCCGATCATGGCCGCGCCGCGCCAGCCCGCGCCGGCCACCCCGGCACCAGTTGCCCCGGCGCCAGTTGCCTCCGCGCCCGTTGCCAGCGCTGCGACCAACCCCGCCATGCCGGCCCCCACTGCCCCGGCTGCCGCTGCCGCAGCGCCGACCCTCGCACCGCCTATCCCCGCGCCGCCCGCTGCGGCTCCGCCTGCCACTGCTCCGGTGGCCGTGGCCACGCTTACCATTCCGCTCAACCCCGCCCCAGCGCCGCAACCGGCCGCCGCCGCCCGCTTCGGCACTGAGAATAGCCGCCTGGTGATCCGCGCCGAGGCGATGAGCTGGGTGCAGGTGCGCGGGCCGAATAACGAGCCGCTTTTCACCCGCCTGATGGCACCGGGCGAAACCTATGCCGTGCCGGGCCGCGAAGGCCTGACCATGGCCACCGGCAATGCCGGCGGCATCAGCCTGATGCTGGATGGCAAGCCCCTGCCGCGCCTGGGCGAAACCGGCGAGGTGAAACGCGGATTGGCGCTTGAGCCCACCGAGCTGAAAGCCGCCCTGAAAGTCGAGTAGACGTTGTTTTTAGCGCAGGCGCCTGAGGGCGCCATGGCTTGCCTCTGAGGCGCAAAGGCGCCATGTTACGCCGCATCAGGCGGACCCCATGAGCATCAGACCCTATCGCGATATCCAGCGGCGCAAGTCGCGGAAAATCTACGTCGGCAAGGTGCCGGTGGGCGGCGACGCGCCGATCACCGTGCAGACCATGACCAACACGCTGACCAGCGACGCCAAGGCGACGATCGAGCAGATCCGGCGCTGCGAGGAAGCCGGCGTGGACATCATCCGCGTTTCCTGCCCCGACGAAGCCTCCACCGCCGCCCTGCCCGAGATCGTGCGCGCCGTGAATGTGCCGATCGTGGCCGACATCCATTTCCACTATAAGCGCGCCATCGAGGCAGCCAAGGCCGGCGCCGCCTGCCTGCGCATCAACCCGGGCAATATCGGCTCGGCTGCCCGGGTGCGCGAGGTGGTGCAGGCGGCCAAGGATCATGGCTGCTCCATGCGCATCGGCGTGAATGCCGGCTCGCTGGAAAAGCATTTGCTGGAAAAATACGGCGAACCCTGCCCCGAAGCCATGGTGGAAAGCGCGCTGGACCATGCCCGCATCCTGGAAGACCATGACTTCCGCGAGTTCAAGATCAGCGTGAAGGCGTCTGACGTTTTCCTCGCCGTGGCCGCCTATCAGGGCCTGGCGGAAGCCTGCGACTATCCTTTGCATATCGGCATCACCGAAGCCGGTGGCCAGCGCATCGGCACGGTGAAATCCTCCATCGGCCTGGGCATGCTGCTCTGGTCGGGCATAGGCGACACTTTGCGCGTCTCGCTCTCGGCGGCGCCGGAAGAGGAAGTGAAGGTCGGCTTCGACATGCTGAAGTCGATGAACCTGCGTCATCGCGGTGTGAACGTGATTTCCTGCCCGTCCTGCGCGCGGCAGCAATTTGACGTGATCAAGACCGTGGAAGTGCTGGAACAGCGCCTGAGCCATATCACCACGCCAATGACACTGAGCGTGATCGGCTGCGTGGTGAACGGGCCCGGCGAGGCGCGTGAAACCGATATCGGCTTCACCGGCGGCGGCAAGGGCACACACCAGGTCTATCTCGCCGGCCAGCCGGCGCACCGGTTGCAGGATGAAGACATCGTGCAGCATCTGGTGCGCCTGGTTGAGGCCAAGGCGCGCGAGATCGAGGCCGAGAAGGCCCATAGCCAGACCCCTGGCCAGGCTACCAACGCAGCCGATTAGCGACACTCATTTTTTGCAAGGAGCGACCCGTGGCCCAGTTCCAGCCCGTGCGCGGCACCCATGATCTTCTGCCCGACGACTTCGCCCGCCTCCGCCATGTGGTGGATACGGCGCGCGAGGCGGCGGCGCTTTACGGCTATCGCGAAATGGCAACGCCGATCTTCGAATTCACCGATGTGTTCGCCCGCTCCATGGGCGAGACCTCGGATGCCGTCTCGAAAGAGATGTATGCCATCAATGATCGCGGCGGCGAGAATCTGGCGCTGCGCCCGGAATACACCGCCGGCATCTGCCGCGCTTTCATTTCCAATGGGCAGCAGCAGAATGTGCCGTTCAAGGCTTTCGCCTGGGGCCCGATGTTCCGCTATGAGCGGCCGCAGAAGGGCCGCCAGCGCCAGTTCCACCAGATCGATGTGGAAGTGATCGGCGCCGCCGAACCGCAGGCCGATGTGGAAGTGATCACACTGGGCGCCGATATCCTGCGGCGCTTAGGTATTCTGGATAAATGCACCCTGGAACTGAACACGCTGGGCGATCCGGAAAGCCGCGCCGCCTATCGCGATGCTTTGGTGGCGTATTTCTCGCAGCATGCAGACAGCCTGTCGGAAGACAGCAAGAAGCGGCTGGAGAAGAATCCGCTGCGCATTCTCGATTCCAAGGATGAGGGCGACAGGAAGCTGGTGGCCAACGCGCCATTGATTGATGATTACCTCACGCCCGCGGCGCTGGACTTCTTCAATGCCGTGAAGGCCGGCCTAACGCTGGCCGGCGTGCCCTTCCAGGTGAATGCGCGGCTGGTGCGCGGCCTGGATTACTACACCCACACCGCTTTCGAGTTCGTGACCACGCATCTCGGCGCCCAGGGCGCGGTGATCGCCGGCGGCCGCTATGGTGGTCTGATCCAGCAACTCGGTGGCCCGCCAACACCCGGCATCGGCTGGGCCGGCGGCATCGAGCGTCTGGTGCTCTTAAGCGATCCCAAGCCGGAAGCCGTGGCACCCATCGCCATCGTACCGATCGGCGAGCAGGCGGAAGCGGAAGCGGCGAAGCTGGCGGCCGAATTGCGCGCCGCGAATATCGCGGGGGAATTGGGTTACAAGGGCAATGTCGGCAAGCGCATGAAACGTGCCGACAAGCTTGGCTGCGCCGCCGCGATCATTTTCGGTGACGACGAACTGGCCAAGGGCATCGTGAAGCTGCGCGACCTGAAGGCCAGCCAGGATAGTGAACTGCCGCGCGCCGGCTTGGCCGCTGCGATCAAGGCCCGCGCTTGAGCATGGACCTCCCAGCACTTCCCGACGCCAAGCTCGAGAAAGTGCTCGAGCGGTTCGACATGTTGCAGGCCAAGATGGCCTCGGGCAGCACCGGCGAGGCTTTCGTGAAGCTGTCGAAGGAATATGCCGAGCTGGAGCCTCTGGTGGAGGGCATTCGCCATTGGCAGGCCAAGCGCGCCGAACTGGCTGATCTGGCCGCGATGAAGGATGACCAGGCGGCCGATGCCGGGATGCGCGCCCTGGCCGAAGCCGAATGGAAGGACGCCCAGGCGGCGATGCCGGAAATCGAGCGCGGCATGTTGATCCTGCTGCTGCCAAAAGACGAAGCCGACGAGAAGAACGCCATCCTGGAAGTGCGCGCCGGCACTGGCGGCGATGAGGCGGCGTTGTTCGCCGCCGAACTCTTTGCCATGTATCGCGGCTATGCGGCGCAGAAGGGCTGGCGCTTCGAGGTGATGAATCTGGCCGAAACCGAATTGGGCGGCCTGCGCGAGGGCGTGGCCACCATCACCGGCCGCAGCGTCTATGCCAGGCTGAAATTCGAGAGCGGCGTGCACCGCGTGCAGCGCGTGCCGGCTACCGAGGCTTCGGGCCGCATCCATACCTCGGCCGCCACCGTGGCGGTGCTGCCGGAAGCCGAGGATGTGGATATCCAGATCAACGAGAGCGATCTGCGCATTGATGTCTATCGCTCCTCGGGCGCCGGCGGCCAGCATGTGAACACCACCGACTCTGCCGTGCGCATCACCCATATCCCCACCGGCATCGTGGTGGCGCAGCAGACCGAGCGCAGCCAGCATAAGAACAAGGCGCAGGCGATGAAGCTGCTGCGCGCCAAGATGTATGAAGTGGAACGCGAGAAGCTGGCCTCGGCGCGTGCCGCTGACCGCAAGGGCCAGGTCGGCTCCGGCGACCGCTCGGAGCGCATCCGCACCTATAACTTCCCCCAGGGGCGCGTTACCGACCATCGCATCAACCTGACGCTCTACAAGATCGAACAAGTGATCACCGGCGAAGCTTTGGATGAAGTGATCGATGCGCTGAGTGCCGAGGACCAGGCCGGCCGGCTCGCCGCCCTGAACGATTGACCATGATCGGGACGAAGCTGCGCGACGCGACGGCCGTGCTCAAGGCCGCCGGCTGCGACAGCCCGCGCCTGGATGCTGTGCTGCTGCTGGCCGAAGCTTTGGGCTGGAGCGCCGACCGCGTGCGCATCGAAGCGGAAGCCGCCATCCCTGACGAAGCTGCCACGCGCTTCGCCGCCCTGCTGGGGCAGCGCGCCGCGCGCCAGCCCATGGCGCAGATATTGGGCCGGCGGGAATTCTGGGGCCTGGAATTCCGTGTCACGCCCGATGTGCTCGATCCGCGCCCCGATAGCGAGACCCTGGTGGCCGAAATGCTGGCGCGCCTGCCCGACCGCCAGACCGCCCTGCGCCTGCTGGATTTCGGCACCGGCTCGGGCTGCCTGCTGCTGAGCCTGCTGCATGAACTGCCCCAGGCCAGGGGCCTGGGCATTGACCGTTCAGGCGCCGCCCTGGCCGTGGCCACTGAGAATGCCGCCAGGCTGGGCCTAGCGGCTCGCGCGGCTTTCCAGGCCGGCGATTGGGGCCGGGATCTGGCCGGGCTGTTCGATATCGTGATCAGCAATCCACCCTATATAGAGTCTGCCGCGATCCCGAGCCTGGCCGCCGAAGTGGCCCGGCATGAGCCGCTGGGCGCCCTGGATGGCGGCCCCGATGGCCTGGAGGCCTATCGCCGCCTGATCCCCGATGCGGCAAGGCTGCTGACGCCCGGCGGTCTGGTGGCGCTGGAGATCGGCCAGGGCCAGGAGGCGGCGGTGGGCGGCTTGCTGGGTCTGGCTGGCTTTACCGGGATTGAGCAAAAGGCCGATCTGGGTGGCACGATTCGCGTGCTTTTGGCGCGCAAGCCCGCTTAAAAAAACACGAATTAAGCTATTGGCAGGCTGCCCGGCAGCCCTTATCCTCTTGTGCAGGGGTGGTGCTGTCCCCTGGGAATGCCCTTTGACATGAGCCAGCGTTCTGGTTTCAGCCGGCTTACTGGTAAAAGCCAGTAGTTGGTGGAAGAAGGGCCGATAATCTCGGCAGCACCGCCGCCTCCTCGATACAGAATCCTCCGGCGCTAGACCCGCCCTGGTATCGAAGTCTCGGACAGCGCGTGCCCGTTATGGCGCCGCCTTCGTGGACGTATCGAAAGGCCAACCGTTTCGCCGCTGCCCAAGGTAAGCGAACGGGATGCCCCCAAGCTGAAACGCCTTATGCGAATTATAGCGAGATGATCCTGTGAACAAAAATCGTCAACGCGGCGGCCGCCCTCAAGGCCGTCGGCCCCATAACAATGGCGGCGGTGGTAATGGTGGCGGCGGCGGCGGTGGAGGCATGAATAGTGGCAGTGCCCACCGCAATTTCGACAGCAACGGCCCTGATGTAAAAATCCGCGGCACCGCCAGCCATATCTTCGAACGCTATTGCCAGCTGGCCCGCGACGCCAATTCCTCGGGTGACCGGGTGGCGGCCGAGAGCTTCCTGCAGCATGCCGAGCATTACTACCGCATCATGCTGGCCCAGGGCGTGGCCCCGGTGCAGCGCGCGGCCAATGCCGCCAATGGCGCACCTGCCAATGGCAACGGCCAGCCGCAGCAGCCCAACCAGCAGCAAGGTGGCGCCCCCTATGCCGAGGGCGAACCGCAGCCCAGCCTGGAAATGGAACTGGAGCAGGTGCTGGATCCCAATGCCCGCCCGGCCGGCGAGACCGCCGAGCGCGATGAGGCCAATACCAACTAAGCCATCAGGCCCTGCCTGATCGGGAAGAAGCCGCCGCTCATCCGGCGGCTTTTTTCATGCCCGCGCAGCAGCCGGGCGGACCGGCAAATTCTGCCGGGCGGCAACACCAAGAACCCTTCACGGCAAAAGCTGCCGGGCCCAGCCCCACAAAAAAATCAAGGAAAAACAATGGTCTAAGGGCGAAATCCGGCTTGGCACGCGGCTTGCTACCACTAGGCCAAACCGATCTCTGCAAGCCTGGAGGCAATTATGACGATCAGTGGCGCTCTGCAAACCGCGATTACCGGCCTGAACGGTCAGTCGACCGCTATCGGCTACATCTCGGATAACGTCGCGAATGCGACCACCAACGGCTACAAGAAAGTGGAATCGCGCTTCGCCACATTGGTGACGCAGTCTTCCGCCCAGTCCAACACCCACTCCCCGGGTGGTGCGCTGAACTCGCCGTTCTTCGCCAATAACGCCCAGGGCGCCATCCAGCAGGTGAACTCCACCACCTCCATCGCGGTGTCTGGCCAGGGCTTCATCCCGGTCTCGAAGAAAACCGGCACCGACTCCAACACGGGTCTGCCGACCTTCGAAGCCACCTCCTACTTCACCCGCGTTGGCGACTTCATCCAGAATGAAGACGGCTATCTGGTGAATTCCTCGGGTTACTTCCTGCGCGGCTTCTCGATCACCGAAGACGCCACCACCGGCGCGCTGACCACCTCGGCCACCGCCACCGAAGTGCGCGTCTCCAACCTGCTCGATAGCCCGGTCGCCACCACGGCCGTGGAATACTCGGCCAATCTTCCCTCCAACGTGCTCGACTCTGCCGGCGCGCTGCCGGCTGACCTGCCGGCCAGCTCGATCCAGGTATTCGACGCGCTGGGCAACGCCCAGACGCTGGAACTGAACTGGACCCGCACCGCAGCCAATAGCTGGGATCTGACCATCGACGCCGCCAACAGCACGCCGTCCACCTATGGCCCGGTTACGGTCACCTTCGGCGGCACCATCGGCGCCACCACGGTCACCCCCGGCACCATCAGCGACATGACCACCGCCGACGGTAACATCACCCTGGTGGCCGCTGCCGCCGTGGGCGATGACTCCTCCTTCGACCTGGCCATGGATTTCGGCTCTGGTGCCCAGACCGTGTCGATCGACTTCGGCTCCTACGGTGAAACCATCGGCACCACCCAGTTTGCCGGCACCACGCTGAGCCTGAATGACTTCAGCCAGAACGGTGTGCCGCGCGGTAACTTCAAGGCGCTGGCCGTGGATAACAACGGCCAGGTCACGGTTACTTTCGACAACGGCAACGTGAAGCCCTTCTACCAGATCCAGCTCGCCAAGTTCCGCGACCCGACCGAGCTCGACCGCGTGGACGGCAACGCCTTCCTCGAAACCCCTGGTTCCGGTTCGCCGGTGCTTACCCAGGTGGGTGGCTCGGGCGTCGGCTCGCTGGTTTCTGCCGCCATCGAACAGTCCAACGTGGATATCGCGGAGGAATTCTCGAAGATGATCGTGGCTCAGCGCGCCTACTCGGCCAACGCCCGCCTGATCACCGTCGCCGACGAATTGCTCCAGGAGACCATCAATATCCGCCGCTAGTCCGCGCCGCGAGGGCGGCCCAGAACGGGCCGCCTCGTAAAGAAGGAATCTTACCATGTCGCTCACTGCTGCTCTGTCCTCTTCGGTCTCTGCGCTCGGCACCCTGCAGTCGCAGACCCGGCTGCTGTCGGCCAACGTGGCCAATGCGCAGAATCCGAACTACACCCGCAAGGTGGCCACCCTCACCACCCCGGCGATCGACGGCCTGCCCGGCTCGCCGCTGATCGCGCAGATCGCGCGCGTCGCCGCCCCGGAAGTGCAGCAGGACCTCTATTCCGCCCAGGCCGATTTCGGCCGCCTCAACACGCAGAAAGCCCTCACGGCCGACCTGGCCGAGGTGTTGGATGCCACCATCGCCAACGGCGAACAGCCCGCCCTGGCGCGGTTGCTGTCGGATTTCGAGTTGGCCTGGAAGAACCTGGAAGCCAATCCGGAAAATTCTGACCTGAGCAACGAAGTGATCCGCCGTGGCCAGGATCTGGCCACCCGCATCAATCAGCTCAACGCCAAACAGACCCCGCTGCGCAGCCGCGCTGACGATATGGTGCAAACCTCCGTCAACACCATCAACGACGCCTCGATCCAGATTCAGGCTTTGAACGTGCAGATCGCTTCGGTGTTCGGCTCCGGCCAGCCTATCGGCGATCTGGAGGATTTGCGCGACTTGCAGGTGGCGCGTCTGGCCGAGTTGGTGAGCATCAAGACGCTGACCAATGATCGCGGTGAGATGACCGTCTACACCGAAGCCGGCGTGCAGATCACCGGCAGCATCGCGCAGCAATTCACCTACACGGCCAGCACCACGGGCAATGCCGGCGACATCACCTATGTTGGCTCGGCCACCTCGCTGAATGGCGGCTTCATCAACGGTTCGATCCGCGCCGTCTTGGACTATCTCGACACCACCTCGGCGGCGGTGAATTCCACCAATCCCAATATGGGCACGCTGGCGAAATATGTGAACCAGCTCGATAGCTTCGCCTTCAACCTGGTGACTATCGTGAACGATGCCTATGCCGCGGCCGAGGCGGCCGTGCCGGCACCGACACCCGCTGAGGGCACCGCGTTCTTCACCATCGGCGGGCTGACCAGTGAAGAAGCCCAGGGCATCGCCATCACCGCCGCCTTGCTGAACGGCACAGAGAGCCTGAAGATTCTGGCTGCCAGCGATGTGCAGCAGGCGATGCGCAACACCCAGATCGTGACCACCGACGTGAACCGCCAGGGCACCGAAGGCAACGGCCTGGTTACCGGCAACCTCACCATCTTCGGCCTGGCATCCAGCGTGCTGGCCTATCACGCCCGCAATGCCGATGTGAACGCCGTCAATGCCGACAGCGCCGAGCAGGTGCAGCACACCCTGGAACAGAAGTACCGCAACCTCACCGGCGTTGATATCGATAACGAACTCGCCAATCTGCAGATCCTGCAGAACAACTACGCCGCCATGGCAAACGTGCTGAATAATATCACGCAGATGTTCGATCAATTGATCAGCATCGGGAGGTAATCATGGTTGCGATTTCCGGCTCCACCCAATATGCCCGCATCCTGGATCAGACCCGCCTGATCCGGAACCTCAATCTCGAGCTCACCCAGCAGCAGCAGCAGCTTTCCTCCGGCCGCATCATCGGCGGCATGGTGGGCGTTTCCGAACGCGGCCTGGAACTGGCCGACCTGAAAGCCGAACTGGAAAGCACCAACGCCTACAAGAGCGCCATCACCACGGCGCAGAATCGCGTACGGCTTTATGGCATCACCATGGAGCAGTTGATCGATGTGGCTACCGAAGCCCAGGATCTGATGATCAAGAACCGTGATAGCTTCTTCGCTTCCACTTCGGCACCCACGGCGCAGATCAACGTGCTGATGGACCGCGTTGGCACTTTGCTGCAGGTGAAGGATGCTGATCGCTTTATCTTCTCCGGGCGCAACTACTCCCTCAACCCGGTGAACTCCCCGTTGTCGCAGGTGGTGGCCGATAGTGGCGCCGGTGCCGTGCCCGCCGCCTTCACGCCGTCCAACGAAGGCAACGGTGTGGGCGGCCAGCAGCTCTGGCTCAATGTGTCGACGGCCGATCAGCTCGATAATTACTATCTCGACTCCGCCGGCACCAATGGCGCCGCCGAAGCCAACCTGATCTCGGTTTACGCCGACGATAACGAGCGCGTTGAATATGGCATCACTGCCACCGACCCCGGCATCCAGCAGTTGGTGGAAGCCATGGGCCGGTTCCGCTCGGCGATCCAGGATATCGCCACGCCGGCCACCTTCACCGCCCGCGTGGACGATGCCCTAGCGGCCTTGCGCACCTCGTTGCAGAATCTGAAGGTCACGGCCTCGACCAACGGCCATACCGAGCAGCGGATGAAGGAATTACAGGCCCGCCATGATCGCAGCATGGATGTGCTGAAAACCCGCATCGGCAGCATCGAGGATGCCGACCCGGCCGAGACCGCCACGCTGATCAAGGCGTTGCAGACCTCGCTGGAGGCGACCTACACCATCACCCGCGACACCCTGCAGCTCTCCCTGGTCAACTTCCTGAAATAGACGCCATTGGAACCGCTGCCGCCGGCTTGCCGGCGGTTGCGCTCTGGCACCGGGGCCCTATATTCCCGGGGCCATGGCTATACATCTCTACAATACCCTCACCCGCCGCAAAGAGGCCTTCGTCCCGCTCGATCCGAACCGGGTCACGATGTATGTCTGCGGGCCGACGGTCTACAATTTTGCCCATATCGGCAATGCCCGCCCGGCCGTGGTATTCGACACGCTCTACCGCCTGCTGCAGAAGAGCTACCCGAAGGTGGTCTATGCCCGCAACGTCACCGATGTGGACGACAGGATCAACAACGCCGCCAAGGACCAGGGCGTGCCGATCAGCGCGATCACCGAAAAATATCTCGCGGTCTATCATGCCGATATGAGCGCGCTGGGCGTGCTGCCGCCGGGCATCGAACCCAAGGTGACGCAGCATATCGACGCGATCATCAGCATGATCGAACGGCTGATCGCCAACGGCCATGCCTATGAGAAGGACGGCCAGGTCCTGTTCCATGTGCCGAGCTTCAAGGAGTATGGCCAGCTGTCCCGCCGCGACCGTGACGAGATGATCGCCGGCGCCCGCGTCGATGTCGCTGCCTACAAGCGCGATCCCGCCGATTTCACCCTGTGGAAACCCTCCGACGCCGACATGGTCGGCTGGGACAGCCCCTGGGGCCGTGGCCGGCCCGGCTGGCATATCGAATGCTCGGCCATGATCGAGCGCAATTTCGGTATGGGCCCGATTGACATCCATGGCGGCGGGCATGACCTGATCTTCCCGCATCATGAAAACGAGATCGCGCAAAGCACCTGCGCGCATGGTGGTGCAGAGTTCTGCCGCACCTGGATGCATAACGGCTTCGTCAACATCAACGCCGAGAAGATGTCGAAGTCGCTCGGCAATGTGACGCTGGTCAACGACCTGCTGAAGCTGGCGCCGGGCGAGGCATTGCGTCTGGTGCTGCTGTCGGCACATTACCGCCAGCCGCTGGATTGGACCGAGGCCGCTATGCGCGACGCCAAGGCACAGCTTGACCGGCTCTATCGCGCGCTGGACAGCCTGAAGGATGTGGCGGCAGCGAATGTGCCGGCCCCGGCTGGCTTCATGGACGCCTTGGGCGACGACCTCAACACACCCAAGGCGCTGGCCGAATTGCATGCGCTGGCCAATGCCGCCAACAAGGCCACCGATGCCGCCGAGCGCGCGCGGCTGAAAGGCGAGCTGCTCGCCGCCGGCTGGCTGATCGGCCTGCTGCAGCAGGAGCCTTCAGCCTGGCTGCAGGGCGATGATGCCGACGAAGCCGTGGCCATCGCTGCCGCCATCGCGGCACGCAAGGCCGCACGCGCCGCCGAGAACTGGGCCGAGAGCGACCGCATCCGCGATGAATGGGCGGCCAAGGGCATTCTGCTGGAAGACAAGGGCGGTGAAACCACCTGGCGGCGGGCTTGAATATGAGTGATCTGCCCGACATCAAGGAAGTGCAGCAGGAGATCGTCGACGATTTCGCGCTGTTCGATGATTGGATGGACCGCTACCGCTTCCTGATCGATCTGGGCCGCGGCCTGCCCGCCTATCCTGACGAGCTGCGCATCGATCAATGGCGCGTGAAGGGCTGCATCAACCGCGCCTGGTTGCATGGCGAGGCCCGCGATGGCCGGGTCTATTATCAGGCGAGCAGCGAGAGCGAGATCGTGGCCGGCCTGATCGCGCTGCTGCTCAAGGTCTATTCCGGCCGCACACCGCACGAGATCATCGACACACCGCCGGATTTCCTGCAGCGCATCGGCGTGTGGGAGAATATCACCTCTAACCGCATCAATGGCCTGAACGGCATGATCGCGCTGATCCAGGCGGTCGCCAAAAGCGCCGCATAGAACGGCGCTGTGGCGAAGCAGGCGGCGGCCTAGGCGCTTTTGCGCGCCGCCTCGATCTGATCCAGCGCCTTCACCGTGGCCTCAAAGGGCAGCAGCACGGCCATGTGCCGCGCCTTGTGCTCGCGCACCGGGGTCAGCACTTCCAGATCGGCAAAGGCACCATCGGGCGCCGGGCCGCCCTCTTTCAGCATCGCCCGCATCTGCGCCAGCAGGGCGCGGAGTGTGGCGGCATCCTGGCCCACCACATGCTGGCCAAAGATCGAGGCTGAGGCCTGGCCGAGCGCGCAGGCCTTCACCTGCTGGCCATAGGCCACCACCCGGTCTCCCTCCAGCTTGAGATCCACGGTGATGCGGCTGCCGCAGAGCGGGCTATGCTGGGTCACCGTGGCATCGGGCGCCGCTAGCCGCTCGGTCTGGCCGATATGTGCCGCAAATCCAAGGATTTTTTCGTTATACAAGGCGTTCAGCATAGGCTCCCCAGGGGGGTGACCCGGGGGGTGGGTTGAACACCCGGGTGCTGAACGATATATAACGGCCCAGCCCAATAGGACAACTGGCCTTCAGGAGATTGCCGTGTTCGCCAAGCGCATCAGCATCGAGCAGGTCGAAGAAGGCCGCGAACTCGCCCCGAAATTCGACCCCGATGGGTTGATGCCCTGTGTCACCACCGCCGCCGATACCGGCGAAGTGCTGATGCTGGGCTATATGAACGAGGAAGCGCTGAAGAGCACCATCGCCACTGGCGAGGCGCATTACTACAGCCGCAGCCGCAAGACGCTATGGCACAAGGGTGCCACCTCCGGCCTGGTGCAGAAGGTGGTGGAGCTGCGCATCGACGATGACCAGGATGCGGTCTGGCTGCGGGTGCGGATTCCGGGTGATGCCAGCTGCCATGTCGGCTATCGCTCCTGCTTTTACCGCTCGGTGCCAACCGGCAATGGTGAGAGCCCGGTGGAGCTGACTTTCGAGGAGAAGGAAAAGACCTTCGATCCGAAAGCGGTTTATGGCGACGCGCCGAACCCAACCATTCTCTAATTCCCCCGGTTTTCCTGGTGCTGCACCGCTTTCTGCTGGGCCTGAATTTCGGCTATAGCCCCAGCGCGCTATAGGGATAGAAGCGCACGCTTTCGCCGGGTTCGAGCCGCGTGCGGCTCTCTTCCAGTTCCACGATGCCATCGGTGCCGGTGAGCGAGGTGATGACGCCGGCGCCATCCACGGCGAATTTGCGCGCCTGCCAGCCATTCTCGATCTCATGCAGCGAGACGCGCACCCATTCGCGGCGGTCGGTTTTCTTCTTATAGGCGAAACCGGATTGCACGAAGTAAGCACGCGGCGCGGGCAGGTCGGCGCCACCGAGCCGCGCCAGCAAGGGCCGCGCGAAAAAGGCGAAGGTGAGCAAAGCCGCCACCGGATTGCCCGGCAGGCCGAAATACGGCACGCGGCCGATCTGGCCCAAAGCCACCGGGCGGCCCGGCTTGATCGCCAGGCGCCAGAGATGCAGCGAGCCATTGGCCTCGATCGCCGCCTTCACATGGTCTTCTTCGCCGGTGGAAACGCCGCCCGAGGAAATCACCGCGTCATGGTTGGCTGCCGCATCATGCAGCACGCGGGCCAGGATATCGCGTTTATCGGGCTGGATGCCGAGATCGCTGACCACGCAACCGAGCCGGCGCAGCAGGCCAGCCAGCATCGGGCGATTGGCATCATAAATCCCGCCGGGCGGCAAAGCCGCACCCAGCGCATTCACTTCATCGCCAGTGGAGAGCAAGGCCACGCGCAACGGCTTGAACACCGTGAGGGTGGCATGGCCGGCAGCGGCCGCCAGCGCCAGATGTGCGGGACTCAAGAGCGTGCCCGGCTGCAGCGCGGTGGCACCGGCGGCAATATCCTCACCCGCCTTGCGGCTATTGGCGCCACGCTTGATGCCGGGCTTGATTGCCACCCTGCCCTGGGCTTCAGCACAATCCTCCTGCATCAGCACCGTATCTGTGCCATCAGGCATCAAGGCGCCGGTGAAGATACGCACGGCCGCGCCGCGCGGCGGGGTCTGAGCATAGGGATGGCCGGCAGCGGCGCGGCCGGCGATGGGCAAAACCGTTTCGGCGTCAGGCTTCAGGTCATCAAAATAAACCGCATAGCCATCCACTGCTGAATTAGCCTGGGGCGGCACACTGACGCGCGCAATAACCGCTTCGGCTGCGACACGGCCCAGGCAATCATCAAGGGGCAAGGTTTCAGTGTCGGCCACAATGCCAAGACGCTGCTTCAGATCAGCCAAAGCTTGATCCAGCGGCAACAAGGCGCCGCCATGGGCGAAGCAATCGTCAGTCAGCTGCGCCACGGGCAGCACCCTTCGGCAATGCCTGCACACTAGCTGCCGGCGAAGCAGCCCAGGCAAGAATGAAATCGGCAATGGCGTCTGGATTGCTTAAGTCGAGGCGCGGCGCGGTGAGATGCGGCGGCTCGGCATCGCAGGCCACGGCGATGATCGCCGGGTCATCGGGCTGCAGCAAAGGCTTGCCCACGCTCTCACGCCAGATCTCGATCTTGGCATGGCCTTCGCGCTTGAAGCCTTCCACCAGCACCAAATCCACCAGGCTGAGCCGGCCAAGCAATTCGCTCAAGGTCGGCTCAGCGGCGCCACGATGCTCATGCAGCAGGGCATAGCGCTTGGCCGAGGATACCAGCACCTCGCTGGCACCAGCGGCACGATGGCGGTAGCTGTCCTTACCCGGCACGTCCACATCGAAATGATGATGCGCGTGCTTGATCGTCGACACGCGCAAACCCCGCGAAATCAGCAATGGAATCAGCTTTTCCAGCAACGTGGTCTTACCCGCGCCGCTCCAGCCGGCGATGCCCAACACCTTCATCACGACAGCTTGCTGTCCTTCTCTTTGGTCGCCCGTTCGGCGAAATAATCATCCGTGGTGCGGACCATCGGTCGCGGCGCCCCGGCATAGGGATCGATGGCATTCTCCGATTGCACGATAACGCGGCAATCGGCGCACATGCGGATGCGGTCGATCATCTTGTTCTCGGCGAACATCCAATGCTTGCCGCCCAGCTTCTCGGCGATGCGCTCCACCGACGACTTGATGCCGAAAGGCTTGGCGCAACGGATGCAGTGGAACGGCTCCTCCTCTTTCACCAGACGCGGCGAGGCGGCAGCATTGAGGAAGTTGAAACGCGGCTCCAGCGTGATGACTTTCTCCGGGCAGGTGGCCTTGCATAGGCCACATTGCACGCAGGCATCCTCGGTGAAGCTCAGGCGCGGATGGCTGGGATCATCGATCAGCGCGCCGGTGGGGCAGGCCGAGACGCAAGACAGGCAGAGCGTGCAGCCCGCTGCATCCACCACCACATTGCCAAACGGGGCGCCGGCCGGCAACGCCACCTGATCCACGGGCGCGGGAGCCGTCTTGTGCAGATGGCGCAGGCCAAGCTTGGCGATATCGCGCTTGCTGCCCATGGGCAGGTAGCTGGCGGCCTGGGGTGCTGCGGCCGGCTGCAGGGCGCGCAAGGCGGCCAGCAATTGATCGGGATCATCGGTATCGATCAAGCCAAGCCGCCCACCGCTATAGCCCAAGCCGCCGAGCATGGCTTCAGCCAGGCCAATGGATTGCGCCAGCGGCAGCAGATCGTTGCGCTTGGGCGCCGCCAGCACCTGCACGGCCGTGGCACCATAAGCGAAGGCGGAAGCGAAGAAATCGATGCCAAGTTCGGTGACCGAATAGACCTCGAAGGGCAACACGCGGGCCGGCAGGCCATCGCCAAAGCGCGCCAGGGCATCGATCAGCGGCGCGCCATGCTTGGCATCATGCACCAGCAGCACGGCCTCCTTGCCCTCGGCGGCAGCATAGGCCAGCAGCAGGCTGCGCAGTTTCTCGGCCAAGGTCGCCGCCGGCGGCAGGCGGTAATCGGCGGCACCCGTGGGGCAGACCGCGCCGCAGGAGCCACAGCCAGCGCAGATATGCGGATCGAAAGCCACCTTGTCGCCGGCCGAAACAATGGCGCCAGTGGGGCAGACATCGAGGCAGCGGTTGCAGCCGGTTTTCTTGGAGCGCGAATGGGCGCAAAGCTCGGCATGGTAATCGACATAGAGCGGCTTCTCGAACTCGCCGACCAGGTCCACGGCCTCAAACAACGCACGCTGCACGGCCGCCGGGTCATTGGGATCGGGGCGGAAATAGCCGTCGCGCTTCTCATGCGCGGGGAAAAGCGGCGTACCGCCAGAAAGATCGATGATGATGTCGCAGCGCGACGCGGCGCCCTGGCGCGGCGGGCCGAAACGTAAAGCATCGCGCGAGGATGGCAGCGGCAGCGCGTAATCGTCGATCACCAGCTCGAAGGCGCCGAGATAGCCCCGCGCGGCGCGCACGCGGCCCTGCACCACCGGGATATCCATGCGCGGCTGGCCCGGCACATCCTTGGGCCGATCCAGCATCACGGTGATATCAAGCCGGCTGGCGAGCTGGCGCGCGATCTGGATGGCGCTTTCATCGCGGCCATAGATCAGGGTAACGCCATTGGATTTGAGTGTGATACTGGGCATCACCGGGCTTTGTACGGTGGCTGCGGCCAGCAGAGCGGCGATCTTGGGCGTGGCCGCCCCGGCTTCGCTCGACCAGCCGGCGGTCTCGCGGATATTCACATAACTGACTGGCACGGCCGATTTGGCCTCGGCCCGGAGCTCATCAAAGAGCGGCGCCTCCTGGGTGCAGGCCACCACCAGCGGCTCGCCAGCCGCCAGCGCCTTCTGGAAGCGATCGACCTGGCTGCGGCAGAGATGGGTGGCCAGCAGCTCGGCGGCTTCCTTGCCGGATTGGCCACAGGCCTTGGCCAGCGCCTTGCCATCCAGCGGCATGGTGCCTTCGCAGTCGCAAATCAACAGGCGCTTGCCATCCAGCCGCATTCGGTCATTTCCCTCAATCCCCGATCCCGCGAAATTCAACGGCGCGGGATTTGGTTTTTTACTTCAATAAATTATACTGTTTTCGTGCCTGCAAAACCAGTCGCGAGGACCCTGTCGCCGTGTTCAAACACTCCCTGTTTGCCGCCTTGTGCTGCCTGTTTTCCCTGCCCGCGCTGGCCCAGGCTTTGGAGCCGCCCAGCCTGGAGCGCGGCGAAGAACTCTGGGGTAAATGCAAGAGCTGCCATACCCTGGAGCCCAATGGCCGTAATCTGGTGGGACCACGCCTGCATGGCATGTTCGGCAGCAAGGCGGGGGCCGTGGCCGATTACCGCTATTCTGAGGCGATGAAGCAATCCGGCGTGATCTGGACTGATGCCAACCTGGATGCCTATCTGGCCGCGACCCAGGATTTCATGCCCGGCAACAAGATGTATGGCGGCATGGCCATTGCCCAGGACCGCGCCGATCTGCTGTTTTGGCTGAAGCACAAAATGGGCATTAAGTAGTTTGGGAATAAACGGTTTTGTTGCTTGCGGGCAAGCCCTCTGCTATAATTGGAGCATAAATTTTGGGAGGATTCCGATGAAAGCCTTTATCGCTGGTACTGCCGCCGCTCTGGTTCTCGCCGTGGTCTCCGCCTTTGTGTTGGATACTATGAACAAGCCGGTGGATACCGCCTTTACCACCTCCAGCGCCCGGGTCTCGCATAACTGACCCCGCGAACCCAAAAGCCACCCAATGCCCGCGGCCACTGCGGGCATTGTCGTATCTGGGGCTTATTTCCCAGGCGCCACCGGCTCGCCGGTTTCCAGCGACCAGACCTTGATCACCGTGTCGTAGCCGCCGGAAATGCCGCGTTTGCCATCGGGCGAAAAGGCCACCGCCCAGACCGGCTTTTCATGGCCGGCGAATTGGCGTAGCTGCTTGCCCTCGGCCAGATCCCAATAACGCATCAGTTTGTCGCCACCGCCCGATAATGCCCGCTTACCATCGGGCGAGATCGCCAGGCCGGTGACGAAGGCGGCATGCCCGGCCAGCCGGCCAATCGGTTTGCGCCCAGCGATATCCCAGCTGCGCAAAGCGCCATCGGTGCTGCCGGTGAGCGCGGTGCGGCCATCGGGTGTCACCACCACGGCATTCACGCTGGCCTCATGGCCGGTGAGGCTGGCGATTTCCTTGGCCGTGGCGACATCCCAGATCTTCAGCGTGAGATCGTAACTCACCGAGACCAGCTCCTTGTCGCCCATGGCGAAGGCCACCTGCATCACATTGGCCTGATGCCCTTCAAAACTGCGCACCAGCTTGTTGGCGGCCAAATCCCATAGCTTCACGCTACGATCCCAACTGGCCGAAGCCAGCCATTTGCCATCACGGCTCAGCGCGATGCCGGCGATGTTGTTGACATGGCCTTCCAGCTTGGCGGTTTGCTTGCCGCTGCGCAGATCCCAGCGGATGAGCTTGTGGTCCCAGCTACCCGAGATGGCGGAAAGGCCATCGCGCAGGAACAGCACGGCATTCACCGAGGCGGTATGGCCATCCAACACCTTCTGTTCGGTCTGCGCCCGCAAATCCCATAGCCGGACCGTGTAGTCCCAGCTAGCGGAAAGCAGGCGCTTGCCATCGGGCGAGACCGCCACGCTGTTCACCATGGCGCCATGGCCCAGCAGATCGGCCCGGGCCGAAGGCGCGGCCACAGCGAACAGCACCATAACCGCCCCGAAGATTGCACCTTTCACGCGCCACATACCGCTCTCTCCCACACATTCCCGTCATCCCCCGCGGCTGGCGCGGTTGTCGTGCTATATTAGCTAACGCTGGCGGCAAGCCAGCGTAAAAAGATAGGGAGAAGACCAGCATGTCCAACCAATTCAAGACGGCAAATCCAAGCCGCCGCCGGCTGATTCAGGGCAGTGCCTTGCTCGCCTCGGCCGCCATGATCGGGATGCCCTACATCGCCCGTGGTCAGACCGCGCCCTTCGCCATGAAGCCCCTGCCCTACAAGGATGACGCGCTGAGCCCCGTGATCTCCGCCAACACCATCGGCTTCCATTATGGCAAGCATCATGCCGGCTATCTGGCGGCGATGAACAAGACGCTGGAAACCGATGACCTGAAATCGCAGACGATGGGCGATATCATCAAGACCACGGCGACCAATGCCACCAAGGCCGGCCTGTTCAATGCCGCCGCCCAGGTATGGAACCACGACTTCTATTGGGATTCCATGCGCCCCAATGGCGGTGGCAAGCCCACCGGCCGCATCGCCGATCGCATCAACGCCAGCTTTGGCGATTACGACAAGTTCAAAGCCGCTTTCGCCGCTGCGGCTGTTGGCCAGTTTGCTTCCGGCTGGGCCTGGCTCTGCCTGGAAGGCGACAAGCTGACCATTCGCCGCACCGGCAATGCCGATACGCCGGTTTATGTGGCCGGCGTGAAGCCGCTTCTGACCATCGATGTGTGGGAGCATGCCTATTATCTGGATTACCAGAATCGCCGCGCTGATTATGTGAACGCAGTGATCGATAAGCTGCTGAATTGGGAATTCGCCGAAAAGAATCTCGGCTAGCACTACCAAGGCGCATATCCCAGGCGATGCTCGCAGCCCATGCGGGCATCGCCTTTTGCTTGCCTCATTCTGGACAATTTTTCGGCTCCTGATGGTTTCCCCTCGCAGCGGGCTCGCCAAGTGAAAAGCCGCCCCCAAGTATTAGCCGCGAGCAAACCATAAAAAAAGGAGACGCAATGCCAGCCCCCTTCACCTTGCAGCCGCTGCCTTATGCGGAAGATGCCCTGGCGCCGATCATCAGCGCTGATACCCTGAAATTCCATCACGGCAAGCACCATGCCGCCAGAGCAAAAAAAAGCGGCGGTCGCAAGACCGCCGCTTTTATATGGCGCCAGAGCGCTTAAGGCTTAGTCATCGCCAGCCGCGGTCTTGCCGCCGAGCTGTTCCTTGGCCCAAAGGCTGTGATGCTCCTTGGCCCAGTTCACATCTACCTGGCCCGACCCCATGGCATCGAAGGCGCCTTCCATACCGATGGAGCCGATATAGATATGCGCCAGGATCACCGCCACCAGCAGGATGCCGGCGATGGCATGCACCATGTGCGATATCTGCATGCCGGCCATGTCCGTGACCGCGAACGGGAACATCAGGATGTAACCGCTGACGGCCAGCGCGACCGAACCCAGCACCACCAGCCAGAAGATGATCTTCTGGCCGCCGTTGAACTTGCCGGCCGGCGGGTGCGCGCCCTGCTTCAGGATGCCGCCGCCTTCCGCGAACCAGGCCGCGTCAACCGCGTTGAAGATGTTGTGCTTGATCCACATCACCGCCATCAGGAAAACGCCCAGGCAGAACGGGAAGCTCAAGTAGTTATGTGCCACCTTGCCGGCCTGGCTGAGGCTGGCGAAGGCTTCCGGCCCCAGCACCGGGCGCAACACCGTGAGGCCGAAAGCAAGATTAAGGCCGCTCAGACCCAGCACGATGAAGCTGGTGGCCGTGAGCCAATGGGCGAACCGCTCAACACCATTGAAGCGCTCGATGGTGCGGCCTGACATACCATGATCGACCTTGATCTTGCCACGGATCGCCATGAAGGCGGCCAGAGCCACCACCACGGCCAGCAGCAGCCAACCGCCCAGCGATTTCACCGGGCCTTCGCGCATCTCGCGCCATTCCCGGCCCTGCGGCTGGATCAGCGTGGACGACTTGGCATCCGGAATCGAGACACGACCCTGCACCGGGCTTTTGAGCTGCTCAAGCAGAGCGGCATCGTTATTGGCTGGCGGCTGAGGCTGTGCCTGTACCGGGGCCACAATCAGAAGCGCCGCCACGGCCAAAGCCGCCAGGAAGCCTCGCTTGATAAACGTCATGCGCCGTTCCTCCCTGTTTCGCTCAAGCACCAAGACCACCCTTATAGGCGGTGGCCCAACCCCAGGCACCAGAGCCATAACCCCGGCGGCTGACGCGCTCCTTGTAGATCGAGGCGATCACGTCGCCATCGCCGGCGAGCAAGGCCTTGGTTGAGCACATCTCGGCGCAGAGCGGCAGCTTGCCCTCGGCCAAGCGATTGGCGCCGTACTTGGCGTATTCTTCCTTGGTGTTGTCGGCTTCCGGGCCACCGGCGCAGAAGGTGCACTTGTCCATCTTGCCTCGGCTGCCGAAATTGCCGACCTGCGGGTATTGCGGCGCGCCGAACGGGCAGGCGTAGAAGCAATAGCCGCAGCCGATGCAGAGATCCTTGGAATGCAGGACCACGCCTTCGTCGGTCTTGTAGAAGCAATCGACCGGGCAGACCGCCATGCAAGGCGCGTCTTCGCAATGCATGCAGGCCATGGAGATCGAGCGTTCGCACTTGGCGCCGTCATTCAGCGTGACGACACGGCGGCGATTGATGCCCCAGGGCACCTCGTTCTCGTTCTTACAAGCGGTGACGCAAGCGTTGCACTCGATGCAGCGCTCGGAGTCGCAGAGGAATTTCATGCGGGCCATGATTCTATCTCCCTAATCGGCGCTTACGCCGCCTCGATGCGGCACAACGTGGCCTTGTTCTCATGCATGTGGGTAACCGGATCGTAGCCATAGGTGGTCACGCCGTTCACCGATTCACCGAGCACCACCGGATCGGTGCCCTGCGGATAGTTCTTGCGCTGATCCACGCCCTGCCAGAAGCCGGAGAAGTGGAACGGCATGAAGGCGACGCCCTTGCCAACGCGCGGGGTAACCAGCGCCTTGACCTTGGCCTTCGACTTGCTTTCCGGGCCATAGACCCAGACATCCTGGCCATCCTTGACTTTCAGGCGTGCCGCGTCTTCCGGGTTGATCTCCACGAACATGTTCTGCTGCAACTCGGCCAGCCACTTGTTCGAGCGGGTCTCTTCGCCGCCGCCCTCATACTCCACCAAACGGCCGGAGGTGAGGATGATCGGGAAGTCCTTGGACATATCCTTGTCCTGCAGACTCTTGCCCAGATGCGGCAGGCGGTAGTCGCGCCGGTCGGCCATGGCGGGATACTTCTCCACCAGGTCGCGCCGGGAGGTGTAGATCGGCTCGCGGTGCACCGGAATCGGATCCGGCAGGCCGAAGGCATTGGCACGCGCCTTGGCATTGCCCATCGCCTGCACGCCATGGGCCATGCAAACGCGGATGATGCCGCAGCTCAGGTCAATGGCCCAGCCCACACCGTCCGGATTGTTGCCGCCGATCCGCTCGATCGTGGCGCGTTCGGCGTCGGTCAGCTCCTTATCCCAGCCCATCTTCTTCAGCAGGCCGTAGGTGAACTCGAGATGGCCGTCCTTGATCTCCGAATCCTTCGGGTAGGAGCCATCGGCGAGCAACGACACGCCGTTGCGTTCCACACCGAAGCGGGCACGGAAGGCGCCGCCGCCATCTTTCACCGGCAGATTGGTGTTGTAGAGCACATGGGTGCCCGGATGCTTCATCTCCGGGGTGCCCCAGCAGGGCCACGGCAGGCCGTAGAATTCGCCCTTCAGCGGGCCCTTGGTGGCGCGCAGGCTGACGATGTCGAAATCGGCCTGATACTTCATATGCTCCATCAGGCGCTCCGGCGACTGGCCGGAATAGCCGATGGAGATGGTGCCCTTGTTGATCTCACGCAGGATGTCCTCAACATTCGGCTCGTCGCCGGCATCGATCTTGATGTTCTTGAACATCTCCTTATCGAAGCCAAGCTTCTGCGCCATCTTGTAGAGGATCCAGTGGTCGGGCTTCGATTCGAAGACCGGCTTCACGATCTGCTCGCCCCACTGCAAGGAGCGATTGGAAGCGGTACGCGAACCACGGGTCTCAAGCTGGGTGCAGGCCGGCAACAGGTAGGTGCCGTTCTTGCGCTCAGGCAGCGCGGCCGCCGTGGTCGGGTGCGGATCCACCACAACCATCAGCTCGACCTTCTCCATACCGGTACGCATCTCGGGCATACGCGGCACGGTGTTGCCGCCATGGCCCCAGAAGAACATCGCCTTCACATTGTCAGGCTGCTCCAGGTCCTTCTTATCGGCCAACACGGCGTCGAACCAGCGGGTCGACGGGATGCCCTTGCCTTCCATGAACTTCTTTTCCTGGAAACGCGACAGCATGTAGTTGTAGTCGACATCCCAGACGCGCGACCAATGCTTCCAGGCGCCTTCCACCAGACCGTAATAGGCCGGCAGCGTGGTGACGTCGAGGCCAAGATCGGTGCAGCCCTGCACGTTGCAATGGCCGCGGAAGATGTTGGCGCCGCCGCCTTCCACGCCGATATTGCCCAGCGCGAGCTGCAGGATCGAGAGCGCGCGCACATTGGCGGTACCCACGGTATGCTGCGTCACACCCATGCACCAGATCAGGGTGCCGGGCTTATTCTTCGCCATGGCCTCAGCCACGCGCTTCATCTGCTCGCCGGGCACGCCCGTGACGCGCTCGACTTCCGCCGGCGTCCACTTCTCCACTTCCTTGCGCACGTCATCCATACCGTAGACGCGCTGGCGGATGTATTCCTTATCCTCCCAGCCATTCTGGAAGATGTGCCACAGGATGCCATAGATGGTGGGGATATCGGTGCCGGGGCGGATGCGCATGTATTCAGTGGCATGCGCGGCCGTGCGGGTGAAGCGCGGATCGATCACGATGACGGGGGCGCGGTTCTTCTCCTTGCCGCGCAGCACATGCTGCAGCGACACCGGATGCGCCTCGGCGGGGTTACCGCCCATGATTACGATACACTTGGAATTGTGGATGTCGTTGTAGCTGTTGGTCATCGCGCCGTAGCCCCAGGTATTGGCGACGCCGGCAACGGTGGTGGAGTGGCAGATACGGGCCTGATGGTCGATATTGTTGGTGCCCCAGAAGGCCGCGAACTTACGGAACAGGTAGCCGCCTTCATTGGAGAATTTGGCCGAACCGAGCCAATAGACCGATTCAGGGCCGGACTTCTGGCGAATCTCGAGCAGCTTGTCGCCGATCTCGTTAAGCGCCTGATCCCAGCTCAGCCGCACCCATTTGCCGTCCACGATCTTCATCGGGTATTTCAGGCGGCGGTCGCCATGAGTCAATTCGCGGATCGACGCGCCCTTGGCGCAGTGCGTGCCGAGATTGATCGGGCTTTCCCAGGCCGGCTCCTGGCCTACCCAGACGCCGTTCTCCACTTCCGCAATAACCGTGCAGCCCACCGAGCAATGGGTGCAGATATTCTTTTTGCGCTCAAGGTTGGGCGCGGAGGAAGGCGCGGCCTGCGCCCGCTTCACCATGCCGCCACCCAGGGCACCAATGGCGGCCAGGCCGCCCGCGGCCATGCCGGAGGCCTTGAGGAAGCCGCGGCGATCGATGGTCTCGAGCGCGGCACCGGCGAGGATACCTGACAGCTTGGCCTGGGCCGGCTGCAGCGAGGTAGTGGAGCTTTTCTTGATCAGCATGATGACAGCCTCTCGATCTTACAGCGCTTGGCTCACAGACGGTTCTGAGCGTAATAGGTCTTCACATGGTCGGTTTCCTTGTAGCGGGCCTTCTTGCGCTCCTGCGCATTCTCGGCCGCCGCAACCGGCACCGGCGCCGCCGCAACCACAGCCACAGTGGCCGCCGCCGCGCTCACGCCCGCGCCCTTCAGAAACGCGCGGCGCCCCAGCTTTTCCTGCTTGTCTTGCATACTCATGGTCCGGTCCTCCCGTGAATGCCGGCTCGTGGCTTATGCCGCGAGCGCGAAGCCTTGTGTTTCGATTGCCGTGAACAGCCGTCCGATCTGGCCAAGCGGGCGGAACAGCACCGCGCTTTCAGCCTTCTCCAGATCGGCGAAGAATTTGTCCGCCCAGGGGGCAAGATGGGTTTGGAAGAAGCGCTCCTGCTGCGCCACGCTGGCCGGTGCAATCAACTTGCCCGCCACGTCGCCGCCGCTGATCAGCAGCCCCATCATCTCGCATAGCGCACCAATGTGATCCTCGGGCTCCACCACGCCCTCGGCGGCGGCGAAACCCAGCTTCTTCATGTCGCCGCG
>Ga0164290_1001369_pt1 | contig 38189 bp, 41 predicted proteins | sample Micstemetagenome_FD_108782 | JGI IMG/M metagenome (GOLD analysis project Ga0164290, IMG submission 108782) | Contaminated culture microbial community from soil near Moab, Utah, USA - Microcoleus steenstrupii SON62 (Illumina Assembly) | ecosystem: Environmental > Terrestrial > Soil > Soil crust...
TGAGGAAGTACTATGTGATCGGCGGCGGGCCGGGCGCGTCAGGCGGGGCCTGGAAGCTCAGCCTGAAGCCCAGGGACGCCAACCTGGGCCGGTTTCTGTCCACCATCGAGATCGCCGGCTGCGCCCGCGCCGAGGCGGTGACCATCCGCCAGGCCAACGGCGACACCATCGCCATCGAGATGGGCGCGGTGCGCAAGGGATGATCTGACGTGACCGGGGGGCGCAAGGGACTGTTGTGGGGCTATCTGGTCGCCTGCCTGCTGGCGGCGGTCTTCATTGCGTTTCGCCTGCTGGGCGGCGCCGCCCTCGACACCGACATCCAGTCCCTGCTGCCCGCCAAGGCCCTGAAGCCCCCGATCCGCGAGGCCATGGTCCAGGCCGGCGCCGCCGCCTCGTCTCGCGTCGCCATGCTGGTCTCGGCCCCGACCCCGGACAAGGCGCAGGCGGCTGCCGCCGACCTGTCGAAACGCCTCAACGACAGCGGGGTCTTCGTCGATTCGGCCGTGGATGGCGAACAGACCGGCCGCTGGATGTTCGCCAACCGCAACCAACTGCGCTGCGAGCCGGGCCCCACCGACCTTGATCCCGAGGGCGTGGTGCAAGCCTCTCTCGTCCAACTCTATTCACCGGTGGCGCCAGTCAGCGGCGAGATGCTGCTGCGCGATCCCTTCCTGCTGACACTTCGCCTGACCGGCTGCCTGCTGCCGACCACCGGCTTCGGGACAGCGGGCGATGACGGCTCGGTGCTGATCAGCGGCCGGTTGAACGGCTCCGCCTACAAGCTGGACACCCAGGCGACCTTTACCAGGGTGATCGCCGACTGGCGCACCGCCCACCGGTCCGACGGAGCGACGATCGCCCGCGCCGGCGCGGCCTTTCATGCCGAGGACGGCGCCCGGCACGCGCAGAAGGACATCTCGACGGTCGGGGTCGCCTCGACGATCGGCATCGTCCTGCTGCTGCTGGTCGTCTTCCGGCGCTTCCGGACCCTGCCGATCACCCTGCTGGTGGTGGGCGCCGGCTACCTCGGATCGCTGGTGGCTGTGCTGGCGGTGTTCCCGACGGTGCACATGCTGACCTTTGTGTTCGGGTCGGCCTTTGTCGGGGTCACGGCGGACTACGCCATCTACTACCTCTCGACCGGGCCCATGACCCGCTGGGAGAACACCGCCGGGCGGCTGAAGCTGATCTTCCGGCCGGTGACGGTCTGCATGATCACCTCGGCCATGGGCTTTGGCTGTCTGGCCCTGTTCGGGGTGCCGATCTTCAGCCAGATCGCAGTGTTCGCGGTCGGCGGCCTGCTCAGCGCCTGGGCCTGCGCCTTCCTGGTCGTGCCGCTGTTTGATCGCACGGTGGCGGCGGCCCGGGCCGAGCGCTTCGCAGCCATCTGGCACGGTCTCGAGGCCCGCATCGGCAAGGCCCGCTGGAACGCCTGGACCTTCGGCGGCTTCCTGGTGGTCTTCACCGCCGGGGCGGCCTGGGCCCTGACCCACTTCTCGACCCTGGACGACGTGCGCAAGTTCCAGGCCCGCTCGCCCGCGCTGGTCGCCGAGGAAGAGGTGGTGCGCAAGGCCTCCGGCATCGGCTTCAGGCCCAACTTCCTGCTGTCCTGGGGCCCGACCGCCGATGCGGCCAGGGCCCGCGAGGCTTCGGTGCTGGCCGGCCTGCCGGCAGAGGCGCGGGCGGGGATCCTGGCGCCTGGCCGCTTCGACCCGTCAGCCGCCGAAAGGGCGGCGACACAGGCCCACGTCGCGTCGGCGCTGATCGAGGCTCGCCTGCCCGAGCGAGCGGCGCTGCTGGGCATTCCGGTTTCGGACTTCAAGCCGCTCGAAGCCCCCGGCGCCGTCAAGCTGCCGGACTGGATCGCCAGCCTGGGCGGCGAGTCGCAGCACCTGTCCTACCTCATCGCCCCCGTGCCGGAGACCGCCGCCCCGGCCGTCATCGCGGCGACGGCAAAGCTTTCCGACGCGGCCTACGTCGACCCGGCCAGCGCCTACACCGAAGCCTTTGCCAGCTACCGCCAGGCGGCGGCGCTGGCCGTGCTCGCCGCCTTCGTCGCCATCGGCCTGGTGCTGGTGCTGATCTATCGCCGGCTGTCGTCGCTGAGCGTGCTGATCGGCCCGGCCATGGGCGTCGCCGGCGGGGTCATCGCCGCCAGCGCGCTGGGCACGCCGATGAGCTTCTTTTCGCTGATGGGGGCCTTCGTCGTCGTCGGGACGGGGGCGGACTATTCGATCCTTCGCTATGAGGCGGCGATCGGCAAACGCTCGCCCCTGGCCGGCCTGCCCATCCTGATCACCGCCCTGACAGCCATCCTGTCGATGGGACTTTTGAGCCTCAGTTCCACCTATCCCGTGAGAGCCTTCGGCATCGCCGTTGCGGCGGGCCTCGCCATCTCTTACGGCTTGTCCTTTGTTGCTGCCTACTTCGGGGGAAGAGATGTCCGAGAAGCTTGATGTCGTGATCATCGGGGCCGGCCCTTCGGGCGCGGCCGCCGCTGCTTTCCTTCGCAAGAAGGGCCGCTCGGTCGAGGTGATCGAGAAGACTCACTTCCCGCGCTTCTCGATCGGCGAAAGCCTGCTGGCGCAATCGGTCGCCATCCTCGAAGACGCCGGCCTGATGCCGGCCGTCGAGGCAGGTGGCTTCCAGTACAAGGATGGCGCCGCCTTCCAGTACAAGGACGATTACAAGGACATCTACTTCCCCGACAAATCGGCGGAGGGCCCCGGCACCACCATCCAGGTGATGCGCTCGAAGTTCGACAAGATCCTCGCCGACGGCGCGGCCGAGATGGGCGCCAAGGTGGTCTACGGCGAGGAAGTCATCGCTTTCGAGAGCGACGACGACGGCGTCAAGCTGACGGTCAGGAACGAGGACGGGGCGGTCCGCACCATCGAGGCGCGCTTCTGCCTCGACGGCAGCGGCTTTGGCCGCACCCTCAGCAAACTGCTGGACATCGAGGTGCCGTCCAACTTCCCACCGCGCCAGGGCGTCTTCTGCCAGGTGAAGGACAACATCGACGACCCGACCTTCGACCGGAACAAGATCCTCGTCTCGATCCATCCCGAGCATCGCCATGTCTGGTACTGGCTGATCCCGCTGGCCGACGGCATCTCGTCGATGGGCGTCGTGGGCTCGCCGGAGATCATCAAGGCGGCGGGCGAGACGGAGCAGGAGCGCCTCGACACCCTGGTCGGCGCCACCACCCGGATGAAGGAGGTGCTGAAGAACAAGCAGCCCTACCGTGAGCCCGGCACCATCCACGGCTACGCCTGCTCGGTGAAGAGCCTCTATGGCCCCAGCTACGCCCTGCTGGGCAATGCCGCCGAGTTCCTTGATCCGGTCTTCTCCTCCGGCGTCACTATCGCCCTGAAGTCGGCCCAGCTGGCCACCGGCCTGATCGACCGCCAGCTGAACGGCGAGACCGTCGACTGGCAGAAGGACTTCTCCGACGAGCTCTACGTCGGCATCGACACCTTCCGGGCCTGCGTCTCGACCTGGTACGACGAGAGCCTGCAGCGGATCATCTTCAACAAGCCGGCCGAGGCCAACGACATCGTCCGTCACCTGACCTCGGTGCTGGCCGGCTATGCCTGGGACCGCAGCAATCCCATCGTCCAGCAGCCGGACCGCTATCTGAAGACCGTGGACCGCTACCTGACCACGATGCAGGTATGATCGGCAGGGTCGCCCCGCTGCTGTTGGCCGGCCTGCTGCTGGCCGGCTGCGTGACCGGCCCGCCGGCGGGTCCGCCGCCGCCGGCCGGCGTCGCGGCGGTGGCGCGCGACAGGGTCTACCTGACCCTGCCGGTCCCTCCAGGCTATCCGGGCGAAACGGAGATGGCCCAGTCCATCGTCGCCTCCTACGGCCCGCGGAAGGTGGCCTTTGACGCGCTGGTCAGCCTGTCGCCGACGAAGGTGACAATCATCGTCACCGCCCCGGCCGGCCCGCGCGTCGCCCAGATCGACTGGGACACCACCGGCGTACGCACCACGACCGACGGCGCGCCGCCGCCCGGCTTCCGGGGCGAGAACGTGCTGGCGGATCTGGTCATGACCAGCTGGCCGAAGGCGGCGCTGGAGACGGCGCTGGCCGGGCGCCTGGAGGTCTGGGACTACCCCGACGGCCACCGCAAGCTGGTGCGCGGCAAGGAGCTGGTGGTCGATATTCCGCCGGCCGTTCGCGATGCCGACGGGTCGAGCAAACGCACCCTGACCAATCACGACTTTGGCTACAGCCTGGTGATCGTTTCGCGCGAGGCCGGCCAGTGACCCATCCCACGCGCCGCCAGGCCTTTGTGCACAGCCACGCCGTGGCCTGCGCGCTGGGCGCGGATCGCGAGCAGGTGGCCGCCAACCTGTTCAGCCCCGCGCCGCCGACCGTGACGGGACGCTGGACCCTGGCAGACGGGCGGCAGGTTCCGGTAGGCGCCCTGCCCTTCTCGCTCGGCGAGGGCGATCCGACGGACCAGACGAGGCGCAGCCGCACCAACCGCATGCTCGTCCATGTACTCAAGGAACTCGGGCCGGCGGTCGCCGCCGCCATCGACCGATACGGCGCCCCCCGCGTCGGCGTGGTGCTGGGCACCAGCACCTCCGGCGTCGACGAGAGCCTGCACGCCCTGCGCATCAGGCTGGATGGCCAGGACTGGCCCGAGGGCTACCATTTCGACGTCCAGGAGCTGAACGATCCGGTCGCCGCGGCCCAGGCCCTGACCGGCGCCGCTGGTCCAGCCTATGCGGTATCCACCGCCTGCACCTCGGGGGCCAAGGCGATCGCGGCCGGGGCCCGGCTGATCGCGGCCGACCTATGCGACGCAGTCCTTTGTGGCGGCCTCGACACGCTTTGCGACCTGACCCTGAACGGCTTTGGAGCGCTGGAGGCGTTGAGCCCGGAGCTGACCAACCCCTTCAGCGTCAATCGCAAGGGCATCAACATCGGCGAGGGCGCCGGCCTGTTCCTGCTGACCGTCGATGAAGCACCCGTGCGGGTCGCGGGCTGGGGCGAGACCAGCGACGCTCACCACATCTCCGCCCCCGACCCGAGCGGCGCCGGCGGCGAGGCGGCGGCCCGGAAGGCCCTGGCCATGGCGGGTCTGGACCCTTCCGATATCGGCTATGTGCATCTGCACGGCACCGGCACAGAGCTCAACGACCGGATGGAATCGGGGGTCATCAGCCGGGTGTTCGGCGACGCCACGCCGGTCAGTTCGACCAAGCCGTTGACCGGTCACAACCTCGGGGCCGCCGGTGCGGTGCAGGCCAGCTTCTGCCTTATGGCCTTCGAGCAGGATGGCGCTCTGCCACCCCACATCTGGGACGGTCAGATCGACCCGGAGCTGGCGCCGGTCCGCCTGGCCGCTCCGGGCGACCGGGAGCCCGGCCTCAAGCATGCCCTTTCCGCCTCCTATGCCTTCGGCGGCAACAACGCCGCCGTTATCCTCAGCCAGACATGACCCAGTACCCTGCGATCGACCGGCTCGTGCCGCACCGGCCACCCATGCTCTTTGTCGACCGCATCATCGGCGAGGATGGCGCGACCACCCTGGCCGAGCACCGGGTGACCGCTGACAACCTTTTCCTCGTGCCTGGCAAGGGCGTGCCTGCCTATGTCGTCTTCGAGATGATGGCCCAGGGCATCTGCGCCACGGACGGCCTGCGCCGCTACCGCCGGGGCCAGGATCCCGAGCTGGGTTTCCTGCTCGGCTGCCGCAAGTTCGCCGCGACTCGCAGCTGGGTGCAGCCGGGCGAGCTGCTGACCCTGGAATCGATCTGCCTGCTGGACGGCGAGACCTCCAGCTATCAGTGCCGGGTGATCGATACAGAGGGCGCCGAGGTCGCCACCGCCACCGTCAACGTCTTCCAGCCGGTCGACATGGCCGCCTATCTTGAAGGAACCAGGCTGTGAGCCGTGAGCTGAACGTCAAACGCCCGGTGCTGGTCACCGGGGCCAGCAAGGGTATCGGCCGGGCCAGCGCCATCCGCATCGGCGCGGCAGGCCACCCCGTCACCGTCCACTACGGCGGCGACCGGGCCGGCGCCGAGGCGACGGCGGAGGAAATCCACGCCGCCGGCGGCGAGGCGGACCTGATCAGCTTCGACGTCTCCGATCGCGCCGCGGTTACCACCGCCCTGAACGCGCGGCTGGAGGAGAGCGGGGCCTACTGGGGAATCCTGCTGAGCGCCGGCATCACCCGCGACAATGCTTTTCCGGCCATCAGCGGCGATGACTGGGACGCGGTGCTGCGCACCAACCTCGACGGCTTCTACAATGTGGTCCACCCGCTCACCATGCCGATGATCCGGCGCCGCGACGGCGGGCGGATCATCGCGCTGTCGAGTGTCTCCGGCGTGATGGGCAACCGCGGACAGGTCAACTACAGCGCCGCCAAGGCCGGCATCATCGGCGCCTGCAAGGCTCTGGCGGTCGAACTGGCCAGCCGCAAGATCTGCGTCAACGCCGTCGCCCCGGGGCTGATCGACACCGGCATGATCGGCGAGGTGCGACCCGAGGTGATCCAGGCCATCCCGATGGGCCGGATCGGCCAGGTCGACGAGGTCAGCGAATTGATCGCGTTTCTGTTTTCGCCCAATGCGGGTTACATCACCCGGCAAGTCATTGGGGTGAATGGGGGATTAGTGTGATGCGTCGCGTGGTGGTTACCGGAATGGCCGGCATCACCTCGATGGGCCAGCAATGGTCCGAGATCGAGGCGGGGATGCGCGCCGGCAAGACCGGTATCCGCTACATGCCCGAGTGGGAGCGCCTCTCCGACATGGGGATCAAGGTGGCCGGCGGCGCCGACTGGTTCACCCATGAGGCCCATTTCCCGCGTCAGGCCATGCGGTCGATGGGGCGGGTTTCGGTCATGGCTGTCGATGCGGCCGGACGGGCCCTGGAGATGGCGGGGCTGAAGGATGATCCGGTGCTCAAGAGCGGCCGGGCCGGCGTCGCCGCCGGGTCGTCCTATGGGTCGACCGAGCCGACAATCGACTTCACCAACTTCATCACCACCGGCAAGGCCGGCAAGCTGAACGCCACCAGCTACATCCGCATGATGAGCCACACGGCGCCGGTCAATGTCAGCGTCTTTTTCGGCCTCAAGGGCCGGGTGATCACGACCAGTTCGGCCTGTGTCTCGGGCTCGCAGGGCATCGGCTACAGCACCGAAGCGATTCAAGCCGGCAAGGCTGACATCATGCTGGCCGGAGGGGCGGAGGAGCTGTGTCCGACCATGGCCATGGTCTTTGACCGCCTCTACGCCACCAGCAAGATCAACGATCACACCGCCAGCCGCCCGTTCGACGTCAGCCGCGACGGTCTGGTCACCGGCGAGGGCGCCGCCTTCCTCGTGCTCGAGGAGCTGGAGCACGCCCTGGCGCGCGGCGCCAGGCCGCTGGCCGAGATCAAGGGCTTCGCCACCAATGCCGACGGGGCGCACATCAGCCACCCGGATGGCGACGTCCAGGCCGTGGTCATGCGTGAGGCCCTGCGCGAGGCGGGCATCGCCCCGTCCGACCTGGCCTTCATCAACGGCCACGGCACCGCCACGGTCGCCGGTGACACCTCCGAGGCCGGCGCGACCATGGAGGTCTATGGCGACAGGACGCCCTTCCATACGCTGAAGGGCCACTTCGGCCACACCCTGGGGGCCTGCGGCGCCATCGAGGCCTGGCTGGGTATCGAGATGCTTCGCCAGGGCGCGGCGGCGCCGATCGCCAACTTCAAGGAAGCCGACCCCCGCTGTGCGCCGCTGGACTTCATCCATGGCGAGTTCCGCGACATCAGCAGCGGTGAGTTCTTCGCCTCCAACAACTTCGCCTTTGGGGGCATCAACACTTCGGTGATTTTCGGCCGGGTCTAGGACAATGATCGATCCCGTCGCCTTCATCCTGGCCGCCCTGACCCTTCTGGCCACACCGGGACCAACCAATACCCTGCTGGCCATGTCCGGAGCCGCCGCCGGGCTTCGCCCGTCTCTGCGCCTGCTGGGGGCCGAGCTGGCCGGCTACATGATCTCGATCCTGACCCTGGCGCTGGTGCTGGGTCCGTTGGTGCGCGGCAACCCGATGGTGGGGGTGTCCCTGAAGGGTCTCTGCGCCGCCTATCTGGTCTATCTGGCCGTCAAGCTGTGGCGCGAGGGCTCCAGCACCCTGATTACCGACGCGGCAGTGCCCTTCCGACGGGTATTCACCACCACGCTATTGAATCCCAAGGCGGTGATCTTCGCCTTCCTCATTCTGCCCCATCTGGCCGACCGCCGGATTTTGCAGGGCCTGCCCTACCTGGCCGGGCTTTGCGGCCTGATCATCCTGGTCGGCGGCAGCTGGATCGGCCTTGGCGCAGCGCTGCGGGCCGGCAGCGGCGGCCATCTGGCCGGCGGCCTGGTCCGCCGGATCGGAGCCAGCGCCCTGGTGGTGTTCGCCATGGTGCTGGGCAGTTCGGCCTGGACGACGGCCCACGCGGTGGCGGCGGCGAACTAGACCCATCGTGACCTGCCAGCCGGAGAGAGGGGCCAGGTCCGGCTAAGCGCTTCCCATGGTCTCGCGAATGGCGCTGGCCAGGTCTTCCAGCCGATAGGGCTTGGGCAGCACCTGGACGCCGACCGCCTCGGCGGCCTCGCGATTGGCCTCTGCAAAGCCGCTGGTCAACAACACCGGCATATCAGGGCGGCGATGATGGATCTCGCGAGCCAGGTCGACGCCGTTCATCTCGCCCGGCATCATGATGTCGCTGAACACCACGTCGATCCTGCGGTCGTTGCCCAGCGCGCCCAGACCGCCGGCCGCGGACGCCGCGCGGGTGACCTCGAAGCCGATCTGGTGCAGCATTTCGGTGACCAGGGAGGCGACCTCGTCATCGTCCTCGACCAGCAGGACACACCCGGTAAAGCGACTGGCCGTGCGGACCGGGCCGGTCTCGCGGGTCGGCCTTGTGGTCTCGACCACCGGCCTGGTCGAGCGCGGCAGCATGAGAATGAGACTGGTCCCCTCGCCGACCCGGGAGTCGATGCGCACGGAACCGCCGGACTGGCGAGCGAAGCCGTAGGCCTGGGCGAGGCCGAGGCCCGAGCCCTTGCCGACCTCCTTGGTGGTGAAGAAGGGCTCGAAGACCCGCGCCTTGAGCGCCTCGCTCATGCCGACGCCCGTATCGCGCACCTCAAGCCGCACGAAGTCGCCGACGACATCGCCTTCGCGCCAGCCTTCGACATTGCGGGCGGCGATGACGATCTCGCCGCCTTTAGGCATGGCGTCGCGGGCGTTGAAGGCGAGGTTCAGAATGACCAGCTCCAGCTCGCCAGCATCGACCTCCACAGGCCACAGGTTCTCGTCGAACTCGAGATCGACATGGACATCGCCCCTGAGCGAACGGTCCAGAAGTTCACGCATGCCGCCAATCCGGGTCTGCAGATCGACGGCTTCCGGGGCCAGCGGCCGGCGGCGCGAGAAGGCAAGCAACTGGCGTGTCAGGGCCGAACCCCGCTCGGCCGCCTGACGCATGCCCTGCAGCATGCGGGCGCGCCGCGCCGGGTCCTCCTGCCGGTCGAGCATGTCGAGCCCGCCCTCGATGACCATCAGCAGGTTGTTGAAGTCGTGGGCGACGCCGCCAGTGAGCTGGCCGATGGCCTCCATCTTCTGGGCCTGACGCAGGTTCTCCTCGATGCGCGCCCGCTCCGCCATCTGGGTGACCAGTTCGGCGTTGGCCGCCTTCAGTTCGCGGGTTCGGGAGGCGACCAGGACTTCGAGTTCCTCGGCCGCCCGCTCGCGGGCTTCGAGCAGGGCCCGGACTTCGTACTGGCGGCTGCGGGCCCGCAGAGCCGCCTGCACCGCGCTGGTCAGGGTGATCGGCTGCACGGGGCGCTCGAGCAGCGAGACGTTGCGCAGGGCCTCGACAATGGTCTTGCGCCAGGCCGCGACGCGCGGCTGTTCATGGCGGCTGGTCAGCACGACGAACGGCAGATCGGACCAGGCGGGCTGGGCCTCGATCCAGCTGGTAAGCCGGGTCAGGTCCTTGCCGAACAGATCCTCCTCGGCGACGAACACCGCAGCCGCTCCGGCGTTGAGCTCCTGCACCAGGCCGTCAAGGTTGCCGCAGTCGAAGGCGAACAGTCCGCTGCGCCGCAGAAGCTCGGCCGAGGCCGGCCCATCCTGACCGACAGGAGCGTAGATCAGCACCCGATCTGAGGGCGTGTCGTTGGGCATCATGGCCCCGCACATCGAGCAGCGGCCCGGCCCTCATCGAAAGCGAAGTAGACGGCGTGCTCGACGCAGTCGGCGGCGGCGATGGCATTGGTCAAGACGACCGACGGCTTGCCGACCCCGGCGGAACCGATCAGCACGGCGTTGGCGCCCCGCTTCAGCCCGCCACCTAACCGGCGGTCGGGTTCGGCGTTGCCAGTCGAGATCTGGGCCGGATCTTCCGGATGCGCTGTCGTCATGTCTTGAAAGAGCCCTCCACGGCGTGGAGTTCCATCCAGGGGCCCCGACCTGCGCCATCGCCAAAGCCCGAACCGGGGTGCAGCCTACGGACGCCCGGCGGCGGCTGGGCCGGTCAGACCAGTTCGGCGACCGATTCCTCTTCTTCCTCGTCTTCGTCCTCGGCAACCACTTCGACAGCCGCCTTGCGCTTGATCGGGCCGCGCGCCTTGCGCGCCGCCGAAAGCGCCGCCGAGCGGGCTTCGGCGCGGGTCAGGGCCTCGCTCTCCAGAGCCGGCAGGATCTCGGCGGCGGCCGCCTTGCGGGCGGCATGGTCGCCTTCACTGAGCCGGCGAGCGTTGGCCAGCAGGTTGTTCACCTCGGCGTCGGTCAGGCCGGGAAGACGGTCGATGAGGGTCATGGGAGGCTCCGTGGAGGCGGCAGGATTCGCCGTCCATCGACAAAACGCCTGAAAGTCATATCGGGATGCTTCGACCGCTTTACGAGTCCCAGGAGAACAGTTCGCAAGATATTCCTTGCGGAAACCTCGAAGGTCTGTCAGTTTTGGGTCATCGAATTCGTCTCGGTTCGGCTGTATATCCATGTTTCACTCAGTGAAACGCCCGGACCTGCCCCCAAACCATCTCGAAGTTGATCGCCTGTGCGAAACGCGTGTGGGTGAGATTTCATGAACTAAGGACTACCCAATATGTCTACCGGCACCGTCAAGTGGTTCAACGGAACCAAGGGCTTCGGCTTCATCCAACCTGATGAAGGTGGCGCTGATGTCTTCGTGCACATCTCGGCCGTCGAGCGCGCGGGTCTCCGCGGCCTCGAAGAAGGTCAAAAGATCACGTACGAACTCGAGAAGGACAAGCGTAGCGGCAAGATGTCCGCCGGCAACCTGCAGGCTTAATCAGCCTCTCGGTTCGTCCAACGAGAAGGGCCGGCTCCGCAAGGAGCCGGCCCTTTTTCGTTGTTGTCGGGCCCGCTGCCGGGCCTTCAAATCCGCTCATCCGGGCGAGGCCAGGAATGAGCGGGAACTTGATCTAGCCGCGAACAGCCATCGTCGCCTTGGCGGCGACCGGCGGGGTGCGCAGGATGCCGGCGATGCGTTCCAGGAACTCGCGACGGCGGGCCATGGCCCCGGCCACGTCCTGCATCTCGCGCACGACACGGCTGTTGGTGCGCCCGGCTTCCTCGACCAGTCGGTCGGCGACCGCCGGAAGGTGATCGCCACCCTTGCGCGCGTCCATCAGGGCCGCATGGCTACGGGCCTCGCCGATCCGCTTCTGGACCAGGGGCTCAACTTCGACTCCGGCCTCGGCGCGGGCCGCCAGGCTGGCGAAGTCGTTGGCGTAGAGGCGGACAAAGCCTTCCTCGATCATGGTGTCTCCTGTCAGGGACGGCCGAAGGGGCGACTGACATGAAATCCATGCGCCGCTCCACAGCCTGCAGGCGGGAGTACGCGGCGCGTCGCCGTCTCTCTCAGCCGCTGGCGCCCAAGGGTCTTGGCCAGCGATCAATGACCTATAGCCGCATTGGCCCGAAAAGTCACCCGGAGATGGGGTGCCCCCCCCGGAGCCGGTCGCGGGTTTGAGCCGACGACCGCTTCCGCCTGAAGGAACAGGCTCTAGCCGATCGTGCCGGACGAAGCCTCGGCGCCGTTGGCGCGCAACCAGCGGAAGGCCAGCCGATCGCTATCGCGGTGGGCGGTCAGGGTCAGGTCGAGAACCTCGCCGGGGCGAATAATGTCCTTGAACTTCACCCGGGTGAGGTCGCCGCTCTCCGGGGCCCAGCCGAACACCTCGCGGGCCAGCAGAACGGCCATGTGCACCTGGCTGATGCCCGGCAGGATCGGCTCGCCGGGGAAATGGCCCTGGAACCAGGCCAGGGTGGTGGGCAGCGTCATCCGCAGTTCGGTGGTGTCGCCCTGGTGGGACACCACTTCGTAGGGTGGGACGCGCGGGGCGTCGAAGAGGGCGCGGAGATCGCTCAAGCGACGTTTTCCCTGGGCATCCGTTGGCAGATGATCGACGAACCGCCAGTGTTTCGGGCGCTCGATCGGCTCCAGTCTATCGGCCAAGGCGGCGCGAAGATGGCGGCCCATGCGGAAAGCGCCCTCCGCCTCAAGCGCGGCCTGGCCCGCCGGCGACAGGGCGACGACAGCGGCCAGGGCGCCCTTGCGATCGGCCAGGGTGAAGGCGCAGGCGTCTACCGCCTCGGCGAGGCCGCCCAGGGCCTCCTCGACGCGGGTCAGGGAGACGCGCTTGCCGTCGATCTTTTCCATGCGGTCGGCGCGGCCGAGCAGGCGGAAGCGGCCATCGTCCATCGCCACCATGCGGTCACCCATGGCGAAGGGGACGCCGTCGTCGAGATAGGGCGTCAGGACGGTCAACGTGCCCTCCGCGTCCGGGGCGACGGTGACGACGCTGAAGGGCGTCCACGGCTCGTCGCCGGCGCTTTGCCGGCGCCCGGCGACGCCGCCGGTCTCCGTGCTTCCCAGGACTTCGGTAACCGGCCGGCCAAAGGCGGCGGTGCAGGCCAGTGCGGCCGGGGTCAGAAGCAGCTGGCCCGAAGAGAAGATCAGACCGGGCGACTGGGCTGCGAGATCCATGGTCGGCGGCAGGCGGGTGAGGTGGGCCGGGCTGGAGATCAGGGTAACGCCGGGCCCCAGTCTGCCGTCGAGGTTTTCCCAGTATTCGGCGGCGCGGTCGGCGCTCGGCCGGCCGGCCATCACCGGCCAGACGACCCGGTAGATCAGGCCGTAGATGTGCTGGTGGGAAACGGTGCCCTGCACCTCGCCGGCCTCTGGACCGAAGGCCTCTTCCAGGGCACGGGCCTCGGTCTCGAGCTGGGCGAGGCGTCGTTCGATGCGCTTGGGGACGCCCGTCGAGCCGGAGGTGAAGAAGGTCAGGGCGACGTCGTCGGCGGCGGCGGTGAGTTGGCCGTCGGTCTCGCCGGACAGAGCCATCGACGCATCGTCGAGCAGGAGGGCGGCCTGACCGCCGACCTCGGCCAGATAGGAGGCCTGGGTGTGGGCCGGCAGCACCAGGGATTTACGCGCCACGGCCGCGGCCAGCAGGGCGGCCGTGAACAGGGCGGCGGAAGTGGTGTGCAGGAACAGCGGGCCGTCGCCGGCCATCCTGCCCACGAGGGCGACGGCGGTGGCGCGCAGCTGGCCGACGGTGACATCCCGTTCGCCTGTGAACAGGATACGCTCAGCCGGCGCCGTCAGCAGGGTCGACAGAAAAGACTTCACGCTGCCTCGCGGGCCCGCACAAACTTCCGCACCAACAGCTCCCCGCCGAACAGCGCCCCCATCAACAGGTAGGCCACAAACCCATTATAGGCGGTCCATAGCTCAAGGCTCGCGTAAAGCGCCGTCCACAGGGCGACGAGGCCGTTCAGCAGCAGGAAGACGCACCAGACGATGGTCACCTTCCGGGTGTAGCGGACCCCGGCGTCCGGGAGGTCCGGCTCGGCGATGCGGGCCAGGCGTTCGATCATGCTCGGCCCCTTGAACAGGCTGGCCGCGAAGGCCGCGAGCATCGCTCCGTTCATGAACACGGGATAGAAGCGCACCGCCCGGTGGGCGTCCCAGATCATCATCAGGCCCATCAACAGGGCGACAAAAAGCGGGGCCAGGGCCATGCCCAGAGGGACACCCTTACCCCAGCCAAAGGCCACACGCAGGACAAGTAACAGACAAAGAGACGCCACCACGGGGATCGGCCCGATGGCCTTGACCGCGAACAGGGCGATGAAGGGATAGAGCAGGGTGATCACCGCCAGCGCGACGGTGGCCAGGTCCGGTCGCCGCCGCCCCTGTACCGAGGCGGGCGGAGCCGCCTTCTCGTCAGCCATTGGCCGAAAGTTGTTCCGTCACGTCGAGCACGTCGTTGATCGTGCGCACCGACTTGAACTGCTCGGGCGTCACCTTCTTGCCGGTGATTTCCTGCAGCTTCACCATCAGGTCGACGGCGTCGATGCTGTCGAGGCCGAGGTTCTCGACCAGGTCAGCGTCGAGGCTCAACTCGTGCTCGGGGACCTCGAAGGTCTCGACGAGGAAGTCGGCGATCTCTTTGTAAACGGCCTGTCTGTCCATCTTTCCCTCCGTCACGCGGCGGCTTGCTGCGCAGCGACGAACTCGGCGAGTGAACGGACCGACTGGAAGTGGGCCCGCGTACTCTTGTCCTCGGCGTTGATCTTGATGCCGTACTTCTTCTGGACGCCGACGCCAATCTCCAGCGCGTCGATCGAGTCGAGGGCCAGACCTGAGTCGCCGAACAGGTTTTCCTCCGCGTCGATATCGCCGGGTCCGACGTCCTCCAGATTGAGGACATCGATGATCATCAGCTTGATGTCGTGTTCCAGGTCGCTCATGCGCGCAGTTTCTCTTCCATCATCTCATCCACGCGCGTCACGAGGTGGCGCGCGGCGACTGGGAGCGGGTCTTGCCCCGCGAACTCGAAAACTTCAATGCGGTCATGCACGGTCAGCGTCCAGTGCGGCTTGGTGGCCGGGACGCGGTACCAGGGCACACCCTTCTGCAGGTTTGGCGGCACACAGGTGATGCTGACCAGGCGCACGGGCGCGCCGGCCTTGAGGGCAGCGTAGGCGAACCCCCGTTGCATGACCCGCGGCCGGCCCGGAACGGTGCGCGAGCCTTCCGGGAAGATGACCACATTGTTCCCCTCACGGAGGGCCTGGGCGCAGTCTTCAAGCAGGCGTTCGGGATCGCCGAGGTTGGGGATGTAGCCGGCGGCCCTGACCACCCCGGCCATGAAGGGGTTGTTCCAGACGCCCGCCTTCACCACGCATTTGGTGCGCTGCATGAAGGCCATCATGAAGACGATGTCGAGCAGGGAGGGATGGTTGGCGACAACCATGACCCCGTGGTCGCGCTTGAGCCTGTCCTCGCCGATGCACTGGTAGGAGAGCGTGCCCATCAGCGCCATGATGCGGATGTAGAGCCGCCAGGTGCGCTGAACCATGATCTGGGCGATGCGCTGACGCAGGTCCCTGGCATGGAAGCCGATGTTGATCAGCGGAAAGATGGCCAGGGCCATGGCCAGGCCGCCGAGCCCGAACAGCACGAAGGAGATGCCGGTGGTCACCACCCGGCCGCCCTGCTCGATCTTTCGCAGAATGCCCATCATCAGGCGGCCACCCGCATGTCGGTGCTGACCGCGACCGCCGTCGCCCCGGCCTCGAGGGCGCCCAGCAGGGTCAAGGCTCCCGTGCGGCCGGGCCCGACCTCGGCGGCGGCGCCCCCCGCGCCGAGGCCAAGGCGCAGAGCCAGGGCGACGAAGGGAGCGTCGGGCTCGTGGTCGAATCCGGCGTAGGCCCCCGGCATCGGCTGCTCGGCGAACAGCACAACAACCTGGGAAGCCTCTCCGACCGACAGCCGCAGCCAGGCCTCCAGAAGGCCGGCGGCAAGGCTGACCTCGCCGGCGGCGATGGCGGTGTGGCTGGACTTCTCGCCGATCACCTGGGCGGTCAGGCCCGGGGCGGCGTTGTGGACACAGGCCGAGAAGGCCGAGGGCGACAGCAGGTCGGAGCCGACGATGGCCTGGGAAAGCACCAGCGCCGTGGTCACATCACCATAGCGGGAGGCAAACACCAGTTCGCATCCGGGGGTGGCCACCCCCACCCCGCAGCGGACAGCCGCCAGCGAGAATTTGGGCATCCGACGGCGCAGGCCCACAGGCACGGCGTCTGGCCCTGCGGCGCGCCCCCGAACGGACTCGGCGCCGGCTCCGTCGATGACGACGCCGCCCCAGTCAAAAACCGCCAGATCGGCGATACCCATCAGCCCCACTCACCCTCGGCGCCGGACCGTAACGCGCCCGACTCACTGCCGTCGGCTGGACCCCTGCCCACCGTAGGTATTTATCCTAGACCCAGCCGTAGCCGGAGCAACCTATGAAAGGGGGCCAACGGCAAACAACCGCGACTGCTGGCTAGCGGGCAACGAAGTTGGCGTGGAAGCCGAAGGGAATTCGCCGGGGCACGGGAGCCAGCGCGATCGGGCCGGCGGCGACATCGAGGGCGTCGAACACCGCCAGCTCGCTGGTGTCGGTGCGCGGCCTGAACAGGATGGTCAGGATCCAGCCGTCGCCCTCCGGCGCGTCCGGGCTACGAGGCACGAAGACCGGCTCGCCGACACCGCCCAGACCCTCTTCGGTCCAGAAGGTGCGCTGGCCCGTGTGGGTGTCGAGATGAGCCAGGCCGTCGCCGCGGATGTCCCCCGGCCGGCGCTGCTGGCCGGAGAACCAGGCGTGGCGGTGGGGCTGCTGGGCGCGGCGCTCGTCGATGCGGGGAAACTCGCCAGCCAGGTCGTCGAGAGTCTCCTAGGTCGCCTTGGGCTCGTCGCCAGAGAGATCGACCCGGTAGCGCAGGGAGAACGCCCCGGTCTCGCGGCCCGGCGCACCATCCGCAAGCGGGAAGAAGGGCGCCTGGGGATAGCGCATGACGTCGACGACGAGGGTCTCGCCCTCCTCCCAGGCATTGGTGACATGGAACAGGTAGCCGATCGAGACGGGCGCCCAGCGCAGCGAGGCAACACCCTTTTCGCGGTCGATGATGGCCAGCTGCGCGGGCGACTCAGGCTCCCAGGCGAAGGCCGGCTTGCCGCCCATGGCCCGCTCCAGGCTGCCGGTCAGCGGCAGCAGGGGGATGATCAGGTAGCGGTCAGTCAGGGCGAAGTCGTGGATCATCGAGCAGTAGGGGGCCTCGAAGGTCTCGCGCCTGATCAGCACGCCGTCAGGGCCGGCGACGCCCCAGCTGACCTTGCTGGAGAGCGGGGTCGGATCATCGGCATAGGCGATGAAGACCATCTCGCCGGTGCGCGGATCGACCTTGGGATGGGCGGTAACCTTGCCGCCGAAGTCGCGGTAGCCGACCGGCTCCAGGCTGCCGGCCTCGACCTCGAACGGGGCGTGTGCCTCCTCCAGCGCCAGCAGGCGACCGGCGTGCAGCATGATGTTGGTGTTGGCCACGCCGCTGTCGGTCCCCATGACGCTGGGATCGGTCGTCATCGGGTTGCCCATCGCCCCGTAGAGACGCTTGCCCGCCGCGTGCTCGGTCTGCCAGCGCGGGGTGCGGACGTAGCGGTTGCGATAGCGAACGCGGCCGCCCTCGATCTCGAAGGCGTGGACCATGCCGTCGCCGCCGAACCAGTGGTAGGCGCGCTGGTCCGGCTCGAACTGCGGGTTGGGGCCGATGCGGTAGAGGGATCCGGCGATGGCGTCGGGGATGGTCCCGATCACCGGCAGATCGAAATCGTCCTCGCTGCGCACCGGCGCGAAGTTGCCACGCAGGAAGGGGTTGCCCCGAGTTTCGCCGTCCATGGTCCGCTCTCCCGTTTTTGCTTTTCTAGAGTTTGGCGATCAGTCCCGTATCGGGGGGCCGCCTTGCCGCTGACCGTCTCAGCCCAGACCCGGCTCGTTCTTGGCGATCAGATAGTCCCAGCGGTCCATGCCATCCTCGTTATTTACGACGTAAACTTATAATGTAAGCTATAGGCTCTGACAACAGCTTCTCATTGTTTCGTGCCCATGCCTCGCGCTTTATCCCCCGCCCAGGTCGAAGAGTTCCGCGAGCGACTTTGCGCCGCCGCAGAGCGTCTGTTCGCCGAGCATGGGCCCGAGGCGGTGACCATGCGCCAGCTGGCGCTTGAGCTGGGCGTCAGCCCGATGACGCCCTACCGCTACTTCAAGGACAAGGACGACATCCTGGCCGCCGTTCGGGCCAGCGGCTTTTCCCGCTTTGCCGACGCCATGGAAGCCGCCTTCCGGTCGGAGACCGACCCGGTCGCCGTGTCCGAGGCGGTCGGCCGGGCCTATGTCCGTTTCGCCCTTGAACAGTCCGACGCCTACCGCCTGATGTTCGACCTTTCGCAGCCCAATGAGGCCGACTATCCCGAACTGGTCGCCGCCAGCGGCCGGGCCCGCGAGATGATGGTCGCCCAGGCCCGGGGGCTGATCGACAGCGGCCAGGCCAAGGGCGATCCGGAGGTCATCGCCCATATCCTGTGGGCCAATCTGCACGGCGGCCTGGTGCTGCAGCTGGCCGGCAAGCTGTCGCCCCGGGTTGATCCCTCGGCTCTGCGTCGGGCCTCGTTCCAGACCCTGCTCAAGGGCCTCGCCCGAGACGATTGAGCCGTTGCCGGGCCAGGGGCGGGCCGATAGGGTGGCGTCAGTTTCGTCAGGGGGTTTTTCATGTCCAGCGCCAGCACCATCGCCGAGGAACTCGCCGCCGCAGCGGCCGGCGCCGATACCGATGCGCTGGGCCTGTTGCTCGACGACGTCACCCTGCTGGCCCTGGAAGACCCGGACGCCGACAACGTGATCGTCGGCGGCGGCGCTGACGACACCTTCAACGGCGACGACGGCAACGACACGATCGACGGCATGCGGGGCAACGACACCCTGAATGGCGGCGAAGGCAGCGACCGGCTGTTCGGCTGGGGCGACGAGGACACGCTCAACGGCGGCGAGGGCATCGACTTCCTCGACGGCGGCCGGGGCAAGGACACCCTGAACGGCGACAACGGCGCCGACGAACTTCATGGCCAGCGCGGCACGGACACGCTGAAGGGCGGGGCCGGCGAGGACAAGCTCTACGGCGGTCAGGGGCGCGACAGCCTCGATGGCGGCGCGGGCGTCGACTATCTGGCCGGTGGCGTCGGCGACGACACCTACATCGTCGACGTGGTCGGCGACGTGTTGCACGAGGCCCGCCTGGCGGGTCGCGACACCGTGGAATCGGCCGTGACCTGGACCCTCGGCGCCTTTTTCGAGGAGCTGGAGCTGACCGGCACGACGGCGATCGACGGGACCGGCAACGCCTTCGCCAACAAGGTCACCGGCAACAGCGGGGCCAACACGCTGCTGGGCCTGGACGGCAACGACACGCTGTCGGGCGGCGGCGGGATCGATACCCTGGCCGGCGGCCGCGGCAATGACCGGATGGCCGGCGGGGCCGGAGCGGACACCTTCATCCTCACCGCCGACAGCATCGGCCTGAAGGAGAAGGACCGCATCAGCGACTTCTCGAACGGCGACGGCGACCTGATCAACCTGACCGCCATTGACGCCAACACCGGCGCCGACGGCGACCAGGCCTTCACGGCGGTGGCGAAGTTCACCGGGACCGCCGGCGAGATGGCCCTCAGCTACAAGGGCGGGACCACCACGCTGAAGCTCGACGTCGATGGCGACGGCAAGGCCGACTACACGCTGAAGATCAACGGCGACGTGACCCTGCATACGGCGACCTGGCTGCTTTAGACGCGGATCATCTGACGGCTTTGGGCGTTGGGGTGGGAACAGTCACGGAGTTCCGCCCATGCCCCCCGCCACCGGCCCCGCCCACGTCCCCGCCCAGCCCAATGGCGCCGCCAACGACCGCGGCGGCGCCCTGGGTTTCCTCGACCGCTTCTTCGGCCCTGACACCCGTGGCGCCGTGACCGAGAAGGCGCTCGACGTCCGCGACCAGGCCATCGACACCGCCCAGGACGCCCGCGCCAACCTGTCGGTCGACGGGACCAGCCTGGCCGCCACCGCCCGCGCCCATCCGGTGCTCGCCGTCCTGACCGTGGTCGGCGGCATCGCTGTTATCGGCCTGCTGGCCAACCCCGCCACCCGCCGCGCCGCCATCGCCGGTGGCACGGCCCTGTGGAGCAAGTACGGGCGCAAGGCTCAGGCGCTTCTGCCCAGGCGCTGATCTGGCCAACCCGATCCCTCTATGCGAAACCCCGGAGGTGTAAGCTTCCGGGGTTTTCCATGTTCAAGCGCCTGCTGCCTCTCCTCGCCGCCGCCCTCATCGCCGGCAGCGCCCAGGCGGCGCCAGACAGCCTCGACGCCATCGCCGTCGACTTCGTCAAACTGACCCTGGAGGCCGGCGTCCGCGAGGACGGCTATGTCGACGCCTACTACGGCCCGCCGGAATGGCAGGAGGCCGCCAAGGCCAAGACCCGCGATCAGGCGACCCTGCGCCGGGACGCCCGCGCCCTCGCCACCCGCCTCGCCGCCCTGCCGGCAGCCACCGATCCGCTGGTCCAGCGCCGCCGCGTCTTCATGGCCGGCCAGCTGAAGGCCGCCGATACCCGGCTCTCCATGGCGCTGGGCGACAAATTCAAGTTCGCCGACGAGGCCGAGGGCCTGTTCGGTATCCGCCCGCAACTGAAGCCCCTGAGCGCCTACGATCCCGTGCTGGCTCGCATCGAGACCCTAGTTCCCGGCGAGGGTCCGCTGGCCCAGCGTGTCGACGCCTTCCAGAACCGCTTCATCATCCCGGCTGAAAAGCTGGACGCTGTCATGCGGGCCGGCATCGCCGAGTGCCGCAAGCGCACGGCCGCCCACATGGCCCTGCCCGCCGACGAGCAGTTCACCCTTGAGTTCGTGAAGGGCAAGAGCTGGTCCGGCTACAACTGGTACAAGGGCAATGCCACCAGCCTGATCCAGATCAACACAGACCTGCCGATCCGCATCAGCCGCGCCATCGATCTCGGCTGCCACGAGGGCTATCCGGGTCACCACGCCCTGAACATGCTGCTGGAACAGAAGCTGGCGAAGGGCCGGGGCTGGATCGAGTTCACCGTCTATCCGCTCTACAGCCCGCAGTCGCTGATCGCCGAGGGCACCGCCAACTACGGTATCGACCTGGCCTTCCCGCTGCAGGACAAGATCACCTTCGAGCGCGACCTGCTGTTCCCTCTGGCCGGCCTCGACCCGGCCACGGCGGCGAACCAGGTGGCGCTGGGCGAGGCAACGAAGGATCTGGCCGGCGCCCGCCTGACCATCGCCCAGATGTACCTGGACGGCGAGATCGACCGGGAGACGGCCGTCACCCTGGCGCAGAAGTATCAGCTCATCAGCCGCGCCCGGGCCGAGCAGTCGATCAGCTTCACCGAGACCTACCGCAGCTATGTCATCAACTATGGACTGGGCCAGGAGATGAGCCAGGCCTACGTCGAGGCCGCCGCGCCGGATCAGGCCGGCCGATGGAAGGCGTTTGAGGCCTTGATCTCGGAACCGACCACCCCGGCGGATCTGCTCAAGCGTCAGGGCCACTGAGGGAGAGGGCCGTCGGCGCCGAGCCCAGGATACACTCAATTCAGGCGCTTGGCGGATGGGCGAATGCCTGTAGGGTCCCTCACCAAACTGGGGCGATTGGCCGCAGTCCTCCGTTGGAGCCGCCATGCCTTTCGCTGCCGTTGTTGAAGTCTCCGCGCTTGATGGAACCACGGGCTTTCAGATCAGCGGGGAGGCCGTCAATGACTACGTCGGCAAGACCGTCGCTGCGGTCGGCGACATCAATGGCGACGGCATCCAGGACTTCGTCGTCAGCGCCGGCGGTATCGACCCTAACGGCACCACCTCGGGCGGCGCCTATGTCGTGTTCGGTCGGCTGTCGGGCTTTCCGGCCGAGCTGAACCTCTCGACCCTGAACGGAACCAACGGCTTCCAGATCAACGGCGAAGCCGCGACCTTCACCGGGGGCGGCGTCACCGCAGGCTCGGTGTCTGCGGCCGGCGACGTCAACGGTGACGGTATCGACGACCTGATCATCGGCGGAGCGGGCGCTTCACCCAACGGCCAGAACTCCGGCGCGGCCTGGGTGCTGTTCGGCAAGAACACGGCCGTCAATGGCGCCTTCTCCGCGAACGTGGAACTGAGCGCGCTCAACGGAACGACGGGCTTCCAGCTGAACGGCGTCGCCCTGGGCAACCAGGCCGGGGGCCCGGTCGGCACGGTCGGAGACATCAACGGCGATGGTTTCGACGACCTCTTCGTGAGCGCCGATCGCGTCAACGCCAACGGGGCGCTGTCCGGCTCGACCTATATCGTGTTCGGCGACAATGCCGGCTTCTCCGCCAATTTCGAGCTGAGCAGCCTGGACGGGACAAACGGCTTCCGCCTCGATGGCGAGAACGCCACCAGCTACACCGGATTCGCGGTCAGCTCGGCCGGCGATCTGAACAACGACGGCTTCGATGACATGATCGTCGGCGCCTTCGGGACAGCGAACCGCACGGGCGCCGCCTATGTGGTGTTCGGCAAGGACACGGCTGTCAGCGGAAACTTCGCCGCCACCGTCAGCGTCGCGACCCTGAACGGCGCCAACGGCTTCCAGATCAACGGCGTCGCCACCGGCGACCATGCGGGGATCACGTTCTCCGCTGCCGGCGACATCAATGGCGATGGCTTCGACGATGTGGTCGTCGGGGCCTACAGCGTCGACAACGGCGGGTCCTACGCCGGGGCCAGCTATGTGATCTTCGGCAAGACGACCTCGGTCAGCGGCAACTTCGCCGCCAACTTCGACCTGTCCTCCCTGGACGGCACGAACGGCTTCCGCATCGACGGCCAGGCCGGCGACTACGCCGGCCGATCCTTGGCCGGGGCCGGCGACGTCAACGGCGACGGCATTGACGACCTGCTGATCGGCGCCTACCGCGCCGAGCCGAACGGCGCCTACTCCGGCGCCGCCTACGTCCTGTTCGGCCGCAACACCGGCTTTGCCGCCTCCGTCAGCCTGGGCAGCCTGACCACTGCGACCGGCGTGCGGATCAATGGCGAGGCGGCCGGCGACAACTTCGGGGGCGATGTCTCCGCCGCCGACATCAACGGCGATGGCCTGATCGACCTGATCATCAGCGCCGCCTATGCCGGCCCGGGCGGCAACGGCAACGCCGGCGCGGCCTACGTCATCTTTGGCCAGCAGGGGGCCAGCGCCTTCGTCGGCACGCCTGGCGAGGATGACCTCAGCGGCACGGCGGGGGCCGACACCGCCGACGGCGGCGCGGGCAAGGACATCCTGCGCGGTCTGGGCGGCGATGACGTCCTGAACGGCGGCGACGCCAACGACCAGATCTTCGGCGGCGCCAACAACGACATCCTCGGCGGCGACGCCGGCAGCGACATCCTCTACGGCGACGACGGCACTGACACGCTGAACGGCGGCGACGGGGCCGACAAGCTGTTCGGCGGCACGGGGGCGGACCAGCTGAACGGCGGCACGGGCAACGACCGGATGGCCGGCGAGGCCGACGTCGATACCCTGAACGGCGGGGCCGGCAACGACTACCTCGACGGCGGCCTGGGCGCCGACATCATGTCGGGCGGCACGGACAACGACGTCTATGTCGTCGACAACGCCGGCGATCAGACCATCGAGACCGCCGGCCAGGGCTACGACATCGTCCGCACCGCCCTCGACGGCTGGGTGCTGGGCGCCAACCTGGAAGGGCTGGAGCTGCAGGGCTCGGCCGACATCGACGGGAGCGGCAACGCCGACGCCAACAACCTGCAGGGCAACAGCGGGGCCAACACCCTGTCGGGCCTGGCCGGGGTGGACACCATCAACGGCAACGACGGCGACGACACCATCATCGGCGGGGCGGGCAACGACCTGCTGCGTGGCGGCATTGGCGCGGACACGTTTGTTGTCGCCCATGCCTTCGGCCCGGTGCTGGAGACCGACCAGATCTACGACTTCAGCGCCGCCGAGAACGATCGTCTCGACTTCTCCGCCGCCTTTGCGGGTACGCTGGATGTGGTCGCCGCCTTCAGCAAGACGGCGGGCGAGATGACCGTGACCTTCGCCGCCGGGGCCACCACTGTCCGCCTCGACACCAACGGCGACGGCAAGGCCGACTACCAGGTCAAGATCAACGGCGACGTCACCAACGATACCGGAAACTGGCTGCTCTAGTGTCTTCGTGGTCGCGCGTTTGATCCGCCAACCGGTTCCCCCTTATCGGAACGCGCTTCAGAGGGTCAGCTTGCCGAAATAGCCGGTCAGTTCGAGGTAACCTCGCGCCTCCTCCGAACTGCCCGCGCCTTCCCAATAGACCGGTCCGCCGCCGGCCCGGCTGTCCAGTTCCTGGTCATCGAACAGGGGCTTCAGCACGATGGTCCTGCGGCCGCCGGGCAGCGGGACGGTGATCGCCTGTTCCACGGGGTACAGCGCCTGGGTGCGGGGTGAGCGCCAGCGGCGGCGGGCCTCGAAGGTCAGCTCGCCGGGACGGAAGACGGTGAGGCGGCCATCCGGCGAGCGATAGGAGCCGCCGGTCCACAGGGGCTTGCCGGCCGCGTCGCGCACCTGGAAGGCGGTCAGGGCGCCGCCGTCCTTGAGGTTTAGCCCGGCCCAGTCCCAGCCGACCGCCGCCGGGTTCAGCAGGGTCGATGACCATTCGCGATCAAGCCAGGCCTCGCCGGTGACCTGCACCCGCTTGCCGTCCCGCAGGATCGAGCCCGTCACCGCAAGGTGCGGCAGGCTGTAGTAGTGGCTGGCTTCGGCCGGGCCGGGACCCTTCCGACTGAAGCCGCCGACGCCCTGCAGGATCGGCGGCTGGCTGGGGGCGAAGGTCAGGTCCAGGTCGAAGTCCGACCCGCCGGCTTTGGTGCGCCAGCGGTTGTCGGGACCGCGACGCAGCGACCAGTCGTCGATGACCAGATTGGCGTCGGTCTCGGACGCCTCGGCCAGACCGAAGCCGGCGCGGGCGACGCGCTGGCTGTGCAGCAGCTTGCCCTTCTTCGGCTCCGACAGGGCGGCGTGGGCGAACAGCACCTGTCTGGCGGCGAAGGCGCTGGGGTTGGCCTGGTCGACGTCGGGGCGGGTGCGGAAGAAGGTGACCTGGAAGCCGAGTGGGCCGGTGTCGGTCTCCAGCCAGCCGGTGACGTACCACCACTCGGTGCGGAACTGGGGATGGCTGCCGTGGTCGCGCGGGAAGGCGATGGTCTCGGCCGGGGTGACGGGGGCATAGACCGGGGCGACGCGGCCGGTGTCGGCGGCGATCAGCAGGAGGGCGGCCAAGGCGGCGATCAGGGGGCGCATCACCAGTCCTCCCGCACGGCGCGGACGGCGTCCATCGACAGGGCCCGGCGGCCGGCCAGCAGGGCGGCCCCGGCCGAGGCGGCGATCAGGGTGACGGTCACGATGGCGAACAGGCCCCAGGGCAGGCGCGTCTCCATGGTCCAGTGGAAGGACTGCGGGTTGACCACATGGATCAGCACCTGGCTCATGCTCAGGCCGAGGGTCAGGCCGGCGGCGACCCCGACCGTGCCCAGCAGGGCGCCCTCGATGGCCAGCATGGCGGTGATCTGGCGTTTGCGGACGCCCAGGTGGCGCAGCATGCCGAACTCCTTGGTGCGGGCCAGGGTCTGGGCCGAGACGGTGGCGGCGACGCCGGCCAGGCCGACCAGGATGGCGACGAACTCCAGCACATAGGTGATGGCGAAGCTGCGGTCGAAGAGGCCGAGGGCGATGGCGCGGATCTGGCCGGGCCGCAGCATCTCGGTGCGGGCCGCGACGTCGGGGGGCAGGGCGGCGCGGACGGCGGCGGAGACCTCTTCCACCTTGGCGCCGGGCTTGAGCTTGATGGAGGCCTCGCCGCGCAAGGGATCGCCGGTCAGACGGCTGTAGTCCTCGCTGGTCAGGACCACGGCGCCGTTCTGGCGGGCGTAGTCGCGCCAGAGGCCGGCGACGAAGACCTTCGGCCGGCCCTTGAGGGGCAGCTCCAGGGTCTGGCCGACCTTCAGATGGTTGAGCCAGGCGGCCGGTTCGCTGACCCAGATGGGGGTCAGGCCGGCCGGGACGGCGCGGGACTGGCCGATCAGGGGAATGCGGGCGCCGGGGTCGTCGCGGGTGACCGGCTGGGCGACCAGGGCGACGGGCGGGGCGTCGGTGGACAGGCGCAGGGGCGTGGCGCGGGTGAAGTGGACGGCGGCGACGCCGGGGGCGGCGGCGATCCTGGCCTGGCCGGCAGGATCGAGGCCGCCGACCTCGGACGGGCCGGTGAAGCGGATGTAGAGATCGTCCGGCAGGACCTGGCCCAGCCAGTCATCGACCGAGCCCCGGAAGCTGGAGACCATGACGGCCATGGCGATCATCAGCGAGGTCGAGGCGACGATGCCGCAGAGGGCGACGGCGGCCTGCGACGGGGCGCCCCAGAGGCGGCGGACGGCCAGCTCGGTGACCGGGCTCTTGAGGGCACGGGCTTCCAGCGGCGAGAGCAGGGCCCTGGCCAGCCAGGGCATGGCGGCGACGCCGCCGGCCAGCAGCAGGGCCATGGAGACATAGCCCAGCAGCGGCAGGCCGTAGACGGCCGGGGCGAAGGCGCAGGCGGCGCCGAGGGCCAGCAGGATGAGGGCGAGGCGGAAGCCCGGCTTGGCCGAGGGGTCGATGGCGTCGCCGACGTTCTTGAGCGCCACGGCCGGCTGGGCGTTGGCGGCCTCGCGGGCCGGTATCAGGCTGCCGACCAGGGCGCAGGCGAGGCCGAGGACGAAGAAGACGCCCGCTGCAACGGGAGCGAAGATCAGGGTCGGGCGGGCGCCCTGGAAGAAGCCGCTGCCCAGGTCGCCGCCGAGCAGGCGCAGCGCCGTGCCGGCCAGCAGGAGGCCGAGGCCCAGTCCCAGGGCGGAGCCGACAGCCCCGACGATGCCGCCTTCGGCCAGGACCTGGATCAGCAGGGCCCGGCGATTGACGCCCAGCACCCGCAGCAGGGCGAACTGGGAGCGGCGGCGGGCGACCGACAGGGACTGGGCGGAGAAGACCAGGAAGGCGCCGGTCAGCAGGGCCATGAGGGCCAGCATGTTGAGGTTGACCCGGTAGGCGCGGGAGAGGCTGTCGCTGCGCCGCTCCTGGCTTTCCTGGGTGACCACCTCGGCCTCAGGCGGCAGGCTTTTCTCGAGCGCCGCGCGGGTGGCGGCGGGGTCGGCGCCCTGTTTCAGCTTGAGGTCGACGCGCTGGAGCTTGCCGATCTGGCCGAAACGCCACTGGGCGGCGGCGATATCCATGACCACGATGCGGCGGCCTTCGGCGACGCCGGGGAGCGGGCCGGCGATGGTCAGGAGGACGGTGCGGCCGCCGGCGGCGATGGTGATGACATCGCCGGGCTTGCGGCCCTCCATCAGGGCCGGGGAGACGAAGGCGCTGTTCTCGTCGAACACCGCCCCGGCCCCGCCGAAGCCGCCCTCCCCTGCCCCTGAGGGTCTGCCCAGCAGGTTGGGCGTCACGGCGGCGGCGCGGAAGATGTCGAGGCCGATCAGGGTCAGCCGCTGTTCCTCGCCGGGGACAACGCCGGTCAGCTGGATCACCGGGCTGGCGACCGCGACGCCGGGAACGCGGGCCAGCGTCGGATAGAGGCCCTCGTCGAACCCAACCGGAGCGACCGACTGGACCTGCAGGTCGGCGTCGCCGTTGACCGTGCTGATCGCCTTGGAAAACTCGGTCAGGGCCGAGGCGTTGATCAGGTGGACGGCGAAGCCCAGGGCCACGCCGACGGCGATGGCCATGGCGGCGGTGACGACCCGCACCGGCTGGCTGCGCCATTCGCCGAGGATCAGCCAGAGCATGGCCCGCAGGCTGGGCCGCTTGTCAGCCATGAGGCACGAGACCCTGACGGGTCAGGGTCAGCCAGCGGTCGGCGGCGGCGCCCACCTTTTCCGAGTGGGTGACGATCAGCAGGGCGACGCCGGCCTCGCGGGCCTGGCCGGCCAGCAGGTCCATGATCCGGCCGGAGGTTTCCGGATCGAGGTTGCCGGTCGGCTCGTCGGCCAGGATCAGGGCCGGGCGGTGGACCAGGGCCCGGGCGATGGCGACCCGCTGAAGTTCGCCGCCCGAAAGCTGGCGGGGATAGTCGCCGCCCCGGCCCTGCAGGCCGACGGCGTCGAGCAGGGCGGTGGCCTTGGCGATGGCCTGATCCGGCGGGGTGTGGGCCAGGACCAGCGGCAGGGCGACGTTGCGGGCCAGGGTCAGGTGCGGCAGCACATGGAAGGCCTGGAAGACAAAGCCGATGCGGTCGCGCCGCATCAGGGTGGCGCCGTCGTCGTCGAGGCCGGACAGCGGCTGGCCGCCGATGACGATCTCGCCCCGGTCGGCGCGGTCGAGACCGGCGATCAGGTTGAGCAGGGTGGACTTGCCGACGCCGCTTTCGCCCATGACGGCGACGAACTCACCGGGGGCGACGGCGAGCTCGAGACCTTCGAACAGCACGCGGCCGCCAGGCAGGGATTTGGTCAGGCCGTGCAGGGCCAGCATGGGGGTGGTCATCGGCGCGCAGTCTACCGGCTGGGCGGGCCAGGGGAAGGCGGGCTTGTCGAAGCGCAGGCCGATTTTAGCAGGGGAGACGGCGGTCGAGACCCCCGATCTGCATAATCGGTTGATATCGTTGTGCCTTTGCGTTGCCCGGCTGCGGCCGGATGTAGCCTGTAGCGTAGCCCGGACCGTAGCCCGATCGTCAGCAGCTGTAGGTTGATCCGAGCCCTCGCCGACCTACGGCCAGGATCAGAGCCGCACCGTGCCGAATTTGCCGGCGTTGTAGTCGGCGATGGCTTTTTGAATTTCGGGTACGGAGTTCATCACGAAGGGGCCATGGGCGACGACGGGCGCGCCGATGGGGTCGGCGTGGCCGAAGGCGAGGCGGGCGTCGGGCGTTGCTTCGATCTCCAGGTGGTCGCCGGCCAGGTCGAGGGTGACCAGGGTCCAGCGCGGGATGTCACGGCCCTCGATGCGGACGGCGCCGTCGACGACGTAGAGGAAGGCGTTGCGGCCGGCGAGGCCGTCGAAGTGGATGCGGCCGCCGCCCTGCAGGTTCAGGGTCGACATGAAGACGCCGGTCAGGCTGTCGATGGGGCCGACGGTGTCGCCGTACTGGCCGGAGATCAGGTGCAGATGGACGCGGCCGTCGTCGGCCTCATGGACCGGGATGTCCTGCGCCTGCAGGCCGATGTAGCGGGGCGCGGTCATCTTCAGGGCCGGGGGCAGGTTGACCCAGAGCTGGAGGATCTCGAGCGGGCCGCCGGTCTGCTTGAAGGCGGCCGGGGAGATCTCGGCGTGGACCAGGCCGGAGCCGGTGGTCATCCATTGCACCCCGCCGGGGCCGATGACGCTCTCATGGCCGCCGCTGTCGAGGTGGGCCATCTCGCCGGACAGGATGAAGCTGACGGTCTCGAAGCCGCGGTGGGGATGGGGGCCGAAGGGCAGGCCGCGGTTGTTCGGCGGGTAGGTCTGTGGGCCGTGGTGGTTGAGGAACAGGAAGGGGTCGACCTGGTCGAGGCCCGGGCCCGGCAGCGGGCGGCGGGTGACGAGATCGGCGATGTCGTCGCGGCGGGCGGCATGGAGGGCGAGGACGGTCTTGTGGGGCATGGTCCGTACTTCGGTTCAGAGCGCGAGTTAGGCAAGAGCGCCCTCTCAAACTCTCCCCCGCTCGCGGGGGGAGAGTTGAACTTTGCGTATCGCGCTCTGAAGCGGGTTGTTTTGAAGGACGCGGGGGGCCTACCCTTAACCCAAAGGGAGAACGCGCATGAAGTACCGCCAGCTTGGGTCGAGCGACCTGATGGTTTCGGAGATTTCGCTGGGGTCCTGGCTGACGGCCGGGGTCGGGGTGGAGAAGGATACCGCCATCGCCAACATCCGCCATGCGCTGGACCTGGGCATCACCTTCCATGACACCGCCAACGTCTATGGGCGCGGGGCAGCGGAGACGGTGACGGGCGAGGCGTTGGCCGGCGTGCCGCGCGACAGCTACGTCCTGGCGACCAAGCTTTGGGGCGACATGGGCGACGGCGACCAGGGGCTGTCGGCGGCGCAGGTCCACAAGCAGATCGACGCCTCGCTGAAGCGGCTGCGGACCGACTATGTCGATCTCTACCAGTGTCACCGCTATGACCCGGCGACACCGCTGGAAGAGACCATGCAGGCGCTGAGCGAGGTGGTCAGGGCCGGCAAGGCGCGGTGGATCGGGTTCTCGGAGTGGTCGCCGGACAATATCCGCGATGCCCTGGCCATTCCCGGCGTCGAGAAATTCGTCTCCAGCCAGCCGCAGTACAGCCTGCTGTGGCGGCGGCCCGAGAAGGAAGTCATCCCGCTGTGCGCCGCCAACGGCATCAGCCAGATCGTCTGGTCGCCGCTGGCCCAGGGGGTGCTGACCGGAAAATACGACCCCGACTCCCCGCCGCCGGCCGACAGCCGGGCCGCGAGCGACAGCATGAGCGGGGCGATCAGCCGCTGGATGGAGAAACCCGTCCTTATGGCGGCGCAGGCGATGAAGCCGCTGGCCGCCGAAGCCGGGCTGACTCTGGCCCAGTTCGCACTGGCCTGGGTGTTGCGCGAGCCGAACGTGGCGTCCTGCATCGTCGGGGCCAGCCGGCCTTCGCAGCTGGACGACAACGCCAGGGCCGTGGACGCGAAAGTCGATCCGGCCCTGTTCGCGGAGGCCGAGAAGATCGCCGCCGCGGCGCGTGAGGCGGCCCGCTGATGCTGGCCCGGACCCCGAAGCCCGTCTGCATCGAATGCCGCCGGGCCTATGGGGCTCCGGGCTGGGTATTTTATCACGGCGAGCGGCAGGAAGGGCCGGCCTACTGGTCGGACCGGGGGCTGCTCTGCTCGCCGGGCTGCGCGACGACGCATGCGCGCAAGCGGTTCGCCGAGGGGACGATGATCACGGGGTCGGTCGACTGTCCGGTAGACTGGTACGCGTATTGAATCTGTTCCTCCCCCACCGGGGGAGGAACTGATCAGTCGAACAGGCGCATCCAGCCGTCCAGCGCCGTCAGCCAGCGCCCCGGCTGGTCGTTCTGGATGGCGTGGGCGGCGGCGGGGGCGAGCCCAAGCCGGGCAGCCAGCGGCAATTCAGTGTGTCCCCGTTTCGTTTGAACCAGCCAGGGCCCGCGCCCGGTCGGTCAGCGCAGTCCAGGCGGCGGCGACGTCAGCCGTCCAGTCCTCGCCCAGACCCTCGCGCACCACCTCGGCCACCACGGGGAAGAAGTCCGCGAAGACGTCCGGCGGGACGCCGAGGCCTTCGTGGTTGATGCGTTCGATGGCGATCAGGCGCGCGCCCTGGTCGCCGCCTTCGGCGAGGTCGAGCAGGGCGGTGAAGGCCTGGGCCAGCATCTCGCCGCGGGCGGCGCCGCTGCGGTCGCCGACGAACAGGGCCTCCGCGTCCGGACGGCCGGCGAACAGGCGGGCGTAGACGTGATACGTCGGATCCCCCCGGCGTTCGGCGAGGCGTTCAAGCGATTGGCGGATGAGGTCGGCGGACATGCGCCTACTGTGGCGCGGGTCAGGCCAGATTGCGAGCCAGACCGGGTCCGGGGGATCAATCCGGCGCCACATCGCTTCCAGCACCGCATAGAGGCCGAAGCCGGCTCCAGAAGCCGGCCGCCATCAGCCGCCGCTCGGCAGCTTCGGCGCCTGGATGTCCGGGGCCTTGATGTTGACGTCGACCTCTTTCTTCTGGGTCAGGCCGCCCCCGAAGATGAGGAAGGCGCCGATGACCACCACGAGGACCAGCAGCCCCCCGACCACGAAGGCCAGGCCCGAATTGCCGCCGCCACTGTTTCCGTCCGCCATCTGATTTTCCTCCAGCGTTTTCCTGAACTCTCCAAGCGTTGCGCGGAGGCCTTGGTTCCCGGCTTTGGGGCCCGGACGGCGGCGATCCGTCCCGGGGTGACGTCCTGAAAGAAAAAGGGCCCGCCGGTTTCCCGGCGGGCCCTTCTCATTCGAAAGCGTGGGGGCGGAGCCCCCGCCTATCAGTTGCCCGGCAGCTTGCAGGCGCCGAAGGGCTTGGCCTGGGCGCAGGACAGCACCTCGACCGGCTTGGTCGAGCCACGGGCATAGCCGAGGACGTAGGAGCCGTTGCCGTCGGCGCAGTTGGCTTCGACGTAGACAGCGCCGTCGCTGGCCTTGTCCATCGCGCGGCTCTCGCGGACTTCGCAGGTGCTGGTGTCGCGCAGGGACTTGATGTCCCTGGAGAGCTGGGCGTAGCCGCTGTCCTTCTTGGTGAAGGAGCAACGGTAGCCTTGCGCCTCGGCGATGGCGCAGGGGTAGACCACGCCGCTGGCGGCGCCCTTGAACTCGATGACGGCGCCGTCGGGACGGTCGTTGCACTTCAGCTCGACGATTTCCTTGTCGGGGACGTTGAAGACGCCGTACTGGGCCACGTCACACTTGAAGCCGACCTTGCCGGCCAGGCTGGTGTAGAGGCCGTTCTGTTCGGTCTTGGCCGCGAGGGCGTCGGTCATGGTGCAACCGCCGCCGACGAAGCTGGCCTCGGCGCAGGGAACGGTCTTGCCGTTCTTGCCGTCGATCTGCTCCAGCATGAAGCCGTTGCCGGCCTGGCAGGCGACTTCGAACCAGTTGGCGCCGGCCGGGGTGGTGAGGACGTAGCGCTTGTCGGTGACGACGCAGGTCTTGCCCGAGGTGGCGGCGAGGCTGTCGACCACGGCCAGCTGGCTTTCGCGGGTGGTCAGGGTGCAGGCCAGGGTGCTGCCGGTATCGTAGACGAGGCAGGACTGGGCCTTGGCGTCGCCGGTCAGGTTGGCCGGGTAGCTGGTCTCGAGGACATAGCCGACGCCCGTGCCACAGGCGACTTCGATGAAGGTCTTGGTCGCGTTGTTGCCGATATAGCGGAAGCCGCTGGGGGTGCAGGTCTTGCCGGCCTTGGTCATGTAGGACGCGACCTGGCCGTTCAGATTGCCGTTGCCGGCCAGCCGGCACTTCAGCGGGCTGTCGACCATCTTGCCGCCGCCCGCATCGACCTTGTCTTCCAGGTTCACGCAGGGAAACAGGCCGGCCGCCGGCTTGGCGGGGTTCTGTTCGACGACGAAGCCGAAGCCCTGGTCGCAGGCGATTTCGAAGTAGTTGGTCTTGTTCTTGGCGTCGGTGAGGATGAAGCGGGCCTCGGTGACATTGCAGGTCAGGCCGGCGGCCTTGGCCAGGGCCGGCGCCTCGGCCATGCCGCGGTCGCGATCCTTCTGGGCGATGACGCCCGGAGCGGCGGCCGCTTCCTTTTCCTTCTTCTTGCCCTGGGCCACGGTCACGCCGGATGTGGCGAACATGGCGAGAATGACGGCGGCGGCGATGCCGTAACGATTGCGACTCATGTCTACCCGAGCTCCTGGGGGGATAGGCTGTTGTTTTGGGGGTTTTAAACCCCCCGTACCTTAGCGGGTCAAGGTGCCTAACCTAACAGGCGCAATTGCGGCGTCCCGCTGAACGCGGGATGATGGCGGCGTTCATCGGAGAGACATTGTGCACGACGGCGTGGAAGACATTTCGGCGGAGCTGCGCCGGCCTAAACTGGACTACCCCTTCGAGACCGTGCCGACTCCGGGGGCCGGGGATGCGGTGGAGATTGCGCCGGGGGTTCTCTGGCTGCGTCAGCCGCTGGGCGGGCCGCTGGGATTCATCAATGTCTGGGCCCTGGCCGACGGCGAGGGCTGGTGCATCGTCGATACCGGCATGCAGACGCGCGAGACGGCGCAGGCCTGGCGCGAGGCCTTCAAGGGCGCGCTGGGCGGCAAGCCGATCACCCGGGTGATCGTCACCAACCTGCACCCCGACCATATCGGCCTGGCCGGCTGGATGACCCGCAAGTTCCAGTGTCGGCTGTGGATGACCCGGCTGGAATACATCCAGTGCCGGATGCTGGTGGCCGACACGGGCCGCGAGGCGCCGGAGGACGGTTTGAGATTCTACAAGGCGGCCGGCTGGGACGAGGACGCCATCGACAACTACCGGGCCCGGTTCGGCGGCTTCGGCAAGGGTGTCTACCAGCTGCCCGACAGCTATCGGCGGATGACCGACGGCGAGACGATCCGCATCGGCGACAACGACTGGACGGTGGTGACCGGCAACGGCCATTCGCCGGACCATGCCTGTCTGTGGTGCCCGGAGCTCAACCTGTTCATCAGCGGCGACCAGGTGTTGCCGCGGATTTCGTCGAACGTGTCGGTGTTTCCGACCGAGCCGGACGGCGATCCGCTGACCGACTGGCTGGGATCGCTGGCCAAGCTGAAGGCCTCGATCCCGGCCGGGGTGCTGACCCTGCCGGCCCACAACGACCCCTTCTATGGCGTCCACGCGCGGCTCGACCACCTGGCGGCCGGGCATGAGCGGCAATTGGGCCGGCTGTAGAAGTCGATCAGCGAGGCGCCCAAGCGCAGCATCGACGTGTTCGGCAGCCTGTTCGCCCGGCCGATCGGACCGGAGCTGATGGGGATGGCGACCGGCGAGAGCCTGGCGCACCTGAACTGCCTGATCGGGCGTGGGCGGGCCGTGGCGGAGACGGATGCGGACGGGGTGACGTGGTATCGGGCGGCGTGAGGCCCGTGAAAAAGGCGGATGGGATCGGAGCCGGCCAGATGATTCATTCACGCGTGGCGCGGCGAGGTGCGCTCGGCCTGCTGCTGGGCTTCGGTTTGCTGGCGGGCCCGATCCAGGCCGGCCAACAAGCCGGACCGGCGGGCGAACCCGAGGCGACCGTGACGGCCTTCCACGATGCGCTGGACCGCGGTGACGGGGCGACGGTGGTGGCTCTGCTGGCCGAGGATGCGGTCATCTTTGAGGAGGGCTATGTCGAGCGCAGCAAGGCTGAGTATGTCGAGGGTCATCTTCCCGCCGACATGAAGTTCAGCGCCGCCGTGGCCTCCACCACGACCAGCCGCCAGACGACCAGGGCCCAGGGCATGGCCGTCGTGCTTACCGAGAGCACTATGCGAGGCGACTTTGCGGGCAAGGCCGTGGACCGGATATCGATCGAGACCATGGTGCTGCGCCGGGATCGTGCGGGCTGGCGGATCATTCATATCCATTGGTCGGGGCGCGCCGCGCCAAAGTCCCCAAGCTGAAGACAGAGAGCAATTTCATGCCGCTTCGTCGGTCGTTTCTCACCGGGCTCGTCGCCCTGGCCTCGACAGGTTGCGCCCAGGCCGCCCCGCCGCGCGAGCTAGTCGTCTACAAGACTGCGACCTGCCCCTGCTGTGAGGGCTGGGTGGATGCCATGGCCAAGGCAGGGTTCAAACCCCGTGTGGTGGTGGTCGAAGACCTGTCGCCGCTGTGGCAGGCGCGGGGCGTAGCCGATGAGCTGTCGTCCTGCCATGTGGCGACGATCGGCGACTATTTTACCATAGGCCATGTGCCATCCGCCGATGTCGAACGGCTCCTGAAGGAAGCTCCCAAGGCGATCGGGCTAAGCGTGCCCGGCATGCCGTTCGGAACCCCGGGAATGGAGCATCCCGACGGCTTGATCGAGCCCTTTGAAACGTTGCTGCTGCTGAAGGGTGGCGGCGCCCGGGTGTTCGCCCGGCACGGTTAGCGATCGGGCGTATACAACGACTAGCCACCGCTTACTTCGCACACGAACTTGATGTTTCGCATACGAAGCATATAACAGTGGCATGTCCCCGCCTCCCAACCGTCGGCTGATGTTCCTGCTCAGCGCCGCCAACCGGCGGGTGCAGCGCTGGATCGAGGCCGAGATGGCGGCCAAGGGCGGACTAACCTCCGCCCAGTCCGGTGTGCTGTTCTTTCTCGGCAAGCAGGACGGGGCGCTGATCGGCGAGGTGGCCGAGGCGCTCGATACGGCGCCCAGCGCCATGAGCGGGCTGATCGACCGCATGGAGCGGGCGGGCCTGGTCGAGCGGCGGGCCGATCCCGGCGACGGGCGGGCCCAGCGCATCCACATGACCGACAAGGGCCGGGCCGGGCGCGACTACGCCAAGGCCGGGCTCGACTACACCAACACCGAGATCACAGACGGCTTCACCCAGGCCGAGATCGACACCGTCGCCCGCTGGCTGACCAGCCTGCAGGCCCGTTTCCCGCAAGGAGCCCCCAAATGAGCGACCATATCCTCGTCGAGATCGAAGCCGGGGTGATGACCCTGACCTTCAACCGGCCCGACAAGAAGAACGCCCTGACCGACGGCATGTACAAGGTGCTGGCCGACAGCATGGCGCAGGCCGAGGCCGATCCGGCCATCCGGGCGGTGCTGTTCAAGTCGTCCAGCCCGGCCTTCAGCGCCGGCAACGACGTCAGCGACTTTGCGGCCCAGAATTCGTCGGGCGACACCAGCCGCGACGCCAGTGAGCGTCCGGCCGGGGAGCGCAACGTGACGCGGTTCCTGAAAGCCCTGGCGCGGGCCGAGAAGCCGCTGGTGGCGGCGGTGCAGGGTCTGGCGGTCGGGGTCGGGACGACGATGCTGCTGCATTGCGACCTGGTCTATGTCTCGCCGGAAGCCAAGCTGACGACGCCGTTCGTCGGGTTGGCGCTGGTGCCGGAGGCGGCGTCGAGCTGGCTGCTGCCAGCCAGGATCGGCCATGCGCGGGCCTATGCGATGTTCGCGCTCGGCGAGGCGATGATGGGCGAGGAGGCGGTGACGACGGGCATCGCCAACAAGTGCCTGCCGACCGATGAGGTCGTGGCGGCGGCGCTGGCCGCGGCCCAGGCCCTGGCCAAGCGGCCGATCGGAGCTCTTAAGGTGACCAAGCGGCTGATGCGCGACGCCGACAAGATCGCCGAGCTGATGGATATCGAGGGCCGCTACTTCGGCGAGCGCCTGCAGTCGGCCGAGGCGGCGGAGGCCTTCGCGGCCTTCTTCCAGAAGCGTCCGGCGGATTTCAGTAAAGTCGGTTAGAACAAGCCTTCCTCCCCCCGCTTGCGGGAGGAGGACAGGTTTCGAGCCTTCAAGCGAGAAACCAGGGGGCGGGCCAGTCGACGAGTATCGGTTCTGCCGACGACGTGCCTGCCAGACGCAAGCGTCGCGGCGGCTACCACTTGCCCCCCTCGGCATTGCTCGCTTTCAGCGCTCGCAATGGCCACTCCCCCCGCTAGCGGGGGGAGAACAGGTAGAACAAGAGAGGAAACACCATGAGCGATCGCATCACCTCGCCCTTCCAGCGCTTCTCGACCGCCCGCGAGGTGGTCGCGGGGCATGACCTGAGCGGGCAGACCGTCATCGTCACCGGGGCGGCCACCGGCATCGGCGTCGAGACCGTGCGGGCCCTGGCCGAGGCCGGCGCCGATGTCGTCATCGCCGCGCGCAAGCCGGACCTGGCGGCGGCGGCCATCGCCGACGTCGAGACGACGGCCAAGGGCAAGGTCAGTTTCGAGATGCTCGATCTGTCGGACTTCGCCTCGATCCGGGCTTTCGGGGCGCGGTGGGGCGCGCGGCCGCTGAACATCCTGATCAACAATGCCGCCGTCATGGCCTGCCCGCTGGATCACACCAAGGACGGGCTGGAGATGCAGATCGGCACCAACCATTTCGGCCACTTCCTGATGACCGCCCTGCTGACGCCGGCGCTGATCGCCGGGGCCAAGGCGTCGGGGAAGACCTCGCGGCTGGTGTCGCTGTCATCGATCGGCCATGTGCGCAGCGACATTCGCTGGGACGACCCCCACTTCAAGAACGGCGACTATGAGAAGTGGGCGGGCTACGGCCAGGCCAAGACCGCCAATGCCCTGTTCGCCGTCGGCTTCAACAGGCGGTTCAAGGACCAGGGCGTCACGGCCAACGCCGTCATGCCGGGCGGCATCCTCACCCCCCTGCAGCGCCACCTGCCGATCGAGGAGCAGCGGGCCATGGGCTGGCTGGACGAGAACGACAAGGCGGTGACCGGCTTCAAGACCACCGAGCAGGGCGCCAGCACCAGCGTCTGGGCGGCGGTGGGCGCCGAGCTTGAGGGCGTCGGCGGGCTATATCTGGAGGACTGCGCGCAGGCCGCGCCGTGGTCGAAGGAGAACCCGCGGGCCGGGGTGATGGCGCATGCGCTGGACCCGGAAAGCGCCGAGCGGCTGTGGGCGCTGAGCGTCGAGACGACCGGGGCGGGTTGAACCGTCAACGCGTCCTTCGACACGCCCGCTGGCGCGGGCTACTCAGGATGACGAATGATTGTGATCCTGCCCCCCTTCGTCATCCTGAGTAGCGATCCGCCAGGATCGCGTGTCGAAGGACCCACCCTGTTTCAACGGAGACCA
>Ga0164290_1001370_pt1 | contig 38139 bp, 29 predicted proteins | sample Micstemetagenome_FD_108782 | JGI IMG/M metagenome (GOLD analysis project Ga0164290, IMG submission 108782) | Contaminated culture microbial community from soil near Moab, Utah, USA - Microcoleus steenstrupii SON62 (Illumina Assembly) | ecosystem: Environmental > Terrestrial > Soil > Soil crust...
ACCGTGAGTGCGACCTGTCAGCAGAATAGCCGCCCGCTCTTGCCCTTCCTGGTCGAGGCAGTTACGGCTCATTGGGCTGCCCGACCTGCCCCCGCCCTTTTGCCCTCCCCTTGAACGGATACGTGCACGATGAAACAAGTGGCCATACGCCACTTATTCATGCCACCAGCCTCGTCAGTTTTTGTCACTTAATCCTGCACCAATAGCAGTGCCAATGCCAACTCCTAGCGCAACCCCTATTGCGATATTGTCGATCACTACGCCGATACCAGCGCCTACCCCTGCTCCTATAGCGATCCAAGTCCCGATCACATCTCGTTGCTTGTTTTTCTTCTTGTCAGGTGCGTCCGGATTCATTTGCTGTCTCCTTCAATAGAACTGTGTAAACGTGAAAGACCTTCACGCTCACTCATCGACTCTGCCGGCTGGTCTGGGCGGGCAGTATGAGCCCGCATCAGGTGCGCTCCTTGGACGAGCCTTTGACCGCTACAATCGTGCTGCTAAGGAGCAGGAGCAAAGCGACTGGTGCCCAGATAGCCCGTTCACCGGCGCTGGGTGTGATGAGGTTGACTACAAGACTTACGGCTGCAAATGAGACAACGACCCACACAAGCCAACGAGCTACCCGTGACCAGCCCTTGAGGATGAGTCCTGCCCGCGCCATCACGACAGCTGCTAGTCCGACCAGGAGCAGGGCCTGGATAAGTGCGGCGATGCGTAGTGCTGGTGGAAGCTGACCTGGAAACGCCCCACCCATCGCATATTCACCCCACGGCACACCACTCGCCAACGCGATCTGAAAGGCAACGGCAAAGGCGGAAACGGTTGCGTACAGGAGTGCTGCTACACGTCTACTATCCATATGATTCCTTCGTTATACGTGTCGTGTCGAGCGAACCTGCAGTTAGCAGACCAATGAACACGTAGCTTGGGTAGGATCGTCCGCGAAGAAGCGCCCACACTACGTGCGCTTGTCCTGGCTCAGGGTGATGACGACTTTTCCTGTGGTGTGTCCTGCCTTCAGATACCGGAGCGCCTCAGCGGCCTCGTGCAATGGGTAGCAGCGATCCACAACCGGCGCGATGCGACTCGTTTCCAACAAATCCTTCACGAAAGCCAACTTCTCCTGCGTCGGCTTCTTCACGAAGGTTCCAAAGCGCTGCCCTCCCTTTTTGGAGCGCCACGGGCCCAACAGCATCACCTGGAGAAACCGGTCGCCCGAGCCCCCAACCAGGATATAGGCACCCCTGGGCGTCAGGGCACGCTGGACATCGGCGAGCGAGCGGGAGGCTGCTGCATCCAGAATGATGTCGTACTGCTGGCCACGCCGCGTGAAGTCTTCCTGAGTGTAGTCGATGACGTGGTCGGCACCCAGTGAGCGCACCCTGTCCAGGTTCCTCGTACTGCACACGGCGGTCACCTCAGCCCCCAGTGCTTTGGCGATCTGCACGGCAAACGTACCAACATTGCCAGACGCCCCATTGACCAGCACCCGCTGGCCGGGCTGGAGCCGGGCCTCATCGCGCAGGCCCTGCAAGGCCGTGAGCGCCGCCGACGGCACCGCGGCCGCCTCCTCGAAGGTCAGCCCGGCTGGCTTCAGCGCGACGGCGTGCGCCGGCGCCGCGACATACTCGGCAAACGCGCCGTACCCGCTGGCCGAGAGGTCCCCGAAGACCGCGTCGCCCGGCCGAAACTGCGTGACGGCGCGACCGACTGCGGTGACCTGCCCTGCCACGTCGGCCCCCAGGATCTGGTGCTTTGGCTTGAGCAGCCCTGCCACGAGCCGGATCATGAGCGGAGTGCCGCTCAGGAGGTGCAAGTCGCCGGCGTTTGCGGCTGCCGCGTGGACGCGGATCAGCACATCCTGCTCGCCGAGGGTCGGGGTTCCCACTTCTTTCAACTTCAGCACATCCGGCGAACCATACGTGGTATAAAGCATCGCTTTCATGAGCGCTTCTTTCTCGCTTGGCGTGGCGGGTGTGTCGCCGCCACGCCCATAGATTTCCAGCCGCCGTTGCGCAAGCGTGACCCGCCTCAGGCGGCCGGCAAGGTGCGTTTGCTCCACTGCTCGCCGTTGACGCCCTTGATCAGGAGCCACAGCGGGAAGGCGATCTCCGCGAGGGCGATCAGCAGCGCGAACAGGGCCGGCGTTGCGCCGTAGCCGGGGACGAGCAGCAGCCCAATGCTATCGAAGAGATAGCCACACGCCGCGAGGAGAAACAGCACGCCGATCGCCCTGGGAAAGTACCCTGACCTGAAGATCAGGTATCCAAGCAGAAAGACATGGGGCGCTAAAAAGACGATGCCGATCGTGAACCCGTAACTATGCGCGTCGAGGAAGAATAGGGCGAGGGCCTGGAGCTGGTCTGCCTCAAAGACGGCCAGGTAGTCGGCGCCGCTGAGCAGGAGCAGCACAAAAAAGTAGTTGAGCAGATTGACCGCGTGAACCACCGTCATCGCCAGCCTGAAGACCGCCGCAAGCAGCGAGAGGGTCTTGTTCACCGGCTTGAAGAGCAGATACAGTACAATCGACAGGGCGACCTCGCTCAGCAAGACGACCACCTCGCTGCCGATGCCGACGCGGAAGAGTGTCCCGGACGCCTGGATGTTGGCCGCCGTCGCCGCGGCATCGCCGGGTACGAGCAGCTGCGCGGGGACATAGAAGTGCGCGACAATGGCGGCCACGGTGATCACGAGATACAGCAGCCCCGCGAAGCGGGCCATGGGCTGCGGTGAGCGGGCGCCAGCCTGGTTCTTCAGCGGCATCGTCCCCAGGACGGCGGTGGTAGACTCCATTGGTTTGCTCCTTTCAAGAGCGATATGGTGAGCTTCTGTTGCGTACCCGATTAGCGCTGGGCATCCGGAGCGTCTGCCTGGTCGGGCTGCACCCGTGTGACCGAGAGCAGGGGCATGCCCAGGTCGCGCACGGTGCGTAGCAGCCCGTGGAGCGCGGCCTGGTCGGCCACCGGGCCGCAGAGGAGCGTCACGCTGCCCTGCTCCAACGTGATGCTGAGTCCGTCAAACCAGTCCGCCCACTGCGGGCCGAGCTGGCCCTCGAGGCGGATCGCATAGATGGCGGGCTGGGCCGGATCGGTTGCGGTGCTGTCCGTGTGTGCCATCCTCCTGTCCCTCGCCTGGCTGGTCAGTGCAGCCTGACCGCGTGCTCTCTATAGACACAGCATAGCGCCGGGACGGTGTTGGCCCGTAGACACCTTGGTGTTGATCGGGGGTGTTGATTCAGCGAGAGAAGGGGCGCGGACAGGGGTGGCTACAGCAGGCCGAGCTCGCGGGCGCGGGCCACGGCCTCGGTGCGGCGCTGCACCTGCAGCTTGTCGTAGATCCGGCGGTTGTGCCCTTTGACCGTGTCCAGGGCGAGGACGAGGCGCACGCCGATCTCGCGGTTTGAGAGCCCCTGGCTCACCAGCCGCAGGACTTCGAGCTCGCGCTGGCTCAGCGGCTCCGCCAGCGGCTGGGGGTGGAGGAGTGCGGGCGGTGCCTCCGGCTGCGCTCCACACGCGACCAGCAGCCTGTGCACGTATTCGTGCATCGGCCCGCCCACGCCCTGCATCTCTGCCAGGAGCTGCACCATCGGCGCCCCTTCGTCGACAAAGCTGCGGATGCGGCCGCCCGGCTCCGCCAGCACCAGCGCCTCAGCCAGCACCTGCACCGCCTTGTCCCGCTCGCCGTGCGCCTGGAGCGCGACCGCCTGAAGCACCAGTACGGTGAGCCGTTCCTGCGGTGAGCCCGTCGCCTCCAGGTCGCGGCGCACGGGCTCCAGGCCCGCCAGCGCGGCCGCCGGATCACCCTGAGCCAGGTGCACCCGCGCCTGGCTCAGCGGCAACGCGTGGGCCTCAGCCAGCTGAGCGGCCGCTTCCAGGCGGCCCTGGCGCAGCAGCGTGAGCACCTGCACGCTCACAACCTCGGGCATGCGATGCGCGAAGCGATGCTTGCGCACGAACTGCTCGGCCTCCGCCGCCAGCGCGACCGCACCGGCCAGATCATCCTGGGCGAGTCTCAGGCGGGCGAGCAACAGCCCGCAGGAGGCGAACGTGTCGACGCTTTCCATCTGGCGTGTCAGCTGGAGGCATTGGCGCCCATACTCTTGGGCCGTGTCCAGGTCGTTCCACGCGTAGGCGATGCGGGCCAGGCCAAGATACGCCTCGCAGGCGATTGTTTGCGGCGGATCACCAGCCAGCTGCAAGACGCGCCGGTAGCTCTCGGCCGCCGGCGCGAGCTGGTTCTCGGCTTCCTGTACCTGGCCCAGGCCGCCCGTCGCCAGGATGGTGGCGAAACTATTGCCTGACGACTCGCTGATCGCGATGGCTTCGCGATAGGCCAGGGCGGCCCCGGCAAGGTCGCCCTGGAGCTGATAGGCGTACCCGAGCGTCCAGGTAGCAATCGTGCGGATCGGCAGGTTGTCACGGTGCAGATACTTCAACGCGCGACGTGCCTGGGCGATGATCGTCGCCACATCGTGCTGCGGGATCGCTAGCATGGCCCGTAGGGCGGCGATGTGTCCGAGGAGATTTTGGTTCTTAGCGTCGGGCTCGGCGGCGCACAGGGTCGCTTCCACGGCCTGAAGGTTCTGGTTGACGGTCTGCTTGCCGGCGAACGTCGACGCGGTGACATACGCCACCCACAGGGCGGGTCGGGCCTCCAGAACCGACGCCGGCAGCGACGCCAGCCAGGTCAGCACAGGCGCCCCCGCGCCGCGGAAGTACAGCGGCATCCCCGCCCCTTCGATCAGGCGCTCGGCGCGCGCGAGGTCGTTGGCAGCGGCGGCGTGTTGAAACGCCTCAAGTTCCAGGCCATGCTCCTCAAACCAGTCGCTGGCGCGGGCGTGGAGCTCAGCAACATCCCGCCCAGGCGCTGCTCCAAATGAGCTGACGTCCTGCTGCAGGCGCTGCCGCAGCAGATCGGCAAAGAGGTGGTGGTAGCGATACCAGCGCCGCTCGTTGTCCAGCGGGATGATGAACAGGTTGGCATTCTCGATCGCGTTCAGGGTTGCTTGCCCCGAACCAGCGGGTGCAGGCAGAACGGCGTCACAGAGCGGGCCGCACAGGCGGTCCAGGATCGACGTGCGCAGCAAGAAGTTCTGGACGTGCTCGGGCTGCTGGCGCAGAACCTCTTCGACCAGGTAGTCCAGCACGAACTGGTGGCTGCCGGTGAACGAGCTGATGAAGCTGGCGGTGTCCTGCGTGCCCTGCATGGACAACGCGGCGAGCTGCAGGCCGGCGATCCAGCCTTCGGTACGGCGCTCCAAAGCGGCGATGGCTTCCGGCGTGAGGTTGAGGCCCATCACCTCGTTGAGGAAGCCGGCGACCTCGGCGGGGGTGAAGCGCAAGTCGACCGCGCGTAGCTCGGTCAGCTGGCCCTGGGCGCGCAGGCGGGCGAGCGGGAGCTGCGGGTTCTCGCGGGTGGCGATGACGAGGTGCAGCTGGGGCGGCAGGTGCTCGACCAGAAAGACGATGGCCTGGTCAACCGGCCGGGAGTCGAGGCGGTGGTAGTCGTCGAGGACGAGGATGCATGGCTCTGGGAGCGTGGCGATGGCGTTGAGCAGAGTGGTCAGGATCGCAGTGGTTGGCGGCGGCTGCGGGGAAAGGAGCCCCGTCTCCAGCCCTACGCCGATCGTTGGCGCAATGGTCTGGATGGCGGCGACGAGGTAGGCCAGAAAGCGCGCGGGGTCGCTCTCGCCGTCGTCAAGCGAAAGCCAGGCGACCGGCCGCGCGCCGCCGGCGAGCCACTGGCTGAGCAGCGTGGTCTTCCCAAAGCCGGCAGGGGCGGAGACCAGGGTTAGGGTCCGCTGCAGCCCCTGGTCCAGCCGCTTGGTCAGACGCGGACGGGGGACACTGTTCGGCCGCGGCGAGGGAAGATAGAGCTTTGTGGCTAACAGCGGTGAGGACATGGGTCAATCATACACCACCGGGCCAGCAATGACGAGGGAGTGAGCTCTGGTGTGATGCGGACCCTGCTCAGGCCAGCGCGGGTTGCTCGGGGCTCACCTGTGAGCGGTACCACTGCACCGTCGCACGGATCGCCTCGCGCAGCGGGGTAGCGTGGTTGCCAAACAGCTCGGTGTACGCGCTGTGGTCCACGATGTAGGGCTCGTAGCCGATGTACATGTTTTCCTCCAGCCCGCGCAGCTGCGGCGTGGACAGGCTTAGGAGGGGCAGCAGCGCCCGCGTCAGCAGGCGCGGCAAGGCGGCGAGTTTGGGCTGCACGCCAGCCTCCTCACCAACGAGCTGCGCGAACTGCCGCAGGCTCACGGCCGGCGCGTTCGGCGCGTGCCAGGCCCGCCCGAGGGCCCGATCGTCAGCGCCAACTGCCACCAGGGCCCGGCCCACATCGCCGATGTAGCTCACGCTGTGGGGAACATCGAGGTTGGCGAAGAGCTGCGCGGTCTGCCCCGCCAGCAGCGGCTCCAACAGCCGCGCGCCCACCAGCGACTCGGTGACGTGGGGGCCGAACAGATCCGAGGCCCGCACGCTCGCCACGCGCACCTTGCCGCTCCGGTGGGCCGCGAACAGCTCCCTGGTCATCTGCACGCGGGTCGTGCTGCGGGAGCCACGGCCGTGCATCGGCATTGTCTCGGTCATCGGTGCACCGCGGTGGGGGCCGTAGACGTACAGGTTCTCCATCACGATCAGCTTGGCGTGGTTTGCCGCCGCGCCCTCCAGCACCCCACGGTGCAGCGGCGGGAACTGCTCGGGCCAGCGGTGGTAGTCCACCGGGTTGGTGCAGTTGTACACATGAGTCGCCCCGGCGCTGGCCTGCTTTGTGTCCGCCGGGTTTGTGGCGTCACCTTTGCGGATCTCCACCTCGGCGGGCAGGTGCTTGCGTGCGCCGCTGCGGGTCACCACTCGCACCCGCTTGCCCTGCACCACCAGCAGCTCGATCACCGCCGTCCCGACCGGCCCCGTCCCGTACACCACGTGCAGCTCGTCTGTGGTCATCATGTCCGTTTGCTCCTGTCTCCTGGTAGGCGATCGGGCGGGAGTGTGAGGCGCTGGAACTAACGTGCAGCTGCTAGCGTGGCCTTGGCAGCAGCGGCTGCGGGCCGTCGGGCGAGCAGCACAACCCCGACAATCACCAGCCAGACGGCCCAGGCCAGGTAGCTGACCATGTTGATAAGCCCGGCGGGCTCCCAGCCGAGCGGCTCCAGGAGGCCGGTCGCCACGCCCAGGGCGAGGGCCATCCCGCTCAGGCCGAGCCAGCGGCCGAAGAGCGGCGAGTGCAGCATCAGCAGGGCCACGAGGAAGGTCCAGATACTTGTGCTCAGGTAGCCCAGGTGCTCGCCGATGGCTATGCCGGCGTAGCGGTGGAAGCCCTCGAAGACCATCGCCGCCGCGGCGCGCTGGGCCTCGCTCGCCCCGGGGGCGAGGTAGGCCTCGGCCAGGTGCGGCACCAGGAAGGGCCAGCGTAGGAAGCCGAGGGCCTGGGCGAGACCGGCCACCACCCCAAAGACAGTCGCGACCCATAGGGCTGTAGTAGCCTCCTGCTCAGCCAGCACGCGGTGGACGAGCAGGACGACCGGGATGAACAGGACCGCGGTGAGGGTCAGGACGTACCAGACGGCCACTAGGGCGGGGCCGCCGTCCTGAAACTTGGCGAGCACGTCGGCGGTGGGCTGGCGCAGGATGTCGGGGTACTCGAACTGCATCTGGAGCAGGGTGAAGCAGACGGTGAAGATGATCGGGACGATGATCAGCAGCAGCCCGGCGGAGCGGCGGAGCGTAGCGGTCATTGGTCGACTCCTTTGGTTAGAGTATTTATTCTAAGCCGACTATAGAGTAAATACTCTAAGAAGTCAAGTGCGACCTTTGGCCGATGCGTGCGAGGGAATGTGACGCGGGGAGCGGGTGAGTCAGGGCGTTGGCGAAACGAGGAACGGCTCGAGAACCTGGAGCATCAACGCGACGCCGTGATCCATCTGCGCAGTGTCGACCGTTTGGCCGCTGACCTCGACGCTCGCTAGCCAGAACTCGCTGATCAGCCAGCAGAGCTCGGCCAGGCGTTGGACGGTCTGAGGAGTTTCCGGCGCGCGCAGCACTCCCGCGGCGACGAACTGTTCCACCAACTCGCGGAAGCCGGCGAATCCACGGGCGCGCACCTCCACCCAGCGGCGCTGCAGCTCCTCATCACGGCGGAGCAGGGCGATCAGCTCGCGGTAGATGAAGCGGTAGTCCCAGCTCATCGCAAAGGTCGCCCGCACCAGCCGCTGCAAGTCCGCCAGGGTCGGTAACCGATCGTCGGGCAACGTATAGAGCACATCCCAGAGGGCGAACTGCTGCTCGAAGAGCGCGCGGATGATCTCCTCTTTGTTGCGGAAGTGATAGTACAGGTTGCCGGGGCTCATGCCGAGCTCGTTGGCAATATGGTTGGTCGAGATAGCGGCGGTGCCCTGCTCGTTGAACAGGCGCAGTGCGGTCGCCAGGATGCGCTCGGGGGTTTTCATTGCATACCTTCACGAACAGAAGCACTCTCCACCCCATCGTAGAGCAAAAACTCTACTACGTCAAGCTGTTGAGTGGCGTCGTACGTTAGGATCAACGCGGCAGGCTCAAAGCTACGCGGCTCTGCAAGCGCGCCACCGATAGGCTTACTCATCGCATCTGGCTCAGCGCAGGCCCAACAGCTCGCGCTGGCGCAGCCCCAGCCCGAGAGCCAGGTCATAGAGCGGCGCCAGACGATGTCCGCGCACTGCCTCCAGCAGCGCTGCCGCCTGGCTGGCGTTCAGCGGGCGGATTGGCACCCGGCTCGACGAGGGCACATCGACCCCGATCGCCGGGTTCTCGCTCAGCTGGCGCCACTTCACCGCGAGCCCGAGCGCCGTTCGCAGGCGCTGGTAGGCGTTGCGCGCTGTCTGTAGCTGCACCTTCTCCTGGAGCGTGTTCACCCAGTCCTGGATGCGCGCGGGGGTCAGCTTGTCGAGGCGCGTCTCACCGAGGTAGGGGTCGATGTAGAGCCGGACGTACTGCTTGTAGGTCTCGTAGGTGCGCGGCTTGCGCCTCACCTTGATCACGGTTTCGAGCCAGGTGTTCATGAAGCTGGTCACGGAGGGCTGCTTGGCCGAGAGGTTCGCGCCCTTCTCGCGCTCGCGCACCAGCTGACGCAGCTTCTCCTGGGCCTCGCGCTGGGTCTTGGCCCGCCGCTTCGGCCGCTTGCCCTGCCTGCGAAGGAGCGGGTGAGCACCTCAGCCTGTGTCGCGGCCATCATCCTTCATCACTGTCACCACACTGCGCGTGCGTTCCCTTCACGGCCTCCTTCAGTGACGTGCTCGCGCTGAAGCCCGGCGCTTTCAGGGCCACGGTTTGAATCCGCTCCGTTGTCCATGGGCCCACCCCGGGAGCGAGCTTCTTATTCAACGAGGTCGTGGAATTGTTGGGGCTCTGAGACACAGTTCTCCCCATCACCGTGAGCGAAAGCAGAGCCAGGCGAGTATATCGCCCAAAGGTTAGCGTTAAACTTAACTTAACTTGTATCCGGCACCTGTACCTACCCTGCCCCGACTGCCACGGCGTGCTGGTCTCTCTCAAGGACGGCGATCAGCGTCGCTACCGCTGCCACACCGGCTACGCCTTCTCCGCCGACAGCCTGCTCGTCACTGTGACCTCCAGCAGCGAGGAGCAGCTGTGGAGCGCGCTGCGCAGCCTCCAAGAAAGCCATTTCCTACTGACCCACCCCGGCGACCACTTCGCCGAGGCCAATCAGCCCACCCTCACCGCGGTATACTACCAGCACGCCAACGCCACCACCCAGGCCGAATTTGTCCGCCAGGCTCTCGGCCTGTACGCCCCGCTCAGCGTCGAGCCGCTCCATAAGCAGGCGGGCGCACCGGCTGAGACACCTATCGCCGGTTCGCACGAGCCTGATTGAATCAGACAGTACTATGAGTCACCCACCCTCAGATTTCCTCGTCGTCGGCGTCGGCGCCTCGGCCGGCGGCGTCGAAGCGCTTCAGGCGTTCTTCACCCAGGTCGCCCCCGACTCTGGCTGCGCCTACGTCGTCATCCTGCACCTCGCCCCTGAGTACGAGAGTAACCTCGCCAGCATCCTCCAGGCTGTGACATCGCTGCCCGTCACCGTCGTCACCGAGGTGGTGCGCGTCGAGCCCGACCACGTCTACGTGGTGCCGCCCAACCAGCACCTCGCCATGGTCGACGGCGAGCTCCGTGTGTCGCCGAACACCGAGCCGGAGGAGCGCCGGGCGCCTATCGATATTTTCTACCGCACCCTGGCCGAGTCGCACCAGCGCCGCGGTGTCTGCGTCATCCTCTCGGGTAGCGGCAGCGACGGCTCGATGGGGCTCAAGCGGGTCAAGGAGCGCGGCGGCGCTGTGTTCGCGCAGAGCCCGCGCGAGACGACCTTTGCCGAGATGCCGCGCAGTGCCATCGCCACCGACCTCGTCGACGCAGTCCTGCCCGTGGCCGAGATCCCCACGCGCATCGTCGCCTACCGCGCCAGCCTCGGCTCGATCGCCATCCCCGAGGAGCCGGAGCACCGCCCCGCCCATCAGCAGCAGGCCCTCCGCGAGATCTTTGCTCAGCTCCGCGCCCACACCGGCCACGACTTCACAAACTACAAGCGCGCCACCCTGCTCCGGCGCATCGAACGCCGCATCAGCGTGCGCAACCTTTCCGATCTCGAAGCCTACGCCGCCTTGCTGCGGGAGCAGCCCGAGGAGGTCCAGGCCCTACTCAAGGACCTGCTCATCTCGGTCACCAACTTCTTCCGCGACAAGGAGGCCTTCGCCGCGCTGGAGCAGGAGGTCCTCCCGCGTATCTTCGCGGGCAAGGGCGCTGGCGATGAAGTGCGGCTGTGGGTGGTCGGCTGTGCGACCGGCGAGGAGGCTTACAGCCTCGCCATGCTCTGCGCCGAGCGCGCCTTTGAGCTGCCCGACGCGCCTGGTGTGCAGGTCTTTGCCACCGACATCGACGAGCCGGCGATCGCGCGGGCTCGGGCCGGCCTCTACACGCCCGCCGACGTCGCCGACGTCTCGGCCGAGCGGCTGCGCCGCTTCTTCACCCTTGAGGACGAGCGCTACCGGGTGCGGCCCGAGCTGCGCGAGTTGGTCCTGTTCGCCAACCACAACGTCCTCGCCGACCCGCCGTTCTCGCACCTCGACCTCGTTTCCTGTCGCAACGTGCTGATCTACCTCGACCGGATCGCGCAGGAGCGGGTGATCGAAACCTTCCATTTCGCGCTGGAGCCGGGCGGCTACCTGTTCCTTGGCAACGTGGAGTCGACCGACGGGACCAGCGGCCTGTTCGCGCCGCTCAGCCGCGAGCATCGCCTGTTTCAGCGTCGCCCTTCCTCCCCCCAGGCGCTTCCCGTGCCCGTATCCGCGCCAGTGCCGCGTCCCACCGCGGCTCGTCCCCCGGCACTGCCATCGCCCGGCGCTGCCACGACAACGCCGCCGCGCGAGCCGAGCAACTACGGCGGCCTGCACCTGCAGCTGCCGGAGCAGTACGCCCCGCCATCGCTCCTGGTCAACCAGGATTTCGAGCTGGTGCACGTGTCGGAGCGGGCCGGGCGCTACCTGCAGTTCAGCGCCGGCGAGCCCACGCGAAACCTGCTGGGGCTGGTGCGGCCTGAGCTACGGGTGGAGCTGCGCTCGGCGCTGTATCAGGCGTTGCAGGGCCAGAGCAGCGTCAACACCCCACCATTGCCCACGCAGATTGAGGGGCGCACAGAGCAGGTGACGATCCGCGTTCGCCCGACGCTGCTGCCGGAAGACCCGGCGCGCGGGCTGCTGCTGGTGCTGTTCGAGCCCAGCACGACGCCTGCGGGCGAGGTCGCCTTGCTCGCCCGCTCGGATGAGCCGGCGACCCGGCAGCTGGAGGAGGAGGTGGCACGGCTCAAGCTCCAGCTGCGCACCAGTAGTGAGCAGTACGAGTATCAGGCCGAGGAGCTGCGGGCGACCAACGAGGAGCAGCAGGCGCTGGTCGAGGAGCTGCGGGCGTCGTCGGAGGAGCTCCACACCAGCAAGGAGGAGCTCCAGGCGACCAACGAGGAGCTGCGCACGGTCAACCAGGAGCTCAAGGTCAAGATCGAGGACGCGACCCAGACCAGCGTCAACCTGCAGAACCTGGTCAACTCGACCGACATCGCCACGATCTTCCTCGACCGGAGTCTGCGCGTGCGGCTGTTCACGCCGGCGGCGCGTACGTTGTTCAATCTGATCCCGGCCGACTATGGCCGCCTGCTCTCCGACCTCACCCACCAACTGGGTGAGGTGGATGTGCTCGCCCATGCGGAGACCGTGTTGGCCACGCTCCAGCCGGTCGAGCGTGAGGTGCGCACGACCGACGGGCGGGTCTACGTGCTGCGCGTGCTGCCGTACCGTGCCGCCGAAGACCGCATTGGCGGGGTGGTGCTGACCTTCTTCGACATTACCGCGCGCACGCTGGCCGAGGCGGCTGTGCGCGCCTCGGAGGAGCAGTTCCGGCGCGCGATCGAGGAGGCGCCCATCCCGGTGATCATGCAGGCCGAGGACGGCGAGGTGCTGCAGATCAGCCGCTCCTGGACCGAGCTCACCGGCTACACCCTGGCCGACGTGCCCACGCTCGACGCCTGGCTGAGCCGCGCCTACGGCCACGGCGCCGACGCGGTGCGCAGCCACATGCACGCGCTGTTCGCGGGCGAGCAGCGCAGCCTGAACGTTGCGTTCGAGATCCGCACGCGCGCGGGCGAGCTGCGTCACTGGAGCTTCAGCGCCTCGTCGCCGGGTAGCCTGCGCGACGGCCGGCGCTTTGTGGTTGGCATGGCGCTGGACATCACCGAGCGCACCCGGGCCGAGCGGGCCCTGGCTGAGCAGGCCCGCCTGCTCGACCTGAGCAACGACGCGATCATCGTCCGTGATGTGGACAACCGCATCGTGTACTGGAACCGCGGCGCCACTGAGCTGTACGGCTGGACGCGCGAGGAGGCCGTCGGCCAGGACCTCCACACGCTGCTGCAAACCGAGTTCGAGATTCCCTTCGCGCAGCTCATCGCCGTGCTCCAGGAACAGGACCGTATGGAGGGCGAGGTCGTGCAGGTGACCCGCGACGGCCGCCGGCTCACCCTGCTCTGCCGCTGGTCGCTCGACCGCGACGCGGCGGGCAAGCCCGGCGCCATCCTCACCACGACCAACAACATCACGGAACGCAAGCGGGTGGAACAGGCGCTGCGCGAGAGCGAGCGCGACTTTCGCGCGATCTTCGAGGGGAGCAGCGTCGGCAAGGCGCAGGCAGACCCGGTCACCCGCCGCCTCCTGCGCGTCAACCCCGCCTTGTGTGCCATTACCGGCTACAGCGAGGCCGAGCTCCTCGCGCTTGCGATGGGTGATCTCACCCACCCCGACGACCGCGAGCGCGACCGCGAGCTATTCGAGCGATTAGCACGCGGAGCGAGCAGCTACCAGCTGGAAAAACGCTACCTCCGCAAGGACGGCAGCGCGGTGTGGGTCAATGAGACCAGCAACGCCATCCGCGACGCCGAGGGGCAGGTCGCCCGCACCGTCGCCGTTATTCAAGACATTAGTGAGCGCGTCCGCGCGGAAGCGGCCCTGCACGAGAGCGAGGCGCGGCTCCAGGTGGCGCTCGGCGCAGCCGAGCTAGGCACCTTCGTGTGGCACGTGGCCGAGAATCGCACCGAGGCGGACGCGCGCGCGCTCGCCCACTTCGGCCTGCCGCCGGACTCCACGGTCACGCTCGCCGAGGCGCTCGCGACGACGTTCCACCCCGAGGACGGCCCGCGCTACGCCGCGGCCGTCGCGCGCGCCATCGACCCGGCCGGCCCGGGCACGCTCCACGAGGAGTTCCGTGTGAGGCGCCCGGATAGGCAGGAGCGCTGGATGGCGGTCAGTGCGACGACCACGTTCGAGGGCACGCCGCGCACGCCCATCCGGCTAACTGGCGTGCTTGCCGACGTGACCGAGCGCAAACATCGCGAAGCGAATCAGGGGTTTTTGGTCGCCATCTCCGAAGATCTCAGCCGGCTGTCCCGTGAGGAGGAGATCATTCGCTTCGTAGGCGCAAAACTGGCTGCGCACCTACAGCTGACCTGTTACCACTACGTGGATGTCAACGACGAGCGCGCCGAGGTCACGATTCGCTACTTCTGGCATGCGCTCCACGTGCCAGACATTCTTGGAACGTATCCAATCGACGGTTTCATCCCGCCGAACGGGCTGACAAGCTTGCGTGCCGGGGAGACGTCCATCATCAACGACGCCCAACACGACCTGCCCGGCGAGACCACCGCAACAGCGGCGCTGAAGGCGGGCGCGGCAGCACAGAAGATTGGTGCATACGTCGCGGTTCCGTATAGCCGGGAGGGGCGATGGAAAGCCTACTTTGCCGTCGCCGATAGCAGTCCACGCCAGTGGATGAGGCACGAGATTGAGCTGATTCAGGAAGTCTCGAACCGCATGTTCCCGCGCCTCGAACGTGCCCGCGCCGAAGCATTGGTCGAGGCTGATTTGCGCGACACGCAGATTCTCCAAGAGCTTTCGGCGCGGCTCGTTTCGGAAGAAAACGTCCAGACGATGTACGCCGAGATTATGGCGGCGGCGATTCGCATCACGCGCGCCGACGCGGGAACGGTTCAAATTTTCGATGTGGAAACCAAAGAACTTGTCCTTCTTGCGACAAGCGGTTTCGAGCGGGAGCTGACCGAGTATTTTCACCGCGTCGGCGCCGACAGCAGCACGTCGTGCGGCATCGCTCTGAAAACCGACGAGCGCGCGTTCGTTGATTTCGACTCGAACGACGCAGACAAAGCATGCCGCCTGCACGTCGAAGCCGGGTATTTCTCGGCGCAGTCAACGCCGCTCGTCGCGCGTTCGGGCGAGCCAATCGGCATGCTCAGCACGCATTGGCACGAACCGAAACACCGCCCGTCGGAAAGGGAGTTGGGCTTTCTCGACCTTCTGGCGCGGCAAGCCGCCGATCTGATCGAGCAACGGCAAACGGCGGAACGCTTGCGCCAGGCCGCCGAAATGGATGCCTTCCGCGTAAAACTTTCCGACGTGCTTCGCCCGCTGGCTGGCCCGCTGAGCATTCAGCAGGCCGCGCTGCGATGCGCCGCCGAGCAGCTGGACCTCGACCGGCTGCTGTACAACGAAATTGACGCCGACGTTACCACCTACACCATTCGGACCAGCTACGTCCGGGAAGGATTTGCCGCCTACGGCGGGGTGCAGCCGATGGGGCCGTTCACCGAGTCGGTGCGGGCCCTGCAACAGGGCATCACCAAAGTGGTGTACGACGTCGAAACGGACGAGACGTTTAGTCCCGAAGAAAAAGCCCATTGTGCCCGCATCCAGGTGCGGGCGTTCGTGACCGTGCCGCTGCTTAAAGATGGGCGCTGGGTGCTCAACCTGGTGGCCCACAGTAGCAAGCCCCGTCCCTGGACGCCGCTCGAAGTACGCCTGCTCGAAGAAACGGCCGAGCGCACCTGGGCCGCCATGGAGCGTGCCCGCGCCGAAGAAGCCTTGCACCAGAGCGAAGAGCAATTGCGCATCGCGGTGACCGCGGCCGGCATGTACGGCTGGGCCATCGATATCCCAACCATGACCCAAAGCTTTATCGGCCATGTTGACCAGATCATGGGCTTCTCGCGCTTGGACATCTCCAATCCGATGGAACGCATCAGCCGGTTCACCGTGCCGGAGGACGGCGAGAAACACCGAGAAGCGCTCGTGCGCACCATGCGGGGCGAAGGCGACCTGCACACCATCACCCGGGTCATTCACCCTAACACGGGCGCTCTCGTCTGGATGGAGGCGTTCGCAACGCTGCTCCGGGCGGCCGACGGCGCCCCCCTGTGCGTGGTCGGTGTGGGCATGAACATCACCGAGCGCAAACGCCGCGAGTTGAACGCCGCTGTTCTCGACGAAATCGGCCGGGAATTAGCGATACTATCCGCCCCGGACGACATCATGCAAACGGTCGGCGCTCGCCTCGGTGGATTCCTGGGACTTTCAGGCTGTTATTTTGTAGATGTTGACGAAGCCAACAACGAGGGCACGGTGCACCACGGCTGGGCGCCAGACCAGGTGCCGAGTGTGAAACAAACCTTTAGGCTCGAGGCGTATGTGAGCGAAGATTTCCTCCGCACGGTCCGCGCCGGGGAAGTGTTCATCCTGCGCGACATGGCGCAGGACAAGGGGGCAGACGCCGAACGTTACGCCGGGATCCAAGTCGGCAGCCTTGTTACCGTTCCGTTTGTACGCGATGGACGCTACACGGCACACCTGGCAGTCACCACGCAGGAGCCACGTGATTGGCGACCGGACGAGATCCAGCTTCTCAAGGAGATCTCCTATCGTGTTTTCCCACGCATCGAACGCGCCCGCGCCGAAGCAGCCCTGCGCGCCAGCGAAGCCCGCTTCCGCACCCTGACAGATGCCGTACCGCAAGTCATCTGGGCCAATGATGCGGCAGGGAAAGCCATCTATTTCAACCAACGCTGGTATGACTACAGCGGCCTGAGCTACGAACAGTCCGCCGGACCAGGCTGGCAAGTGATTGTGCACCCCGACGACGCACCAGCGTCTCGCGAGCGCTGGCAGCAGGCGCTCGCCGCCGGCACGGTGTTCGACACGGAGTACCGCCTACGCCGCGCCGACGGTGTGTACCGCTGGTTCCTCGGGCGCAACGTGCCGCTGCGCGATGAGGCTGGCCGCATCATTGGCTGGTTCGGCTCGGCCACCGACATCGAGGAATTGAAGCAGGCCGAGGCGGCGCGGCGCGAGAGCGCGGTGCTGCGCCGGCTAGCCGACGCCCAGGAGGAGGAGCGGCTGCGTATCGCGCGTGATCTGCACGACCAGCTTGGGCAGCTGATCACCGGGCTGCTGCTCGGGCTCGAGCAACTGGAGGGGCAGGTGGCGAACTCGCCTGCGGCCGTCACCCTCGCACCACTCCAGACACTGGCTCTGGAGCTGGCCAAGGAGTCGCACCGCATCGCGGTGAACCTGCGCCCGACGGCGCTGGAGGACGTCGGCCTCGTCCCGGCGCTGGAGCGGCTCGTCGCCGATTGGAGTGCTCAGAGCGGCGTCCCGGCCGCGTTTGCAAGCCTCCGCCTGGGCAAGGAACGCCTTTCCCGGCAGATCGAGGTGGCGCTGTTCCGTGTGGCACAGGAGGCGTTAACCAACATCCAGAAGCACGCCGAGGCGACCAGCGTGAGTGTGCTCATCGAGCGGCGAGACAGCCAGATCGTGCTGATTGTCGAGGACAACGGCCGCGGCTTCCCTGTAGACGAAGTGCTCACCGAGGCGGAGCGTCCACATCTGGGCGTGCTTGGCATGCGCGAGCGCGTGACTTCCGTGGGAGGCACACTGGAGATTGAAACCTCCCCCGGCAAGGGAACGACGCTCTTTGTGCGCATCCCGCTTGAGCCATCAGATAGCCTTGCGTAGGCGGTCGAATAAACGCACGCCGTTGGCGTAGTGACCCAAAAGCCGCAATGGTGTGTGAGCGTATCAGTTGAGTATGGTACTATACTTACTCTATCCACTCACAGAACTGTCCGAAAAATCCTGGCAAAAGGGACTCTCGACCACTTCATGATGCCTGGATAGCCGGAATATGCGCAGAGTTCTCCTTTTGCCGTGGGCTCTGTGTACGTGGCTCTGATGGGGCCCTGGAATCTATGGCCACAGTGCTGGTCGTTGACGACGACCCAAACATCTGTCAGCTGGTCTCCGACGTGATCGCCGACCTTGGGCATACGCCGCTCGTAGCGCCGCACGGCCGCGCTGGGCTCGCGCTGGCCCGCGCTCACCACCCGGACCTCATTCTTAGTGATGTGATGATGCCCGTGGTGGATGGCTACGCTCTCGTTCAAGCGATACGAGCTGACCCAGCACTTGCCTCGACACCCGTGTATCTGATGAGCGCGGCAATGGACAGCGATCGCAAGGCGAAAGCGTTACCCGCCGTCACTGGTTTTATCAGCAAGCCCTTTGAACTGAGCGCCCTAGAGCAGCTATTACACTCGCTGCTCAGCTGATTCGTGCTCCATCGTGGTTACGCTCAACCGATGCTATACTGATCGTGAGTGTGGCTCAGATGTGTCCGTTGATCGCCTCCTCGTGTGTGACGCAGGCGGTATCTCCACCATTCACCCATTCGAGACATACCCTATGACGACCGAACTCACGGTTCAACCGACTGGTGTGATTGGACTTGACCAGCTGCTGAGCGGCGGGCTCACCCACCCCTCGCTTGTGCTGATTATTGGAGCGCCTGGGGCCGGCAAGACCGTACTGGCCAGTCAGATGCTCTTTACCGCCGCACGCCAAGGGGCGAACGCAGTGGTGATGACCTCGTTCTCTGAGGGCGTGGAACAGTACGTGCAGCATATGCAGAGCTTCAGCTTCTTTGACCCCGCGCTGCTCGGCGACCGGGTGCGGCTGTATACCCTGGACAGCCAACTGACTGAGGAGAATGCAAATATTACGAGCAACATCGCCCGGACCATCCGCACAAGTGGAGCCAAGGTGGTCTTGCTCGATGGACTGCAAGGGGTTGCGCCGCTGCTGCCCGAAAGGTACAGCACGCGTGCCCTACTCTCTGCACTGGCCAGCCAGATCCGCTACCTTAACGTTGTTGTGCTGGTGACGATGGCGGGCGACGTACGTGACCCGAACTACCACGCCGAACTTACGGTCGCTGACGCGGCGATCGGGCTACTTTATACAATTGAGGGTCGGCGTCACCAACGCCTGCTGGAGGTGGTGAAGCTGCGCGGGCGACCTCAGCAAGCCGGGGTGCACAGCTATCAGATTGACGCCGCAGGCCTGCGCGTCTTCCCGCGGGTCGAAGGTGCGGCGATGCCGGCGGCGCGGCCGGTCGAGGCCGAGCGGGCGCCGTTTGAGCTCCCCGAGCTCGACCAGCTCCTCGGCGGCGGGCTGAATGTCGGCACGACCACCGTACTCGCTGGTGCGCCCGGTGTGGGCAAGACGACGCTTGGGCTGTACTGGGCGCTTGCCGGGGCGAGCGCCGATGCCGTATCACTGATCGTCACCTTCGGGGAGCATCCTGCACAGCTCGAACGCAAGGCCGCCGCCTTCGGCCTTGATCTGAAGGCTGCGATTGCGAACGAGCGGGTGCGGGTGATCCGATTGCCGGCCAGGGATGTGAACCCCGACGAGGTGGCGGCACTCATCCTGGCCGAGCTCGCCTCGTCGCGGGTCGCCCGCATTGTCATCGACGAACTGCGCATCCTGCTCGACGAGCTCGGTGAGCGGGCGCGCTCGTATTTGAGCACGCTCAACGACATGATCTATGCGGCAAACGCCACGGCGCTGTACCTGCTCGAGATAGCACCGTTCGCCGGCTTACGAGTGGACTCGAGCGAGACGCCGCTAGCGGTGCTGGGCGACACGGTGATCGTGGTGCAACAGCATGAGATTGGAGGTAGCTTGCGACGGCTGCTGGCCGTGCTGCGCATGCGCTTCAGCGACTTCGACCGCACCATCCGTGAGCTGGTGCTGGATGGGCAAGGTGTTCGCATCCTCACGCCGGAGCAAAGCAAGCTCGGCGTGCTCGCTAGGGGCGCTGAGTTGAGCGGGGGAGTGGCGCCACAGGGCGCAGAAGGGTAGCTCGGTGCATGAAGACTGGCATGCGCAGAGCATGGCTCTCCACACCCGCCTGAGGGTCTCAGCAAAGCGGCCAGTCTCGTGCTTGGCGCTCAGAGCCCCATATGTGACGCACTGCAGGGGCTAAAGCCCCGCGTCTGGGGAACTACGGCGGCAAAAGGGCCGCCGATACATGGTGGTGGAGGGCTGAACGTGCCCGTAGGCTCCGTGGGCAGCCTTGCTCACCTGATTGACGGCGCCGACCGCATCCCGGTGGCCCGTAAACCCGCACGCGGTACAGCGGTAGCGCCGCCCGTGGGGCTTGTTGTGCGTGCCGCAGGCGGGGCACGTCTTAGACGAGTACGCCTCGCTCTGGTGTTCGAGGGCGATGCCGAAGGCGGCCAACTTGTAGGTGAGGTAGTCGAGCTGCTTGCCGTGGCTCCAGCCCGAGACCTTCTGCTGGGCGTTGGCGTTGAGCCGCTTGCCCTTCCCCACATCCCGCACGTCGCCCACCACCACCCGCCGCGCCCTCTCCCGCTTCGCATGGTTGGCAATGGCCCGCGTGACCTTTTATGGAACGCCTGCTGTGCGGCATCCCGGCTGTGGGCGTGCAAGCTACTTGGCCCAAACGGATCATTCAGACGCTCATCCGCCCCCGGCGTGAGCCAATGGCCCGTGCGCCGGTAGACCCGATAATGCCACACCAGCACATCGGTGTAGACCCGCCCGCTCTCGCGGTTCAGCGCGTTCGCCTCCTCCCGTGGAAGCTCACAGGGCAGAATGTGGGTACGGATCATACACTACTCTCAGCACAACTGTTCGATAACACCATAGCCGCATCACGACGCCATATGCAAGGGCTGAAGCCCGCGAGAAACGCGCCTAACCGCACGCCCTAAAGGGCGACGGCTTGCGGCACGTTCCCGAAGGTCTGCAGCAGGACGTCCGGCGCGGTCGTGCAGCTTAGCGAGCGCGAGGGGGCGCTGCTGCGGCAGATCGCCCAGGGCTACAGCAACAAGAAGATCGCGGCCCGGCTCGACCTGAGCGTCAAGACCATCGAGACCTACAAGGCGCGGGCGATGGAGAAGCTCACCCTTGGCAGCCGCGTTGACATCGTGCGCTACGCCAATGAGCAGGGCTGGCTGAGCCAGCTGTAGTAGTGCCGACGGTAGCACGATCGGAACGGCCCGTCGCGACGATGCGTGGACGCCGAGGTGCAGTAATCGCACGTGGAGCCAGGCCAGCGGCGGTCCGGTCTGTCAAAGAGCGAGCCACCGCTCCGTCGTGTGCCTGACTGTGCCATGTGGCGAAGCCGGGGGGCTCCTAACACGCAGGTTTCTGGGATGCCCCGGTACCACAGCCTCCTGTGATAGACTCCTACTACGGTATACGAACCCTCTGGTGACGAGGGCTGCGATGACGGCCGAGCCCCAGACGCCTCCTGTTGAGGCGTGCCCGCGCCAGCCGGGTGAGTGTCGTCGTCGAGTGGCGCGGGTCCGATCTGGCGATCTGGGTCGAAGATGACGGGTGGGCTTCGACGTCAGGCGCTGCTCGGCGAGGGAGCTTCAACGCCCCATTTGGGTCTGCGTGGGATGCAGAAGTGGGTCTCTTTGGTCGGCGGCGTGCTCCATAATGAGTCGACGGTAGAGCAGGGAACGGCCAATCATATTCAAGTTTTGCTGGCACCGGCCGGGGAGGACAGCGATGAGTGATCTGCGTGTCATGCTTGCGGACGACCACGGGGTGATGCGGGCGGGCCTCAAGCTGCTCATCGACAGCCAGCCGGAGATGACGGTGGTCGGCGAGGCGGGCGACGGGCTGCAGGCCTGGGAGCAGGCTCAGGTGCTGCAACCGGACATCCTGGTGGTCGACATCTCCATGCCAGGGCTCAGTGGCACGGAGGTAACCACGCGCCTGAAGGCCACGACCCCGGCGGTCAAGGTGATCGCCCTGAGCGTCCACGAAGAGCTGAGCTACGTGCGGGCACTGATGGAGGCGGGGGCCCACGGCTATGTGCTCAAGCGCTCGGCCGGCGAGGTGCTGATCGAGGCCATCCGGGCGGTGGTCGCGGGAGGGCAGTACCTTGACTCGTCGCTCACCCCCACTATCGCGCAGCACCTCGGGCGCCGTCGCGCCACGAGTGCGGAGATACCGGCGAGCAGCCTGAGCGAGCGCGAGGCCGAGGTGCTGCGCCTGGTCGCACAGGGCTATCTTAGCAAGGAGATCGCCTCACAGCTCGGGATCAATAGCAAGACTGTGGACACCTACCGGCTGCGGGCGATGGAGAAGCTTGGGCTCAGCAGCCGCGCCGCCCTGGTGCGCTACGCACTCCAGCAAGGCTGGCTGGCGGAGATGTGAGCCCGGCACGTGTACGTCAAGCAGTGTCCGTTTGCGGCTTGACAACATCATCCTTATATCCATTTTTGCCGCCCCCGTCGCTCGTGGAACATAGCAGCACGGCGAGTGGCTGCCAGTGGTGCCCAACGATGTGCACTACCAGCAGTCGTTCGCGATTTTTCCCACCGCTCAGGGGGAGTCCTGACAGTCAGGGGGATTTTCCTGGGCTGCGTCTTGCTGAGCAATGTGTAAGAATAAATCTTACACATTGCTCTTTTTCGTACGCACGGCCGGGATCGCCGGGAGTGGCGGACGAACGCGCGCAACATCACCCACCTGTGTCCTCGTATGACATGGACAGGCGTGGGCATAGGAAGTTTCTTCAGCGATGGCTACCGTGTTAATCGTCGACGACGATCCATATATCCGCGAGTTGCTCGATACGGTGGTGAGCGAACTCGGGCATACCGTCCTGTCGGCACCGGATGGGGAGGTCGCATTGAGCCTCGCGCGGACGCACCTTCCCGACCTCATCATCAGCGATGTGATGATGCCAAACCTTGATGGCTACGGCCTCGTTACTGCCCTGCGCGCCGACCCACGCTTCACGCTCACGGAGGTGTTTCTCATGAGCGCCCTGTTCGGCCTGGAGTATCCCTCACGTCCTGGGTTTCAAGCAACCGGCTTCCTGAAAAAGCCGTTCGCCCTGCTCGAGATCGAGTGTCTGCTCCAGCGTTTCGCAGCGTGAGTAGCCGCTCAACAGTGCCATCAGCACGTTGCCTCACTGTAATCGGGTGATGTTCACTGATGGTCACATGCACAATCATCCGCCCAGCGCTGCTGTGCCTCCCGTCGCTCAGATAATTAACCCTAGAGAGTTATGGTGTGGCATGCAGCTCAACGGCCCTGGCGAGAAACGGAGTAGCCCGAGAGGCTACGCACCAATCGAGGAACTCGAGCACGCCGAAGCGGCACGGCGCAAGAGCGAGGAGCGCTTCCGACTGCTGGTCGAGGGCGCTCGGGACTACGCGATGTTCCTGCTCGACCCCGACGGTCGGATCACCGACTGGAGCATCGGCGCCGAGCGCGTGTTTGGCTGGGGTGAGACCGAGGCATTGGGCCGCTCGGCCGCGATCATCTTCACTTCCGAGGATCGTGCACTCGGCGTTCCAGCGCAGGAGCTGCGTGCGGCGCTAGCGGAGGGTCAGGTTCTGGACCGACGCTGGCATGCCAGAAAGGACGGTAGCCGGCTCTTCGTGGACGGCATGCTCACCCGCCTGGACGACGACGAGGGGCGGCTGCGGGGGTTCGTCAAGGTCGGCCGGGACGCCACCGCGCAGCGCCTGGCTGAGGAGGCCGTGGAGCGGGCCAACACGGAGCTCGAGGCGCGGATTGCGGCGCGGACGGCTGAGCTCGAAGCCAGCAACCAGGCCCGGCAGGAGCTGCTGCGCAAGCTGGTGACCACCCAGGAGGAGGAGCGGCTGCGCATCGCACGCGACCTCCACGACCAGCTGGGTCAGCAGATCACCGCGCTGCAGCTCGGGCTCAAGCAGCTCGAGCAGTGGGCCGAGGGCGGGTCGCTCACCTCCATGCTCCTGCCTCTCCAGGCGCTTGCCCTCGACCTGGCCAGGGAAGCCCACCGTCTGGCCATTGACCTGCGGCCCACAGCCCTGGACGATGTCGGCCTCGTCCGTGCGCTGGAGCAGCATGTGAGGAACTGGGGCGCGCAGACTGGGGTTAAGGCCGAGTTTCACAGTCGGGGATTGGAGCGCCCTCGGCTGACGCTGCTGCTGGAGATCGCCCTGTACCGTATGGTTCAGGAGGCGCTCACCAACGTGCGCAAGCACGCGGCGGCGCATTCGATCTCGGTGCTGCTGGAGCAGCGAGCCGATCAGGTCGTGGCCATTGTGGAAGACGACGGCGACGGCTTTGTGGTCGACGAGGTGCTGAAGGACGGCGAGCGCCTGCCGCTCGGGCTCCTCGGGATGCGCGAGCGCGTGACCCAGATGGGCGGCTCGCTGGAGATCGAGTCGTCGCCAGGGAGCGGGACGACCGTGTTTGCCCGTGTCCCGCTGGATGCCCACTAGCGGTGGGCGAAACGGTTGAGCCTGCATCGTGGCAGGTTACTCTCCCCGAGGCACGTGTGGCCGGCCCTACGCTGCCCAGACATCTCCATTGTCGCCCTGCTGCAGCACCTGGCGCAACCGCTCTTACTGTGCCCTGGCCTGGGCGCGCAGCTGGGCAAAGCGCTGCTCACAACCGTGCCATCGTCCAGCATGGCGGTCAGCACGACCCCGATCACCCACCGGTCAAGGTGAGGGCCGCGGAGGGGAAGGTGGCGTCGATCGCCAGCCGGAAGCCGTTCTCTTTCGCCCCGCGCACCAGGTGCACATGCCCGGGCCGGATCACGAGATGGTGATCTGGTGGTGCCACGTATATCGTGCCGGGCCGAATGGGCTCGCCGTCGAGGGGATGGTGCGCTGGCAGCGGGCTGACGGCACCGACCAGCTCGGGAAGCAGGTTCGGCCCGCTGGCCGCCATGTGTTGGACGACGAAGAGCGCAGCTGGTAGGTCCGTCGGGAGCGCCTGCACGATCATGCGAAAGGCGGCGAGCCCACCTGCCGATGCCCCAATCACCACAATGTCGCGACCTGCCATAGCACTCCCCTACACACAAATGCCCGCCTGAGCCACCACCTGCGCTCGAGCGTGTCGGGTGTTCAGCGGGCCTCCAGCACAGGCATCACAATGAATGCCAGCACGGTAGGGCGCCAATGGGAGTCTGTGGGCATTTCTCTCGTATACTCAGGAGCGAGCAGCATCGCAGACACTGACGCGACGGGCTTGTGCTTCGATTTCTCCGTCTTATGGCCCCAACCTTGCCCTCTCTTCAGGTTCTGGCTGCGCCGCTACGCGCAGAAGAAAGGTTAATGTGATGCCGCTCGAACCGCCCGCTGAGGATGATCTCCCGCCCTCAGCCGACGACGCCATCCCCACACCCGCCAGTGACTTCCCTGTCGTCGGACTTGGCGCATCGGCGGGGGGAATGCCCGCCCTCCAGCACTTCTTCCGCCAGATGCCGGCCAATAGCGGCATGGCCTTTGTGGTCATCCTGCACCTTTCGCCCGACTACGTCAGCCAGCTGGCCGAACTGCTCCAGCAGAGCACGGCCATGCCGGTGCAGCAGGTGACCGAGCCCACATCGCTCGCGCCCGACCAGGTGTATGTCATCCCGCCGGCCCGGCAGCTTACTCTGACTGAGGGCATCCTTCAGCTCGGCGAGCCGGCCGAGCCGCGCGACCAGCGCGCCGTGATCGACGTGTTCTTCCGCTCGCTCGCTGAGAGCCAGGGGCCGCGAGCCGCCGCCGTGGTGCTTTCGGGCACCGGCGCCGACGGCGCATCGGGCGTGAAGCGGATCAAGGAGCGCGGCGGGCTGGTGCTGGTGCAGGACCCGGCCGAGTACGACACGATGCCGCGCCAGGCAACTGCCACCGGGCTGGCCGATATTGTGCTGCCAGTGGCCGAGCTGCCCGCCGCCTTGATCGCCTACTGGCAGCAGGCCGGGACTTCTGCGCTCTCGGCCGGTGTCCCGCCCATGAGGGACGGCGATGATGCCACCCTGGGCGAGCTGCTCGCCGCCCTACGCACGCGCACCGGCCACGACTTCTCCCAGTACAAGCGGCCAACCCTGCTCCGCCGCATCGACCGGCGCACGCAGGTCACCGGCGTGACCAGTCTCCCAGCCTACCTTGAGCTGCTCCGCGCCCGTCCCGAGGAGGGGCCAGCCCTGCTACGCGACCTGCTGATCAGTGTCACGAACTTCTTCCGCGACCCTTCCGCCTGGCAGGCAATGGAGGCGGCCATCCCGCTGCTGTTCCAGGGTAAGGTCGCTGGCGACACCGTGCGGGCCTGGGTAGCCGGCTGCGCTACCGGCGAGGAGGCTTACACGCTGGCCATGCTTTTCGCCGAGCACGCCGAGACCCTGGAGTCTCGGCCGAGCATCCAGGTCTTCGCCACCGATATCAACGAGCACGCCATCGGCGTCGCCCGCAGCGGGGTCTACCCCGACACGATCGCCGAGGATGTGTCACCCGAGCGGCTCAGGCGCTTCTTCGCCAGCGAGCCCGGTCACTTCCGGGTGCGCAAGGAGCTGCGCGACCTGGTGCTGTTTGCACCCCACAACGTGCTGCGCGACCCGCCCTTCTCCAAACTTGACCTGATCACCTGCCGCAACCTGCTGATCTACATTGACCGCGCCATGCAGGAGCAGATCCTGGGCCTGTTCCACTTTACGCTCGCGCCCGACGGCCTGCTGCTGCTTGGCAGCTCGGAGTCAACCGACGGTGTACCGAGCCTGTTCGCGCCGCTCGACAAGGCCCAGCGTTTGTTCCAGCGGCGGAGCGTGCCCAACCACGTGCAGGTTGTCCCCAATCTGCCCCTGGCGAGCCCACGGCGCCAGCAGGTGGGACGCGGGACATCGGTGGACAGCCCGCTCGCGTCCTCGTTTGACGAGCTGGCCACCCAGGGGCTGGCCCGGTACGGCCCGCCGGGGGTGATCGTCAACAAGGACGACGAGATCGTCCACCTGGCCCGCGGCGCCGGGCGCTTCTTGCAGCCCGCCGATGGGCCGCCCTCGTCCAGCCTGCTCAAGGCGCTGCACCCCGAGCTGCGGCTCGAGCTACGCAGCGCGCTCTACGGGGCCCGTCAGGAGGGCCAGCAGGCAGAAACACAGCGCGTGCGGCTGCAGCTCGGGTCGAGCGTGCGCCAGGTCATCGCCAGCGTGCAGCCGCTCCAGGAACCGGCCTGGGCCGAGGGCTACGCCCTGATCTTCTTCTACGAGCTGCCCGACAGCAGCGATGCGGTGCCGGGTGCAAACAGCGATGCTGAGCCCCTGGTGCTGCAGCTGGAGGAGCTGCAGCGCACCCGCGAGCAGCTACGCACGACCACCGAGCAGTACGAGACCGCGATCGAGAAGCACCGGGCCGGCCACGAGGAGCTCCAGGCGATCAACGAGGAGCTGCGCGCCACCACCGAGGAGCTGGAGACCAGCAAGGAGGAGCTCCAGGCGACCAACGAGGAGCTGCTGACCGTCAACCACGAGCTCAAGCACAAGGTCGACGAGCTGAGCCGTACCACCAGCGACCTGCAAAACCTGATGGCCTCGACCGCGATCGGCACGATCTTCGTCGACCGCGAGCTGCGCATCAAGCGCTACACCCCCAGCGCCGAAACAATCGTCAACTTGCTGCCGAGCGATACGGGCCGCCCACTAAACCACATCACGCACACGCTGGCCTATGATCAGCTCATCCCGGACACCACCCGGGTGCTGGCCTCGCTCGTACCCGTGGAGCGAGAGGTGGCGGCCCACGACGGCAGCTGGTACCTGCTGCGCATCCAGCCCTACCGCACCGAGACTGACCAGATCGATGGCGTGGTGCTAACCTTTGTCGACATCACCCGGCGCCGGGCGACCGAGGATGCGTTGCGGGCGAGCGAGGAGCGCCTGCGGCTGCTGATCGAGAGTGTGCAGGACTACGCGATCATCACCTTCACCTCGGACAATCGAGTGGACTCCTGGAACGTCGGCGCCGAACGCATCTTCGGCTACAAGGAGGCGGAGATCGTCGGTCAGGACGGCGCGCTGCTCTTCACACCCGAGGACCGCACGGCCGGAGCGCCGGCCCAGGAGTTCAGCAAGGCCCTGGAGACGGGACGAGCCGAGGACGAGCGCTGGCACATCCGCAAGGACACGAGCCGCTTCTTCGCCAGCGGCGTGATGACTCTGCTGCGAGACACGAGCGTGCGCGGGTTCGTCAAGGTGATGCGCGATCTGACCGAGCGCAAGCGGGCCGAGGAGGCGCTGCGAGAGGCCCACCACGCGCTGGAGCAGCGCGTGCAGGAGCGCACCGCGGACCTCGTTATGGCCAACCAGGCGTTGGAGGCCGAGGCCGCGCAGCGGCGCAAGGCCGAGCAGGAGCGCCAGGCGGTGCTGCGCCAACTGGTGACGATGCAGGAGGACGTGCAGGGGCGGATCGCGCTGGAGCTGCACGACCAGTTCGGCCAGAGCACCGCGGCGCTGCGGCTGTGGGCAGGCCATCTGAGCGCGGCCGCACAGGACCCCGAGCGGCAGGCAGAGCATGTCACCCGGCTCCAGGAGATCGTGAGCGGGTTGGACCGCGACATCCAGCGCCTGGCCCGCGAGCTGCGGCCGCGGGCGCTGGATATGATGGGGCTGGCCCCGGCGCTCCAGGAGCACCTGGAAAGCTGGTCACGGCAGAGCGGGATCCCAGCTCAGCTAGAGGTGGTCGGCGACGGTGGGCTGTTGCTGCCGCTGGAGATCGCGACGGTGCTCTACCGCGTGGTGCAGGAGGCGCTGACCAACGTGCTCAAGCACGCCCGCGCGACCGGAGTGAGCGTGGTGCTCCAGCAGCGGCCCGACCGGGTGCTGGTGACGGTGGACGACAACGGTCGGGGGATGCCGACAGAGCCGGCGCCTGGCCCGGGCCGGTTGGGCCTAGTAGGAATGCGCGAGCGGGTTGCGCTAGTAGGCGGCACGCTGGATGTTGAGTCTCCCGAGGGCGCGGGAACGGTGCTGTGTATCCGCATCCCCCTGGCACCGACCGCACCGCAGAGCGAGGGCGCGACGGGTTGACGGCGGGGCTCGTGGCCCACGCGGCCGCTGGCAGCTAGGAGTCTGCAGCGCGGTCCGGCGCCTGGCCAAACAGGGAGTGACTGAGTACAAGCTGGCGGATCTGCTGCACATGCTGTGCGGTGGTCTGGGCCTGCGCCGCGTACTGCTGGGCTGTGGCTCGATCCTGGCGCTCCTGGGCCAGCTGCTCCAGCTCGCGCAGCAGCAGGATGCGCTCCTCGATTGCGCGCACCGCGTTCCACAGTGTGGCGTCGATCTCCTCGTTGACCTCGGCGAGCAGGGTCTGAAGTGAGAAGGCGTGGCCGGTGTGGCAGCGGTAGCGGACGATCGGCCCCTCTTGAATCCGCACCAGCACACCGTGGCACTCGGGGCAGGTGTTGGGCGAGACCGGGCCGAGCTGCATAACTCCTCCCTGCAGGGCGTTGCCCTCCAGACCGATCGTGATCTCAAGCCCCATCGCCTCGGGGGGGCGCGCGTGCGGCCGCGCGGTACTACGCTCATAGGCGAGCTGGGACAGTACGGCGGGCATGTCGGCGGCGGCGAGCGTGTAGTCCACGGCGACGTGTGCAAGCGCGCTCTCGGGCATGGAGGCGAACAGCGCGTCCTCGGGCGCCTGGACGACGGTGGCGCCCCCACGATCCTTGATCGCCCACAGGCCGGCGGTGCCGTCGTCGAGCATACCGCTGAGCACCACCCCAATGGCTCGCGGCCCCACACTGTAGGCAGCCGAGCGGAACAGCACGTCCACGGCGGGGCGCGAGCGGTTCTCCTTCGGCCCGCGCGTGACCCGGAGCTGCTCCCCCTCCACCAGGAGATGGCGGTCGGCGGGGGCGACGTAGATGTGGCCCGGCAGGCTCGCCTCACCATCCTCGGCGAGTGTTACGGGGAGCGCCCCGGCCCGGGCCAGGATGGCGTGGAGCTGGCTCGGGGGGTGGGCGGGGATATGCAGCACCACCAGGACCGCGGCGGGAAACCGCGCAGGGAGGCCGGCGATGAGGGCCTGCAGGGCTTCGACGCCGCCGGCTGAGGCTCCCACGACGACCAGGGCGTGATCTGCCATACGGGTATGTACTCCATCCATCCTGTGGACAGCGGCAGAGCCCCCACAGAAAATGCCAGCTTAGCATAGGCCAGTGTGATCAGGACCGCGCCGCCAGCGGGGTAGCTGGTGTCGATGGGGACTTCGGCCAGGGCATTGAGCTGCCCCTGTATGGTTAGCCGGGCCTCTAGCGATGCTGCTATGGCCGGCTCAGCCAGCCCTGCCCATTGGCGTAGCGCACGATGTCGACACGGCTGCCGAGCGATAGCTTCTCCATCGCCCGGGCCTTGTAGGTCTCGACAGTCTTGACGCTCAGGTCGAGCCGGGCCGCGATCTCCTTGTTGCTGTAGCCCTGGGCGATCAGGCGCAGCACGCCGCCCTCGCGCTCGCTGAGCGCGGTCACCTCGCCGGCTGCTCTGCCGTTGCCGTCAACGATGCGCTCGGCCAGCGTGGCGCCGAGCGCCGGGTCGAGGTAGACCTCGCCGCGCCCAACCGCCCGGATCGCGCTGATCAGCGTCTCGGCCGCGCCGCGCTTAAGCACGTAGCCGGCGGCGCCCGCCTCCAGGGCTCGGTGCAGGTAGGTTGCGTCCTCGTGGACACTCAAGACCAGCACGCGCACCGCAGGGGCGCGCTCCTGCAGCTGCTCGGTCGCCTCCAGGCCGTTCAGCTTGGGCATCGACAGGTCCATCACCACCAGGTCGGGCTGTGCCGCCTCGACCTGTGTCAGCACGACGGCCCCGTCACCCGCCTCGCCGACCACCTCCATGTCAGGCTGGGCGTCGATCAGGGCTCTGAGCCCGGCCCGCACCACGCTGTGGTCATCGGCGAGGACGATCCTGATGAGCGCCATTGTGGGCTCCTTCTTCCTGCCGGTGTAACGAGCGCCCGGCAGATGCTGTGCGGCGCACGTCAGCCGCCCAGCCGAGCTCGCTGCAACAATGTCTTTCTCGTCTGGGCGCCGACACAACGACGATGCTGATTGTCGCATCGCGGCAGATCAAAAACCGCTTCTTCCTGCCGACCATAGCAAAGCGTGTACCGCTCCGTCAAAGAGCTCCTGCGCATGTCAGGCCTTGCCCGGTGCTCTGCCCATGATATCACGAGAAAGCTTACCCGCGACAACTATACGTGTAAAGCGTTCTCCGGTGAATTAGCTCCTATGAGCCAATGCTGCTAGCGGCTAGTGCAACGTAATGCGCCTGCTCGTGATTAGAAGCAACCGGGTACATGAGTCATCCCGAATTTAAGGAAGGTATCAACGGCGTTCCGGGATGAGCTCCCAAAAGGCGGCTGATAGCCGCCCGCAAGCGGTAAAGCGGAGCTGCGACCTCGCGGCTCCGCTTTCCTGTGCGATGACAGCCCCAACGCAGACAGGCCTCGCGCAGTGGTTCGAGCGAGTGACAGCCTCGCTTTTCTGCTTGCGTTCGTCGCTTTCGCGCCTCTGGTGCGCTGCTCCTCTATCACCCCGACCTCACACTCGAAGTTCGAGATGACGCGGGTGGCATCTCTCTCAAGCGGGCGCTACCGCGGGATGCGCAAGATCTCGCCCGACCCGGGGAAGATGCTGTAGTTCGAGACGTAGATGGCGTCGTTGGCGACGGCCAGGCCGCCAGGGGCGACTAGCCCCTCCGAGGCGAGCACCGTTTGCGCCTTGCTCCCCCCCGCCACACGCACCAGCCGCCCCACCGGCGGCCCACCCTGCGCCAGCAGGCTCTCCCTCGCCAGCTCCAGGACGTACAGGTTGCCCTGCCGGTCGAAGTCGAGCGCGATGATGTTGGTGAAGCCCCCGGCGTAGAGCTCCGCCTCGCCGTTGGCCCCGATCCGGTACACGTTTGCCCCCCCGACGGGGAACGGGAAGCCGGTGAGCTCCCCGATATAGATCGCGCCGTCGGGCCCGACCGCAGCGCTATCTGGCACCGCCTGCATCGGGATTTGGCCGCCGGGGGGCGGCGGGTTCAGGAAGGGCGGGGCCGGCACCAGACGCGCCGGCAGCATTGTCGACACCGCGACCCTCCCGTCGGCGCCAACCGCGTCGAGGGTGTTTGCCCCGGCGTCAACCACGAACAAGCGGTCGGAGCGCAGCGCCAGGGCGTAGGGGTTGCTGTCCGGCCCGGCACCGTCCACGTCGTAGCCCGCCTCGAAGGCCGCGAGGTCGGCCAGCGGCCAGGGGGTCTGGTTGTCCCGCGCGCGGACGACGTGGCCGAGCAGCGCGCCGCCCGGCCCAAGCGTTGCCCGGGCGGCCGGTGTGCCGCCGAGACCTATCGCCACATAGTACTCGTCGTCGTCGATAACGGCCACGTCGTGGGGACCGGTGGCCGAGAAGCCGGGCTGGTCGGTGTCAGCCAGCGACGGCAGGCCGCGCACTACCCGCTCGACCGCGCCGCTCCCCAGGTTGACCCTGGCGATCGCCCCGCTGTTCCCCAGGCAGACCCGGCCCTCCGGCCCCTCGATACACGGGCCATCGCCGCCGACCCCCGCCTCGGCCACCAGCAGGCGTTTGCCGTCGGGGGTGAGGGCGAGCCCGCGTGGGTTGTTCAGGCCACTCACGACCACCTCGAAGGCTCCGCCCTGGCGGGCGGGCTCAGCCGCGGCCGGCGCCGCCAAGCTCACCAAGGCAGCGGTCACAATCACCACCAGCGCTGCACGTCGGGGCCGCATTCGCTCAACCATCGTTGAAATCCTCCCCGTCTACACCGCATCTTAGGCCACCAGACGGACTGCCGGGAGTGCCGCGATGCTGCCCCCGGCTGGAGCGAGCGCAAGGCGCTCTGCCATACACACTTCACGACAACCAGAGCGCATTCGCTACCCGCTCGTGGGGGCGATGTTCTGGTTGCGGCAGAAGCGGTTCTCCGGGTCGTAGGCGGCCTTGAGCGCCGCGAGCCGCACGTAGTTGCCCCCGTAGGCCGCCCGCACCGCCCCGTCGCCCTCGTCGCCCAGAAAGTTCACGTAGCGCTCGCCGCTTGCGTAGGGCGCCATGCGCGCCGTGGCCTCCTGGGCCCAGGCCGTCTCCGCCTCGCCGTTGCCCTCCAGCCACATTCCGATGTTGACGACGGCGTAGTGCGGCTCGCGCAGGGCAAAGGAGGTCGCGTCGGGCGCGACCCGCGTGGCCGCCCCGTGCACCTGGTGGATGTTCACCAGCGACAGCGGCGAGGGCCGGTCGCGCACGCAACTGAGCAGCGCGTCGAGGGCCGCGTCGGAGGGCTGGCGCAGGCTGTAGGCCCTATCGAACCAGCGCACGCCGGGCGGCAGGGGCGGGGTGAGCATCATATAGGCCTCGGCGTAGCCCCGGGGTGCGACGAGGTCGATAACCGGCCCGCACGCGCGCAGCGGCGCCAGCAGCCGTTCGCCCACGGTGTGGTCATCGCCGGCATACACAACCTGGGCAATCAGCGCCGGGCCGAAGTCGGGAATGCTGGTGAGCACGGCGTGAGCGAGTAGCTCGTCGGGTGCGGTCGCGGTGAGCTCGCGGTACGCCCGCAGAGCCGCGGGCGCTGCGGCCAGCGGGAAGATCGCCGGCCCGCCGAGAATAGGGCCGAGCGGGTGCAGCTGGTAGGTGATCGCCGTGACGACGCCGAAGTTGCCCCCGCCCCCGCGCAGCGCCCAGAACAGGTCGGGGTGCTCATCGGCGCTGGCCGTGCGAAGCTGCCCGTCGGCGGTGACGACCTCGAATTGGAGCACATTGTCCACCGTGGCGCCAAAGCGGCCCATCAGCCAGCCTATCCCGCCGCCCAAGGTCGAGCCGCCCATACCCACGGTCGCGCAGGTGCCGGTGGTTGTGGCCAGGCCGTAGGCTGCGGCGGCCTGCACGAGCTCGCCATTCGTCACACCTGGCTCGGCGCGGGCAGTACGCCCAAGCGGGTCGATCTGGAGCGCCCGCATCTGGGACAAGTCGATGAGCAGGGCGCCGTCGCCGCCGCTGGAGCCAGCCGTACAATGACCGCCGCTGCGTACCGCGACCGGAAGCCCCTGCTCGCCGGCAAAGGCGACTGCGCTAGCAACGTCCTGGGCGCTCCGGCAGCGGGCGATTACAATGGGGTGCGGCTCAAATCGCAGGTTGAGCGTGCGCCGCGCCGCAAGGTAGTCCGGCGCGTCCGGCGTGAGGAGCTCGCCCTGGAGGCGGTGTCGCAGCACGGATAGGGCCGGCGCGTCGGGCTGGTGCGCGCGATGGGCAGTGAGGGTGCTCATTCCAATCCTCTTTGGTGACTTGGACCTGTAATCGCGTAGAGAAGTACCTGGCTTTGGCCGTTGGACAAAGCGTGGCACGGGGGCACGACGCCTTTCCGGATCGAAATCCGAGGCAGTCGGCGAAAAACTGGGAGCGCTACGGCAGCGCACTGCTGCGCGGAGCGCATCGTCCCGCGATGCATCCTGCGAAGCGGTATGCGAGGGTGTGGGGCAGGCTGGTGTTACGAGGGAAGGTGGAGCGACACTACGTTCGCCTCAATACATCACAACGGTGTGCGCAAGGGCGCGGAGGGCAAGCGTCTCGTCACCGCTGACCTGGCTGCGCGCCTGTGCCGCCTCGGCGGAGATCCGCTCCGACGCCCGCAGGTGAAAGTCGACTGCATCCATCGTGATGATAGCGGCAGGGCGCGCGTCCGGCCCGACGCGGAAGCGTCCCCCGGCCGGCCCGTGGAGGTCGAACAGCACCGCGGCCCCGTCCAGTTTCGGTGCGAGACGCGGCGCCAGGTCGCGCGCTATCAGCGCCGTGAGCCGGCCGTCGTGGTCGGGCGTCAGGAGCAGCGGGCGCCCGGTCGCGTGGCTGACGTCGACGCGGTGGCTCCAGGTGTCGCGGAGGAAAAGCTCGTCGGTCAGGTAACCGAGCGGGCGCCGGCCCAGCGGCGGGAGCGGGATGGGCAGCTGGCGCAGCAGCCAGGGCAGGCGCTGGCGTGCGGCGATGGCCCGCGGCCCCACCTCGCGCAGCTCGGCGAGCAGCTCGGCCGGGGTGCGCCCAGTGCGCTCGCTGAGCTGGAAGGCGTTGATGACGTCGATCAGCTCGCTGCCGGGGGGCGCCTTCAGGCTCATCTGGCGCCGGAAGGCGGCGAAGCTGGCGCCGGCATAGTAGGCGCCGGCCTGGTGGGCCAGGATGTCTCGCACGCTCCACGCGCTGCACATCGTCGGGCGCGCCCAGTCCTCGGGGCCGAGCGCCTCAAGCAGCTGGAGGAAGCGCTGGAGCTCAACCCGGGCGAGGGCGCCGGCCTCGGCATGGCGAATTGGTGCGATCCTGCTGGCGTCGACGACCGGTCTAGCGCGATCCACGGACTGCGACAGGGGCTGCGCGGTCATAGCGTGGTTCCTTCCGATGAGGCGGAGTTACCTGGCTCCGCCGCCCACATGCGGCGGAGCATGGTGCCAACCAAAGGGACGAGGCTGCCGAAGCGGCCCTGGCCGAGCGAAAGCTGTGGCTCGTTGGCCAGGTGTAGCGCCGTGATGCCGTGCGTCAGGGCGATGGAAAAGCTAAAGTACTGCTGGACGGTCAACCCGCTGGTGTTGGCGAGGGGTGCGAGCACGCCCTCGAAGTGTGCCCGGCCCTGGTTGAGGATGCCGAAGCTGAGCTCCAGGCTGGCGTCCGAGGGGACAAAGCCGGGCACCGGGCGCTCGAAGCAAAGCTGGTACAGCTCGGGGTGCGTCACCGCGAAGGTGAAGTAGGCCTCGGCGGCGGCCTGCTGAACCTCCCAGGGGTCCTCGATACTCATGAGCGGCTCCATCAGCGCACCGTACTCCCGGTAGCCGAGCTGGAACAGGGCGTCGTAGATGGCGTGCTTGCCGCCGGGGAAGTACTCGTAGAGCGAGGGCGGGCGCATGCCGACCTGGCGAGCGACCTCGTTGAGGTTGAGGGCCGCGGCGCCCTCCGCGCGCATCTGGGCGCGGGCGGCGTCGAGGATGGCGGCGATGGTCGCCTGGCGCGCCCGTTGCCGTCGTCCGGGTGGCTGAGTGGGCTGGCTCACGACGTTTTCCTAAACCAACTAGGCTATCCGAATTGTATTAGGGAATTGAGGGTTTGTCAAGACCGAGAACGCTACGGCCACGTCCGGCGTGTCTACCTTCACCAGGGGTCGCGAGCGCTGTGTGCGTAGGTGTCACGCACATACGGCGGGCTACCCGTATTCCGAGCACAATCAAACCAGCGTCGCCACGTCCGCTGCCCGCCCGGCATGAAGCGCCCGGTTCGCAATACCTTCCAGTTCCTCCACAGCTCGTGACGACTGTGCGTCCCGCACGATGCTTGCCGCGAGCAGCTGTGCCTGTTCCCGATAGCGCGGCACGGTGAGGACCTCGTTTATCGTCGCGCATATCGCCGCAACGCTTGCCGTGAGGGGCAGCAGCTTGCCGGCCTTGCGCGCCACAACCCGCGCAGCGTTGCCCGCCTGGTCGCGCCCCATGGGGAGGCACACCACTGGCACGCCCGCCGCCAGGGCCCGTATCACTGTGCCGTGTCCGCCGTGTGTGACCACCACCGCCGCCTGCGTAAACAGCTCGCTATGGCGCGCCAGGCGCTGCACCTCGACGTTGCCGGGAACACGGAGCTGCACAGCGTCCAGCGCTGGCCCGAGCGTGACAATGCCGCGGACCGGCAACTCACCCAGCGCATCGATGACCTTTTGCAGAATCGCGGACTGGTTTTGGAAGGTGGTGCTGAAGCTGACCACCACCAGCGGTTGAGTCGGCTCTCGCGTCGTGGTGTGCGCCGAGGTGTCTGCCGCCCAGCTCGGGTCGCCCAGTATTGGGCCGACGTAGCGCACGTTATCGGGCAGCACGTCCGCCGTGAAGTCGAACGCCGGGCTGGTGAGCAAGAGGATGCGCTCGGCCCGCCGCATGAAATCGAGCAGATCGGTGTGCGGCGCAAGCCCAAGCGCCACGCGCGCCGCGTTCAAGGCGGGCAGACCAGCGTTGAGGGTGCGCTGCCCGAGCCACGAGATGACATGATTGCGCGCTCGCTCAAGCGCGTTGGTGGGCGGCCCGAACGGCGTGCCGGCGGGCGGCAGACCCGGTGCCGGCAGCATGTAGGGGTTGGGCACAAGGATGGCGTAGGGGCGCTGGGCCTTCTCGGCGGCGATCATGGGGCCGAACAGCAAGTCGCTCACCGCCACCACATCGGCGGGCTGCCGCTCCAGCTCCGCCAGCACGTCTTCCGCGTAGGCGCGGGCGGGGTTCACCATAATGCTGTCGCGAAAGATCCTGAGCCCATCGAGCGGCGTCTTGCCCTCGTAATCGCGCACGATGGTACTGGTGGCGGATTTGTCGCGCCGGCTTGGGGCACGGGTGTAGGCGACAAAGTCGCAGCCCGCCGCGCGCGCCTCCGGCTCGTTGCACTGGTCGCTCATCACCCGAACGGTGTGCCCACGCTGCACGAGCCGACGGGCCAGTTCGAGCTGTGGCGGGACATTGCCGCCGCCTTCCCACAGGGCGAACAGGAAGCGGCGCGGCGACTGGCGCGGGGGCTCGGTCATCTGCTCCCTCCACTGTGCGTGATGATGGCGTCGATCATGTCGAGCAATCTGTCGCGGTACTGGTCGACGGTCATACCCATATCGCGGCGCAGGAGTTTCCACACGTACACGTCACAGACAGCAACGAGCTGCGGCACGAAGCGTTCGCGAGCCTGCTCAGTGGGGAGATAGGGCGCAAACACGCGCCCAACCCACTGCCGATGAAACGTGCGCCCGGCTTCCATGAAGGTTTGGAGCGATGGGTAACGCTGCTCCTGTGACAGAAACCGGATGTTGTAATCGCCGATGCTCTCGTAGTGCTGGATCAGATACTCGACCGCACCGGGAATATCGCCAGTTGCCACTTCGATTCGATCGCGGTTCGTATCTGCGACGATCGACGCCCAAATCGCGTCTTCTAACCCTGATTTCGAGCCAAAGTGGCGCAGTACGGTTTGCACGGTGACCCCCGCACGTTCAGCAATTTGCTGCAGCGTGACCTCGTCCATCCAGGAGGTAATATAAAGTTCAAGCGCCGCATCGATGATCCGGCGTCGCGACAGGGCCGCGACCTCGGCTTGGGTTGTACCCCGGTATGGGCGTTTGGGCATTGCCTTCTATTGATGTAATCGGATAGTCAAATGGTGTGAGTTGATGGTAACATCAATTCGTACTCGTGTCAAGCCCCTGCCGCTGTCGCGGCGCTACGCTCATCGGGATCAGGTGGCTGAACATCCGGTGCAAGTAATTCCTCATAGTAGAGCGGTTTTTACTTGTTGATTCATCAAGGATTGCTCCGCCGACGATTCATAATGCGGCTCTTCGCCATTTCCTGTGGAGGCGATTCTTACCTTGGCGTTAGGGTGCGGTGCACGCAGAACCCAGCGTGAGGTTTCCCACTTGCTCCACAGGAAGTGGCGGAGAACTCATAATGCGCCTGCGTCCTGAAAAACCCGCGCGGTTCGTGGGGTCATGCTGCTGGTAGGGCCGTGGCGGGAGTGGAGGGCGTCAAGGCGAGGCCGAGCTTGCTCGCCCGGCGGGTGAGCTGGCGCAGCTCGCGTTCGCGCCGCTGCTCCTCAAACTCGCCGGCACTTTGCTCGACGTAGGCCTG
>Ga0164290_1001371_pt1 | contig 38025 bp, 34 predicted proteins | sample Micstemetagenome_FD_108782 | JGI IMG/M metagenome (GOLD analysis project Ga0164290, IMG submission 108782) | Contaminated culture microbial community from soil near Moab, Utah, USA - Microcoleus steenstrupii SON62 (Illumina Assembly) | ecosystem: Environmental > Terrestrial > Soil > Soil crust...
CCGCGACATGTACCTCTTCCAGGTGAAGTCGCCGGAGGAGTCGAAGGGCAAGGACGACATCTACAAGCTCTTGGCCACCGTGCCGGGGGACGAGGCGTACCGGCCGCTCAAGGACGGGAAGTGTCCGTATATCAAGTGACGGACTGGCCACTTGACCAAGGAAAGGGCGCCTGCGGGCGCCCTTTTTGTTGCGGCGCCTCGTCCGGGGCGCAGGGGCAAATAATCTTAGTCATGTATATGGACATTAGTTATTGACTAAAGTAATTCATTGTACTATAGTGCTTTGGCTCTCTTGTGGCCTGCCGCCTCGAACGGTCGGTTCAGGTTTCGAGGAGAGCATTCACGATCTGATTTCGTGGGAGCGCGTCGATGTTCAATTTCCGGCCCGAAGACCTGTTCCCTTTGTTCCGCGTCGAGCCGCCGCCGGAAGTGCCCAGGCTAAATTTGAACCCCGACGGGTCCGCCGGCGACACCCGGCGCAGCGCGGCCTCCAGAGCCTTGGGATTCGGTCCCGGTACCAGGCCTTCACCACCCATGGGCACCGGTTTCCAGGATGCAATGCCCATTGCGGCAGGCAATACCTTCCCTGTTACCTATCTGCCTAGTGGGCTGCCCGGCTTCGCTCCACCTCGGCGTCATCCCCTTCAAGACGCGCTCGACGAGATCATGCGGATCTACGAGGGGTTTGCTCCGAGACCCTCCGATCCGTTTGTCCAGCGAGGATCACGCGCCGAGTTGCTTTCGCCGATCGTCGGGCAACCACTCTCATGGTACGCCGGCGATTTTCAATCACCGGACCCGGCGATGCCAGGCGCCTCGGCGCAACTTGGTGAAAGCGGTAACCAGACGGCGACGGAAAGCCCGTTGGGTTCTTCAAGCGTCAACTTCGCCCAACTTGATCCGAACCTTATACCTCCGACTGCACCCGAGAGGCCGCGCCTGCCCGATTACCAGGGAAGTTCTTTACCAAGCCGATCGACTGATCAGGGCATCATTCGTGTTTCTGAGGACGAGCCAAGTGCGGTAACTGGTGGAGTCCAGATAGCACAGCAAGACAACAAAACTCCCGCGCTGCCGGCCCGGCGCGGCATCGCCCCTAACGTGGAATTGCCGCCAGGTACCCCGCTGCGCGATGGCCCCGGGCAGCCGGTCATCCTGCCGGATGGATCGCGCATTCCCGATCGTTACTCTGCGACCGGCGACCTGATGTCGCCAGTCGCTGATCTCGCCGACGTCGCCGCCGCGGGCCGTGAGACCGCAAGGATATATCGCTTGCTTCGATCTTCCCCTGACACCTCCGAAGGCGGACTTTGGGGGTACATTGCGAGCTTTGGCCATCACGTCGGACACGGAGGGTTGTTCGACTATCAGCGGGGCCCAGGAAACAGCATCACCGGGTTCGAGCAGCGTCGGCAATTCAGGAACGTTTCGAATGTCAACGTTGGCCTTTTCGGTCAGCAGGCTGGATTGACGCTTGATCAAGTCTTAGCCAATGCAGGCACATTCGCCAGCTGGAAGTCGAGCAATGCAAAGTCTCAAGAGCCCTACGGTCTCGACCCGCAAACTAGAGAATTCATAGAACTTGGCTACAAGATTGGTGAACGTGGAGTGTTTGGCCGAGCGGAAGCGCCTTAGCCGCACAACGTGTATCAATTTCGCCGAGTCGACATCAGGGCGCTCATCGTCCAGATGACAGAGATGCCTGCAGCGAAGAGCACTAGCAATAAATACGGCGTCGATAGCGGCGGGTCTTCGTCATAGGCCATGGATGGCAGTAAAAACACTACCGGCGCCACCAGCACGAACTCGAAGCACTGCCGTACTCCTTTGGCGAGCATATGACAGCGAAATATCGCGAAGCCCAAGACGTAGGCGATCCAGCAGACCGGTAGGACAAAAAGGAGCCTGGCGGCAATGCCGGCAGCGATGGCCTTTCCTCTTCCAGAAAGCGATTTCAGGCGATCCATCGTGCTCTTTCGGATGTCAGCGCAGAATGTGCCTCACACGGACCAGGTCAACCTACTACTGGTTGCATAAACTGCGCCGGCTCGAGATGGACGGAGGTACAACCGAAAGTCGGTTGCTCATCTCGCAGCTCATGTCTGAGTGGGAAGAGTTCCGCCGGTTGCCTAGTGATCGAGTGTCAGGCGTTTATGATCACGTCTGCAGGCAAGTCCGAACGGCTTCACGAGGCAGTGAGAAGGCCGCTGATTTAGTCCAGGCGGGCGCGCCCGGCAGGACAGCGCTGACGCCTCGCGCTTTACGCCTCAGGATGCCCGGTCAGCTCGTACGATTGTACTTGCCGATCACCAAGTGAGCCTTGGTCCAATCCTTACGCGACAAGTTGAAGGTCTTGGCCGGATTGTATTGCTTCACCGTCCAGCTCTGCTGGTTCACCTTCACCAGGCGCTTGATCAGCACGTAGCGGGTGCCGTCCTTGTCTTCCCGCGAGAGCACGATGTCGTCGCCGGGGCCGACCGGAGCCGACGGATTGACCAGCAGGAGGTTGCCCCGCTCGTAGGCCGGCTCCATCGAATCGCCTGACACGAAGCAGCCGTAGGCGTCGCTCACGCCCTCGAGCCGGGAATCACGGGGGATCCAGGCGACCGGCTCGTTGCTGAGGGTCATCGCGCCTTCGCTGCCGCCCTGGGCCGACGAGAAGACCTGCAACGGTGCCCGCACGCCGGTCATCGGCATGCCGCGCCGGCGTCCGCCGATCGGCGCCAGGCTGAGGTCGCTGTCGATCACCGGCAGCGCGCCCGCGGTCTTGTCGCCGCGATTGGTCTGCAGCCAGTGCACCGATATCCCCAGCGCCTGGGCCAGCTGGACGATCGATTTCGGCTCGGTATCGCCGCGCCGCTCGATCTGGGCGATGCCGCCCTGGGTGATGGAATAGCCCGCGCGCGTGACGCGCCGGGCCAGCTCAGCCTGCGACCAGCCCTTGGCTTCGCGTTCGGCCTTAACTCGTTCGCCTAGTGTCGACATGCCGGCAATGCTAGCGCAGTTATTAGTAACATTGGTTATTGACAAGATGACCTCTGTAATCTATATAAGCAGTTATGAGAAGCCAAGATCCTCGACCCGAAGCCAAGCCCTGCAGTGCCGGTGCGCCGAGCTCCTATCGGCCCGAGTACGCCGAGCAGGGGCGCAAGCTCTGCCTGCTGCTGGGCGCGACCGACGAGGAATTATCCCGGTTTTTCGGCATTTCACCTGCCTCATTGGCCGAGTGGCTGGCCGAGGTTCCGGCGTTCGCCGCCGCGGTGAAGGCTGGTCGGGAGCTGGCCGATGCCGAGGTGGCGGACCGCCTCTATCGTCGGGCCATCGGCTATAGCCATGACGCGGTTCGGGTCTTCAGCGACCACAGTGTCGACTATGTCGAGACTTATCCACCGGACACCACCGCGTGCATCTTCTGGCTGAAGAGCCGTCAACCCGAGCGGTGGCGCGAAAGGGTGGAGCAGGGCGACGACGCGGTTGCCGAGATGCTGGCCACGCTCGATGCGGCCGGAGAGAGGGCGAAAAATGTTCGCCGCGGCTGACCATCGCACACGCCTGCACGGCGAGATCGGCGCCCTGAGGTTCGACCCCCTGGCCTACGTCATGTTCGCCTTCCCGTGGGGCGTGCCAGGCACGGCGCTGGCCGACGATGAGGGCCCCGAGCCGTGGCAGCGCGACATCCTCGAGCGGCTAGGCAATGGGCTGATGACGGCAGATGAGGCGGTGCGTTCGGCGGTCGCGTCAGGCCATGGCGTCGGCAAGTCCGCCCTCGTCGCGTGGATCGTGCTGTGGGCGCTGTCGACCACCCGCGACACGCGCGGCATCGTCACGGCCAACACCGAAGGCCAGCTGCGCACCAAGACCTGGCCCGAGCTCGCCAAATGGTATGGGCTCTGCGTCAACCGAAGCTGGTTCTCCTATTCGGCGACGTCACTGGCATCGACCTTGCCCGGCCACGAGAAGACATGGCGCGTCGACGCCATCACCTGGTCGGAGAACAACACCGAGGCGATCGCCGGCCTGCACAACAAGGGCCGCCGGGCGTTCGCGATATTCGACGAAGCGTCGTCCATTCCGGACGGGGTCTGGGAGACCATCGAGGGGGCTCTGACCGACGCACGCACGGAACTGTTCTGGTGCGTGTTCGGCAATCCCACGCGCAATGCCGGCCGCTTCCGTGAATGCTTCGCCGGCGGTCGCTTCGCCCATCGCTGGCAGCCGATGCAGATCGATTCGCGCGCCGTATCAATGACCAACAAGGCCCAGATCGCCGAATGGGTGAAGGATTACGGCGAGGACTTCCTGACGAACCTGCCCGTCGGGGCCGGGGATTAGGAGCCAGCCGCCCCGTTCCACCACGCCTCAGTCCTCTCGAGGAGACAATCATGGGAACTCAGCCAGTCGCAATCAGCCGTCAGACCGACGGTTGGAACTACGCCCAAGCCACCGGTGGCATCGTCAATACGACGACGGCCGTGACGATCAAGCCAGCCGCCGGCGCCGGCGTCCGCAACTACGTCACCGATCTGCAGATCAACACGGCGACGCTCGGCGCGGCGACAGAGCTCGCCATCCGGGACGGCGCCGGTGGAACCGTGCTCTGGCGTTGCCAGCTGCAGACCACCGCCATGCCGCTGATGGCGATCAACTTCCAGTCGCCCCTGGTCGGCTCGCCGAACACGCTGCTCGAGGTCGTGACGCTCACGGCGGTCACCGGCGGCGTGTTCGTGAACGCGCAGGGCTACGCGGGAGCATAGGGGCCACCGATGGCCGACAGCCTCGACTATCTCCTGGGCAAGATCTCGGGCCAGCTGGACGGCCTGGAAGCCCGCATGGACGACATCAAGGCGAGCGTTGCGGAAGTGGGAGAGCGCCAGCGCGAGACCGAGGGGCGGGTCGGCAAGCTCGAGCGCCGCGAGGCGCACCGCAGCGGCATCATCGCCGCGATCGCCGGCAGCGCCAGCCTCCTCGGCGGCGCCTTCGTCACGTTCCTCAGCAGGAAGGTTTGAAGACTATGAGCGACACGATTGAAGATCTGATCACGCGCGTCATCCAACGCGAAGGCGGCTACGTCGACAATGCCGCCGACGCCGGCGGACCGACCAAGTTCGGCATCACGCTGGCCACGCTGCACGATTGGCGCAAGTCGCCGGTGTCGGCCGTCGACGTCGAGGGCATGACCGAGCTCGAGGCCCGCCGCATCTACCGTGCCCGCTACTTCACCGGGACCGGCTTCGACCAGGTGAAGGACCCGCAGCTGCTCGAGTTCCTCTTCGACTATGCCGTCAACTCGGGCGTCGGCGCGCCGGCGGCGGCGCTGCAGAGCGTGCTGAAGCGCGAAGGTCTCTATGCCGGCGCCATCGACGGCGATTTCGGCCCGAAATCGCGCGAGGCGCTGGCCAAGGTCAGCAACTGGCCGGCGCTGTTCTACGCCGTGAAGTGCGAACGCTACGAACTGTTGCTGCGCTACGTCGGCCGCCGGCCCGACCAGGCGCAGTTCGCCACCGGCTGGGCCAATCGACTGGACCAATTCGAGGAAAGGATCGCCTGATGTTCGCAGCCCTCATTCCCGTGCTGACGCCGCTCCTGCAGGAGGCGTTCGGCCGGCTGTTCCCCGACCCCGCCCAGCGCGACAAGGCGATGGCGGACTTCTTCTCGAAGCTGCAGCAGGCCGACCTGTCGCAGCTCGAGGTCAACAAGGCCGAGGCGCAGACCGGCAGCCTGTTTATTGCCGGCTGGCGGCCCTTCATCGGCTGGGTCGGCGGCAGCGCCATCGCCTGGCAGTTCCTGCTGAAGCCGATGTTCCTGGCCTTCGCCGGCTTCATGCCGGAGTCCTTCACCACCGCGGTGCTGAACGCGCCCACCATGGACAGCAACATGTGGGAGCTGGTGACGGCGATGCTCGGCATCGGCGCCATGCGCTCGTACGAGAAGCTGAAGGGCGTGGCGAGCAAATAGATCTAGGAGACGACCATGGATATCGCTGCTTCCAACTGGAACGAAGACGACAATGCCAACATCACGTCGGCGCCCGATGGTGCGCCGGAGGGCATGGCGCCGAGCGGCGTGAACAACGTGCTGCGGGCGATGATGGGGGCCGTCAAGCGCTGGTTCAATTGGAGCGCGCCGAAGGTCACCGCAGGCTCGACCACGGCCTACACGTTGACCTACAGCGTCGCGCCGGGCGCCTATCTCGATGGCATGTCGTTCCTGGTCGAGCTCCACGCCGCTCCTGGCGCCGGCGCGACGCTGAACGTGAACGGGCTGGGTGCAATCCCGCTCCGCCATTTCTACAACGGCACCTGGTACCTGCTGCCGCCGTCGTGGTGCGCCTCGGGCTCGATCTTACGGTTGGTCTATCACGCATCGTCCGGCGCGTTCCGCATCGCCGATTCCGTGCAGGCAATTCCGACCGGCACATCGCAGAGCAACCGCAGCGCGACACTGCCGGCCGGCTGGCTCGCGGAGGACGGCAGTGCCGTCGGCCGCACGCAATATCCCGCGCTCTTTGCCGCCATCGGCACGACCTACGGCGCCGGCGATGGAAGCACGACGTTCAACGTTCCGGACAGCCGTGGCTATGTCGATGCTGGTGTTGGTGGCCCAATCGGTGGGGCGCTGACGCAGAAGCTTGGCGCAACTGCAAACAGTGCAGGCGTGAGCGTGAACGGCGGCACCTTCGGAAGCTTGTCAGTGTTTACGACGAGCATCGCCATGGATGGTCCGACGTCGTTAAACACGGCGCAAGCTGGCGGCGGGACAGGGGTCGCGAGCAACGACCACTTTCATAACAATGTGCAGAGCTCGGGTGCTACATCCGGTAGCCTTGGCGTCAGCGCTGGCGGTTCGACCAGTGCCTTCAGCATCGTCCAGCCGACGATGATCTCCAACAAGATGATCCGAATCTAGTCATTCGGTGACCAATAGGCTACGGAGTCGCATGGCGTTCGATCAGCAAAGGATCCATTTGGCGACTGGCACCCGTGAGGCCAACGTGCGACTCCCGACCAGATGCGCGACCGCACTCGGAAACTGCAAATATCCGATCAAGTCAATCAAGCTCCGCGAGGCGATGTAGAATGTTCTTTCGCAAGAAAACCGACGCCAGGCCGCTTGCACCCGTTACGACAGCGCCGGTTCCAGCCTCTCTCGAGCATCTGCGCGACAGCCAGCTCTATGCCGATGCAGTGGCTTATTTCAAGGACTACCCGGATCGATCGCTCATGAGCGACGAGTCTCGGGCGGTTCTGTTTTCGATCATCAGGACGCTGCGATCGAAGTACATTGCCGAGATCGGCACGTTCCGCGCTGGCACCACCGAGGTGATGGCGCGGGCGTGCTGGGAGAACAATTGGGGCATCATCTACACGACAGACCCCTACGGTGGGGATCGCTGTCCGCCGATCATCAGCTCATGGCCGGAGGATCTCAGCAAGTATGTGTCTTTCCATCCGCTGACTGCGATGGATTTCTTCGCCTACCTCGACCAGCGCCGCATCACGCTCGATCTCACCCTGGTCGACGGCAATCACGAGTACGAGTTCGCGCTGTTCGACCTGCAGATGGCAGCGCGCCGGACACACCCGTCCGGGATCATCGTCATGGACAATGCCGAGCAGAGCGGCCCCTTCGAAGCGGCACGTACCTTCCTCGGCGCCAACCCTGCATGGTGCGAACTCGGAAACGCGGTCGCCTCGCACGATCCGTCCAATCCGTTCAACACGGCCAGAGCATCGATTCCCGATACGTCATTCATCATCCTGCAGGCGCCGCCCTTCATTGCGATCGGCCCTGGACCGCACTCCTGGGGGCAGCGGCGGATTGAGCGGCCTGCGGTCGGGGGGCTGACGCTCGATCTCGCGCGCCCGGCGAAGGGGACGCTGCACTATCAGGTGATACTACGCAGCTTCCGGGAGAACCAGACGCCAGTCGAGCAGAAGGCAGTCGGCTCGGCCGGGATTGACGCTTCTGTTCAGAAGCTCTCGCTGCCGTTCGACGAGGAGGTCTTGGTGGAAGCTGGGGAGGTGCATACCGTTGAGATCGATGTCTCCTGGCAAGGCACTGAGCCTCTGGCGCTGACGACGCCGCCCATCGCCCAAACAGCCTAGAGGGCGGTGGGTGACGGCGGCTCAGTCCATAACCCGGATCGAGAAGAACTTCGATACCTGCTCGAGCTGCAGCGATGTGCGGTCGTACGGCTGCTCGAGAAAGTCTCCCCACCGTTGGTCGGCCGGTCGGATCAGCACCTGCAGCGACAGGCGCTCAGTCGGGAACGACAGGGCGGGCAGCGTGAGGTGCGGTGTCAGCGACGACCACACCATGAAGTCGCCCTTGCGCATCATCGCGGTCGCGATCTCGGGGCTGCCGTCCATCAGCTTTGCGCGCAGCGCCTGATGGTAGCGCTGGTAGCGATCGTCCCTCGACATCTCGGGCTGGTGCGCAAGCCCGAGGTCCTGCTCGGTCACGACCTTGTCCGCCGGCCACGGAACGACGCAGGGAATGCCCGAGCGATGGTCGAGGTCCTGCAGCGGGATCCAGACCGTGTGCGAATGGCCAAGAGGCGCGGTGTCCAACGACCAGCTGTCGAGATGCAACTCCGTGGTCTGCGCCGCAAAGAACAGCAAACACTGATGGACGATGTAGTGGCGTACGCCATCCAGCGCGCGCAGCCGTTCGCCCAGGGCGTTGGACGTGATCAGCGCGCGCAGGGCGGCGGAGAGCGGCGCCAGCTCGCCGGGCAGCGAGAGATGCGGATGCAGCAGGTTGTTGGCGACCAGCGTCGTTCCGGGGAAGAACCGGTTGGCGGCGAAGGAGCCGTCCTGCCGGCGCAACTCGCCGCCGTGGGAAGGAACCAGCCGGCGGATCATGTCGGAGATGGCGGCGATCTCATCGGCCGGAAATGCCCGCCTGAACAGATGATAGCCGCGAGCGCGGTACTGTCGGCGGGCTCCGTTGGCGCTGAGGAACATGGAGATGGCCATTGCTGCGGCTGCCTAGTAGGTCGTGGCCGGCGCGCCAAGGCTGCCGCCGATGCCGAACTCGTGGCTGATGCGTTCGCCCACGAAGTACGAGAAGTGATCGTTGACGCGAATGTGGCGGTTGGTCGGCGGCGTAGTCGGCTGGTCGATGAAGTCGCCCCACAGCGATTCCATCGGCCGCAGCAGGACCTGGAGCGACAGGCGTTCGACCGGGAAGAGTTGCGGCGGGAAGGTGAGGTGCGGCGTGAGGGACGTCCAGACGATCAGGTCCCCCTGGCGCACGACGGCGGTCGCCACCTCGGGCCCTTCGGCCATCAGTCGGTCCGTGAAAGCCCGCTGGTACCTTTCGTACCGCTCGCCTCGCGAACCGGTGGTGGGCAGCCCGAGCTCGTCCTCGGTCAGCACCTTGCCGCGCGGCCACGGAATGACGCTGGGCAGCCCCGACCCAGGTTCCATGTTTTGCAGGGGAATCCAGAGCGTGTGCGCGAAGCCGCGCGGCGACGTGTCGAGCCCCCAGCTGTCGACATGAAGCTCGGTGCTCTGTGCGGCGAAGAACAGCAACACCTGGTGGATGTTGTAGTGGCGGGCATCGTCAAACTCGCTGAGCCGCGCCGCGACCGCCGGCGACGCCACGACTGCGGCCAAGGCCGCCTCGAGCGGCCGCATCGCTTCATTGAGCGGCAGGTGGGCGTTGGCCAGCGAGTTGCGGACCAGGGTCGTGCCGGGGAAGAAGTCGTGCGGCACGATCTGGCCGTCCTGGCGCAGCAGGGGACCCTGGTAGGGGACCACCTCACTCCGGATCACCTGCGCAAGGGTCTCGACGGTCGCCTTCGGCAGGACGCTGCGAAAGACGTGATAGCCCTGCTGTTCGTACTGTCGGCGGGCCGGGCTCTGGAACAGGCGGCGCAGCAAGCTCATGGATGCATCATGCCGCGAACGGCTGCTCGCACTTCATCACGCATCCTGCCATCGCCGTCGCGTAAGCCAATGGCGGACCCGGCGAGATTCGAACTCACGACCTCTGCCTTCGGAGCAATCTAGCCGGCCCATCCTAAGAGTACGATAGGGCACGCTACAATGCGACATGTACCTGAAACAACTAGATATTTCGGTTTCCTCGTCCGAAATGGCTATCCGAACATTCGCTCCGAGTTCTGCCCGGATGCTTCCGTGGTGCTTCCGCGGAAGCAGTCCCTCTTCGGCGGGGGGAACGTCACATGACGAAGCTGACCAAGCGGACCGTCGACGCGGCCGACGTCCGTGAAAAGGATTACTTCATCTGGGACGATGAGCTGCCCGGCTTCGGCCTGCGCGTCTTTGCTTCGGGCAAGCGTAGCTACCTTGTCCAATACCGTGCTGCCGGTCGGACCCGGCGCTACACCATCGGCCTACACGGCGTGTGGACGCCGGAGACAGCCCGCCAGGAGGCTAAGGTCCAGTTGGGGCGTGTTGCGCGTGGCAACAACCCCTCGGAAGAACGCCAGCTCGACTACAAGGCAATCACTGTCAAAGAGCTGTGCGCCCTCTACATCGCCGATCTAAACGCGGGACTCATTCTCGGTAAAGGCGGGCACCCGAAGAAGCCTACAACGATCAGCACGGACACCGGCCGTATCGATCGACACATCCTCCCGTTGATCGGCACGCGACGGGTCAAGGATCTCACCAACGCCGACATCAACAAGGTCTTGAAGGACATCATGGCCGGGAAGACGCGCGTGTCCGTCAAGACAAAGAAGCTGCGCGGCAAAGCCATCGTGCGCGGCGGCGCCGGCACGGCGACCCGGACGGTCGGGCTACTAGGCGGCATCCTCACCTATGCAGTCGAGGCCGGGATCATCGACCGCAATCCCGCGCACGGCATTCGCAAGCCGAAAGATAACGTACGGAACCGTCGCCTCACTCAAGGCGAATATCGCGCCCTGGGCGAGATGCTGCGGAAAGCGGCCGAGAACGAGAAGTATGCCATGACAGTCGACATTATTCGCCAGATCGCCCTGACCGGCTGCCGCCGCGCGGAAATGATAAAGCTGATGTGGACTGAAGCCGACACGGAGGGCAGTTGCCTACGGCTTGTTGATAGCAAGGAAGGCGCTTCCATCCGTCCCATCGGGCTCCCTGTGGTCGAGTATCTTGAGCAGCGGCGCAAGGGGCAGACGAACACCTACGTTTTCCCCGGCCAGGGCGAGGATAGCGCCTTTGGTGGCTTCCCGAACCATTGGGAACAGATCTTCAAGGACTCACCACTTTCCGGTGTGACGCCGCACGTCCTTCGCCATAGCTTCGCCAGCATCGCGAACGATCTCGGCTTTACCGAAGTCACGATCGCCGCGCTCGTAGGCCATTCCAAGGGCTCGGTGACGAGCAAATACATCCACACGCTCGATACAGCGCTCATCGTGGCCGCGGATACGATCTCAGGTTACATTCAGGGGCTTCTCGACGGCAAGGAGTTCAAGAAGACCGCCTATGCGCTTGACCGGGATTCCCGCAAAGCGGCGCTTTTGCGCTTCCTACGAGAGGCGGTTGGAGAAGAGGCTCCGATCGAGCGTCTCGCGGCATGATCCGGCCTGCGGTGCAGGCAAATCAGGTTATCGGCGCCAAGGGCTCAGCACTAGGCTGGCGTCGAACTATCCGGGCGCGGGTAGCCAACCGGCTATGAGCGCGGCCAGCATCGTACCGGATTTGCCCCTCACGCCGCTCCCTACCAGGGGAACGGTGTGAGGACATCCACGCCAGCCCGCTTGGGACTGGGGGTCCTGATATCTGGAATGGCTTTCCACGGCTTTGCCGCTGGCTCGCGCGACTTGAACATGGAACTGAGTTGTGTGTAGTCAACCAGTTCCAGCTTGATACCCAGTTTCTCTAGCCTGTGGTTTGCCGCGGCTTGACGCGCCGCGGGGCTATAGCCACTTCCCGTTGTCACGAACAGGCCGCGCGTCTCTCCCTGAAGAACAAGTGCGCCGACGAACTCTCGTATCGCCGCCACGCCCTCGTGCGATGCCGTTGTCCGACGCTTGAGTTGGACAACAAACGGTGTGTCGCCGTGGACGACGTACAGGTCAATTCCACCATCAGCCGAGTATCCAGTCAGACGTACATCACATCGAAAGTGCTCCCGAAACACACTCTCGCACAGCTCCTCGAATCGTCGTGGGTGGATGTTTCGTACGTCCGCGAAGGTGAGAGACAAATGCTTCCTCAGCAAGCTCAGCGGCACCTCGTACCGATCAATCTCGAAGCGCCGCAGGATACCTTCATAGTAGCGGTGATACCTGTACTCTCCGATTGCATCAAACACATGGCCCGTCTCGCAGAACCACCAACCACAGCCCTTGCATTCGCCGGCAAAGGAGAAATCGCCGTAAAATGGCGAATTGTCAGGTTGCCCAAAAAACTGGAGCCCTGCGCCACAATAGTGACAGTGTGGAAACTCTAGGATCGGTATCCCAGTCTTCAGCACACGCCCGCTTTGCGAACTCGGATACGTCTTTCGCCGCTGACCGCGCCGTGGCTGCCTCACCGTCAAGTCCAACCAGACGTGATCGTTGTAGTACAGGCCGCGCGTTGGCATGACGATCATTCTATGTCATGGCGCTAGATGGTGACCATCCCCATGAAGCGCAATGCGACGAACCGACCATCATTGGGGGCGCTCCGCCATCAGCTCCGACATACCACGTATCCTTGGGCGTTCATTTCAGTGCAGGCCGAAAAGAACGACATTAAAAGCCAATAAAGTTGCACAAAGTGGGGATCGGGCGGACGACCCACCGCCACCTCATTGAGTGCGCTCTCGACAGAACGGCGGCTTAAGGACGACGTGACGATGAACACTCGGCGGATCGCATCTGGCGCGTTCCTGGCTCGAGCGAATTCGTCTGCTAGACCATTGCTGTCGCCACGAACGACGCGAGCGATTTGCGTTTGAACGCGATGGCCACGGTAGTTCTCTTTCCATCCACGGATCTTTGACGCCATGGCCTCCGGCGGTAGTCTCATGTTGTGCAGGTTCTTGATGGCCTGGCTTACTGAGATGTGAAACGGCTGGGCTCCAAGAGATAGATCTCCGTGTTTTGCATGATAGAAGGTAATGCGAGGCGGACTGCCAGAGTTGTTCACGCCTACGAAGTCGGCCCATTCATCTCCCAAGTCGTCGCACACAAGTACTTCATCTCCATCGGCGACGCTTGCGACGATCACTCCGAAGGTCGAATCCCCATCAAATGAGGTCTGCCGAGCTTTGAAGGTTCCTTTTTCATCTGTCACTGAATCGAGAAGGGCATTTGTGCGAAAGTGGCGAAGCAAAACAGCTCCGCCATCAACGAAGCTGTCATCGCGAAATAGCGTCCCGTCAATGTAAGCGAGTGAAAGCTGGTCAAAAAGCACAATGAAACCGTCCTCGCGATCGAGGTGCTTACGGAGCAACATCCGATCGGGATCCTGGCCGAGAGGATACTTGGTCTGCTCGACCTGGACGCGGCCGCTGAAAGGCAGGACTAGCTCGCGTAACGCAATTCTCGTCTGATTGAGTGCTATGGACCCGATCTTCGTCCCACTAGTGCTATCGACGAGATCCCTTCGCTTGCCGGTCCCTTCGACCTTCACCACGTTGTCCAGTTCCGCCAGTACAGCGTCGATCTCAGTCTTCGAGAGTTCGGTCAGCTGCGAATTCACTTCTCTCAACAGTCTTATTTCGTTGCGGTCATGGATCGCTTCGGTCAAGTCTGACACATCAACGACAAAGCTCATCGGCTGGACCGTGGCGGCAATGCTTGCCAAGTCGATCGCTCGCGCGAAGGTACGGATGAACGCCGCCGGCGCGCCTTTGGAATCGACCAGCTCATCAATCACCGATTTCGCGTAGTCGACCAGCGCAAGGTGGCCTACGCGATCCGATCGTTGACTGATTCTTCCTGTGCTTGGCGTGGTCGCGTAGTGCCCGGCTCCTGATCGCACAGCATAGGCCTGCGGCACGTAGCGACTCGCACCTGCGGGTCCGACGGTATTGAGCAGGTCATCTGCCTCAAACGTCTTGCTTCGCATCACGTGCTTTGACGCCGACATGTTTCGAAGTCGGATCTTTTCGAAGACTGCATCTGCACGAGCAATCGCAAGGTCAACCCGTTCAGCCGCTACGCGTCCGAGATATCGGGTGGAGAAAGCTGTCGGAAGATCAAGCTTCGACTTGAAGATCGCGACATGGTCGCGATACTCGACCAGAAGCACAAACCCGCACATTCGTTCGCTAACCGCCGCCTGCTCCGGCAAGAACGACACCGGGCGATCATAAAGAAATGAGACTGCCGACCAAGTGGCCTCAACTGCCGGTACGCGGCAATGGTGGAATAGGTTCTGCGATGCTGACGGCTGGCTCGCGCGGATACGACGGATTAGCTCGTCCACTGCAGCGTTGCTGAGGGGCCGTTTAAGGCTGTGAAAGTTTGCGGTCTTTCCCGCTCGAAGGGCGTCAATCATCAATCCCCCGTTTGCAGAAGGCCGAGGACGATCGTGCAAATGCTTCGGCCGTCGAAAAGACCCTTTTCAAAGGAGCTCCGCTTCCCTAGGCAGTGCGTAACTTTGCCTCCAACCGATTCTTTCGCTCCCCAGGAGCGGCGCTATCGATTGCAAGTCTCAAGTCCTCTTTCGCGCCCGCATCTCCCAGCGCCGTACGAATGTCAAACCGCAGCTCGCGAAACTCGCTCACGAAGCGCTCCGCCTTGAGATGCTCGAGGGCGCGGTCAATCCATTGAAGCGCCCGAGCGGGATCGCCCGAAGCCAACCTGCAACGAGCCATTAGACGTTCCACGAATTCCGGTCTCGGTGGATCGTCGATGTTCAAGAGGATCGTCTCTGCCTCTGGGTGGCGGCCCATCTCGATCAGGAGTTCTGCATGACGCTGGAGGTGAAACGGCTCGGGTGCCGTCTCGCTCTCGAACCATCGCAGGGCCTCGCCTTGTAGCGCTCGCGTGTCGTTTCCCGGAGTGCGAGAAGCTTCAAACAGGATATCGGCCCAAGCGGCGCGATCCTCGTCGCTTCCGCCTTCGTCCAGCGAGTGCTGCGGCAAAGCCTGGAAAATACGGTTGAAGAGCTCAGGCTCTTCTTGCGAGCAGAAGCGGCCAACTGATGCGAAGGTCTTAAAGGCTTGTTGTAGGCCGATGTTGCCTGCGGCTACGATAGTCTTCTCGATTTTTGTCGCGTGAAGTTTGACCAACTCCCCGAGCCGAGGACCCGCAACCCACGGGAGTCGCTCCATCGCTGCAAGTAAGACCGAGAACGTAACGTCTTCGCCTCTTTCCGCTGCCTGAAGAATCTCACTAACAAGTTCGGTCGCCCTGTTTGAACGCCCTCTGCGATGCAGCAAAAGAAGCTGGAGCCGACTTTCCATGAGCGGGTAAGGACCCGACAGTACGCCCTCAAACATCTTTATAGCGGCATCCCGGTCGCCCAAGCGGCGGTACGCTTTGCCACGATGGTGAGCAATTTCCGATACCTGTCGGTCCGATAGGCCTGGAAGACGACCCAAGATCGAAAATAGCTCCACGCGGACCGCGAGGTTCTCTCTCGCTAGTTTTCGCCCGTGGACTTCTCGCTCGTACAAATAGAGCTTCTCAACGGCTTCAATGACGGTCATCACCGCGATCGACGGTGGAAGGGTGTCCCCCCAGAGGCGCGCCGTTTCTACAGGGTCCCCAACTAGACCAATATCCAGGTCCCGCGGCGCGCAAGTCGACAGCAACGCGTATAGGAGGGCAGGTCGTCGATCGCCATCTCGGACGAGCGATTCGATCTTGCTCTTGAGGCTATGGGAAACTGCGGGAAAGCGAAGACCGTGCTCCAGTACCGTCGTCTCCAAGTATTGTACTAGAGTGTCATTGAGTTCCGCCCGTCGCGTTGGCGTCCACCACTCATATTGAGCCGCAAGCGCCGAGTAGACGACGTCGTGAAGCCGTACGACGCTCGCTCGATCTGCCGCGGTCAAGCCGTGACCCTGCAACCTGCGTACGCCCGCACTACGGATCACATGCTGAAGAAAGCCGCTCTCGCAATCGGCGCGGGCGGCCCATTCGAACACTGAAAGTTGCAGGGAGAGCGCTGTTCGAAGGTGGCCAATCAGCCGATCGGCAAGGCGCTGACTCTTGTCTTCAAGCTCACCCACCGCCTCGCAGTCGTCGGCGATGACGTCCCATGTCACCCCGGTTCCCTTTATGCCGTTCATCAACGTAAGACTGAGCGGATGACCTCCGACAGTTTGCCAGATCAAATCGAACACCGAGTCAGGACAGGGAGTTGTCATGCCGCGGTTCAAGAGTAGTCGAGCTGTATCCGGAGCCATAAGCGGCAGCTGATAGTCACCAGGCCCGACAAAACGACGCGTTAAGATAGCGCGTGACTTCGGTCCACAAAGGTCGGCTAAAGCGTCAACGCTAAGATCGTCGGGAGCGTTGTCCACGATGAGCAGGCAGGCGCTTGATCGGAGCAACTCCGTTAGATTCCGGTGTTCGCCGCCGGCCAGCAGCGGTATCGAACGGAGGTTCTCGACGCGTCTAACGTCTTCCCCTTCAAACCACAGAGGCAGAGGGTAGAGATCCTCATGCGCTGCAGCATAAGCTGCGGCCGCCTCCGACTTACCCAGCCCGGGCATCCCGGCGATTACCACAGCCCGCTTTTGATCAAGCCTAGCGGTCAAATCGGAATCGATGTCAGGTCGGTTCAAGTGTCCTGCGCCGAGCCGTTTTGGAGCGTTACTGTTGGCTTCTTCGTCCCATATGCGCTGGAGGACAGGCAGGTACTCCGCAAGCTTGCTCACCGAGGCGACGCTAACCAGCACTTCATCCAACAGCAGTGCTCCGATCTCCTCCGATCCCCAAACGTGCAAGGCGCGGCCGGCCATCTCTGGCCATGCAAGAACCTTAGTGTGGAAGTTGTCGGCGAGTTGCGCCCGCTTCTTGAGCGCCGATAGTAGGTAGATGTTCTTTACAGTTGGTTTGACTGTCAGGATCTGGCGAACGTCTCCCGTTGCTTTCAGCATCTCGCCGTCGAAGTATCCTTGCTCCGCCGAATAGGCTGCAGCCGTCAGACCATCGGCGCTCACGCTATCAACAAGTTTGTTGACCGGGAAACCTCTCAGATTGATCCCCTCATGGGTCATCGATTGGCCAACCACCAAATCGATCAAGAGACCGCCGAACCGTTCGAAATTTTGAGCAACAAAGGGGAGAGCGTCGGCAATCCGCTCAATGTTTTGCGCACGTATTTGCGGGTGCATCGTGAGCTCGCGAAGGCCGGTTCAGCGCCTGGATAGCGCCTCGCTCCGTGCTCGAAAGATAGTGATTGCACCCCAGCGTGGCTATTGCTTCAGCGAGCAAGTGCGCGTCAAGATGAGTTGATTAATCGGATAGGCATTCCACCCCAGATAAGCCAGGATGGAGGGCACGTTTCCGAATGTGCCCCCAGTCCAAGATCTCACGGACGTTTGTGGGCCTGCGCTGACAACCAGATCCAGAGCGATCAGGCCGGCGCTGAAGACCTTACCTGGCGACACTCGGGTTGTTTATTCGCTCACATAGACGATGAGCGCGGCCGCCAGGCGCACCAGCAGGGTCGCTTCTTTCAAGCTTACCCCGCGTTCCTCCGATCCGTGTCTTGCCTCGTTGGAGGCAAAGCCCCAGAGCATGCCAAGCGACGTGTCGAGCGGCTTCGGAAAGAGGTCGGGACGCTTTTTGACGATCTGTCCGACTGTGGCGTTTTGCAGCCCGGTCACATCGCGCGTCAGCGCCTCGAATGCCGCCATGGCATGAAACACGGCGCCGGAGAGGTTCGGCTCCGGCCGGCGCGAGAGCGCTGCCATCGCTTCCCGTAGCTGCGTGGCGGCCTTCGCCCTGCCGGCGGTCTTCAGCGCCTCCCCGGCTTCGCGCACGGAACCCTCGAAGGCAGGATCGAAGCGCGAGACGATTCGCTCGCCATCCATCTTCCAGCCGATCCCGGCAACTTCGAAGAATTTTGTGATGTCCTGCTGCATCGGATAGGCGCGCGGCTCCTCATCGAGGCCGGGAAGACGAGATTCATCTTCATAGAAGACAAGTTCGGAATAGATCTGCTCGGCGAGATCGTAGACTTGGTACCACGCAGCATCCGATCTAAATGCCTCCAGTTCCTTGTCGGCAACGTCGTGGTCGGACATGCCTTCCTCTTTGGAAAACTTTCGCGGGAAGGGGGAAATTCCGTGCTTATTGAAGATCCTGTGCGCGGCATCCATCATGACCTTGGCGCCGACGTAGTTGTTGATGAGATCGATCAGGGCGTCTTTCAGGTGCGACGGGAGTTCGTCGCGGTAGGTGATCTCCGGAATCTGGTTGAGGCCCTGCCGTTCAGAGAATCTTGGTTTGGGCACGCCGCGCTCCCCGTTTTCTCGGCGCCATCCTAGCGCAAGGAGAGCGGCATCGCGACGAGCGGGGGCCGAGAGGCTTCGTTCCTTCCGCTTGGCTTTCAAGTCTGACGCCGATCTAGCGGGGCGCGCTGCCGGGTCAATGGGCGGCCCGCTCCATTCGCGTTCGCTCCCGTGTTGCTCGTTTCCCACCCTAAAGGGCCCGCCGACTTATGCGCCCGGCTCTCGTTTCCAGCGTCTTGAGAAATCTTCAAGCGAAAGGAGACGAAGATGAAACTCTTGACCCCGTCTATCCGCGAACGCCTCTTGCTCAATGGCCGCATCCGGCAGGAAACAAGCGCCACGTAATAATCCTTCCGCTTGCGCTGGATGGTGTAGGCGAGGGCGATCAGGGTTGGCTGGCCGATGCTTTGCGCCAGCGCCTTCTCGGATAACGCTCGGCCAATACGGCCATTGCCATCCTCGAAGGTTGGATGGACACGAAGTAGAGATGAGCGATGCCGGCGCGGGTCAGCGGGCCGAACGGGTGCTTGCCGGTGGGGCTTGAGTTATTGAACCATTTTATGAAGCCGCTTGTAGTCGGCACCGGAGACGACCTGCACCGGATCTGCGGGAGTCCGGTACCTTTCTCCATCTTGTAGCGTGAATTGTAACATGTTAACTTGTTGTTAGCAACGACTTGTAAGGTTCTTGGTGACAGTCTACTATACACCTGGGCAGCTTCGCGATGCGATGGTCCTCCCACAGGAGACCTATCGTCATTGGAAAAAGGCGTTGATCCCCTTGCGTCGGGGTTCAGGTCACAGTCCGTGCTTTACAGCAGGCGATCTGCTCGCTGTCGCGGTCGTGCGCGTCCTGACGGACGGGTTCTCTATTCGCGTCGGTGCGCTATCTACCATTGCCGACGCTTTGTTCGAAGCATGCAATGCCGTCTCGTGGCCAACGCTCGAACGCAGCAAGTTGATCGCCGATCTCGCGAAGGGCCGCCTCCAAATCCGTCCGGAGCTTGAGAATGCCATTTTCGAGGAACCTGTCCTCGTCGTTCCGTTGCGACCGTTAGTCGGCCATCTGCGTGACGCGCTTTTGACCGATGGCGGAGCCGAAAATCAGGAGACGCTCCGCTTTCCCCCTACTCCGCTTCCCTCGAAGAACGCATCCGCATGACGGGAGCGTAACCATGAGCGCAATCGAGATTATCGCTACGGCAGCGCGTTCGATGGGGTATCGCGATGAAGCTGTTGTGCGCAACTACACGTTTGCCGACGTCCTCGATCCAGCGGACTCAACGAGGACAGTGTTGTTGGCTGCCTTTACGCAGACCCCGCCGTCATATCGATCCGCGGCGCTCGCCGCGGTGATGGGTGGTAAGGGCGACACGATGGAGCTCGTCAAGGCGCACCGTGCGCTAGGCGCGCCACTCCTCTTCGTCATCGAAGACGATCTGATCTCACTTTGGCAGGTTCGTGGCGATGCACCGCCGCGAGTGATCGAGCGGCTATCTACCGACAACCTGCCCGCTTTGTTCGAACGGCATCAGGCCATTTGGGCCCCGGATGCCATTCACCGCGCGAAATCCATCGGCGCCATTGATCAGAGCTACCAACTCGATTTTGTTGATATTGGACTGCTGCCCGCTGTCGAGGGTGAGATCCATCTTAAGCTCGACCGCCTGCTGATCGATGCGCTCACAGCCGCATCACAAGCGCAAAAAGGAAAGAAGCATGAGACTCGACTATTGTTTCGCGTAGTGTTTCGCCTACTCGCGGCGAAGGTCCTGCAGGACCGCCAGCATCCTTATGCCCAGGGTTGGAACGCCGCCGATCTCTCGTCTGTTCTCCGAGCGATCGAATCCTACTATTCGCTCCCGTCAGTTCCGATCGGTGGTCGGCAGAGCGTTCCGGCTGCATTTACAGCTGCATGGGAATGCCTACGCCGCGGTATCAGCTTCGCCAATATTTCATCGGATGACTTGGCGTTCGTCTACGAGAATACCTTCGTCACTCCTGAGACCCGAAAGCATTTTGGAACCCACAGCACTCCCCGCCAGCTTGCCGAGTATGCCGTTAGCCGACTGGAACTTCATCGCCACCGTCCGGAAGATCTGAAAGTCTATGAACCCTTTGCCGGTGCGGGCACCTTTCTTGTTTCGGCTTTGCGGCATGTGCGTGATTTGCTTCCGATCGATTGGAGTGATCAGCAGCGCCACGATTTTCTTGTTGGCAGTCTCTCCGGCGACGAAGTCGATGCCTTCGCGTGCGAAGTTGCGACGCTCTCTCTGATACTCGCTGACTACCCAAACCAGAATGGCTGGCATATCGCTGAAACTAATCTCTTTGAGGGAGGTGTGTTGGCAGAGCGCATGCGCGGACAGAATGTCATTCTCTGTAACCCGCCCTTCGAGTCGTTTGCGGTAAACGAACGAGCGCTGTATCCCATCGCCAATAAATCCTACTCCAAGCCAGTAGCTGTGCTGGCTGCCGCACTCAACGCCCATCCTCTCGCGCTCGCCTTCGTCTTGCCGCGACCCTTCATTCTGGATCGACAGTTTGCGGAACAACGGCGAACGATCGAGAAGCTTTATGGCGATGTCGAGCTGGTCGAGTTGCCGGATCGCATTTTCGGCGCTTCCGGTATCGAATCGGCACTACTGGTCGCTCGCGAACCGAGGCCGCCAGCACCGGCGATCATTACCTTGCGATCCACCGAGGTGTCCGACCGTGACCGCTTGACTTTCCTGCAGACTGGCAAGACGACAACGGAACGGCAGCTCGTACGCCCAGTCGACGAACCTGCGTCGGGTGACCTTTGGGTCCCCCCATTGCAGACCCTCTGGCAATTCCTGGCAGCGGCACCACGGCTAGGCCATCACTTCACCATTCACCGCGGGATTGAATGGAAGTCAGCGCAAGATTCAGCCTGGAGCACACAACGTCATGCTGGCTACAGGCGAGGATTGCATACCGCCCGGGGAGCAAAACAATTCGTGTCGGCTCGTCCCGTGTGGCTCGATTGCCGACCGGAGAGACTTCTCTATAGCGCAATTTATCTACCTTGGGATAAGCCAAAGCTGATTGTCAACGCCGGCCGCCTTAGCCGCGGGCCGTGGCGTATTGCGGCAGCGCTCGACAATAAAGGCTTCGTGTGCTCCCAGCAGTTCTTCGGGCTGTGGCCGTATGGATCCCTTTCCGATAGGCAGCTTCTAACCTTCACTGCCGTCCTCAATGGCCCGATCGCAAACGCCTTTCTTGCCGTTCATTCACCAGCAAAAGGTATGCGCATCTCGGCTGTTGGGCAGATTCCTCTTCCGCCCGTGATGCCAGATCACGCAGGGGAACTGGTAGCGGAATATGTGGGACTCCTGATGGAGCCTGTGGCGCTGAATCAGAATGAGGAGCGGTTGGCCACGCTTCTCATGCAGATCGATGCAGCAGTGCTGGGTGCTTACGACCTCCCCGCCCGGCTGGAACGCCAGCTTCTTGACTACTTCCGTGGTGTTGAGCGTCCTGTGGCTCATCCGTGGCAGCATTGGGACGTGAACGATCCAACGCCTGGCCTGACACTGTCTGAGCGCGCTTCCGGCCGTTTCCGGGCACATGGTTCCTGGATTCAGAAGGTTTTTCAGCCACTGCCGCGTGAAGAGGCCGAGCTTCTACATACTTTCAGAGCTTGATCGGCGTGGATGGCTACCTTCTCGATACCTCGGTCTTATCAGCCCTTCTCGATTCATCTCATCGTCGGCATAACGACGTGCGCTTGGCGATAGGAGCCTTAGATCAAACGGCAGCACAATTCGTCTCGGCCATTTCCTTGGCCGAACTCACGTTCGGAGTAAAGATGGCGGAGGCCTTCGGCGGATCGTCTTTGCCAGCTCTTCAGCAGATGCTCGTTGACGCGCGTGGCTACGCCGTACTGGACGTAAGCCATCATACGTCAGTGGCCTACGCTGAGTTAAAGACCAACCTTGCCAAGAAATATTTGGCCAAAGCGACCCAGCGCGATCGGCCGCGCTGGTTGGAAGAATGGGTGGACAAAACGAGCGGTCAGAAGCTTCAGGTGGACGAGAACGACCTGTGGATGTGCGCTCAGGTGAAAGAGCGTGACCTTGTCTTGGCCACGGCAGATGGCCGCATACAACGCATCGCTGATGCAGATCCTGAGGTTCGCTTACTCATCCTGTAGAGTGCCTCTGTGAGCCTAAAGTAGCTCTTTCAATGCTCGCAGATCAGTTTCCAGCCGGACCCCGAAGTGGGTGTGAAGGCCAGCCTGTCGCGCCAGATTTGTGAAGGGCTTTTCGGCCACGACGACATCTGAGTAGGGCAGGACGGTCGCGAAAGTACGCATGTCGCGCATATCATTGAGCTGGATCGGCCGGTTCTGAGCCTCCAGTTTCAGGCTGATCTCGCGCTCGATGAGGAATGCTGGTGTCTCGCGTACAACGGCTCGCATCGTGGCCCCGCCCTTATCCAGGAAACAGTTCCAAGGCAGGTTGAGCCTGGTCGCGGTAGCAATCATGACGTCCTGCTCGCCCATGACTAAGAGCACACTGTAGATCTTTCGTCGCATAGAGATGCTTTCTGCCTTGTGGCGTGCGCGTCGCTCCTCGATCTGCGCGCGCAAAGTCTCGCATCCTTGCGTGAACTCCCGGATCGACTGCTGTCGTACGGGGTCAGGAATATTCATTAAGTAATGAAAGAGAGTCCTTTGCGGCTCCGCGTGCATGAGCTCAAGGACACGATCGGAGATCTTGCGACCCAGGCGAGGGTCCTTTGCTTCGGCTGTGGCCTCGAAGAATAGGTTTGAAAACACCCAGTCTGGGGCGGGTTCGGTCCAGGGCAAGTTATAGATCCTGGACAGAACGCGGCCGATTTCGACTTCCAGGCGCCGATGGAAGCCTCGGAACACTTCACCCTTACTAAGCGTGGTCTGAGTGTATGCTAGGTCCCACCGTTGCTCCCGGCGGTTCACTTTGTGAGTCTCGTAGATGTTGGTCGAGGTTAGAGGCAGCCGTACGGATCCAGCTTCGACGCCGGCGCACAGGATCTCCAGAATGCCGCGGGCGACGGGGTAGTTCTTAGGCGACTTTGCAGCCTGTGCCAGCTCGATCCATTTGTTCTGATCGAGGTAGACGACTTTTGCCCGGAGCGGTGCCGGCAAGTCGCGCGATGCGGGCGATTCGGACGCGTCCATAGTCTGGGTGGTGCCGATTGCGTTGAGATTCTAGGAAGTTGGTAAGCCTTCAAAGGCCGCAGCAGGACTATTCGATGCGAATTCGTACTTGCGCAATGACGCATCGGCGCCGGCATAGCCACACCTGAGAAGCAGTTCGATCTCGTCAGGGGAGAAAGGGTTCAAGCGTGTGCGCATCCTTGCGGCGGTGGTAGTCGCATCGCTGGAAAGGAGCAGGGCGTCTGGAACCGCATAAGTCGAAATAGCCGTATCGATACTCCAGTACGCCACCTTGCGTTGGCCAAGATTGTTTACGCCAAAAAGGATCCGCTTGCGCGCATTCTCCGACTGCTGCTGCAGGATGTTCAGCGTACGGAACACCTGCCCCAGCCATCGTCCCGACGGCCGACCGATTTCGGGTATCGTAAGGCCGGCGTTGCTCACCAGGACACGCCTGCATCGCTTCCAGACCCGTTCCAATCCCAGATTGTCATAAACGCCGCCGTCCGTCAGGACGGCCTCCTCGGTAAACGGCGCACGATGAAGGTCCGCGCCGCGCATTGGATGGACGCTGCCAGCCTCGAACGGAAACCGGACCGGCGAGAGGACGGGCGGGAAGGCGGAAGAAGCGGCAACAACTCGGGACAGGGGTAGTGCCGGCTTGTCGATACACCCGACTCGCACATCGGCGGCGTAATCCTTGGAAAAGCGCCACCCACTGCCCGTCTGCAGGTTGGTCGCCATGAAGGTGAAGCGCGGCGTGGAGGCGAGGTCCTGCAGCGTAGCGCCGCCAAAGAGATGCTTATCATATGCAGCGGCGACATAGTCGGCCGGAGTGCGTCCGGGCAGGAGACCGAATAGCGCCGCGCGGATGTCCACGCCGACGGTGGCAAACTTGAGGATCGGGACCGTCACCAGCTCGTAAAAGTTCGAGACCTTCTTGTCCGAAAACTCGAATTTTGGCCAAGCAAGGCCCAACACGCCTGCAATGATGGACCCGCCGGACACGCTGGCAACCTCCCGCAGCTCCGAGAGCAGCCCGAGTTCGTTTAGGCGAACCAGGGCACCAAGATGATAAAGCATCGCCCGGTAACCCCCGCCCGACAGGCAGAGCCCGAGACGATCCTCAAGCTTTTTGGCATTGAGGAAGTCGCCGTGGTTCTTGTCCGCCACGAAGGATCCCTGCAGGTCGACGTCGCTCATCCGTCGTCTCCTGGTGATGACACCTCGAATGTCAGGTCGCCCATGATGATCGAATAGCGCTTCCTCTCGCCGGAGATGACCATGATGGCCGGAAAGCCCTCATCGCTCATCTCTCGGGCGAGCCAGATGAGCTGCTGCAGGTCAGTGCCGCTCGGGCCCACCGAGGCCCGATTGGGATGGGAATGCCATTCGCCGACGTAGCGCAGCTGGTGCATCGTCGATTCGGCAATATCGGTGACGGATTCTAGGAGCCCGGCAACGCCGCGCTCGAAGCCTGTCGTCGACGCGTCGCTGTCCTCCGGCGCGGGCATTGCATGAGCAAGGTGGATGGTGCGCCGGCTACTGTCGACGATTCCCATGACGACTCCGCCGGTCTCTGCCGGCAGCCCTTTCTTGCGCAGCTGATGGAGATCGCCCAGGAGATCGGCGCCGCAGGCTACCTTCCATCGATGCTCAAGCCTGTGGACTGCGGACGCACGCCGGCACACGTGTGAGACTCTGCCGGTGTCGTCGAGCGTCCAGACCGCGATCGAGCCGTGTTCGTGCTCAAGACTGTCGACGATGCCGCGCGACGCCAGCGCCGCAAGGATGGTTGCTCGCGTGGCGGGAATGCGATTGGTCAGCGACCGACACGATCCGCTGTAGCTCACGCCGGTTGGCGGGGCCTGGAGATGCGTGGCCAAGTTCCTGTCTGTCAGCAGCAGCCGGAAATACTGCGCCTCAAGGTCGTGCAGCGTGATGCTGCGGTCGACCGGCTCGCTCAGGACGACCGCAGAGGTTCCCGCCGGGTTGAAGAAGGCGCAGATACGCCGCCCGGCCGTCTGGAGATCTGACAGATGACGCGATACGGCGACCGACGCCGACGCGTCGATGATGATCTCGGCCTCGGCCAGGGCCTTGTCCACGTACTCCTGCTGCTTCGGACCCGGCGCAATGACGTCCGCGATGACGCTTTGGCACGGTTCGCCGAGCAACGCGGACAAATGCTCAGCCAGCGCGACAGCCTTCGGCGCGCCTACATCGGGATGGAGCAGAGCATGACGAGCCAAGTTGTGTGGCAGGAGCGCGTCGTTGTCGACGACCGTCCATCTGAAGCACCCCTCCCGCGCGAGGTTGACCGCGATGTGCGAGCCGATAGATCCGGCACCGACGAGCACAGCGCGGCGCGTGTCGGCGGCTGAATGGCCTGCGATTTCTCGAGCAATCTCCCGCTCGAATGCAAGATGAATGCCGGCTGGCTGGATCCGGATGGCGTCCGGTTTCGCCTTGGCCCCGACGGCGGGCAAGTAAGCCGGCAGGGCCTTGGAGGGCAGCTGTTCCTTGAAGAAGACGCCGAGCTTCTCGCCTACATCGCCGGCGCTCTCCAGCGAGACGAAGGCCCGGCGATTGAGCGACTCCTCGCCCTGCTCGTCCAGCACTGGGAACGTGACTAGAAGCACCAAGAGGGTCGAGAGGCGGGTATCGTTCCTGTTGGAACCGCTCCACGTCCGCAGCTGCGCCTTCAGATCATCCAGCAGATTGACGTCCAGGTCCCTCAGCTCGGCCGCGAGTTCGGCCAGTGTCGACGGCGAGTGGCGTATCCGGGAGAGCTTCTGCCGTCGGGCGCGATATTGCAGGATCGTCAGGATGCCAGGCCGCATCCCGGCGGTACTGGTCGCTTCGGCGATGATCAGTGACTCGTTGTCCGGCCGGATGTAGCCCGAAAGCGATTGCCGATGACCTTCGGGCCCGAGGGCAGCCGCCGGCAGAAGGATCAACATCGGCGCCGGGTAAAAGAGTGGTTCCGGCGGCAGGGATCGGTCGTGAAGTTCGCCCCTCGCTGCCTTGGCGAGCCACAGCTGGATCCGACGCGCCAAGTCCATCGACGAATACGTCAGGCGAGCTTCCTGCCACGTGCGATCGTCGATGCAGAGCGAGGCCGGCTTATCGACCGGTCGCTCGTTCTGATGCGGGGTATCGGGAAAGTCCTCTCGGAGCGCAAATACTCTCGGCGCGCCACCGCTCGTCGGGAAGACCACGCCAATTGCCTCGGTGGCCTTGATGTCGTGGACGAGCACCTGCGGCCGTTCCACCTCGATGTCGACGTGGACCGTGGTCTGGCTTGCGTTCTGTCGCACCGCGACGAGTGCAGCGCCCGTAACGCGACCTCCGGCAAGGAGGTCGACAAACTCCCGGGCTGCCGGGAGCTCGATCGGGCTTCCGGCAGCAAGTACTTCTCCGACGGTGGCTAGCCAGGGATGCAGCCCCATCTCAGCCCGCGCGCGCCGGCGTCGAGATGATGGCGGCCGCACCGACCGTCGCGGATACCGTCAGCAGGCGGGCGCCGAGCTGGGTGATCTCGATCGTCATCGGCTTGGGATTGCTGGCCGACGGATGCTCCATCGTCACCCTGAATTGGCCGTCCTTGAGATTCGCGACCCGCTTATAGTAGGCCCCGGCCTGGCGATGAGGAGGCTGGACGTCCTTGTCCTCCGCGCTCCCTTTGACCGGCATCGGCTTGCTGGTCGACACGAGGCCCCCACGTTCGTGGCCCTGCGTCTCAAACAGCCACTTCACCTCCGGAACGGGCTTCGTCTCGTCCTCGCCCTTCTCCGGGCCGATGGAGAGATAGGAGCAGTGGTGGGCGATCTTGAACACGTCCCACTCAAGCCGCTCCTCGTTCTTGTGCCTCTTCGTGGTGACGACGATCTGCGCGATTGTGTCGTAGTCGATGTCCGACATGAACAGCGCGCTGGTGTGGCGTCCGCCCTCGAGGAACGTGGCCTGGAATACGACACTGTCCGCATTGCGCTCGACGACCTCGTTTTCGTTCTGGCGCCACCCGAACGGGCAGTGAATGAAGAACTCGACGCGCTCGGGCCCCTGCTTGCTGAAGCCCGGAACATACTGCCCTGCGTCGGTGACGAGGTGCTGCCGCGACTCCAGTGTAAGGCCGTTGTCCTCGAGCCACTTCTTGAGCGCATCGGGACGCGAGAAGACCCGGATGCCGTAGCCCTTCTTGAGGCGATGGCGAGCCTCCTGGCGGATCACGCGGGCGCTGTCTTCGACGCCCTCCTCGCAGATGGTGGCCGCAGGTACCCAGAGCTCTTTGATCTTCGGGCGGCCGCCGCCTTGGTACTTGGCGGCGTGATCGAACCAGAAGAACTCCGAACTCCCGCCGCAGTGGTCGTCGTCGAGATGGGTAAAGCAGACGATGTCGAAGTAGTCGCGCTTGGCGGCGCGCAGGTCGGCTTTCAGCTCGGTCGGCAGATCGATGCGCTTGTCGGTTGGATCGTCGGCTTTGCGCATGTTGGCATAGTCGAGGAGCATCTTGCGGCCGTCGGCCAGATCGATGCGGGTGCAGTCGGCGTTGCCCAGGGGATGAAACGTCAGTTTGGCAGTCATGAAGCACTCTCTGTTTGGGTCTGGCCTTCGGCCATGGTTGACGCGCTCTGCGGAATGACGGCCCTTCCCTGGTAGTCAATAGACTCTAGAAAAGTACCTCTATTCCGAACTCGCAACGTGGGAAGGTCGGTACGCGTTGTCAAGGCTAGGAAATACGCCTATTCTGAACTTTCTGAGGAGAATGCCGTGTCTGCCCTTGGTGACCGAATACGAGAGCGCCGAAAACTGAAGGGCTATACCCTTGAAAAACTTGCGGAATTAACAGGCTCAAGCAAAAGCTATATCTGGGAGCTGGAAAACAAGAACCCGCCCCGTCCGTCAGCCGAGAAAATCGGCAAGATCGCCAGCATTCTGGGAGTCACTTCGGAATATCTGGTCGACCGGGCCGAGCAGGAAGCCGATGCCACGGACGAGGCCTTCTACCGAAAATTCCGTAAAATGAGCCCGGAAACCAAGGATCGCATCAGGCGCATGGTGGAGATCTGGGACGACGAATGACGGAAGACCGATCGGCAAGGCGATGGGCCAACGACCTCACCATCCTCCTCAACAAGGTCTTGGGTAGCGATCGTTTCCCCGTCGACATTCCATCGGTGGCAAAAGAGTACAGCTGGCAAAAATACCCCGACGACCCGGTCACGCTCGTCGTCGGCGACAGCCTTCCGGATTTCGATGGCGCCCTGATGCGTGCCCCTGCCGGGAAGAAGGGCTGGGGCATCTTCTATAATACTGCGATCGCTTCAAAGGGCCGCGTGAACTTCACGCTGGCGCACGAGTTCGGCCACTACCTCATGCATCGGGTCAGGAATCCGGTTGGTCTTCGCTGCGGCCAGCAGGATGTCGTGAGGTGGGACAGCGAGTACGGCCAGATCGAGCATCAGGCCAACGTCTTCGCCGCCAACATTCTGATGCCGCTCGACGACTATCGGCGTCAAGTCGACCCACGATCAAAGGTCGATATCGACGCGCTCACCCAATGCGCCGAACGTTACAAGGTTTCCCTGATCGCTGCCGCGTTGCAGTGGCTCAAATACACGGAACGCCGCGCTGTCTTGGTGGTCTCGCGCGACGGGTACATTCTGTGGGCGCGCTCAAGCGATCCCGCGCTGAAGACAAGGGCGTATTTCAGGACGTCCTCTGGGCCGATCGAGGTGCCGGCCAAATCCCTGGTGGGACGCCAGGACCTCTCAGCGGACGTGCGGACGGGGATCGATCTGCCGGCAGGCGTGTGGTTCAACGAACCGGTTCGCGAGATGACCATCTTCGCCGAACAGTACGATTTTGCGGTTTCACTCCTGATGTTGTCGAATGATCCTCCTTCCTTCGAAGAGGGCAGGGATGAGGACGCCTACGACTGGACGACACGCCGATAACGCCGCCAGTAGAGCTCGCTTATGTTACGCCCTAGCTCGGCCGGTCAGGCTTCGGACTCGGGAGCCGAATACCAGTAGTGGTCTGCCACCCTGACGATTCATCAGTACGGCAGTTCCTGCGTGAGGCGAGATGCAAGGACCTAAGAAAGCGCGCAAGGCTCCGAAGTCATTGCCAATCAATGAAGTCGCGCGACGCATCCGGCGAATGGTCAAGTTGATCGACGAGCAAACGCGCATTGCCCTCGAGGTTCGTGCTTCGCTAGAAAGCGCCAACTCTCTGATCCAGGAACATAGCGGTCGGCAATTCTATGCGGCCGACAGCGTGACTTCCATCCAAGGCAGCCAGGCCATGTTCCTGACGTTGATTCTGGCCAAGCTCTTCGAGATGCCCCGTCGTCGCCGAGGAGAGACCTATGCGCGTCGTTACAATCGGAGCGATGCGGCCTCGATACCACTCTTGCTGCGATTGGTACGCCAGCGACGGGCGCGCGCATACTTCGGCGCAAAGGCGCGACACTGGACGGCGATGCTTCCGTCTTGGGGCGACAAGAACGCCCGAGCCTGTGAAGATGCGATCGATAAAGCATTGTCAGCCTACGACAGCCTCCGCAAGACCAAGGTCGGACGAGCCGCCATTCTTCGCTTGCGCAGATTTCGAAACAACCTTCTGGCCCATTTGCTCATCATTCCGAAACGGGGCGTCAACCCGACCTACGGTGAGATTTTTCGGCTGGTCGACGTCGCTCGAGAAGTCTCTGGCCATGTGCGGCTTGCCATCGAGGGGCTCAACACGGACCTTGCTGGATTCGAAGCAGAGAAAATCCGTGTCGCTGAGGCATTCTGGGAGGCTGCTCTTCCCGCGGCGATGGCGGCAAAGCAACCTCGCTCTGCTTGGCGTCCTCGGATAGAGTAGGTGGGGATGGGACCACGGGAATTTTGCGCTGACGTCGTCGAGAAGAACATCGCCGACTTCCATGCAAACTATGCGGACTTGCGGCACGCCTTCAATGCAGTTGCCGCCGTGGACGCCTTGGCAGCGCATCTCTGCGAATGGTGTCGTACGAATGCACCTCATGAACTCGCAGGAGGCGACGATACTACATACCGGGCCCTGCTGGCGAAGCGGGATTCGAACTTTGAGATGCTTCGCGATGTCGCGAAGGCCCATAAGCACGTCAGGCTGACCAGGGGCCGCCCCAAAGTAACGCTCGCCTCCCAAACCAAAAGTCGCGAGGTCGGCTACGGCGAGGGAGGGTTTGGCTTGGGAAGGTTCGGCGGCCCGGAGCAGGTCGTCATCGACGACAACGGCGGCCACATGCACTACGTCGAAACCGTCGTCGATGACGCCCTGGCCTTTCTCCGGACGGAGATGGACCGGCTTGGCGTGCCTTAGTCGCTAGACTTCGCGCGGACGGTAATCACACGCCAAGCAACGAGAGGATCACCCTCGCTTCCTGATTTACCCATCGCGAGAGTGAAAGGGCTGCGCCGGTTTCCGTGACGGATTGGAGGTCGAGAGGAAGTCTCCCGGCCGTCCGTCGCGGAGTGTTTTCCATGGCAAAGGCCGTTCAGAAGATCATCCTCAGCGCCTCGCGCGACATCCCCTTCAACAAGCTCGTGCTCAGCCAGTCCAACGTCCGGCGCCTGAAGGCAGGCGTCTCAATCGAGGACCTGGCCCAGGACATCGCCCGGCGTGGGCTCCTGCAGAGCCTCAACGTCCGGCCGGTCCTCGATGCCGAGGGCGCCGAGACCGGCACCTTCGAGATTCCGGCCGGTGGGCGCCGCTACCGGGCTCTTGAGCGACTGGTGAAGCAGAAGCGCCTGTCGAAGACGGCGCCGATCCCCTGCATCGTGCGCGATCCTTCGGTGCTGGTCTCAGCGGAGGAGGATTCTCTGGCCGAGAACGTCCAGCGCGTCGCCCTGCATCCGCTGGACCAGTTCCGCGCCTTCAAGACGCTGTGCGACCAGGGCGCCGGCGAGGAGGAGATCGCCGCCCGCTTCTTCGTCGCGCCGGCTGTGGTGAAGCAGCGGCTGCGCTTGGCTTCCGTCTCCGGGAAGCTGCTCGAGGTCTATGCGGGGGACGGCATGACCCTGGAGCAACTCATGGCCTTTACGGTCACCACCAACCATGCCCGGCAGGAGCAGGTCTGGGAGGCCTTGCAGCAGTCCTACGACAAGGAGCCCTACCTGATCCGCCGCCAGCTCACCGAGAGCGCCGTGCGGGCTTCAGATCGCCGGGCGCGGTTCGTCGGACTCGATGTTTATGACGCAGCAGGTGGCATGGTCCTGCGCGATCTGTTCGAGGACGATGGAGGCGGCTGGCTTCAGGACGTGGCTCTGCTCGATCGCTTGGCCACCGAGAAGCTGGCGACGGAGGCCGAGAAGATCGCCGCCGAGGGCTGGAAGTGGATCGAGGTGGCCATCGATTTCCGGTACGGCCATGCGCACCATCTTCGGCGGCTCGACGGCGTGGAGGTCGAACTCACGCCCGACGAACAGGCGACCTTCGACGCGCTGACCGCCGAGCAGGCCAAGCTCGAGAGCGAATACGAAGGAGCCGACGAGCTGCCGGACGAGGTCGACGCGCCGCTGGGCGAGATCGAGACGGCGCTTGCCGCCTTCGACAGCCGGCCGGTCCGCTACGAGCCGGCCGAGATCGCGCGTGCCGGTGTGTTCGTCAGCATCGATGCCGACGGTCGCCTCGCGGCCGATCGCGGCTATGTCCGGCCGGAAGACGAGCCGATGCCGGCGGGCAGCGAAGATCCGGCAGCAGACGAGATCGGCGGGGCGGATGAGGCGGCGCCTGCTGCTCCGGCCCAGCGTACCGTCATCACCATCGGCGGCGATCAGCCGGAGGACGACGGCGACGACGATGCGATCAAGCCGCTGCCAGAGCGCCTCGTGAGCGAGCTGACGGCTCATCGCACCCTGGCGCTGCGAGACGCGGTGGCGAACAACCCGCAGGTCGCCCTGACCGCGCTGCTGCACAAACTCTGCCTCGACACCTTCCAGCACAGCGCGCCCGGCGCCTGCCTGGAAGCCTCGGTGCGGCATGTGTTCTTCCCTACCCAGTCGGCCGATTTGAAGGACAGCCCCTCGGCCAAGGCGGTGGCCGAACGCCACGAGGCTTGGAAAGCCGAGCTGCCCAAGGACGGCCAAGTGCTATGGGACTGGCTCGCCGTCCTCGACGACAATCGCCGCGCCGCGCTCCTCGCGCATTGCGTGTCGTTCGGCGTGAACGCCCTCTACGAGAAGGGCGACCGGTACGGCGGACCGGGCGTTTCGGCGCACGGTGTGCAGCAGCGGATCGCCCAGGCCGACCGGCTCGCCCGTGCCGTCCACCTCGACATGGTGGAAGCCGGATGGTGGCCGACGGTCGACAACTATCTCGGCCGCGTCACCAAGCCCCGCATCCTCGAGGCGGTGCGGGAGGCCAGGGGCGATCAAGCTGCGCAGCTCATCGACCATCTCAAGAAGGCGGAGATGGCGAAGGAGGCCGAGCGGCTGCTCAATGGCACGGGCTGGCTCCCCGAACCGCTGCGGCTCGCCGACAGCGGGGACGTGTCGCGCACCCCCACCGACACCGAGGAGCTTCCCGCTTTCCTCACCGACGGCGAAGGGCAGGATTCCGCGACTGACGAGGTCGAGCCGAATGCCATTGCCGCCGAGTAGCAGGAGTATCGCGGAGCGGCCTCGGCCGCCCTGCCTTCTTGCCGCCAATCGTTGGATAAGCCCGGCCGCCGTGCCGGGCTTTTTCCTTTGAGAGATCCCTCACCTTCTAGTCGCAGGGGAGAGGGAGAGGACGGCCGGCACGGGTTTGAGCCGGCTGGGTCCAGAGAGAGCGCCTTCCGGTTCAGACCGTTCTCGCTCTCCCGAGGTCTCCTCCATGTCGAATGTCTCCCTCTCGGCGGCAACCACACCACTACGCTCGCTCGCCGGCGCTCCTGCGGATCCGTCCGCCGGCATTGCCGCGGCAGCGCACCTTCTTCTCCCTCACCTCGAGCGCGGGTGCCGCATCGATGCGGTTGCCCTGCGCGCCGCCATGGAGCACGCCTTCTGCGGCTCCGATGCCGCCGGCGCCTGGGACTGGAAGACCGCCTACGACGCCTGCGAGGCAGCGACCGTGCTGTTCATGCGCAAGTTCGGCCCGGCCATTCGGACACGGGCTGGGTCACCGGCTACTGCACTGTCGATGCTCGGCAGGATCGCGGCCCTTCTTCCCACCCATACGCGCCGATCCGAGGAGAGCCAGGCGCTTCAGCAATTCTCGACGCCGCTCGCGCTCGGGTTTGTCGCCGCCAACGCCGCTGCGATCACCCCGGCTGACCTCGTGGTTGAGCCTTCGGCCGGCACGGGTCTGCTCGCCATCTTCGCGGAGCTCGCGGGCAGCGGGCTGGCCCTGAACGAGCTAGCGTCCACGCGCGCGGCCTTGCTCGGGCAGCTGTTCCCCGCAGTGGTCACGACACGCTACGACGCGGCTCATCTCCACGACCATCTCGACGATGCCGTGCGTCCGAGCGTCGTGCTGATGAATCCGCCGTTCTCGGCTGCTGCGCATGTCGACGGCACCGTCAGCGATGCCGCCCTGCGCCATGTCTCGTCGGCGCTGGCGCGACTAGCCGAGGGCGGACGCCTCGTCGCGATCACCGGCGCCAGCCTCTCGCCGGACCATCCATCGTGGCGCGAGGCCTTCGTCCGCCTTCAGGAACGCGGCCGTGTCGTGTTTAGCGCTGCCGTCGATGGTCGCGTTTATGCCCGCCACGGTACCGCGGTCGAGACTCGGCTGACGGTCATCGATCGCGTACCTGCGGATGATCCAAGGTCTTTTCCGGCATCATTCGGCATGGCGCCCGACGTCGCGACGTTGCTCCAATGGGTGACGTCGCATGTTCCACCGCGCTTGCCTGTTCATGGCACCGCGCTTCCTGCATCCGTCCCTCCCGTCACGGTCATGTCGAGCCGGAGGCCTGCGCGGCAGCCACGCGCTGTTGCCGGTGATTCGCTTGAACGAGTGGGTACTGAGCTCGCCTACGAGACCGTCGACTGGAAGCCTGTCGAAGGCGGCAGCCTTACCGAGGCGCTGTACGAAGGATACGAGCTGCAATCAATCCAGATCCTCGGCGCGCGGCCGCATCCGACGCGGCTCGTGCAGTCGGCGGCGATGGCCTCGGTCGCGCCGCCCAAGCCCAGCTATCAACCGCGCCTGCCGGCGAATGTCGTCGGCGGCGGGTTGCTGTCCGATGCCCAGCTCGAGAGCGTCATCTATGCGGGCGAATCCCACAGCGACCATCTCGCCGGATCGTGGCTGGTCGATGAGACCTGCGATGTCGTCTCAGCGGCACCCGATGGCGCCGAGAACGCCGTTCGCTTCCGGCGCGGCTGGATGCTGGGCGACGGCACCGGCGCCGGCAAGGGCCGTCAAGTTGCCGGTATCCTGCTCGACAACTGGCTGCAAGGCCGGCGGCGGGCGGTGTGGGTGTCGAAGTCGGACAAGCTGATCGAGGACGCTCAGCGCGACTGGTCGGCGCTCGGCATGGAGCGCCTGCTGATCACGCCGCTCGCGCGCTTCCGCCGGGGCACACCGGTCCGCCTGGAGCAAGGCATCCTTTTTGCCACCTACGCCACGCTACGGACCGACGCGCGCGAGGAAAGGGTTTCGCGGGTCCAGCAGATCGTCGATTGGCTGGGATCGGACTTCGATGGAGTGATCGTGTTCGACGAAAGCCACGCCATGGCCAATGCCGCCGGCGGCAAGGGCGAGCGGGGTGAGCAGGCGCCCTCCCAGCAGGGCCGTGCCGGTCTCCGCCTGCAGTATGCGCTGCCGAATGCCCGCGTCGTGTACGTCTCCGCCACGGGCGCCACCACCGTGCACAACCTCGCCTACGCCCAGCGACTGGGCCTCTGGGGCGGCGAGGATTTTCCCTTCGGCACGCGCTCGGAGTTCGTGCAGGCCATCGAGGCGGGCGGCGTTGCCGCCATGGAGGTGCTTGCTCGCGACCTCAAGGCGCTGGGCCTCTATGCCGCCCGGTCTTTGTCGTACGAAGGCGTCGAGTACGAGCTGCTCGAGCATACGCTCACGCGAGAGCAGATCCGCATCTACGACGCCTATGCCGGCGCCTTTCAGGTCATCCACAACAATCTCGACGCCGCACTGCAGGCAACCAATGTCACGGGTGAGCGCGGCACGCTCAATGCGCAGGCGAAGTCAGCCGCGCGCTCAGCCTTCGAATCCGCTAAGCAGCGCTTCTTCTTGCACCTCATCACCTCGATGAAGACGCCGACGCTGATCAGGGCGATCGAGCGTGATCTGGAAGCGGGACATGCCGCTGTCGTGCAGATCGTCTCGACCGGCGAGGCCCTGATGGAGCGGCGGCTGGCCGACATACCGACCGAAGAATGGGGTGACGTCCAGGTCGACATCACGCCGCGCGAGTACGTGCTCGACTACCTGGCGCACAGCTTCCCGACTCAGCTCTTCGAGCCGTTCACAGATGGCGACGGCAATCTCTCCTCGAGGCCGGTTTATCGCGACGGCCAGCCCGTGCAATGCCGCGAGGCCGTCGAGCGCCGTGACCGGTTGATCGAGCAGCTTGCCTCACTCGCTCCTGTCCAGGGTGCCCTCGACCAGATCGTGCAGCGCTTCGGCACCGACCTGGTCGCCGAGGTCACGGGTCGCTCACGGCGAGTAGTGCGTAAGGGCGACCGGCTCTGCGTCGAGAACCGCCCCGGCTCGGCCAATCTCGCCGAGGCGCAGGCCTTCATGGACGACGACAAGCGCATTCTCGTTTTCTCCGACGCCGGCGGCACCGGGCGCTCCTACCACGCCGACCTTGGTGCACGGAACCAGCGCCTGCGCGTCCACTATCTGCTGGAGGCTGGCTGGAAAGCCGACACCGCCATCCAGGGCCTGGGGCGCAGCAACCGCACCAACCAGGCCCAGCCGCCCTTGTTCCGGCCGATCGCCACCGACGTGAAGGCCGAGAAGCGCTTCCTGTCGACCATCGCCCGCAGGCTCGACACCCTGGGCGCCATCACCAAGGGCCAGCGCCAGACCGGCGGCCAGGGCCTGTTCCGGGCCGACGACAATCTCGAATCGCCTTATGGCCGAGCCGCCCTGCGCCAGCTCTATCTCCTGCTGTTCGCCGGCAAGATCGAGGGCTGTTCGCTCGCGGCTTTCCAGGCGGCCACCGGGCTGCATCTGACCGATCAAGATGGCAGCCTGCGCGAGGAGCTGCCGCCGATCACGACGTTCCTCAACCGGCTGCTGGCGCTCACGATCGAATTGCAGAATACGTTGTTCGGCGCGTTCGAGGAGCTGCTCCAGGCCAAGATCGAGGGCGCGCGCGCCTCAGGCACCTACGATGTCGGGGTCGAGACGCTGATCGCCGAAAGCCTGATGGTGACCGATCGGCGTGCGCTCTATGTCCATCCCCAGACCGGTGCGGAGACCCAGGTCTTCACCATCCGCCGGCGCGAGCGCAATCGGCCGTTCAGCCTCACGGAGGCATTGGACCGCGCAGACGATCCGCGGGCCGCTTTGCTGGTGAACGCGCTGTCGGGCCGCGCTGCCGTCCAGGTCCCGGCGCCCAGCGTCATGCTGGACGATGGCGAGGTCGAACGCCGTGTCCGCCTGCTGCGCCCGATGGAGCGGACAGCCGTGTCCGTCGCAGCACTGGCGCATACGCAGTGGGAACGGACCGAGCGTGATGTCTTCGCCAAGGCATGGGAGCGGGAACTTGCCGAGATTCCCACTTTCACGGACAGCGATCTTCACATCGTCACTGGGCTGCTGTTGCCGATCTGGAAGCGGCTGCCGGACGAGTCCATGCGGGTCTACCGCCTGCAGACCGATGCAGGCGAACGCGTTATCGGCCGGATGGTCTCGCCGGCCTGGGTCGCCCAGGCGGTCAGCGCCGAAGGCGCGAGCATCGCACCCGCGGATGCCTGGTCGGCCGTTCTCGACGGTCGCTCGGTCCTCGAGCTGCAGGATGGGCTTAGCCTCCGCCGCGCCAAGGTGATGGGCTTGTTCCGGGTCGAGCTCTACGGCTTCACCGAGGGCATGGTCGATCGCCTGAAGGCGATGGGGCTCATCTCCGAGATCATCACTTGGAAGCTCCGTCTGTTCGTTCCGACCGGCGCCAGCGGTCCGGCGATCCTCGCTGAATTGCTGGATCGCTACCCGGTGGTCCGGGTTGCCGACCGGGCGGCGTGAGGAGGCAGCCGTGTCCTCGCATGCCGCGGACCTGGCTCGCCGCCTCGCGCGCAATGCCGAGGTGGTGTGCCGCCACTATCTCTCCAATGGACAGCGGGAGGGTCGCTACTGGCTGGTCGGCGACGTCGCCAACAACCCGGGTCGAAGCCTGTTCGTCCGCCTGAGCGGCCCGGACCATGGCAAGGGCGCCGCCGGCAAGTGGACCGATTATGTTGCGTCGAGAGTTATGTTGCGCAGCCCCGATTGGGCGCTGGCCTGCGGACGATCGATAGCTTTTGCGCAACATAACGTCAGCGCGTGGGGAGGTGCGTGATGCCCCGCGAC
>Ga0164290_1001372_pt1 | contig 37974 bp, 40 predicted proteins | sample Micstemetagenome_FD_108782 | JGI IMG/M metagenome (GOLD analysis project Ga0164290, IMG submission 108782) | Contaminated culture microbial community from soil near Moab, Utah, USA - Microcoleus steenstrupii SON62 (Illumina Assembly) | ecosystem: Environmental > Terrestrial > Soil > Soil crust...
GGCTACGCCCCCGCCCTGATCGACAACATCGGCCGCATGACCGGCATGCCGCGCGGCCCGCTGGAAATGCACGACGACGTCGCCCTGGACCTGTCGGTCAAGATCGCCAAACAGACCCAGGAAGACCTTGGCGACGCCTACGAGCCGCTGCCGGGCTGGAAGATCGTCAAGACCATGGTCGAGGATCTTGGCCGCTACGGCCGCAAGAACGGCAAGGGCTTCTACGACTACGAAACCAAGCCCAAGAAGCTGTGGTCCGGCCTGTCCGACCTCGCCCCGGTCAAGATCAACGACTCGACTCCCGAACTGGTCGAGGACCAGAAGCGCCGCCTGCTCTACCGCCAGGCCGTCGAGGTCGCCCGCTGCTGGGAAGAGGGCGTCATCGACGACCCGCGCGAGGCCGATGTCGGCGCCATCCTCGCCTGGGGCTTCGCCCCCTGGACCGGCGGCCCGATCACCATGATCGACCAGACCGGACTGAAGGAATTCGTGGCCCAGGCCGACGACTACGCCGCCCGCTACGGCGACCGCTTCAAGGTCCCCCAGCTGCTGCGCGACATGGCCGCCAGGGGCGAGACCTTCTACGGAAACTTCGAGGGCAAGAAGGCGGCGGCCTGAGGTCGACCGGGACGGGTCAGAGGTTCACCACCTCGAACCCGTCCTCGGCCGCCAGCCGCTCGGCCAGCACCGCCCTGTGGCACCCCGCGTGGTCGGCCTCGAAACAGAGCAGGGCGGTCGGCCGGTCCTGTGCGATCTCCCGCAACCGCTCGAAGGCCAGCTGCGACGGCGGCTCCTGCATATGATCGGCGAAGATCTCCCGCATCTCGCCGATCCGTCCGGCCCGCGCCGCGTCCCGCCCCGCCTTGGGCGTGCCGAGGTCCCGCAGATGGACATATTCGATCCCCGCCTCGGCGAGGCTCGATCCCAGAATCGTCTTCGAGAAACCCGCCCGCCGCGACGCAGCCACCGCCCGCACATCGGCCAGCACCTTGACCCCGGCCGCCTTCAGCCGGTCGATCACCGCCGCCTGCGGTTCGCCTTCATAGCCGATGGTGAACAGCTTCATTCCGGCCCCATCCCCGGCACGGCTCCGCCGTCGATAGCGCTGTCGATACAGTCCTGACGCCCGGCGCCGAACCGTTCCGGCTCTTCCGCCCGCATCAGCGTCAGACCCGTCTTGAGCAGGCCGACGACCTGTCCATCGTCGTCCGGCGCCCCTGCGGCCTCGGCCTGACGGTCCCACCAGTCGCGGATGAACCACGTCGGGCCGGCGACCTGCCCGCTTTCCCGCGCCACGTCCTCGATGAACAATTCCATATGGGCGCGGCAGGTCTGGGCCTGCTCAAGCGTCGGATCGGGGCTGGCGAGGAGGAGGAGGGCGGCAAGCATCGAAGGCTCCGTTTCGTCCCGCTGAACTTGACGCAGGCCCCGCGATAAGGCGAGTCCGCTATCCGCCAGACTCAGGAACCGTCATATGCGCCGCACCCTTCTTCTCGCCCTGCTCCTTGGTTCCGCCGCCTGGACCGCCCAGGCGCAGGAACTGCTGATCCACGGCGGGACCATCTACACCGGCGTCGAGAGCCAGCCGACGGCCGAGGTGGTTCTCGTCCAGGACGGGCGCATCGCCTATGTCGGCCCGGCGGCCGGCACGCCGGAGTTCAGCTACGCCGAGGACCTCGACCTGAAGGGTGCGGTGCTGTTCCCCGGCTTCACCGACGGCCACGCCCACCTCGACGGCATCGGCTGGCGCGAGCTCACTCTCAACCTCGAGGGTTCGACCTCGGTGGCCGAGGCCATGGCCCGGCTCGCGGCCTGGGCCGATTCCCACCCCGAGGGACCGGTGATCGGCCGCGGCTGGATCGAGACCCATTGGCCGGAGGGACGATTCCTCACCCGCGCGGACCTCGACGCCGCCGCGCCCGGCCGGGTGGTGCTGCTGGGCCGCGCCGACGGGCACGCGGTGGTCGCCTCCAGCGCGGCGCTGGCCGCCGCCGGAATCACCGCCGAGACGGTCGCGCCGTCCGGGGGCGAGATCCTCAGGGACGCCGACGGCCAGCCCACCGGCCTGCTGGTCGACGCCGCCGAGCAACTGGTCGCCGGACTGACGCCGCAGGCCAATCCGCAATCGACGCGCCACGCCTATCGCGCGGGCTTCGAGGTCGAGGCCGCCTACGGCTGGACGGGCATCCACTTCATGAGCGCCCCATGGCGCGACGTCCCCCTGATGGAGGCCATGGCCGAGGCGGGAGAAGCCCCGATTCGCGTCTACAACAGCATCACCCCCGACGGCGCGGCCGAACTGATCGCCGGCGGCCCGCGCAGCGTCGCCGACGGCCGGATCATCACCCGGGCGATCAAATACTACGCCGACGGCGCCCTCGGCTCACGCGGCGCGGCCCTGTTCGAACCCTACGCCGACCGGCCCGACACGACCGGCCTGATGCAGATCACGGAACAGGAGATCGTGCCCCTGTACCAGGCGGCCCTGCGCGCCGGCATCCAGGTCGCCACCCACGCCATCGGCGACCGCGGCAACGGCTCGGTGGCCGAGTGGTACCAGCAGGCCCTCGCCGGCGTCGCCCCCGCCGAGCGTCCGAACGGCGCCGACGTGCGCTGGCGGATCGAACACGCCCAGATCCTGCGGCCGTCGGACTATCACTGGTTCCAGGACCTGCCGATCATCGCCTCGATGCAGCCCAGCCACGCCATCGGCGACCTGCATTTCGCCCCGGCCCGCCTCGGCGACGCCCGGCTGGACGGCGCCTACGCCTGGCATAGTCTGGCCGATCTCGGCGTCATCGTCGTCGGCGGCTCGGACGCCCCGGTCGAGCGCGGCGCGCCGCTGATCGAATTCTACGCCGCCGTCGCCCGCCGCGACCTTGAAGGTTTCCAGGGCCCGGACTGGCGGCCGCATGAGGCGGTCGACCGTCAGACGGCGCTGAAGATGTTCACCCTCTGGCCGGCGTACGCCAGCTTCCGCGAGGACGAGCTGGGCACCATCGAGGTCGGCAAGCGGGCCGACTTCACCGCCTTCGACGTCGACCTGATGACCGCGCCCGAAGCGGACATTCCGAAGGGCCGGGCGGTGCTGACGGTGGTCGACGGCGTCGTCGTCCACCGCGCCGACTAGAAGGTCTTGCGGACCCGGATCTGGTAGAAGGTCCGGGGGTCGACGTAGCGGTTCTCCACATAGGCGATCGGGCGGGCCGGCGAGCGGTCGGCGTAGACCGTGCGCTGGACATTGAAATCGTCCCAGATGTTCACCTGGGCGCGGATCGACAGGGTCGCGGTCGGCTTGTACTCGGCCCAGGCCTCGAAATAGTCGTAGCCGCGCCAGCCCGACGTCTGGTCGGGATCGTAGTTCCATTGCCCGGTCAGCAGCGGGATCCAGGCGCCGCCGTACTGCAGCTTCCAGCTCGTGATGTCCTGCTCCCAGGAGATCACCGCCTGGCTGGCCCGGACGTTCGAGATCGGGCGGGTTTCGCCGGTCGTGGGATCCGTCACCTCGGTATGGTTCCAGGTATTGCGGAGCCGAAGCATGCCGCCGGATACGCCCAGCTTGTCGGTCGGAATGGCCACCGTCACGGCCAGCTGGTCGAGGGTGGCGTCGCCGATGTTGCCGACGGCGGACAGACCCTGGTCGAGCGGGATGACATCGAGCGCGTCGCTGATCTCGTCGTGGCGGAGGCCGACGCTGACGATGCCGTCTCCCCAGAAGCGGCGCTCGTAGATCAATTCGCTGATCCAGCGCTGTTCGGGCTCGAGATCGACATTGCCCCCGAACACGGTCTCATCGTCCAGATCCGCCGAGGCGGCGAAGTCGCCGAAGTCGAGCTGGCCGACCTCGCGCTCGAACCTCAGCCGCACCTGGTTGTTCGCCATCGGCGTCCAGGTGGCCAGGAAGCGCGGCTTGGCGAAGAAGAAGCTCTTCTCCTGCTCGGCGTCGCCCGACTGGGTGATGGTCGAGCTCTCGAGTCGGAGACCGCCCTCCAGGGTCAGCTCGGGACGCACCCGCCAGGTGCCCTTGCCGAACGCCTCGCCGCGGGTCTCTTCCACCTTGACCGAGGCCGAGGGCAGGGGCACCGGGGTTCCGCCGACGGTGAAGCTCTGGTCGACCTCCAGCATGTTGTAGGCCACTTCGGCTCCGGCCTCGAAGGTCAGGGCGGGGGATCGCTCGAACCGGACCAGGCCGCGCAGGATGCTCTCCGAGGCGTCACCCTCGCCGACGAACATCTGCTCGGGGCTGTCGACTCCGCCCAGCCGGGTGCGCGAGGTCGAGGTGGCTTCGAAGCTGTTCCATTCGTGGATCATCCGGGTTTCGAGGCTCAGGCGCTCGCCCAGCGGCCGGGTGTAGACCGCACCGACCTCGCCGCTGTCCCCGTCCTCGGCGAAGAGGCTCTCGCGACGCACGTCGGGAGCGGTCTGCAGGACGATGTTCTGGAAGTCATTGACGCCATAACGGGCCGTCAGATCGATCTTGCCGCCGAACAGGGGCGTCGCGAAATTGCCGCGCACAGCCTGGCCGCCGCCCCAGGCGTCGTTGAAGAAATCCTCCTCGCGGAGGACGGCGCCGTTGGCGTCGGTGCGGATCACGGGGCCCACGCCGTTGGCGTCGTTGATCGCGACGCCGTCGCTGAGGGTGACGCCCCAGGTGCGCTCGCCCTGGCGCGCGGTGAACTGGTAGGAGCCGGAGGCGGAATTTCGGCCGCCTTCGAAGAAGAAGCCGGTGCCGCTGAGGATCGACTGGCGGGTGTTCTCGGTCTTGAGGATCACATTCACCACGACCGAATAGCCCTGCATGTCGATGCCGGGGGCGCCGCCGCGGATCAGTTCGATGCGATCGACCTGGTTGGCCGGGGTGCGCGACAGGACGTTGGAGCCGGTGTCGTTCTTGGAGGCGGGCCGGGAGTTGTTGATCAGGATGTTGCCGACGGCGCCCTCGAAGCCGCGACTGCCCGAGCCGTCATTGACCGAGAAGCCCGGCACCCGGGAGACCATGTCGAGCGCTGTGTTGGGGCGCTGGTCGGCGAAGAAGTCGGGCGTAAAGACCAGCACTCCCTGCTGGGCGGCGTCGATCTGCGGCGCCTGGCTGGTGGGGCCGGTCGGGACCGGGGCCTGGGCGACCTGGGGGTCGGGGCCGTCCGACGAGGTCTGGGCCACGGCCGCGCCCCCCGTGAGCAGGACGGCGGTGGTGGCCAGAAGGATGGTCTTCGTCATTGCAGGATTCCCCTCGTCGTGTGACGAAGGTGTGGCGCGCTGACGCAGGCGGCTCCAGTTACAAGACTGCAAGGTGGATTAAAAAGCAGACAGCATTACAGAGTTGTCATGCTCGTGTTCTTATAAAGGCCGGCAATTTTGTCAAATTGCTCAAAGATTCATGTAATCGCAAAATCGTTGCTCGCCGTGTTTTCCGCGATCTGCCTGCAGTCGGCCGCGCCCCAATCGGCCATGGCCCAGACGCCGCAGGAGCCGGAGGCGACGACGGTCGACGAGGTGGTGGTGCTGGCCCGACGGTCGGGCGCGCCGATGTGGACGGTGACGCGGGGCGACAGCACCCTGATCCTCGTCGGCGCCATAACCGGCATCCCGCGCGACCTCGAATGGCGACCGGACGACCTCGAGGCGGCCGCGGCCCGTTCGCAGCTGATCCTGACGCCGCAGGTCGGGCGCGCGTCGGTGACCGACCTGCTGCGGGTGGTCTGGCGCATCCGCACCATATCCCGGATGCCGCGCGGCCAGACGAGCGCGGATTATCTGGAGCCCGAATGGCAGACGCGTCTGGAGGCGGTGATGGCCGGCGAGCGCAATCAGGACTGGCGGAGCAAGAGCCTGCTGATCCTCGGCTTCGACCTGATGCAGGACAAGGCGGGCTACACCGGCCGCCGGGGCGGCGACGACGCCATGGATGTGATCAACCGCGCGGCCCGCCGGGCCCGCGTGCAGACACGCCCGGTCGGCACGGTGCGTGGCGATGAATTGATCAGCAGCCTGATCGACGCGCCCCAGTCGGCCCACGTCCCCTGTGTCCAGGCCGCCATCGCCGCCGCCGAGGAGGGACCGGAAGCCGCGCGCGACCGGGCCGCGGACTGGCGCGCCCGGCGCGTGCCGGAGGTGGTCGCCTCCCCGATCGACAAGGCCCTGAATGAATGCTGGCCCTGGGGCGATCCGGAGATCGCGCCGCAACTGCACCAGCAATGGGCGGCGGCGATCGAGACGGCGCTGATCTCGCCGGGCGTCACCATGGGGGTGGCTCCGATCCGGCTGCTGGCCGAGGCGGGCGGCGTGCTGGATGGGCTGGAGGCGCGCGGTTTCGACGTGGTCGGGCCGGAGTGGCGGGCCGAGCCGCCGGCGGTCGACGAAGTAGACTCCGAACCGGGAGTCTAAAGAGTCTACCTCGTCTACTTTGCGGTGCTGGGCGAACCGGTTCATGCCGCGAGTCTGGCATGAGCCTGCGTCATTCCCGGACGTAGCGTCAGACCGCCGTGCCGCCCACGGTCAGGCCGCCGATCTTCAGGCTGGGCTGGCCGATGCCGACAGGGACGCCCTGACCGGCCTTGCCGCAGACGCCGACGCCGGGATCGAAGGCGAAGTCGTCGCCGATCATCTGCACCCGCTGCAGGGCCGTGGCCCCGTCGCCGATCAGGGTCGCGCCGCGTACCGGGGCGGTGATCCTGCCGTCCTCGATCAGGTAGGCCTCGGTGCACTGGAAGACGAATTTGCCATTGGTGATGTCGACCTGGCCGCCGCCGAAATTGGCCGCGAAGAGACCGCGCTTCGTCGAGGCGATCATGTCGGCCTGCTTGTCCTTGCCGCCCTCCATGAAGGTGTTGGTCATGCGCGGCATTGGCATATGGGCGAACGACTGGCGCCGGCCGTTGCCGGTGGCCTGGGCGCCCAGCTGACGCGCCGACAGCCGGTCGTGCATCAGCCCGACCATGACGCCGTCCTCGATCAGGACGGTGCGCGAGGTCGGGGTGCCCTCGTCGTCGATGCTCAGCGAGCCGCGCCGCCCGGCGATGGAGCCGTCGTCGACCACGGTCACGCCCGGCGCGGCGACACGCTGGCCCATCTTGCCGGAGAAGACCGACGAGCCCTTGCGATGGAAATCGCCCTCGAAGCCGTGACCGATGGCCTCGTGCAGCAGCACGCCCGGCCAGCCGGCGCCCAGCACCACGTCCATCTCGCCGGCCGGGCAGTCGACGGCCTCCAGATTCACCAAGGCTTGGCGCAGGGCCTCGTCGACCTGCCATTGCCAGCGGTCGGGCGCGATCCAGGTCTCGAATCCCGCCCGGCCGCCGGCGCCCGACGAGGCGCTCTCGCGGCGACCGTCCTTCTCGACCGTGACCGAGACATTGAGGCGCACCAGCGGGCGCAGGTCGGAGACGCGGCGGCCGTCGCCGCGCAGGATCTCGATATGGCGCCGCTCGCCGACGAGACTGGCCGAGACCTGCACCACGCGCGGGTCGCGGGCCCGGGCCCAGGCGTCGATCTCGGACAGCAGGGCGATCTTGTCGGAAAAGGCCGGCGAGGCCAGCGGGTCGACGGCCTCGTAGAGTTTCTGGTTGGTGGCGCGAGGGGCTTCGGCGGTCACGCCCGCGTGGCCGGCCTTGGCCAGGGCGGCGCTGTCGGCGGCGCGCCGCACGGCGGGGGCGCTGATCTCATTGGCGTGGGCGTAGCCGGCGGTCTCGCCCGCCACGACCCGGAGGCCGAAGCCTTCGGTCGCGTCCCAGGCCGACGATTTCAGCCGGCCGTCGTCGAAGACCAGCGATTCGGATTCGGAGCGTTCGAGGAACAATTCGCCGTCGTCGGCCCCGGCCAGCGCCTGCTTCAGGATGGAAAGGGCCTCGTCCGGGGAGATGTCGGCGGAATCGAGGATGGCGGGCGGCGGGACGTGAAGGGTCATGCCTTTGAAATAGGAGGTGAGGCCGGCGAAGTCACCGGCCTCACTGCGACAGTTATCGCTGGTTGACCTCGCCCGAACCCGAGATGGTCTGGGTCAGGCTGTCCGGACGGCGGGTCAGATCGACCGTTCCCGAGCCGGAGATGCTGATCCGGGCGGCGCCCGTCGGTCCCACGATCGCCTCGCCCGAGCCGGAAATCTCGACGTTGGCGTCGCGGGTCTCGACACCGGAGAGGTCCGCTTCGCCCGACCCCGAGATATCGAGATCGACCGTGTCGGTCCGGCCGGTCGCGTCCACCTCGCCCGAGCCGTTGACGGCGATGGCCAGGCTGGGCTGATCGTAGTTGCGGATGATCAGGTCGCCCGAGCTGGACAGGCTGAAGGTCCGGACAGAGGGCGCGGTGACCGTGATCTGGAGCCGGTCATGATTGCGCCAGCCGAAGACGACGACGTTCGTATTGTCATCGTCATTGAAGGTCAGCCGGCCGCTGCGGAGACGCAGGCCCTCGACCTGGTCGCGGGGACCGACGACCTCGACCGAGGCGGCTTCGCCCTGGACGTAGGTGACGTCCGCGTTGACGTCGATGTCCAGGCGGTCGCTGCCGTCCCAGGCGAGGGTGCGGGTGACGCGCGGGCCGGCGTCGGCGCGCTGGAAGCGGACGGTTTCATCCTGCCCGTCGCCGTGGCCCCGGAAGGTCCAGGTCCAGCCGTGGCGGGCCAGGTCGGCGCCGCCGATGGCGGCGGCTCCGGCCAGGGCGGCGAAGCAGAGCACCAGGCTGGCGCCGGTGATGATCAGAAGGGTGCGGATCATGCGGATCTCTCCTCAGGCCTGGGCTTGGGGTTCAAGGGCCGGCTTCAGCAGCCGGTAGTGCAGGCGGGCGAACCAGACGGTGGCGTTGACCAGCAGGATGGTGGCGATGGCGGTCAGGGCCGCGATCGCCGTGGCCCCCGCCATCATCCCCAGACCACCCAGGATCGCCGTCAGCACGCCGCCGGGGAAGCCGAACAGCGGTCCGGCGATCATGATCGCTCCTCCGCCGATGAACAGGCCGACGGCGGCCATGAAGAAGCCGAACAGAACGCTGACCACGGTCATCAGGATCGGGAGCAGGATCAGGATGTCGATCGCCCCCAGCCCCAGCACCGCGAAGACGGCCCCGGCGGCGGCGGACGGGTTTTTCTCCTGGTCCCAGCGGCGGGCGCCGGCCTCGGCGCGCAGTTCGCGGGCGAGGCGGTCGGGATCGCCGAGCGCCGCGGCGACTTCCGCCTCGGTGCGGCCGGCGGCGGCGCCGTCCTCGAAATGCATCTCATAGTCGGACGCGATCTCGGCGGCGGCCGCTGTCGGCATGCCGACGAGGCCTCGTCTCAGGCGGCCCATGAATTCGGCGCGGGTCATTGTTCAGCTCCCCTTTCCTCGGTGGTGACGGCGGCGGCCTGCGGGGCCGGTTCGGCGTCGGCGGCCATGACGGCCTCGACGGCGGTGACGAAGGCGCGCCATTCGGAGGTCTGGGCCTCCAGGGCGCGTCGGCCGGCGTCGGTCAGGCGGTAGTATTTCCGCGACGGGCCGGAGGGCGATTCGACCAGATAGGTCTCGACCTGGCCGTCGGACTGCATCCGCCGCATCAGCGGGTAGATCGTCCCCTCGCCCATATCGATCGCGTCCGACAGGGTCGAGGCGATCTCATAGGCATAACGGTCGCGGCGGTTCAGAAGGGCCAGCACACACAGCGTGAGCACCCCCTTCTTCAGTTGGATTTCAATGGTTTCAGGCACCTCGGCGTCTCCCTTGATGCCGAAGATGTATCGCAAGGTATCTTGCGCCGCAAGGTAGCTGTTAAAACATGACAGCGATTTAATCGAGCGGCCGGGACCGGGTGCGGCGTCCAATCGCTTGGCAAGCGCGGGGGAGGGCGATAAGGACCCGCGCAGGAAACGCTGCGGGCGGTCGCCCCGGCGTCTGCTTGCGATTCACTCGCAAGCGCTTGCGGCAGAACGATTTATGAGGATGTCTCGCATGGGGATGGGCACGCGGGCCCGGGGTCTGATCGGCGGCGGCTTGTCCGCGCTGGCCCTGGCTCTTTTCGTCGCCGGGTGCAACGAGGGCCCCGAGCTCGTCGGTCAGCCGACCGACGGCGCCATCGGCCTGCAGCCGGCCGCCTCGCCGCTGAAGGTCGAGGCGCATTTCTTCCACGACGCCATCCTGATGCCGATCATCACCTTCATCTGCCTGCTGGTGTTGGGCCTGATCCTGTGGATCGTCTTCCGCTACAACAAGAAGTCCAACCCGGTCCCGGCCCGGTGGAGCCACAACACCCTCGTCGAGGTGGTCTGGACGGTCGTGCCGGTCCTGATCCTGGTGTTTATCGCCCTGTTCTCGTTCCGCCTGCTGTTCAACTATCACAACATGCCGGAGCCCGACCTGACCGTGAAGGTCACCGGCAACCAGTGGAACTGGGCCTACGAATATCCGGACCAGGCCATCCCCGAATACATTTCGAACATGCTGCCCGAGGACGAGATCGCCCGGCGCGGCATGCCGCACGCCCTGTACCGCCTGGCGGCCGATGAGCCGATGGTCGTGCCGGTCGGCGCCACCGTCCGCCTGCTGGTCACCGCTTCCGACGTCATCCACGCCGTCGCCCTGCCGGCCTTCGGCCTGAAGACGGACGCCGTTCCGGGCCGGGTCAACGAGACCTGGTTCAAAGCCGACCGTCCGGGCGTCTACTACGGCCAGTGCTCGGAGCTGTGCGGCGTCGATCACGCCTTCATGCCGCTCCAGATCAACGTCGTCACCCAGGCCGAGTTCGCGACCTGGGTCGCCGCCAAGGGCGGCTCGATGACCCCGCGGACCGCCGAGCAGGCTCCGGGCGGCACCGCCGCCCAGATCGACGCCGGCACCACCGGCGCCGTGGCCGCGCGCAACGTCTCCTCGGACGCGATGCAGCCCGCCGACGCGGCGGAAGGCATTCCGACGGCCCAGACCGCCACCACTCCGACCGCACAGCCGACCGGGACCGCCGCCGCGCCCGCTCCGGCCGCCCAGTAACGATACGCGAGAGCCCCAAAGACCATGGCCACCGCAGCCGCGAACCTCGCCCACGATCACGACGGGCATCATGACCACAAGCCGGGTTTCTTCACCCGCTGGTTCCTGTCGACCAACCACAAGGATATCGGCACCCTCTACCTGATCTTCGCCATCATGGCGGGACTGGTGGGCGGCGCCCTGTCCGGCCTGATCCGCTGGGAACTGGCCACGCCGGGGATGGACGTGTTCGTCGCCGGCGGCCTGATCGAGCAGCTGGGCCTGATCGAGGCCTCCAAGCACGGCTATAACGTCACCGTCACGGCCCACGCCCTGATCATGATCTTCTTCATGGTCATGCCGGCGATGATCGGCGGCTTCGGCAACTGGTTCGTGCCGATCATGATCGGCGCGCCGGACATGGCCTTCCCGCGCATGAACAACGTCTCGTTCTGGCTGCTGGTGGCGGCCTGGGTCCTGCTGTGCCTGTCGATGGTCGTCGACGGGGGGCCGGGCAAGGGCTTCGGCGGCGGCTGGACCATCTATCCGCCGCTGTCGACCATGGGTCACACCGGGCCGGCGATGGACCTGGCGATCTTCTCGCTGCACGTCGCGGGCGCCAGCTCGATCCTCGGCGCGATCAACTTCATCACCACCATCTTCAACATGCGTGCGCCGGGCATGACCCTGCACCGGATGCCGCTGTTCGCCTGGTCGGTGCTGATCACCGCCTTCCTGCTGCTGCTGTCGCTGCCGGTTCTGGCCGGCGCCATCACCATGCTGCTGACGGACCGCAATTTCGGCACCAGCTTCTTCGACCCGGCCGGCGGCGGCGATCCGGTCATGTTCCAGCACCTGTTCTGGTTCTTCGGACACCCCGAGGTCTACATCCTGATCCTGCCCGGCTTCGGCATGGTCTCGCACATCGTCTCGACCTTCTCGAAGAAGCCCATCTTCGGCTATCTCGCCATGGCCTACGCCATGGTGGCCATCGGCTTCGTCGGCTTCATCGTGTGGGCGCACCACATGTTCACGGTCGGCATGAGCATCAATCTGCGCGCCTATTTCGTGGCCGCGACGATGATCATCGCGGTGCCGACCGGGGTGAAGATCTTCAGCTGGATCGCCACCATGTGGGGCGGTTCCATCAGCTTCAAGACGCCCATGCTGTGGGCGATCGGCTTCATCTTCCTGTTCACCGTCGGCGGCGTCACGGGCGTGGTCCTGGCCAACGCCGGCATCGATTACACCCTGCACGACACCTACTATGTGGTGGCGCACTTCCACTATGTGCTGTCGCTGGGCGCCGTCTTCGCCATCTTCGCCGGCTTCTACTACTGGTTCGAGAAGATGTTCGGGGTGAAGTACAACGAGTTCCTCGGCGCCGCGCATTTCTGGATCATGTTCGTCGGCGTGAACCTGGTGTTCTTCCCGCAGCATTTCCTCGGCCTGCAGGGCATGCCGCGCCGTTACGTGGACTATTCCGACGGCTACACCCTGTGGAACCAGGTCTCGTCGATCGGCTATGTGATCACGGCGATCGGGGTGCTGGTCTTCCTGATCATGCTGGTCGAGGCGGCCATCCGCCGTCGTCCGGGCGTCGACAATCCGTGGGGCGAAGGCGCCACGACGCTGGAGTGGACCCTGTCCTCGCCGCCGCCGCATCACCAGTTCAACGAACTGCCGGTGGTCAAGAAGGACGATCACTAGGGACCGGCCGCACCGGAACTGACACATCGGGGGGCCGCTCTTTCAGTCGAAAGGGCGGCCCTCCGGGTTTTTGAAAGCACGATGACCGACACCGCCCCCCAGCCCTCCATCTCCACGGCCCAGCCGGAAGATTACTTCCAGCTGCTGAAGCCGCGCGTGATGTCGCTGGTGATCTTCACCGCGGTCACCGGCCTGGTCGTGGCGGACGGAGAGATCGGCTGGCTGACGGCCGCCATCGCCATCCTGTGCATCGCCGTCGGCGCGGGGGCGGCCGGGGCGCTGAACATGGCCCTGGAAGGCGAGACCGACGCCCTGATGCGCCGCACCCGGGGGCGGCCGGTGGCGGCGGGCCGCGTCGGCAAGAACGACGCCATGAGCTTCGGCGTCATCCTGTCGATCTTCTCGGTCATGCTGCTGGGCATGGCGACCAACTGGCTGGCCGGCGGCCTGCTGGCCCTGACCATCGTCTATTACGCCAGCTTCTACACCCTTTTGCTTAAGCGGCGGACGCCGCAGAACATCGTCATCGGCGGGGCGGCGGGCGCCTTTCCGCCGGTCATCGGCTGGGCCGCCGCGACCGGCTCGGCGCCGTGGCAGGCGTGGCTGCTGTTCCTGATCATCTTCCTGTGGACCCCGCCGCACAGCTGGGCCCTGGCGCTGTATTCGGCGGGCGACTACGCCCGGGCCGGGATACCGATGATGCCGGTGGCGCGCGGGGCGAAGAGCACCCGCCTGCAGATCCTGATCTACAGCCTGGTCTTCGTGCCGGTGGCCGTCGCGCCGGGGCTGACGGGGATGGGCGGGCCGGTCTATCTGGTCGTGTCGATCGTCGGCGGGCTCGGCTTCCTGTTCCTGGCGGCGCGGCTGTGGCGCTCGCGGGCGGGGGACCAGCCCGACAAGGCCGAGGCCGTGGGGCGAGAGGCCGCATTGTATGATGTCCGCGCCGGGGCCAAACCGGCCCGGAACCTGTTCGCCTTCTCGATCCTGTACCTGATGGCCCTGTTCGCGGCCCTGCTGGTCGAGAGCATGACTTCGATGATGAGGCTGTGACCGCCATGCGCCTGACCCCGGACCAACTCTCGTCCCGCAAGCGGCGCAACCTCGCCCTGGCGGGGGCGCTGGTGGTCTTCATCGTGCTGGTGTTCACGACCACTGTGCTGAAGATGAAGGGCAATATGGACGACCGCCAGGCCGCGATCGCCGCGGGTCAGATGGTCGGGCAGGGGGGCTAGGGCCGGGGCCATGAACCGCAAGAACCTGATCGCCATCGCCTGCGTCTTCACCGTCATGTTCATGACCGGCGCGGCCTTCGCCGCCGTGCCGCTGTACCAGCTGTTCTGCCAGGTGACCGGTTTCGACGGCACGGTGAAACGGGCCGAGGTCGCGCCCGATACGGTGCTGGACGAGACGGTGCTGGTCCGCTTCGACACCAATGTGCGCGGCCTGCCCATGACCTTCCGCGCCGAACAGGTCAGCCAGCGGGTGCGGATCGGCGAGACGGGCATCGCCTTCTTCGACGTCACCAACACCTCGGACCGCCCGATTCACGCCACGGCGGCCTATAATGTCGTCCCGGAACGGGCCGGCTCCTATTTCCAGAAGCTGCAGTGTTTCTGCTTCGAGGGGCAGGTCATCGCGCCCGGCCAGACGATGAAATTCCCCGTCCAGTATTTCGTCGCGCCCGAGATCGCCACCGACCGGGAGAGCCGCGGCGTGCGCGAGATCACCCTCAGCTACACCTTCTATCCGACCAAGGGCGAGCAAGACGCCGCAAACGCCGCTACAGCCACTGGCGCGGCCGCATAGCGGGCGCTATAGCCTCCCCCACACGACTCTCGACCGTTGCAAGAGACCCAGATGGCCGACTCCCACGCCGTTCCGCATCACGACTATCACCTGGTGAACCCCAGCCCGTGGCCGCTGGTGTCATCGATCGCCGTGACGGTGATGATGGTCGGCGCCGTGGTGTGGATGAAGGGGCTGGTCCCGGCCGACTCGGGGCCGATCGCCCTCGCCCTGCTGGGCGACGGTCAGGCGGCCCTGTTCTTCGCCGGCCTGGCCGGCGTGCTGGTGTCGATGTTCGGCTGGTGGGCCGACGTGATCAAGGAAAGCCGCCAGGGCGACCACACGCCCGTGGTTTCGATCGGCCTGCGCTACGGCATGATCCTGTTCATCGCCTCGGAGATCATGTTCTTCGCCGCCTTCTTCTGGATGTTCTTCGAGATGGCGGTCTTCAACGAGGCCCGCGCCCACATCCCCGAGATCGGCAACTGGGCCGAGACCGCCGCCGCCTGGTCGACCTGGCCGCCACAGGGCGTCGAGGTCCTGAACCCGTGGCAGCTGCCGCTGTTCAACACCATCATCCTGCTCCTGTCGGGCACCACCGTGACCTGGGCCCACCACGCCCTGCAGGTCGGCGACCGCAAGGCCGCCAAGATCGGCCTCGCCATCACCGTCGCCCTGGGCATCCTGTTCACCGCAGTGCAAGCCTATGAATATTATCACATTATCCACGAGAACCTGTTCTTCAACGAAGAGGCGCTGAACTCGGGCCTGTACGGTTCGATCTTCTTCATGGCGACCGGCTTCCACGGCTTCCACGTCCTGATCGGCACCATCTTCCTGATCGTCTGCCTGCTGCGCCTGCTGGCGGGCCAGATGCGCCCGGAGAAGCATTTCGGCTTCGAGGCGGCGGCTTGGTACTGGCATTTCGTGGACGTGGTCTGGCTGTTCCTGTTCGCCTTCGTCTACGTCATCTTCGGGTGACGGACGGCCCCCCAGGGCAAGTTCTTCAACCGGCGCGGATCAATGCGATCCGCGCCGGTCTGCTTTGCCGGTGTCCGAACTGCGGCAAGGGTCCGCTGTTCGCCGGCTTTCTCAAGGTGGTCGACCGCTGCGCCGCCTGCGGCTTCGACTTCACCCGACTGAACACCGGCGACGGCGCGGCCGTCTTCGTGATGCAGATCGCCGGCGCGCCCGTGGTGTTCGGCGCCCTGTTCGTCCAGCTCGCCTGCGATCCGCCGATCTGGGCCATGCTGGTCGTGGCCCTGCCGCTGGTGCTGGGCCTCTCGCTGGGGCTGATGCGGCCGGGCAAGGGCGTCATGATCGCCCTGCAGATGCGCAACCGGACGGAGCGCGGCTGAATGCGCCGGTTCCCCTGGGTTCTGACCATCGCCTCGGCACTGCTGTTCGCCGGCCTGGTCTTCCTCGGCGTCTGGCAGGTCCAGCGGCTGCAATGGAAACAGGGGCTGATCGCCCGGGCGGAGGCCGCCGCGACCCGGCCTCCGGCTCCGGTCGCCGAGGTCCTGCGCGAGGGGGACGTCGAGTTCCGCCGCGTCGTCGTCGACTGCCCCGGTCTGGCCGCCGCGCCCTATATCGAGCTGCAGTCGATCCAGCAGGGCGAGGCGGGCGTCCGCCTGATCTCGGCCTGTCCGACCCGGGGCGGCCCGACCTTCCTCGTCGATCGGGGCTTTGTGGCCGACGGCGTCTCCGCCCGGCCGCCGGTGCGCGCCGAAGCGGCGCCAGTGCGGATCGAGGCCGTCATCCGCCGCGCGCCGGAGCCGGGGCTCATGGCGCTGCCGCCTGAGGGCCGCCGCTTCTTCGTCCGGGACAATCCGGCCATGGCGAAGGCCCTGCTCGGCGAGGGCTCTCCGGTTTCGCCCCTGACCCTGTTCGCCGTCTCCTCGTCCAATCCGGAGTGGCTGGCCCTGCGGCCCTCGGCGCCCCCCGCCGCCTTCAACAACAACCACCTCGGCTATGCGATCACCTGGTTCGGGCTGGCGCTGGCGCTGGCGGCTTTCTATATCGCCCTGCTCCGCCGCAAACTGACCCCGCCGCCCGCCGCCGCGCCCCGCGCAGACGACGACCGGGAAGAGAGAGCCTCCTGACCGCCACCCTGCACACCCTGTCCAATGGCGTCCGCGTCGTCTGCGACCCGATGCCCGGACTGCGCACCCTGGCCCTGACCGTGGCCGTGCGCGGCGGCGCCAAATGGGAGGACGAGGCCCGCTCCGGCTGGTCCCACTGCCTCGAACACCTGGTCTTCAAGGGCGCCGGCGACATGGGCGCGCGCGAGATCGTCGAGCGGATCGAGGCTGAGGGCGGCTCGCTGAACGCCTCGACCGGCTATGAGCGCACCAGTTTCGAGGTCCGCGCCCTGCACGGCTCCCTGCCCCTGGCCATGCAGGTGGTGTCCGATCTGGTGTTCCGCCCGACCCTCGACCCCGACGAGATCGAGCGCGAAAAGGACGTGGTGGCCCAGGAGATCGCCGAGGCCTTCGACACCCCCGACGACCACGTCTTCGAAATGGCCCAGACCCGGGCCTTCAGCGGCCAGCCGCTGGGCCGCCCCATCCTCGGCTCGGTGAAGAGCCTGCAGCCGATCACAAAGGCGTCGATCAGCGACTGGCGGGCGCGGCTGTATTCGCCCGACCGCATGGTGGTCGCCGTGTCGGGCGCGGTGGACGAGGCCGAACTTCTGATTCTGGCCGAGCGCTGGTTCGGCGATGCGACGGCCACGCCCGCCGAGGCGCCGGACCTGCCGCGCTTCACCGGCGGCGACGCGGCCCTGACGCGCCGGATCGAACAGGCCAATATCGTCTTCCAGCTGCCGGCCCCGTCGGCGGCCGACCCGTCCTATGCGGCGGCGCGACTGATGACGGAAATCCTCGGCGGCGGCATGGCCTCGCGCCTGTTCCAGAGCGCCCGCGAGGAGCGCGGCCTGGCCTACGCCATCGACGCCTATCACGAACCCTATGAGGACGCCGGCCTGCTGGGCGTCTACGCCGGGGCCTCGGCCGACCGGGCGGTCGAGCTGGCGCAGGTGTGCGCGGCCGAGATCCGGGCGCTGGCCGAGCACGGGCCGACGGCGGCGGAGCTGTCGCGGGCCAAGGCGGTGATGAACGCGGGCCTGTGGATGTCGGACGAGAGCCCGGCGGCGCGGGCCGGCCGGGCGGCGGCCCAGGTGCTGATCTTCGGCGCTCCTATCCCCTCGGCGATCATGGCCGAACGGACCCTCGCCCAGGGCGTCGGGGACGTGCGCGCGGCGGCGGCGGCGTCTCTGGCCCCCGGCCGGGCGGCGACCGCCGTTCTGGGCCCGAGGGCCGCGGCCCCGGCCGGCGCCGCCTTCCGGACGGCCCTTTTCGGCTGACCGTCGCGGGGCTATTCTGCGGCCATGGCCCTGCTGGACTGGATCAACGACGCGACGGGTCCGGTCGCGAAGGGGGACGGGGTGACCCTGCGCCCGCCGCGCGCCGCCGACTTCGAGTCATGGGCCGCCCTGCGCGGGATATCCCGCCCCTATCTGCAGCCCTGGGAGCCGACCTGGCCCGAGGATGACCTGACCCGGGCGGCTTTCCGGCGACGGCTCGGGATCTACTCTCGCGAAATGGAGGCCGGGAACGCCTGGCCCTTCTTCATCTTCGCCGACGCCGACCAGGCGTTGGTCGGGGCCATCACCCTGTCGAACGTGCGGCGCGGCGTCGCCGAGGCCGGGACGCTGGGCTACTGGATCGGCCGCCCTCACGCGGGCCGGGGTCTGGCCACGGCGGCGGTCCGGGCAATGGTGGCCCACGCCTTCGACGAACTGAAGCTGCACCGCATCGAGGCGGCCTGCGTGCCCCACAACCTGGCCTCGCGCCGGGTGCTGGAAAAGTCAGGCTTCGTGCTGGAGGGACAGGCGCGGGCTTATCTCAAAATTAACGGCGCTTGGGCAGATCATCTGCTGTTCGGCATCGTCAACGACGCGGCCGGGCGCGGCGGTTGACCTGGGCTGATCCCTGGCGCCCGTCCTGTCGGGATCGTCACGCGTTTTGAACACTCGCTCCAGAAGTCTGGCCTGGGACGCGACGACCGCCATCGAGGCGTTGGCCGCCGCGGATTCGGCGCTGTGGATCTGGACCCCGTCCGACGACCAGATGCGGTTCACCGGCGCCACGCGGGCGCTCGGCCTCGGGCCGCTGGCCCCGGAATGCTCGGGGGCCGCCTTCACCGCCGTGGCGGTGCCTTCGGACCGCTCTCTGGCCGAGCGCATCCTCAAGCCGCAGGAGGAGGGGACCGAGGTCGCCGTGCGACTGCGCATGCGTGACTCCGAGACCTGCATCTGGCGCGGCGTCTGGCTCGAGGACGGCTTGCGGGCGGCCGGGGTGGTCGCGCTGGAGACCAAGTTCGCCGCCTCGCACCGGGATCATCTGACCGGCCTGCTCGACCGCCGCACCTTCCTGGCCCGCGCCGGCGAGACCCTGACCCAGCCGGGCGACTACGAGTTGGTCGTGGCTGACGTCGATCGCCTGCGCCGTCTCAACGAGGCGCTGGGGCATGAGCGCGCCGACCTGGTGCTGGCGGCGCTCGGGTCGCGCCTGAACGGCGCCTTCTCCCAGGAGGCCAGCCCCGCCCGGGTCGGCGAGGACGAATTCGCGGTCATCGTGCAGCGCGGCTCCGGCGCCGCCTCGGAACGGCTGCGCGAAGCCCTTGAACAGCCGCTGAGGGTGGCCGGCTTCGACATCTATCCGACCGTCTCGATCGGCGCCGTGGCGGCCGAGGGCGGGCCGGACGCCTCCGATCCCGCCGAACTGCTGCGCCGCGCCGAACTGGCCGTCGAACAGGCCAAGACCGCCGGGCGCGGCGGGGCCGCCGCCTACGGCCGCGCGCTGGAGACCGACAGCCTGTCGCGGCTGGCGCTGGAGGCGGACCTGCGCAACGCCTTCGTGCGCGGCGAGATCGAGCCCTTCTACCAGCCGATCGTGAACCTGAAGACCGGCGCCGTGGCGGGCTTCGAGGCCCTGGCCCGCTGGCGCCACCCCCAGCGCGGACTCGTGCCGCCCGACGAATTCCTCGGCCTGGCCGACGAAATGGGCCTGATGAACGATCTCGGCCTGCTGATGATGAGCCAGTCGGCCCGCCAGCTGGCCGAATGGCTGGCCCGCCACCCGTCGGCCGGCAAGCTGTTCTGCAGCGTCAACCTGTCGGTGGGCGAGATCGAGCGGGCCAATCTGGTCGACGACGTGGCGCGGATCATCGCCGAGGCGGGCCTGCCCCGGGGCGCGCTCAAGCTGGAGGTGACCGAGGGCGACATCATGCGCGACACCTCGCGCGCGGCCGCCACCCTGACCAGCCTGAAGGACGCGGGAGCCTCGCTGGCGCTCGATGATTTCGGCACCGGCTTCTCGTCCCTGACCTGGCTGGCCCGGCTGCCGTTCGATACGCTGAAGATCGACCGCTATTTCGTTCTGACCATGGATACGGACGAGGGTTCGGCCAAGATCGTCAAGTCGGTGGTCAACCTGGGCCGCGACCTGTCGCTGGAGGTCGTCGCCGAGGGCGTCGAGAACGCCGTCCTCGCCAAGCTGCTGCTGGACGCCCAGTGCCACTACGGCCAGGGCTTCGGCTACGCCCCCGCCCTGCCGGCCCAGGAGGCCGAGGTCTATCTGAACGAGTCGCTGGCCGACGGCACGGCCCCGATCAAGGCGAGGTCGGCCTGAGCCGTCAGGCCCGGCCGCTCTGCCCCGACAGCTGCGCCGGATCGACGCCCAGACCCGCCAGCGCCTTGGCCCACTTCCCGTCGTAGTCCGGATCGAAGATCAGGTCCGTATCGGCCTCGGCGGTGAGCCAGACATTTTCGCCCAGTTCGTCCTCCAGCTGGCCCTCGCCCCAGCCGGCGTAACCCAGCAGCAGCATCGACCGGCGCGGGCCCATGGCCGGATCGACCATGGCCGCCAGCGCCTCGCGGGTGCCCGTCATCGCCAGCCCCTCGCCGAAGGCCAGGGAGGCGTCCTCGATCAGCCAGTCGTCGGTGTGAAGCACGAAGCCGCGCTCGCGCTCGACCGGCCCGCCGACCATCACGGGGCGGGCTGCGGCTGAATCCGGGGCGGGGGTCTCCAGCTTGGTCAGCACTGCCTTGAGATCGATGCCGGGCGCGCGGCGGTCGAGCCGCAGCCCCATGGCGTGGTCCGGACGGTGGGCGCAGACCAGGATGACGGCGTGTTCGAAGCGGGGATCGCTGATGCCCGGCATGGCCACCAGCAACCGGCCGGCGAGGGAGTGGAAATCGTCCATCTCTCTATCATTGGCGGCGGGCGCCCCGGGCGCAAGGGCGGCCGTAGAGCCAAGGCTTGGCGCGGCGTCCGGCAACGCCTATCTGGACCGGGAGTTTGACCTTCACACCCCTGTTCCGGAGCCTGCCATGACCGTCCAGATCGGCGACCGCATCCCCTCGGCCACCCTGACCCGCGCCACCGACGACGGTCCGAAGCCGGTGTCCACCGACGAGATCTTCGCCGGCAAGACCGTGGCCCTGTTCGCCGTGCCGGGGGCCTTCACCCCGACCTGTTCGGCCAAACATCTGCCGGGCTTCAAGGACCATCGCGAGGACCTGGCCGGCAAGGGCGTCGACACCGTCGCCTGCCTGTCGGTCAACGACGCCTTCGTGATGGGGGCCTGGGCCGACAGCCAGGGCATCGGCAAGGACGAGATCGTCATGCTGGGCGACGGCAACGGCGACTTCACCCGCGCCCTCGGCCTGTCGATGGACGCCAAGGGCTTCGGCATGGGCGAGCGCTCGCAGCGCTACTCGATGATCGTCAGGGACGGCGTGGTCGAGCAGCTCAATGTCGAGCAGCCGGGCGAGTTCAAGGTGTCGTCGGCGGAGCACCTGCTGACGCAGCTCTGAGAAGGGCGCTGTCGCTCGCGGCTTGAGCGCGATTCACGGATGACAGACGTCTTCACCCCCGAACAGCGCAGCGCCGTGATGCGGCGGGTGAAGGGGCGCGACACCGGGCCGGAACTGGCCGTACGACGGATTCTGCGGGCGGCCGGGATCGGCTACCGGCTGGGCGGCGGCGGGCTGCCTGGCAGGCCGGACCTGGTCATGAAGGGGCGGCGCGCCGTGGTCTTCGTGCACGGCTGCTTCTGGCACGGCCACGACTGCGCCCGTGGAGCCCGTCAGCCGAAGGCCAACGCCGCCTACTGGACCGGTAAGATCGAACGCAACCGGGCCCGCGACTCGGCCGCGCAGGCGGCGCTGGAGGCCGCCGGCTGGCGGGTGGTGACGGTCTGGGAGTGCGGGATGAAGGCGCCGGACTTCGCGGCCGGCCTGATCGCCGCCGTGCGGGGTCAGGCGGCCGCGGTCTCGATCCCGGCCTGATCCTCGGCCTGGTCCATGGTCATCACATGGGTGATGGCGCCCAGCAGCATCGGCGGGGTGATCGGCTTGGGCACGAAATAGGTCATGCCGGCCTCGGTGCAGGCGGCGATGTCTTCCGGGGCCGTATCGGCCGTCACCGCGATGATCGGGACCCGGGCGTTGGGGCCGCCCCCGGCCCGGATGCGGCGCGTCGTTTCGCGCCCGTCGAGTTCGGGCATCCGCACGTCCATGAAGATCAGGTCGAAGCTGGTGGCCTCGCAGATCTTCAGCGCCGCCAGACCGTCGGCCGCCGTGGCGATGTCGCAGCCGAGCGGCTGGAGAATCAGCTGGATGGCCCGGCGGTTGATGTCGTGGTCGTCGACGACCAGCACCCGCATCGGGCGACCTTCGTCCTCGGCCTCCTCGTCGCCGGAGGGCCCGGGGGTCTCGGCGGCCGGGACGGGCGCGACCGTCGTCCCGGTCAGGGACTGCGCCGCCGGCGCGGGCGTGGCGGGGGACGAGGGCCGGCTGGAAGGGCGCGTCGAGAGCGCCCGGGCCACCGCGTCGCGGCTTTCCTGGTCGAGCGCCGGGGTGGCCTCGGCCTTCCCTTCCGCCGCCTCCAGCCGCAGGGACAGGGTGAAGCTGGCGCCCTCGCCCACGCTGCTGCGCGCGGTCAGGCGGCCGCCCATAAGCTCGGCCAGCTGCCGGCTGATGGACAGGCCCAGGCCGGTGCCGCCGTGGCGGGCGCTGACACCCTCCGCGGTCTGGTCGAACGGCGTGAACAGGCGGGCCAGCTGATCGCTGCTCATGCCCGGACCGGTGTCCGAGACCTCGATCAGAACGGCGTGGCCGCCGGTGTCTTCGGACCAGATGTTGAGGCGCAGGGTGATCGAGCCCTCGGCCGTGAACTTCATGGCGTTGGACATCAGATTGTTCAGCACCTGACGCAGCCGCATCGGGTCGCCCCGCACCGCGCCCGGCACGGTGGACGCGCCCTCGATCCGCAGTTTCAGGCCCTTGGCCCGGGCCGGGCCGCGCCACAGCCGGGCGGACTGGTTCAGCAGTTCGCGCAGGTTGAAGTCGACCGCATCGACGGTCATGTGCCCGGCCTCGAGCTTGGCGTGGTCGAGCAGATCGTCCAGCAGGGCCTTCATCATGAAGCCGGCGTCGCTGATCAGCCGGGCCTGGGCCCGGGCCGAACTGTCGTTCGCGCCGCGCTCCAGCTCGGCCGAGCCGGTCAGGATGGCGCTGATCGGGGTGCGCAGGTCGTGGCCGACGGCGGCGAGGAAGGCGCTGCGGCCCTCCATTATGCGCTCGGCGTCGGCGCGCTTCTCTTCGGCCTCGATCCGGGCGGCGCTCTCGGCGATCCGGGCCTGGTTCATGCGCTGCCACGTCGACAGGCAGTAGGTGATGAACACCCCCACCGCGACTGTCGCCGCCGTCACGAAGGCGGGCGATGCGCCGTGGGCGGCCATGAACAACGGCGTCGAGGCGAGATAGAGGAACTGCGGCGTCACCGTCAGCACCAGCACCGACATCGAACGCGGCGCATTGATCATCGAATAGATGGCCCCGGCCGACAGCAGCATGGCCGCGCAGATGCCGCCCATGGCCCCTCCGACAATCCACAGGGGGATGGCCAGGCTGCCGAAATAGCCGGCGTTGATGACCAGCATGGCGTGGCCGGCCAGCCCCCGCGCGCCCCGCAGACGGTCGGTCTTGCCGTCATTGACCGGACCGAAAATCCACAGGTCGAGAAGCTGCACCGCGAAATAGCCCAGCACCCAGGCGGCGCTGAGCGACCAGCCGAGCAGGGGGCTGAACACCAGGGCGCAGGCCGCCGCCATGCCCAGCCGCTGCAGCAGCGCCTTGCGCCTCTGGCGGATGGCTCCGGCCCAGGAGTCCAGGGCGGCGACAGGCATGTCGGCTTTGGCGATCGCCATACGGCTCCCCCGGACCAGGCGAATTCGCCCGTGGCGCATCATGGCGGGCTTGCCCTAACGCTCCGTCAACGGGCGGTCCCGACCGCCTCCGCCGCTGTGGAAAAGCCGTCAGCCCGCAGACGGGCGGCGAGGTCGCGCTTGATCCGCCCGACGAGTCCGGGGCCGTCATAGACCAGGGCGCTGTAGATCTGAACGGCGGAGGCCCCGGCGCGCAGGCGGTCATAGGCCTCTGCGCCGGAATCGATGCCGCCCACGGCGATCAGGGGCATCCGGCCCTCCGAGGCCCCGGCCGCGGCGCGCAGGGCGGCCCGCGCCCGCGGCTTCAGCGGGGCGCCGGACAGCCCGCCCGCCTCGTTCCGCTGCGGGGACCGCAGGGTCTCCGGCCGGTCCAGGGTGGTGTTGGAGACGATCAGGGCGTCGATCCCGTGGTCCAGCCCGGCCTCGACGATCAGGGCGATTTCCGCCGCCGTCAGGTCGGGCGCGATCTTGAGGAACACCGGCGTCGGGTCGCCCGCCCGGGCCTCGGCCAGCCGGCCCAGCAGGTCGTCCAGGGCGGCCCGGCCCTGCAGGTCGCGCAGGCCGGGCGTGTTCGGCGACGACACATTGACGGTGACGTAGTCGGCCAGGCCCTTCAGCCGTCTCAGCCCGGCGACGTAGTCGGCGGCCTTGTCCTCCGTCTCCTTGTTGGCCCCCAGATTGGCGCCGATGACGGCTCCGGCCGGACGGTCGGCGAGGCGGCGGGCGAAGGCTTCCAGACCGTCGTTGTTGAAGCCCATGCGGTTGATCACGGCCCGGTCTTCCGACAGCCGGAACAGGCGCGGCCGGGGGTTGCCGGGCTGCGGCCGCGGCGTGACCGATCCGCATTCGACGAAACCGAACCCCAGCCGGGCCAGTCCGCGGAGGGCCTCGCCGTTCTTGTCGAGACCGGCCGCCAGACCGACCGGATTGGACAGGTGCAGCCCCGCGACGGTCGTCGCCAGCACGGGATCGTCGGCGGGCGGCGCGGGAAGGGGGGCCAGTTTCAGGGCCTGGATCGCCAGCCGGTGCGCGGTCTCGGGGTCGAGGGTCCGCAGGAGGGCGGCGCCGATGTCGGTCACGGCCATCCGGTCGCTCCATCCTCGAACATCATCGTCCCGTCGTCGCGCACCGACAGAGGGCGTTCGGACAGGGCCGCCGACAGCGGCAGGGTGCCGTAGATGTGCGGGAACAGCTCGCCGCCCCGCGAGGCCTCCCACCGCAGCGCCTCGCCCAGGGGCGCCGTGGCCACCTCGACCAGCACCAGCCCGTCGCGGCTGGCATAGTGGCGGCGCGCAGTTTCGGCCAGCTGGGCGGCCGTGGACAGGTGGATGAAGCCGTCGGCGCGGTCGACGGCCGACCCGTCATAGGCGCCGCCTGCGCGGGCCGCGTCCCATTCGCCGCGATCGACCAGCTTGTACGCGACCTCCGTCATTCCGCGGCCAGATCGCGCGGCTGCAGATACCCTTCCAGGGTGCAGCGGCCCGCGGCGTCGACCCCGAAAATCGCCGCCGCCCCGGGGGGAAATCCCCCGCTCATCCGGTCGAGCACCGACGGGGAGGCGGCGCTCTCGATCAGATACTCCACCGCCAGCAGATGGATGCCCGGATTGTGGGCGACCACCATCAAACAGCCGGCCTCGTCCTCGGCGCCCTCGACCAGGCGGCGAAGGGTGTCGGACCCGCCATTGAACAGGGCCTCGTCATCGCGGATCTGGACATCGCCGAAGGCGTCGTGGAGCAGGTCCCAGGTCTGCCGCGTGCGCACCGCGGGCGACACCAGCGCCAGGTCGGGCCGCAGGCCCCGCGCCGACAAGGCCCGCCCCATGGCGGCGGCGTCGCTGCGGCCCCGTGACGACAGGGCGCGATCACGGTCGCGGCCCGAGGCGGCGGCGCGTTCGGCCTCGGCGTGCCGCATCAGGATCAGTCTCTGCATGCCCGCCCTTTAGGGCCTGACGGCCGGGCTGCAAAGCGTCGGCGGCGCTTCAGGAGGGAACCCGGCGGCTGCGCGACGCCGGCTGGGGGTGCAGGGCCGACGCCCTCGCCGGGACCGCAGCCACGGCGCTGCCCGGATGCACCCGGGCGTAGGCCTGCCGTGTGGCCTCCAGCAGGATGACCCCGGCGGCCCCCGGCATCACGCGCCGACCGACCTGTTCGAAGCCGTCGGCCAGGGGCAGCAGCGGCCCCCAGGGCGGCACGTACAGGGTCTGTGACCAGGCGGTGGGCTCCAGCCCCGCGCCCCGGACCAGCCGCTCCAGCTGGCGGCGGGTGAACGGCCGTCCGTGCCCGAAGGGCGTCGCCTCGACCCGCGACCACAGCCCGCCGCGGGCGGCGGCGATCAGGATGATCCGCCCGGCGGGAGACAGGGCCCGCACCGCTTCGGTCAGCAGGCCGGCGGCGTCTTCCGCCTCTTCCAGCGCATGGACCAGCAGGATGCGGTCGAAGCTCCCGGCGGCGAAGGGCAGGCGACGGTCGTCGACCAGGACAGTGCGGTTGCGCCCCGCCGTCGGCCATAGTTCCACCCCCTGCCCGCCGGGCATGGCCGCGACGACCCGCCGGGCCCCCACGAAGGCGTCCAGCCACGGCGTGGCGTAGCCGATCCCCAGCACGTCGCAGCTGGCGGCCTCGCCCCAGGCGTCGTCCAGCCGCCGGGCCAGCAGCCGGCGGGCCAGCGCCCCGGCCGGCTCGCCGTAGAAGGTCCGAAGCTCCTCGATGCTGCGCCGCATCCGGTCACCATAGGCCGCTGAAGGGGCCGCTGCTAGAATGCGGCATGCCCCTCGACGTTCGCCTGTTCCCCTGCCTGTCCGACAACTATGGATTTCTCGTCCGCGACGCCGCCACCGGCGCCGTGGCGACGGTCGATACGCCCGACGCCGACGCCATCCTCGCCGAGCTGGAACGGTCCGGCTGGGGACGGCTGGACCTGGTCCTGAACACCCACTGGCACGCCGATCACACCCAGGGCAACGCCGCGGTGAAGGCGGCGACCGGCTGCGAGATCGTCGGCCCGGAGGAGGTCCGCAAGGCCGCGCCGCTGGACCGGGTCGTGCGCTGGGGCGACGTGGTCATGCTCGGGGAGACCGCTCTGGAGGTCACCGATACGCCCGGCCACACCCTCGGTCATATCGTCTACCGCGATGCGGCGGGCGCACAGGCGTTTGTCGGCGACACCCTGTTCGCTCTCGGCTGCGGCCGTCTGTTCGAGGGCGCGCCGGAGCAGATGTGGGACAGTCTGCAGACGCTCGCGGCCTGGCCCGACGAGACCACCGTCTGGTGCGCCCACGAATACACCGCCGCCAACGCCCGCTTCGCCCTCAGCCTCGACGACCGCCCGCAGATGGCGGCGCGGGCGGCGGCGGTGTTCGCGGCGCGGGAACGGGGCCAACCCACGGTCCCGACCACCATCGGGGCGGAAAAGGCCTTCAATCCCTTCCTGCGCGCCGCCGACGCCGCGGACTTCGCGGCCCGGCGGGCGGCCAAGGATTCGTTCGCCGGCTAGCGGGCGGCCTGGGTCAGGGCAGGATGGCGCGGATCACCCGCGCCGAGGAAGGGCGGCCCGCCAGGCCCTCGCCCGGGTCGACGGTGACCGTCAGTCGGCCGCGCGAATAGGTAACCCCCGCGCGGGCGCCCTCGATGATGGTGATGCTGCGCAGGTCGCTGATGTACTCGCGGGCGGTCGGCGAGCGGGCGATGCGGATGACCGCCTCGGTGGTGACGACCAGGGCCTCGACGCAGAGGGCTTCGGACTGGTCGCCGTCCAGATTGACCTCGACCAGCCGTCCCACGACCTCGCTGACCATGGCGCTGCGCTGGGCCATCAGGCGAAACAGCAGCATGGGCCCCAAGGTCGGCGGGGTCAGGCTCTGCCCGGCGCCGGAGAAGGACGCGGGCGATCCGCCGGGCGTCCGGGGGGTGTAGACGGTCATGCCGCCGTTGGGGGTGACCCTCAGCACCTGATCGCCGGCGTCATTGCGGTAGATGACGTCCCCGCGCGGCGCCGCCGTCGGCCTCAGCACCCAGGTCTCGTCGCGGCTCTCGAAGCGCAGCAGCGGGTGACGACCCGAACGGTCGAGGATGAAGCCCTCTCCCGTCTCCGCCACATAGCGGCCGACGGGCGGCATGGCGGGGGTGGAGGGGCGAAGGCTGCGGAGCTTCTGGCTTTGCTCGGCCTGGACGTTGCCGCGGTTCTGGGCCGCCGCTTCGGACGGCGCGGCCAGCAGCGACAGCGCGGCCGCCGCGAGGGCGATCGCCATCGCGGTCGGAAGCGGCCTCCGCGCCGTTCTGACCCTTGCCGTCAACTCCATGGCTTCAGTCGTGGAATCGTCGCGCGGCGGATTTTGGGCGGGCCGGCCCTAGCCGACCAGATACTGACCGCCGTTCAGTGACAGGGTGCAGCCTGTGACATATCCGGCACGCTCCCCGGCCAGCCACGACACCATGTCGGCGATTTCCTCGCCTTTTCCGAGCCTTCCCACCGGGATCTGGGCGATGATCCCGGCCAGCACCTTCTCGTCCATCGCGCCGACCATCTCGGTGTCGATATAGCCGGGGGCGATGCAGTTGACCGTCACGCCCTTGCGCGCGTTCTCCAGCGCCAGCGCCTTGGTGAAGCCGATCATCCCGGCCTTGGCGGCGGAATAGTTGGTCTGGCCGATCTGGCCCTTCTGGCCGTTGATCGAGCTGATGTTGACGATGCGGCCGAAGCCACGGTCGCGCATGCCGCCGATCACCTGACGGGTCATGTTGAACACGCTGTCCATATTGACCCGGATCACCTCAGACCACTGCTCGGCGGTCATCTTGTGGAAGAAGCCGTCGCGGGTGATGCCGGCGTTGTTGATCAGGATGTCGATCGGCCCCAGCTCGGCCTCCACCTCGGCCACGGCCCGCTGGCAGTCCTCGAACGAACCGACGTTGCCCTTGACCACCATGACGCCCAGCTCCTTCGCCGTCGCCTCGGCCGCCTCGACATTGCCGGAATAGCCGGCGGCGACGGCCATGCCGTCCTCCTTGAGGCGCTGAACGATCGCCTTGCCGATGCCGCGGGTGCCGCCCGTGACCAGAGCCACTCGTGCCATGTTGGTATCCTGTCCCTGTATGGCGCTCTCTGACGGAACGCCTTCGCTCACAGATGTAGCGGCGGGAGGGTCGAGGGTCGAGGGGCGCCCTCGCCCTTAGAGGCGCGCCATGTCGATGACGAACCGGTACCGCACGTCCGACTTCTCCATCCGCGCATAGGCCTCGTTGATCTGGTCGGGCGCAATCAGCTCGATATCGCTGGCGATGCCGTGTTCGCCGCAGAAATCCAGCATCTCCTGGGTCTCGCGAATGCCGCCGATCAATGACCCGGCCACGGAGCGGCGGCGCCACAACAGGCCCATGGCGTAGACCGGCAGGCCCTCGGTGGTCAGGCCGAGCATGACCATGGTCCCGTCGCGGGCCAGCAGCTGCACATGGCCGGCGATCTCGTGCGTGGCCGAGACGGTGTTGATGATCAGGTCGAATTTCTCGGCCGCGGCCTGCATCGCGGCCTTGTCCGAATTGATCAGGAAATGCTTGGCCCCCATCCGCTCGGCGTCGGCCTTCTTGCGGTCCGAGGTCGACAGCACCGTCACCTCCGCCCCCATGGCCGCGGCCTGTTTGACGGCCATATGGCCGAGGCCGCCGAGGCCGATCACGGCGACCTTCGATCCCGGTCCGATCTTCCAGTGACGCAGCGGCGAATAGGTGGTGATCCCCGCGCACAGCAGCGGCGCGGCGGCGTCCAGCGGCAGGCTGTCGGGAATGCGCACGACATAGTTCTGGTCGACGGTGATGCGGTCGGAATAGCCGCCCTGGGTGATCGTCTGGCCGACCTCGCCGCCCTTCGGGTCGGGCGAGCCGTAGGTCTGGGTCATGCCCGGGACGCAGTATTGCTCCTCGCCCTCGCGGCACGACGCGCAGGTCCGGCAGCTGTCGACCATGCAGCCGACGCCGACCCGGTCGCCGACGCTGAATTTCGTGACCCCGGCGCCGACCGCCGTGACCACGCCCGCCATTTCATGGCCGGGCACGATCGGGTAGCGGGTCCCCCCCAGGTCGTTCTTCACCACATGCAGGTCCGAGTGGCAGACGCCGCAGTATTTGATCTCGATGGCCACATCGTCCGGCCCCGGATCGCGCCGGTCGAAGCTGTACGGCGACAGCGGGGCGTCGGCGGCGGTGGCGGCGAAGGCGCGGGTGGCGATGGGCATGGCAGATCCTCGGGAGAGTTGCGGGCGCTTGCGAGGGGCGAACCCCCCAGTTCACCAGTTGTTGCGGCCATCGACGTGGCGGACCGGCACGGCCTCCAGGTCGAAATCGTCGAACAGACGGGCGTTCAGGGTGATGCGCGCCGGCCGGTCCTCGCCCTCGTCCGTCGTCCAGGCGTCGGATTCGGCGAACACGGCGCAGCCGCACGTCGCGCAGTGGTGGAAGGTCATCATCCGGTCGCCCCACTGATAGGCGGCGAGGGTCTCCGGGGTGAGCTTCAGTTCGACCTCCCCCGGCGCGTAGTAGGCGGCCAGCGTCCCCCGCTTGGTGCAGCTCGAGCAGTTGCAGTGCGTGACCGTGTCCGGCGCCGGAGCGGCGAACCTCTGGGCCCCGCAGTGGCAGCTGCCGCGGAGGCGCGAACCCTTCGTCATGCCTGTTTCCCCGCCGCCGGTGTTGCACCGGCCATTAGGCGACGGCAAGGTCCGCCTGTCCATGGAGTCCGCGATGTCCGACGCCCGTCACCGACCGATCGTGCTCGAACCCGGCGCCGGGCGGGCCTATGCGATGGGCGCCATGAGCGCGGTCTTCAAGGCTGACGAAGCCGAGACGGACGCCGCCTATTCGATATCGGAGTGGTTTCTCGAACCTCACAGCGCCGGCCCGGGCCCGCACAGCCACGCGGATCACGACGACATCTTCTACGTCATCGAGGGGGTGATGAGCGTGCTGGTCGGGGACCGGTGGATCGACGCCGGGGTCGGCAGCTTCGTGCGCGCCCCGGCGGGCGTGACCCACGACTTCGCCAATCGCACGGACAGGCGGGCGGGGGTGCTGAACATCTACATCCCCGGCGGTTTCGAACGCGACATGGCCGGCATCGTCCAGTGGTTCGAGACCCCGCCGAAAGCCTGAGCCTCAGCCCAGCTTCGCGATCAGGGCCTGCGCCGCCGCCGGATTGCGCACCTTCGCTCCGGCGATGAAATAGGCGAACACCTCGCCGCGCTTCGCCCATTCCCGCGTCCGGTCGGCGATGGCGTCCAGCTCCTTCGACGTCATGCCGGTCGGCTCGTCCTCCCGGCTCGACATCAGCCGGGCGTAGGTGAAGTCGGCGGTCGGCTGGTCGATCCTCGGCCACTCCGGCGCCTCGTCGTCCTCGGCGTAGACGATGGCCACGCCGTATTTCGCCGCCAGATCGTAGAACGCCTGCGTATCGAAACTGGCGTTGCGCACCTCCAGCGCGTGGCGCAGCCGCACCCCGTCCTTCTCCTTCGGCAACAGCTTCAGAAAGCCCTCGAAATCGACCGGGTCGAACTCCTTGGTCCCCATGAACTGCCAGTTGATCGGGCCCAGCTTGTCACCCAGGGCCGTCAGCCCCTGATCGAGGAACCGCCCCATCGACTCGCCCATTTCCGACAGGACTTTCCGGTTGGTGCAGTAGCGGCTGGCCTTGACCGAGAAGACGAAGCCGTCGGGCGTCTCGTCGCGCCACTTCAACCAGCTGTCGGGCTTGAAGGTCGAATAGTAGGTGCCGTTGATCTCGATGCTGGTCAGCGCCCGCGAGGCGAACTCCAGCTCGCGCTTCTGCGTCAGGTCCGACGGATAGAAGACGCCCCGCCACGGCTCATAGGTCCAGCCGCCGACGCCGACTCTGATCTTGTCTGTCATGGTCCTCTCCCTGTCGGATGAGACCTAGGTGGGTGCAGCCGGGGCCACAAGCATCCGGTAGGCCGCCGTCGCCTGCGCCCGCGCCGTCTCGTCGTCCAGCAGGCGGCGCGAATGCCCATAGGCCAGGACGATGCCCTTGAGCTGGAACACCAGCACCTCCAGCGTGGCGTCGTCGGCGTTCGGATTCAGCGCCCGGAACTCGCGCTTCAGCACCTTGGCCCAGCGCTGCTGGCTGGCCTTCAGGGTGTCGCGCAGCGGCCCGGGCTGATCGTCCAGCTCCATGGCGGCGGCCTTGAGCGGACAGCCGCCGGGGCGGTCCTCGCCGTCGATCCAGTCCAGTTCGCCCTGGAAGATCCGGTCCAGCCGCTCGCGGCCCGGAGTCAGCGGCTCGGCCGGCCGCCATACCGCCGCGGTGAAGCGCTCGATCATGGCGTCCACCACCTCCGTCTGCAGCGCCTCCTTGGACTGGAAATGCTTCAGCACGGCGCTCTTGGAGACGCCCGCGGCCCCGGCGACGTCCTGCAGGCTGACGGCGGCCAGCCCGCGGATGGTGACCTGGGTCATCGCCTCGTCGATCAGCCGGGCGTGGGTGGCGGCGCCTTTGGGCGGCATCGAACTCGTCTCCGGCCATAAAAGTATCCGAGCGGACACTTTTGCATTGACTCGAAGTGACCGGTCGGTCACTCATATGTGCACGGTCGGTCACTTTTGCACGAACCGGCCGCCCTGAACAGCCCCAAGGAGGCTCAGATGCTTCTCATGACCCTGATCGCGGCGACGCTCGTCGTCGCCCAGCCCGCCGGCGCCGTCCCGGCCCTCGACGCCGCCGCCACCCTTTCTGCCCCGGGCGAGGCCCGCCGCGTCGTCCATGACGGCCGGTCGTGGTCCTGCGGCCCCGACGGCGCCTGCGTCGCCCGCGGCCCCGGCGCGTCCCAGCCGGTCCTGCGCGAGTGCCGCCGCTTCGTCGCCCGCTTCGGTCCGGTCAGCCGCTACGAGCGGGACGGCGTCGCCCTCGGCGAGGCTGAACTGGCGCAGTGCAACACCGCGGCGGTGCGGTAGGCCTCCGGGCGGCGCCGGGCCCGTTCGAGCGTTCCCGCGGGCCGGGGTGACAGCCGGGCTTCAGGTCGCCAGCACGGCCTCGATGCCGGCCAGCAGGCTGGCGGCGGTGATCGGCTTGGCGACATGGCTGTCGGCTCCGGCCGCCAGCGCCTCCTCGCGATGCTCGACCATGGCGTTGGCGCTCAGCATCACCAGAGCGGTCCGCGCCCGACCCGTGCGGGCTTCCAGATCGCGGATCCTGCGGGTGGCGGTGAGCCCGTCCATGACCGGCATCTGCATGTCCATCAGCACCACGTCGAAGGTCCCGGCCTCGAAGGCGGCCAGCGCCTGGGCGCCGTCGCCGGCGATGACCACCTCGGCCCCCTGGCTGTCGAGGATCAGCTGAACCACACGCTGGTTGGTCGGATGATCCTCGGCCAGCAATACACGAAGCGACCGTCCGGCGTCCGGCAGGACCACGGCCGCGGTCTCCGTCCGCCGGGCGTCGTAGTCGGCCAGGCTGCCGCAGCGCATCAGGGGCAGGACGAAGCGGAACCGGCTCCCCGCTCCCGGCGTCGAGCGGGCCTCGATCTCGCCGCCCATCATCTGGACCAGCGAGCGGCAGATCGACAGCCCCAGCCCGGTGCCGCCGAACCGTCGCGTGATGGTGCTGTCCGCCTGGTTGAAGCGGTCGAACAGCCGCGCGGCGTGGGCCGAGCCGAAGCCGACGCCGGTATCCTCGATGGTCAGGGCCAGCCGGTGGGCGGCGCCGAGCCCCTCCGGGTCATCGGACCAGACCTCGACAGAGACCGACACGGCGCCCTCGGCGGTGAATTTGACCGCGTTCGAGAGCAGGTTGCCCAGCACCTGCCGGATCCGCGTGCTGTCTCCAAGGAAGACGCCGCGCGCTTCCGGGGAGCGGCGCACGTCAAAGGCCAGTCCCTTGTCCTCGACGCGGGCGCGGATCATCGCCAGCGGTTCCAGCGCCTCTTCCAGATCGAACGGCCGGCGTTCAAGGGTCAGCTGCCCCGCCTCGATCTTTGAGACGTCCAGAATGTCCGAGACCAGCCGCTCCAGCGTGTGGCCGGAACTGCGGATCAGCCCGACCATTTCCGCCTGCTCGTCCGACAGGGTGGTGCGCGACAGGGCGTCGACGATGCCGATCACCCCGTTCAGCGGCGTGCGGATCTCGTGGCTCATATTGGCCAGGAAGTCCGACTTGGCCCGGTTGGCGGCCTCGGCCGCGGTCTTGGCCTCCACCAGCGCCTGTTCCGCCACGACGCGGTCGGTGACGTCGCGCGCCACCCCGTAGATGCGGTCTCCGAACCGCTGCGCCCGCCACTCCAGCGTGCGGTAATGCCCGTCCTTGTGGCGATAGCGGTTGATCTGGCCCAGCACCGGATCGCCGATCTTGCGGTTCTCGACCTCAACGACGCTGCCCAGGGTGGCGGGCATGTCGTCCGGGTGGACCAGGTTCAGCAGCACCGTCCCGCGCATCTCTTCGGGCGAATAGCCCAGCGCCGTTTCCCACGAGCGGCTGACCCGGACGATCCGGCCCTCAAGGTCGCGGATCACCAGCAGGTCGAGCGATACGTCGAAAAAGCGGGCAAGGTCGGCGTCGGCCTCGAGATCGGCGCCCGCGAAAGGCGCGCCGCCGGCATCCTCGAACAGGCTGGCGGGCGCGCTGCAACTCATACTGGAAACGCCCCCCGGCCTCGAACGGATCACTCCTAGGCGATTCCGGTTAAGGGCGCATTGCCGTTAGTAGGCGAAGTCCCGATAAATCCGGCTGACGTCGCCCTGCCAGTCGCCGTGATACAACTCAAGCAAGCGATCGGCGGGGGTCACGCCGCTGTCGGCGATGTCCTCCAGCTCCGACAGATAGCCGCGCTCGTCGACCATGCCGCCCGAGAAGCGGGCCCGGTTCTTCAGCCCGTGGCGGGCGATCTCGACCATGTCCACGGCCACGTCCCGCACCGTGCGGCCGGCTACCTCGGCCTTGAGCCCCAGGCGGGTGACGTCGCGGCGCAGGCGCTCGTGGTCGGCGATGTCCCAGTCCTTGACCAGATCCCAGGCCGCGGCCAGCGAGGGCCCGTCGTACAGCACCCCGGCCCACAGGGCCGGCAGGCCGCAGATGCGGCTCCACGGTCCGCCGTCGGCGCCGCGCATCTCCAGATAGGCCTTCAGCCGCACCTCGGGGAACAAGGTGGTCAGATGGTCGGCCCAGTCCTTGGCCGTGGCCCGGTCTCCGGGCAGGGCGTCCAGCTTGCCGTCCATGAAGGCGCGGAACGACTGGCCCGACAGGTCGACGTAGCGGCCGTCGCGCTTGGCGAAATACATCGGCACATCCAGCGCATAGTCGGCGTAGCGCTCGAAACCGAAGCCGTCCTCGAACACGAAATCCAGCATGCCGGTGCGGTCCGGATCGGTGTCCGTCCAGACATTGGCGCGGGCGCTGAGGAAGCCGTTCGGCTTGCCCTCGGTGAACGGCGAACAGGCGAACAGGGCGGTGGCGATCGGCTGCAGGGCCAGCGAAGTGCGGAATTTCGCCACCATGTCGGCCTCGCTGTCGAAGTCGAGGTTGGCCTGGATGGTGCAGGTGCGCAGCATCATGTCGAGGCCCAGCGTGCCCTTCTTCGGCATATAGGCCCGCATGATGTCGTAACGGGCCTTGGGCATCACCGGGATGTCCTCGCGCCGCCACAGCGGATCGAAACCGGCCCCCAGGAACCCCAGTCCGAGCTGGTCGGCCACCTGCTTGACCTCCATCAGATGGCGGCCGGTCTCGTCGCAGATGTCGTGAACGTCCTTCAGCGGCGCCCCGGACAGTTCGAACTGCCCGCCGGGCTCCAGGCTGATCGAGGCGGTGTAGCCCTCGGCGTTCTCGCGCTCGAGGGCGATGACGTGGCCGCCCTCGCGCACCTCGCGCCAGCCGAACCGGGTCAGACCCTCCAGCATGGCCTTGATGCCGTTCGGCCCGTCATAGGCCGGACGCCGCAGCGTCGACATGTCGAAGCCGAATTTCTCGTGCTCGGCGCCGATGCGCCATTCGGACTTGGGCTTGGACCCCTTCGACATGGCGCCGATCAGGTCTTCGCGGGTCAGCGGTTCGGCGTCTGCCATGCGGTGGTGTTCCAGCCCCTGGTGTCGCCGCTAGATGGGCGGGCGGAGCGGCCGGCTCAAGCCCCATTCTGCTCCGGCATCGATAAGGCCGCTCCGGGGCTAACGTTCCCAGTCGCCGACCGCCGCCTGCCACAGGGTCAGGGCCGCGATGGCGGCGGTGTCGGCCCGCAGGATGCGCGGGCCCAGCGAGACGGCGGTGGTGAAGGGCAGGGCGCGCAGCCGATCCCGTTCCTCCGGCGAAAACCCGCCCTCGGGCCCGATCAGTATGGACCAGGGGCCGCCGGCGGCGGCCGCCAGCGCCCTCATCGCCGGCTCTCCGCCGGTCTCGTCGCAGAACATCAGCCGCCGCCCCGCGTCCCAGCCGTCCAGCAGGTCGCCCAGCTTCACCGGCTCGTCGATCATCGGCACGTCCAGCCGGCCGGTCTGTTCGGCCGCCTCGATGGCGATGGCGTCCAGCCGGTCCATCCGCACATGCTGGACCTGGGTCCGGTGGGTGACGACCAGCCGGATCCGCCGCACGCCCAGCTCGGTCGCCTTCTCCGCGGCGAACTCCAGCGCGGACTTCTTCACCACGCTGATCAGCAGCTCCAGATCAGGCCCGGTGGCCTGCGCCCGCACATGCTCCTCCGCCCGCAGCACCACGCCCTTCTTGAGGATTTCGGCGATGACGCAGCGCCACTCCCCGTCGACGCCGTTGAAGACCAGCAGGGCGTCGCCGATCTTCAACCGCATCACCTGGGTCAGATAGCGGGACTGATCCAGCGTCGGCAGGACGGCGGCGTCGGGGGCGAGCGGCTGGGGGACGTGGAGGCGGATCATGAGGCCGTTCTTAGCTTGTCATCCCGGACGAGCGAAGCGAGATCCGGGACGTGCTGGGGTTGTATAACCTTGACCCCTCCCGGCCGGCCCGCAAGGGTCGAGCCGGGAGAACGGCGCCATGCCAAAGTGCTTCTACGTCTACATTCTCGCAAGCGGCCCATACGGGTATCTGTACGTTGGCGTCACCAACGATCTCGTCCGCCGCGTCGCCGAGCACAAGCAGGGCCTGGTCCCCGGCTACACTGTCGAGCGCGGCATTGATCGCCTGGTCTGGTACGAGACCCACCAATACATCGATCAGGCGATCCTCCGCGAAAAGCGGATCAAGCGCTGGCTCAGAAAGTGGAAGTTCGCGCTGATCGAAGAAGGCAATCCGCACTGGGGCGATCTATACGGAGAGCTGCGCGCGCGAGGGTCTTGGGCCCGGTTCGGCGAAGCCGACCGGGCCGGCGATGTGAAGCGGCCGCTCGTCCCGGATCTCGCTCCGCTCGTCCGGGATGACAACGCGTCGGGCCTGACCCTACAGCGTCCGCGCGATCAACAGCTTCATGATCTCATTGGTGCCGCCGTAGATCCGCTGCACCCGCGCATCCTTGTACAGCTGGGCGATCGGATATTCGTTCATATAGCCGTAGCCGCCATGCAGCTGCAGCATCTCGTCGATCACCTCGCCCTGGATGTCGGTCACCCAGTATTTGGCCATCGAGGCCGTGGCGGCGTCGAGCTTGCCCTGCAGGTGCAGGCCCAGGCAGTGGTCGACGAACACCTTGGCCACGGTCAGCTTGGTCTTCACCTCGGCCAGTTTGAACTGGGTGTTCTGGAAGTCGATCACCCGTTTCCCGAAGGCCTTGCGCTCCTTCACATAGGCCAGCGTTTCCCGCAGCCCGCGCTCGGCGGCGGCCACGCCCTGGACGGCGATGTTCAGCCGCTCCTGCGGCAGCTGCTGCATCAGCTGGATAAAGCCCTGGCCCTCGCCGCCGCCGATGATGTTCTCGCCCGGGACCTTCACATCGTTGAAGAACAGCTCGGAGGTATCGTTCCCCTCCATGCCGATCTTGTGCAGGTTCCGGCCGCGCTCGAAGCCCTCGGCCCCGTCGGTCTCGACGATGATCAGCGAGGTGCCTTTGGCCCCTTCCGACGGATCGGTCTTGGCCACGACGATGATGAAGTTCGCCAGCTGGCCGTTGGTGATGAAGGTCTTGGACCCGTTCACCACATACTGGTTGCCCTGTTTGATGGCGGTGGTCTTGACCCCCTGCAGGTCGGACCCGGCGCCCGGCTCGGTCATGGCGATGGCGCCGACCAGTTCGCCCGACTGCAGCCGCGGCAGCCAGCGCGCCTTCTGCTCCTCGGTGCCGTAGTGCCAGATGTAGGGCATGACGATCGCA